>Ga0255338_1006079_pt1 | contig 10547 bp, 16 predicted proteins | sample MeOH1_35cm_T4_19_FD_203715 | JGI IMG/M metagenome (GOLD analysis project Ga0255338, IMG submission 203715) | Sandy soil microbial communities from University of British Columbia, Vancouver, Canada - MeOH1_35cm_T4_195 | ecosystem: Engineered > Artificial ecosystem > Sand microcosm > Unclassified ... | reverse complement strand
CAAGGAGAGCAGCACCGACGCCACCGTGAAGAAGGGGGAGGTCGTCAAGGCCATCATTGTCCGCACGCGCGCCCCGCTGCGCCGCGCCGACGGCAGCTACCTCCGCTTCGACTCCAACGCCGTCGTCATCATCGGCGAGGACGGCAACCCGAAGGGCACCCGCATCTTCGGCCCCGTGGCCCGCGAACTCCGCGCCATGAACTACTCGAAGATCATCTCGCTCGCTCCGGAGGTTCTCTAACATGTCCCAGAAATTTCACATCAAGAAGAACGACCTCGTCGTCGTCATCGCCGGCGCCCACAAGGGCAAGTCGGGCAAGATCCTCGAGATCCGCTCGGCCAAGAACCGCGCCGTCGTCGAGGGCGTCGCCATGATCAAGCGGCACCTCAAGAAGTCCCAGGAAAACCCGCAGGGCAAGATCGCCGAGCGCGAGGGCACGATCCATGTGTCGAACCTCATGCTCCAGTCGCGCTACGACTCGTCGAAGCGCGCCAAGAAGTCCGCCGCGCCGGCGGCCAAGGCCTGAAAAGGCGAGGGGACACCACTTTCATAAACACCAAAGCATCCGGGTCGGAAATCCGGTCGCAACCATGAGCAAACAACTTACTCCTCTCCAGAAATTCTACGCCGAGACCGTCGCCCCGGCCTTGATGGCCTCCCGCGGCTACAAGAACAAGCACCAGGTTCCGAAGCTCGAGAAGATCGTCATCAACACCGGCATCTCCTCCGAGGCCGACAAGAACGTGATCGCCGACACCGCGCGCGACATCGGTCTTATCGCCGGCCAGAAGCCCGTGCTCAACCGCTCGAAGAAGGCCATCGCCAACTTCAAGCTGAAGCCCAACCAGATCACCGGCTGCCACGTCACCCTCCGCGGCGAGGCCATGTGGCACTTCCTTATGCGCCTGCTCGCCGTGGCCCTGCCCACCATCCGCGACTTTCGCGGCGTGCCCAACAAGCTCGACGGCCAGGGCAACTACACCATCGGCATCACCGACTTCACCATCTTCCCGGAGATCGTCGTCGAGAACAACAAGCACGCCATGGGCCTCGACATCACCTTCGTGACCTCCGCCCACACCGACGACGAGGCCCGCGAACTCCTCAAGCTCCTCGGCATGCCGTTCCGCCGCATCGAGCCCGTCGCCGCCAAACCTTCCGCCGTCTAACCCTCCCGCGCCATGCCGAAAACCTCCGCCATCGAACGTAACAAGAAGCGCATCCGCCTCGTCGAGAAGCACGCCGTCAAGCGCGCCGAGCTGAAGGCCGTCCTCGCCAACCCGGCGACGACGGACGAGGAGTTCTTCGCCGCCCAGAAGAAGCTCGCGAAGCTCCCCCGCAATTCCTCCAAGGTCCGCATCCGCAACCGCTGCTCCCTCAGCGGCCGCCCGCGCGGCTTCCACCGCCGCTTCGGCGTCTCCCGCATCACCCTCCGCGAGCTCGCGCTCGCCGGCAAGATCCCGGGCGTCACCAAGTCCTCCTGGTAAAACACTTTCCCGCCGGAAGTCGGATATGATCCGACGGGCTCAAAACCAAAACAACATCCGTCCATGACAGACCCGATCAGTGATTTCCTGACCCACCTTCGCAATGCGTCGAAGGCCGGTCTCGCCCAGTGCGTTTCGCCGCACTCCAAGCTCAAGGAGAGCCTCGCCGGCATCCTGAAGGCCGAAGGCTTCGTCCGCGACGTGGCCACCGGCACCGACGAGCGCGGTCACAAGACCGTCATCGTCACCATGAAATACGTCGACAGCGCCCCGGTCATCACCGGCCTCAAGCGCTCGTCCACCCCCGGCCGCCGGCTCTACACCGGCTATTCCGACATTCCCCGCGTCCTCAACGGCCTGGGCATCGCCATCATTTCCACCTCCAAGGGTCTCATGAAGGACCAGGACGCCCGCCGCAACAAACTCGGCGGAGAACTCGTCTGCACCGTCTGGTAAGGAATCCACCACCATGAGCAGAATCGGCAAACAACCCGTTCAGATCCCCGACAAGGTCAAGGTCGACATCAAGGGCACCACCGTGTCCATCGACGGCCCCAAGGGCAAAGTCTCCAAGACCTTCGCGCCCGTCGTGAAGATCGAGAAGAAGGACAACACCATCGTCGTCGCCCCCACCGAGGAGACCCGTTTTTCCCGCGCCATGTATGGCACGGCCCGCTCCGTGATCGCCGGCATGGTCAAGGGCGTCAGCGTCGGCTACCTCAAGGAGCTCGAGATCCAGGGCGTCGGCTTCAAGGCCAACCTCAAGGGCGACAAGCTCGACCTCTCGCTCGGCTATTCGCACCCGATCCTCCACCACATCCCCGCCGGCATCAAGGTCACCGTCACCGACGGCACCAAGCTGAAGATCGAGGGTGCGGACAAGCAGCTCGTCGGTCAGGTCACCGCCGAGATCCGCGCCTACTACCCGCCGGAGCCCTACAAGGGCAAGGGCGTCCGCATTGTCGGCGAGTTCGCCGAGCGCGTCCGCCGCAAGGAAGGCAAGACCGTCGCCTAACCGCACCACCACCCATGAAAACTGTTTACAAGGCCCAGCTCCTCCAGAAGCGCAAATGGCGCATCCGCAAGAAGGTGACCGGCACCGCCGTCCGCCCGCGCCTCAGCGTCAAGTTCTCCGGCAAGCACATCTACGCGCAGCTCGTCAACGACGACGCCGGCGCGACCCTCGTCTTCCTCTCGACCCTCGATCCCGAGGTGAAGAAGGGCGGCGTGAAGGGCAATGTGTCCGGCGCCAAGTCGCTCGGTGTCACCTTCGCCGCCAAGGCCAAGGCCGCCGGCATCGCCTCGGTCGTGTTCGACCGCAATGGCCGGCCCTATCACGGCCGCGTCAAAACCTTCGCTGAAGCCGCGCGCGAGGGCGGTCTCCAATTCTAACACCCATGGCTAACAACAATCGCTCGTTTTCCTCCGGCCCCGGCAATGATTCCGGCGAGCCCGGCATGTTTGAGAAGGTCGTCTTCATCAACCGCTGCGCCAAGGTCGTGAAGGGTGGCCGCCGCTTCAGCTTCTCCGCCCTCTCCGTCGTCGGCGACGGCAAGGGCCGCGTCGGCATCGGCTACGGCAAGGCCAACGAGGTCCCCGACGCCATTAAGAAGTCCACCGAGTCCGCCAAGAAGCGCATGGTCTCCGTCAAGCTCAAGGGCAGCACCATCCCGCACGAGGTCCTCGGCCAGTATGATGGCGGCAAGGTGTTCCTCCGCCCCGCCTCCAACGGCACCGGCCTCATCGCCGGCGGCGGCGTCCGCGCCGTCCTCGAGGCCGCGGGCGTCCACAACGTTCTCACCAAGTCGATGGGTTCCAAGAACCACATCGCCGTCGTGCATGCGACCCTGAACGGCCTGCTCAAGCTCCGCCTTGAGGAGGACTTCAAGTCCATCCGCAGCTGATCACTCAAAACCAATCCGAGTCGCCCTGCGCCTGCCGCGGGGCGGCGACCCAAACTTAGGAATCCAGAAAATGCGTCTCCACAATCTCGTTAACGTCAAGGGTGCCGTGCACCGCAAGAAACGCGTCGGCTGCGGCGAAGGCGGCGGCCACGGCAAGACCTCCGGCGTCGGCGGCAAGGGCCAGAAGGGCCGCTCCGGCGGTTCCATCCGCCCCGGCTTCGAAGGCGGTCAGATGCCCCTCTACCGCAAGCTCCCGCACCGCGGCTTCAACAACTACGAGCACCGCACCAGCTACGCCGTCGTCAACGTCGGCGACCTGGCCCGCCTCGACGAGAAGATCACCGAGGTCAACACCGAGGTGCTCGCCGCCGCCGGCATCGTGCGCTCCGGCGTGAAGCTCCTCAAGGTCCTCGGCGACGGCGAAATCAGCCGCGCCCTCAAGGTCACTGCCCAGAAATTCACCGGCTCCGCCAAGGCGAAGCTGGAGAAGGCTGGCGGCCAGGCCATCACGGCCTGAGCCGGGCAGGGGGTGGGCCCGCCACCCGCTCACTCACCACTCCGTTTTCCGCTCTCCTCACATGTTTTCCGCTTTCACGAACTCCATGAAGATCCCCGAGCTTCGCTCGCGGATCCTCTACACGCTCAGCCTGCTTTTCGTGGCTCGTGTCGGCGCGCACATCCCGCTGCCCGGCGTCGACCCGAAGCCCCTTCTGCAGTTCTTCGAGGACCAGACCGCGGCGGGTGGCGGCGGCCTCATCGGCCTCTACAACATGTTCACCGGCGGTGCCCTCACGAAGGGTGCGGTCTGCGCGCTGGGCATCATGCCCTACATCAGCGCCTCCATCATCTTTCAGCTGATGACCGCCGTGGTGCCGGCGCTCAGCCGTCTCCAGCAGGAAGGCGACGTCGGCCGCCAGAAGCTCACGCAATACACCCGCTACGCCACGGTGCTCATCTGCGTCGTGCAGGCCATTCTGCTCGTCTTCACCTTGGAGAATCCGGCCAAGCTCTTCGGCTCCGGCTTCGACGTGAACCATTACGGCCAGATCGTGCTGATGGGGCATTGGACGTTCCTGCTTTATTCCACCATCATCATGACCGCGGGCACCATGCTCCTCATGTGGCTCGGTGAGCAGATCACGCAGCGCGGCATCGGCAACGGTGTGTCGCTCCTCATCACCGTCGGCATTTTGGCCGACATTCCCGGCGCCGCGGTCGCCACCTACCAGCTCTTCTTTGCCCCCATCGGCGTCGCCAAGCTCGGCCTCCCGCAGGGGCTGATGATGGTCGCGCTCTTCGGCATCGTGACGATGGGCATCATCGCCGTCACCCAGGGCCAGCGCAAGATCCCGGTCCAATACGCCAAGCGCGTCGTCGGTCAGAAGGTCTACGGCGGCCAGAGCTCCTTCCTGCCGCTCAAGGTCAATTACTCGGGCGTCATGCCGGTCATCTTCGCCAGCGCCATTCTGATGTTCCCGCAGACGATCCTCTCGCAGGTCGGTGCGGCCTTCAACATGCCCTTCCTGATCGAGTTCGCCACCAACCTCACGCGCGGCCATTGGACTTACTACGCCGGCTTCACGACCCTCATCCTGTTCTTCAGCTATTTCTGGGTCTCGGTCATGTTCAAGCCGATCCAGATCGCCGACGACCTGAAGAAATACGGCGGCTACATCCCCGGCGTGCGCCCGGGCGAGCCGACGGCCAGCTTCCTCGACTTCATCATGACGCGTCTGACGCTGGCCGGAGCGATCTTCCTCACGATCATCGCGGTCATCCCGGACATCCTGTTGAATTCCTTCAACGTCCCGCCGCGCATCGCCTATTTCTTCGGCGGCACCGGCATGCTGATCACGGTCGGCGTCATTCTCGACACGATGCGCCAGGTCGAAACTTTCCTCCTCCAGCGCCATTACGACGGCTTCCTGAAGAAGGGCCGCATTCGCGGTCGCAGCACCTCCGCCAACGTCTCGCTCGGCGAAGCCGCCAGCGAAAAGGCGGTCATGCAACTCACTGCCGTGATGGTGGTTATTCTGGTGGTTGGCCTGTCCGCCTGGCTCGTCCGCCGCTTCGCTCTTTAACACTTTACTTCGGTGAAAGGGCCTGAACACTCCAGCCCCTTTTCCACTTTTGCTTCGGCGAAGGTGAAGTTCCTTCTCCTTGGTCCCTCGGCCCCGTTTTTTGCGGGTTTGGTCGACCAAGGTCGTTCTTTGAATCTTGAGCACGTCTCTCCTGCGTCCCTTGTGCAACAGGAGATTTCGCGACGCACGCCGGTCGGCCAGCAGGCCGCCGCGGCGCTCACGCGCGGCTCCGCCGTGCCTGACCAGCTCCAGCTTGCGGTTCTCCGCAAATGGTTCTGGGCGCGCAAACCCGATGCGGGATTCCTTCTCGAAGGCTTCCCGGCTACGCTGCTCCAATCGTTGGTGTTCGACGAATGGCTCGAAACCCGTGGTGAGACCCTCACCGCCTGTTTCGCCGCCGATCCGCTTTCTACGGATCCCGTCGCCACCCACTACCGCACCCAGGGGCTCCTCCGTGGGCCCCTCTCCGCCGCCGCCTGATGATCCCGATCAAAAACCCGGAAGCCATCGGGCGGATGCGCGAAGCCTGTGCCGTCGCCGCCACCGTCCTGGCGCGGCTGAAGGAACAGGTCCGTCCCGGTATCACGACCTACGACTTGGATCAAATCGGCCGCGATCTCATCGCCTCGTTCGGCGCCCGCAGCGCCTGCCACGGCTACCAGTTGCACTCCCGCCGCTATCCCGCCTACACCTGCCTCTCCGTCAATGAGGAGGTCGTCCACGGCATCGGCTCCCTCCGGCGCATCCTGCGCGACGGTGACATCATCTCGCTCGACGTGGTCGTTGAATACAACGGCTACATCGGCGACAACGCCCAGACGGTCCCGGTCGGCGCCATCGCCCCCCGCACCGCCGAGCTGCTGAAAGTCACCGAGGAAGCCCTCGCCCTCGGCATCGCCCAGGCCACCGTCGGCAACCGCATCGGCGACATCTCGCACGCCGTGCAGACCTTCGTTGAAGCGCACGGCTTCGGTGTCGTCCGCGAAATGGTCGGCCACGGCGTGGGACGCGCGATGCACGAGGAACCGCAGATCCCGAACTTCGGCCGCCGCAACTCCGGCGAGAAGATCAAGGCCGGGATGACCCTCGCCATCGAGCCCATGGTCAACCTCGGCACCCACGCGGTTCGCACGCTCAGCGACGGTTGGACGGTCGTCACCACCGACGGTTCGCCCTCCGCCCACTTCGAACACACCGTGCTCACCACTGATGCCGGCCCCGAGATCCTCACGATCCCCCGCGCCGTTTGAAAATTTTCCCTCTCTCTCAACTCTCAACTACTAACTCTCAACCACCACCCTTATGCCTCGTCTCCTCGGCGTTGAACTCCCCGCCAAAAAGAAAATCGGATATTCCCTGCGGTATATCTACGGCATCGGCCCTGCCCGGGCCGATCAGATCATTGCGGCTGCCGGCCTCGATGCCAACACGCGCGCCTCGGACCTGACCGAGGAACAGCTGAACAAGATCCTCCACGTCATCACCGACAACAAGTGGGTGGTCGAGGGCGATCTCCGCCGCGACATCGCCGGCAACCTCAAGCGCCTCCAGGCCATCAATTGCTATCGCGGTATCCGCCACCGCCGCGGTCTGCCCGTCCGCGGCCAGCGCACCAGCACCAACGCCCGCACCCGCAAGGGCCCGCGCAAGACCGTCGGTGTCACCAAGGCCGCCGCGCCCGAAAAATCTTAAACCAAATTATCCATGTCCGACGAGAAATCCGCTCCCAAGAAGGAAAAGGCGCCCAAGAAGGTCGCTCCCGCTGCTGACGCCGCTTCCGCGGTCGACGCCAAGGCCACGTCCGCCGAAGCGCCCGCCAAGGCCGGCAAGGGCCCGAAGGCCGCCAAGCCCGCTGAGGGTGAAGCCGCTGCCGCCCCGGCTGCCCCCGTCGAACTCGTCCATGGCGTGCCCAAGCAGGTCACCGCCGAGGATCTCCTCAAGGAAGAGCTCGCTTCGGTCAAGGTCCGCAAGGCCAAGGGTTCGAAGAACATCACTTCCGGCATCGCGAACATCGCGGCCACCTTCAACAACACCATCGTCTCCATCACCGACGCGAAGGGCAACGTCATCTCCTGGTCCTCGGCCGGCAAGTGCAACTTCCGCGGTTCGCGCAAGTCCACCGCCTACGCCGCCCAGGTCGTCGCCCAGGATGCTGCCCGCAACGCCATGGCCCACGGCCTCAAGGAAGTGCAGATCCGGGTGAGCGGTCCCGGCCTCGGCCGTGACTCCGCCATCCGCGGTCTCCAGGCCATCGGCCTCGAGATCTCCTCCATCATCGACGTCACCCCGGTGCCGCACAACGGCTGCCGCCCGCGCAAGCGCCGCCGCGTCTGAGGCCCTCCGGGCAATCTCAGATCTCAAATATCAAATTTAAAATATAAAATCCCATGGCTCGCTACACAGGACCAACCACCCGCATCAGCCGCCGCTTCGGCCAGTATATCGTCGGCTCGGCCAAGGTGCTCGAACGCCGCAACTTTCCGCCCGGCCAGCACGGCCCGAAGTCGCGCCGCAAGCTCTCCGAATACGCCGTCGGCCTTAACGAGAAACAGAAGCTGCGCTTCATCTACGGCCTGCTCGAGCGCCAGTTCCGCCGCGTGTTCGCCATCGCCAAGAAGGAGCGCGGCGTCACCGGTGAGCGCTTCCTGCAGCTTCTCGAGACCCGTCTCGACAGCGTCGTCTATCTCCTCGGCTTCGCCAAGAGCCGCGCCGCCGCCCGCCAGCTGGTCAACCACGGCCACGTCCGCGTCAACGGCAAGAAGGTCGACATCGCCAGCTACAACGTCGTCCAGGGCGACGAGGTCGAGATGAAGGCCGTCAATTCCTCCCGCCAGCTCGCCACCCGGGCCATCGAGGAAAACCGCGCCCGCGTCGTCCCCGCCTGGCTCACGCGCAACGACGAGGCCCTCAAGGGCACCGTCACCCGCCTGCCCACCCGCGACGAGATGGAGCCCGGTATCAACGAGCAGCTCATCGTCGAATACTACTCGCGCTTCTGAGCCCGCCGGGCTCGCCTCGCCGCAGCTCTTCGAGCGAAGGCGCGGCGGCCCCCTTTCACTTCTCCCTCAGTCTCACTACTCAAAATATTCCTCCCATGCCCAAGCGTCTCGGAAAGTTCGAAATTCCCTCCAAGCTCACCAAGATCGAGGAGGGCGCAACGTCCACCTACGCCAAGTTCATCGCCGAGCCCTTCGAGGCCGGCTATGGCCACACCATCGGCAACTCCCTCCGTCGCGTGCTCCTCAGCTCCATCGAGGGCAGCGCCATCAGCTCGATCAAGATCGATGGTGTGAACCACGAGTTCCAGTCCATCGACGGCGTGGTCGAGGATGTCACCGACATCGTTCTCAACCTGAAGAAGATCCTCATCGTCTCCGAGAAGCGCGAGCCCGTGAAACTGCACCTCAAGGTCAACCGCGAGGGCGCCGTCACCGCCGCCGACATCCAGGCCGACGCCAACATCAAGATCGTCAATCCCGACCAGGTTATCTGCACCCTCGACACGAAGCGCGCCTTCGAGGCCGAGATCGAGATCAAGACCGGCCGCGGCTACTGCCCCGGCGAGAACAACAAGAAGGAAGAGCAGGCCATCGGCGTCATCCCGATCGACTCGCTCTTCTCCCCGGTCCGCCTCGTCCGCTACGCCGTCGAGAACACCCGCGTCGGCCAGATCACCGATTACGACAAGCTCGTCCTCGAGGTCTGGACGGACGGCCGTATCACCCCGGACGACGCCCTCAAGCAGTCCGCCTCGATCCTCAAGCACCACCTCGACGTGTTCGATCGCGTCTCGCAGGAAGCCTACGAGTTCGAGAGCCAGGCCGCCGAGGTCAGCGAGGAGCAGAACAAGCTCCGCAAGCTGCTCAACATGTCGGTCAACGAGATCGAGCTCTCCGTCCGTGCGGCGAACTGCCTCAACAACGCGAACATCACCACGGTCGGCGAGCTCGCCATGAAGACCGAGCAGGAGATGCTCAAGTATCGCAACTTCGGCAAGAAGTCCCTCAACGAGATCAAGGAAAAGCTCGAAGCCCTCGGCCTGTCGCTGGGCATGAAGTTCGACGAGCGCCTCCTCGACACCAAGAAGGAAGCCTGAGGAAATTTACGATTTATGATTGATGATTTATGATTGGCCGACCGCCGATCATAAATCCGGGGCCTCCGGCCCAATCATAAATCGTAGATCATAAATCATAAATTCATCTTAGTCCTCGCGCCGTCCGCTGCCGCCCCAACGCTGCGACCGGATTGCCGATCGGGGACCGATAACAACAAAACCCAATGCGTCACAATAAACATCACGCCTCCCTCGGCGTCACCCGCGAGCACCGCAAGGCGATGCTCTCCAACATGGGCGCCAGCCTGATCAAGCACGGTCGCATCGAGACCACGCTGACCAAGGCCAAGGCTCTCCGTCCCTTCATCGAGAAGGTCATCACCAAGGCCAAGAAGGCCGCGGTGGCCGTCGAGAAGAAGGACGCCATCCATCTCCGCCGCATGGCCCTCAAGGACATCCGCGACGAAGGTGCCGTCACCCTCCTCTTCAACGAGAAGGCCGCGCAGTTTGCCAAGCGTTCGGGCGGTTACACCCGCATCTACAAGCTCGGCCCGCAGCGCATCGGCGACGCCGCCGAGATGGCTCTGATCGAGCTCATCGGCGCCGAGGACGAAGGCTACAAGAAGTCCAAGGGCAAGAAGAAGTCCGCCAAGAAGGCCAAGCCGGCCGCCGAGGCCGCCGCTCCTGCCGCTGAAGCCGCTCCCGAAGCCCCCAAGGCTGACGAAGCCAAGGGCTGAGTTCCGGACATCGCCTCACTCTCAACGCGCCCACCGCAAGGTCGGCGCGTTTTTATTTCCCCCTTGGCTCCGCGGGGCCTTCATGCGAACACTGGGCCGTGGTTCCGCCGCCTGATTTCACCCTTGATGTCGTCCTCTACGGCCTGCTCGTGCTGGGCCTGTTCGGCTTCCTATGGGTCTATTACGACCGCCGCGACCGGCAGCTCTACGACACCCAGCGCCGCAAGATCACCTTCCACTGCATCCGCTGCGACCACCTCTATACCGAGAAGGCCGGCAC
>Ga0255338_1006078_pt1 | contig 10550 bp, 7 predicted proteins | sample MeOH1_35cm_T4_19_FD_203715 | JGI IMG/M metagenome (GOLD analysis project Ga0255338, IMG submission 203715) | Sandy soil microbial communities from University of British Columbia, Vancouver, Canada - MeOH1_35cm_T4_195 | ecosystem: Engineered > Artificial ecosystem > Sand microcosm > Unclassified ... | reverse complement strand
CTCGCCGTTCGCGAGGCCGGCAAGTCGCCGCAGAACGCCGTCGGCGAGGTGCGCGAGGCGGTCGACTTCCTGCGCTACTATGCGGCCGAGGTGCGCGAGACGTTCTCCAACGACACGCACCGGCCGCTCGGGCCCGTCGCCTGCATCAGCCCGTGGAACTTTCCGCTCGCCATCTTCACCGGCCAGGTCGCCGCGGCGCTCGCCGCCGGCAACCCGGCGCTGGCGAAGCCGGCCGAGGAGACGCCGCTGATCGCCGCCGCCGCGGTCAGGATCCTCATCGAGGCCGGCGTGCCGGCCGGCGCGGTGCAGCTCGTCCCCGGCGCCGGCGACGTCGGCGCCGCGCTCGTCGCCGACGCCCGCGTCCGCGCCGTGATGTTCACCGGCTCGACCGAGGTGGCGAAGTTGATCCAGGCGACCCTCGCCGGCCGCCTCGACCCCGACGGCCGGCCGATCCCGCTCGTCGCCGAGACCGGCGGCCAGAACGCGCTGATCGTCGATTCCTCGGCGCTCGCCGAGCAGGTCGTCGGCGACGTCCTCACCTCGGCCTTCGATTCCGCCGGCCAGCGCTGCTCGGCGCTGCGCATCCTGTGCCTGCAGGACGACGTCGCCGACCGCGTCCTGGAGATGCTCAAGGGGGCGATGGGCGAGCTTTCCGTCGGCAACCCGGACCGGCTGGCGACCGACGTCGGCCCGGTGATCGGCGCGGCGGCGAAGGCCCGCATCGACGGCCACGTCGCGACGATGGCCGAGGCCGGCCACGCGATCCACGCGCTACCGCTCGGCCCGGCGACCCGCCACGGCACCTTCGTCGCGCCGACGTTGATCGAGATCGGCCGGCCGTCGGAGCTACCGGGCGAGGTGTTCGGCCCGGTGCTGCACGTCGTGCGCTGGCGGCGCGACCGCCTCGACGCGCTCGTCGCCGAGATCAACGGCCTCGGCTACGGCCTCACCTTCGGCATCCACAGCCGCATCGACGAGACCATCGCCAAGGTCGGCGAGCGCATCGCCGCCGGCAACGTCTACGTCAACCGCAACCTGATCGGCGCCGTCGTCGGCGTGCAGCCGTTCGGTGGCCGCGGCCTCTCCGGCACCGGGCCGAAGGCGGGCGGGCCGCTCTACCTGTCGCGGCTCCTGCGCATCCGCCCGCCGCGCCGGCTCGAGGGGGCCGCGGCGAAGCCCGTCGCGGCCGCGACCGCCTACGCCGCGTGGCTGAAAGCGCGGGGCCACGCCGAGGCCGCGGCGGTCGTCGAGGCGGCCGTCGCCCGGGCCTTGCCGGGGCTGGCCGTCGAGCTCGCCGGCCCCGTCGGCGAGCGCAACCTCTACCGGCTGGAGCCGCGCGGCCGCGTCCTCTGCCTCGCCGGGACGACGGCCGCGACGCTCGCCGCCGTCGGCGCGGCGCTCGCCACCGGCAACGACGCCGTCGTCGTCGCACCGCCGGAGGCGGCCGAGCTCCTCGCCGCAATGCCGGCGGCCGTCGCCGGCCGCGTCGCCCGCGTCGCGGACTGGCGCGCCGCCGCCTTCGACGCGGTGCTGTTCGACGGCGACGGCGACGCGCTGAAGGCGGTCAACGCCGCGGTGGCGGCGCGCGAGGGGCCGGTCGTCGCCGTGCACGCCCGCGACGCCGACGGCGGCTGGCCGCTCGAGTGGCTCGTCGAGGAGCGCGCCGTCAGCACCAACACCACCGCCGCCGGCGGCAACGCCAGCCTGATGACGATCGGGTAGGCGCCGGAGGCGCGGATGCACGGGCAGGGGCGGCGACCGGCGGGCAGGGGCGGCGACCGCCGTCCCGCCGGCGGTCGCCATCGCAGCGGTAGACGTCGGCCGTCGCCGGCCGCCGGCACCCGCGGGAGAATTCCTGCTCACGTGAACGTGATGCCAAGCCACCCGGCCGGTGGCCGCGCCCCGCGGGTCCCGGTGCCATGGCACCGGGCGCGGCCCGTGCATCCGGCTGCCACCCGCCCTGCCGCCGAGCCGGGGCTCGCCGTCGCCGTCGAGCGCTCGCCCTCGCCCTCGCCCTCGACAACTGGGCGGCGCAGAAGGAGCCCGTCGACGCCCGCCTCGTCCTCGCCGCGGCGATCGCCGCCCCGCCGCTCGCACCGGCGGCGAAGCGCGACTGCCGGCGGCGCCAGCCGCCGCGGGATGCTCAGAGGACCGCGGCGCCCGGACCGAACTCGGAGACGTGCAGCCATTCCGGCGTCGGCGGCACGTACATCCGCTGCAGGTAGTTGCCGGCAGGCACCTGGGCGTGGGCGCGGGTCTCGACGACGAGCACGCTGGTGCCTTCCTTGAGCTTCAGGCCGGGCGGGTAGGCCGGGCCCGCCGTCTCGACGCGGATGTCGTTGGTCATCCGCAGGATCTGCAGGCCGAGCTCGCGCCGCAGGTTGACTCCTTCGACGCGCCGGCCGCCGCTCATCGCCTGGTCGAAGCGTTCGGCGTCGACGTGGAACTCGGCGAACAGCGTGAACTCGGTGCCGATGCGCACCGAACGGCTGATGCGGACGATCTCCGTCGAGCGCTTCAGGAAGGAGCTCCAGAAGCCCGGCCCGGTGTGGCGGGAGATGTCGACGATGCGCGGAAACACCGGCCGGAAGGCGGCGGCGGTGTCCGGCCGGAAGCGGAAGTGCCAGGGCGTGTCGAGGATGCGCGACGGGCGCAGCACGTAGCTGCCGGCGCCGGCACGCCGCTCGACGAGGCCCTCGCGGACGAGCTCGGCATAGGCCTTCTGCGCGGTGCCGAGGCTGAACGGCGTCAGCCTGGCGAGCTCGCCCTCCGGCGGCAGCTTGTCGCCATAGGCCCAGAAGCCGTCGTCGATCGCCGTCGTCAACGCGTCGCGGAGCTGAATGTATTTGTGCGCCTCGCGCTGCGTCACATCGTGGTAGCGGCTCCAGAAAAGCTTGGTCTGGTCTTCCGTTGTGGAGACGCGCACCATCGGCATGCACCTTCGACCGGCCGCGCGGCGCGGGCCCCGGCTCTGATAGCCGAGCCTCCGCGGCATGCCAAGGCGCAGGGGCGGCCGTCGCTCATCGCTGCAGACCCCAGCGCACCACTGTGTGCTGCTGGATCGTCCGGAACACCACCTCCTCGACGAACAGGCCGATGAGCACGACGGTCATCAGCCCGGCGAACACGTAGTCCGTCTGCAACTCGTTGCGGTGCTCGAAGATGAACCAACCGAGGCCGCCGGTGCGGGAGGCGACGCCGAAGACGAGCTCGGCGGCGATCAGCGTTCGCCAGGCGAAGGCCCAGCCGATCTTCAGCCCGGCGAGGATCGACGGGAAGGCGGCGGGCACGAGGATCCGCCAGACGTAGCCGAAGCCGCGCAGGCCGTAGTTGCGGCCGGCCATGCGCTGGGTCTCCGAGACGGCGAGGAAGCCGGTCTGGGTGTTGAGCGCCACCGGCCACAGGACGGAGTGGACGATGACGAAGACGAGGCTCGGCGTGCCGAGGCCGAACCACAGCATCGACAGCGGCAGCAGGGCGATCGCCGGCAGTGGGTTGAAGATCGAGGTGAGTGTGGCGAGGAGGTCGCCGCCCATCCGGCTCGAGACGGCGAACGAGGAGAGCAGCCCGGCGAGCGCAAGGCCGCAGGCGTAGCCGACGAGCAGCACCTCGAGCGATCCCCAGAGGCGCCGCGGCAGGCTGCCGTCGACGGTCGCCGCCCACAGCGCCGCGAGCGTCTCGCCGAAGGTCGGCAGCAGCAGCGGATTGTCGAGATAGCGCCCGTAGGCCTCCCAGGCGCAGGCGAGGAGGCCGAGGATGGCGAGCCGTCGCAGCCAGCCGAGGTTCGCGACCCGCTCGGCGAGGGAAAGGGTGCGCGCCACGTCGGTGACGCGCGCCGCGACCGGCGGGCCGGCGTCGATCTCCGGCCTGGCGACGGGCATCGTCGTCGATCCCTCAGGCATGCGCGCCTCCCGCGAGCGCCGTCTCGGCGAACAGCATGTGGTGGATGCGCCGCTGCAGGCCGGCGAACGCCTCGCCGCCCTCGTCGCCGTGGGCGTACTGGCCGCAGTCGAGCTCGGCGCGCACCTGTCCCGGATGCGGCGACAGCAGCAGCACGCGCGAGCCGACGATGATCGCCTCCTCGATCGAGTGGGTGACGAACAGCACGGTGAAGTGGGTGCTCTCCCACAGCTCCAGGAGCTCGTCCTGCATGCGCCGGCGGGTCATCGCGTCGAGGGCGGCGAACGGCTCGTCCATCAACAGGATCGCCGGCTCCATCGCCATCGCGCGGGCGATCGCCACCCGCTGCTTCATGCCGCCGGAGAGGGTGTGCGGGTAGGCGTCCCGGAACTTCGTCAGGTTGACCTTGGCGAGGTAGTCGAGGGCCCGCTCGCGCGCCCGCCGCGGCGGGCAGCGACCGGTGACGAGAAGGGGAAAGGCGACGTTCTCGACGACGGTCTTCCAGGCGAATAGCTGGTCGAACTCCTGGAAGACCATCATCCGGTCCGGACCCGGCCCGCTCACCGGCCGGCCGGCGAGCCGGAAGCCGCCCTCGACCGGGTTCAGATAGCCGCCGATGCTCTTCAGCAGCGAGGACTTGCCGCAGCCGGACGGGCCGAGAAGGACGAAGCGGTCGCCGGAATGGACGTCGAAGGAGACCCGGTAGCAGGCGGTGACGAGCTGCTGGCGGGTCTTGTACTGCAGGGTGACGCCGCGGGCCTCGAGCAGCGGCGCGACGGGCGCCGCCGCCGGCCGGGCGGGCGTGTCGGGTGCGGCGAGCGGGGCGCCGCCCGCCGGGAGCGTGCGCATGGGCCGGACTCCTTCTCCGATCGGATGCGCGGCCATCAGCTGCCCTGCAGCGTGTGCGCGTTCGGGAAGAAGACGTCCTTCCAGCTCTCCGGCTTGTGCTTCAGCGTGCCGTTCTTCGACATGTAGAAGGCGAACGGCAGGATGCGGCTCGGCGTCGCCGTGAACTTGATCATCTTCTCGTCGGAGAGGATCGCGAGGATCTCCGCCTCGCCGAGCGCCGACTTCTCCTGGCGGACGAACAGCGCCGCCGCGGCGGCCTTGTCGGCGTTGATGATGTCGATCGCCTCGGACAGGCCGCGATAGGTCGCCTCGTAGAGCATCGGATTGGCGAGGTACCAGCTCTCGCGGGCATAGGCGACGATCAGCGTGTGCGGGCCGCCGACGACGTCGTAGGAGTTGAAGACGGTGTGGGCGCGCGGGTCGGCGAGCTCCATCTGGATGAACGGCACGGTGGTGGCGTGGGTCTTCGCCACCGCGCCGCCGGACAGCAGCGCCGCGACGCCGTCGGGATGGCTCATCGAGACGGTGAGGTCGTCGAAGCGCTTGCGCTCGTCCCAGCCGAATTCCTGGGCGGCCGCCATCTGCAGCACGAGGGCGTGCTGGGTGCCCTTGCCGGCCGTCATGGCGATGCGGTCCGTGTCGGTGAAGTCGCGGATCGAGCGGATGCGCGGATCGACGGAGTTGAAGTAAATCGGGCTGTCGGCGATCGCCATCATCCCCTTGATGGCGTCCCGGTCGACCGTCTTGTCCCACAGGTTGAGGAGCACGGTGGCGCCGGCCATGGCGACGTCGATGCTGCCGGAGATCAGCGCATCGTTGACCGCGGCGCCGCTGCCGATGGTGGCGACCTCGACCTTGACGTCGTCGAGGCCGAGGACGGCCGCCTGCTTCTCGATCAGCTTCCGGTCGATGGCGACGTGCAGCGGCAGGTAGGACAGCCCGAACTGCTGGGCGATGCGCACCACCTGCTCCTCGGCGCGGGCGGCGGCGGTCGAGAGGATCGCCGCGCCGGCCAGGGCCAGCACCGCGATCCGCCGTCTCAGCATGGTCTTCATCGTCAGGTCCCCTCTGTCTTGTTGTGGATTCATAGAAGCTTGTCGAGCGTCGGCCCGGCGAGCGGGATCTCCATCAGGTCCTCGCCGAAGAACAGGTTGCCGCCGAAGACCGCGCTCATCTCGGCGATGACGCGCTCGCGGGCGCCGGGGCGGTCGAACTGCTCGGTGATGTGGGTCGTCACCAGGCTGCGCACGCCGGCATCGGCGGCGAGGTGGGCGAGCTCCATGTGGCCCATGCACGAATCGGCGAAGCCGTCGTTCAGCGCCGTGCCCGAGCGGTGGTGGCACATGTGGATGAGCACGTCGGCGCCGGCGGCGAGCGCGCGCATCGCCGGCGTCGGGCCGCTGTCGCCGGAATAGACGAGGCTGCCCGCCGGCGTCTCGATGCGGAAGGCGAGAGTGACGAGATAGGGGCGGAAGTGCTCCGCCAGGCCTGCCTTGAGCACCCAGCCGTCACCCTCGACGGTGTCGTCGACGGAGAGCTCGGTCACCCGTGGCCGCGGCCAGCCGCGCGGCAGCGCGCCGCCGCGCGCCTCGTAGATGCCGAGGCTGCAGTCGTGCCGGGTGCGGGCGACGAGGTCGGGGCCGTAGACGCCGTCGGGCGAGAACAGCTGGCGCGTCATCTCGGCGAGCGGCGGCGGCCCGTAGACCGCGAGGTCGGCGACCTGGCCGGCGCCCTGGTCCCAGCGGGTCAGCACCATGCGGGCGTAGTCGCCGCAGTGGTCGTAGTGCAGGTGGGTGAAGAACAGATGCGTCACCCGCGTCGCCGGGACGCCGAGCTCGAGCAGGCGGTGGTGGGCGCCGAAGCCGTGATCGAGGACGAGGACGTCGTCGCCGATCTCGACGAGGTAGCCGGACGACATGCGGCGCAGCGATGGGGTCGGCGTGCCGGTGCCGAGCAGGCGGATGCGCATTCGTGGTCACTCCTAAGCACTATATAGTGTTTAGGCTGCCGCGCCGGCCCGCCGCTGTCAATAGGCCGTCGCGGCCGCGGCGAGCGGCGACGCCCCGTTCCGGCCCGGTACACGTGGCCCGCGAGCCGGTGCGGCCGCCCACATGGCGTCCCTGCCGTGCGTTGGCGGCAAGGCTCGAAGGTGGAGGCCGGCGGTCGACGCGCCGGCGCGAAGGCAAGGGGGGGCGGCGGGCGAGCCCTACCCGCAGAGCAGGCCGGCCTCGCGCTCGGGCGTGGTGACGGCGAAGCGCGACGGCCCGAGGTCGCGGAAGAAGGCGGCGATGGTCCCGGTCAGCCCCTGGACGAAGCCCGGCTTCTGCCGGCCGTAGATGTCGACGACGATGAGGGTCGGCGCCGGCAGGTCGTCGAGGATCGGCCGCCTGACGAGACCTTTCTCGTCGGCGGTGACGCGGGCGAGCGGGCGCATGTTGAGGATCGAGGCGCCGAAGCCGGCGGCGACCGCGGCGCGCACCGTCTCGTAGGAGCGGGTGCGGAAGGTCACCTGCGGCCGCTGGCTCAGCCCGTCGAAGGGCATCAGCAGAAAGGTCGAGGTCTGCCGGAGGTCGAGGAGGACGAGCGGGCGCTCGGCGAGCTCGGCGATGGAGATCGCCGGCTTGCCGGCGAGCGGGTCGCCGGCGGCGAGCAGCGCGTGCAGCGGCACCTGGCAGATGCGGGTGACGCTGCCGGTGAAGGCCGGGCCGATGTCGTAGGTGACGGCGAGGTCGACGGAGCCCGAGGCGAGCCAGTCGCGCAGCTGCGGCTGGTCGCCCTCAAGGAGCTCGATCTCGACCGGCCCGGTCTCGTCGACGTAGCGGCGCAGCACCTCCGGCATGAACATCGCGCCGAACGGCTCGAAGCAGGCGATGCGGATCGCCGCCGGCGCCTGGCGGGCGAGCGTGCCGACCTCGCGCGAGAAATCGGTCTCGGCGCCGAGGAAGGTTCGCGCCGCGGTGAGGAAACGCTCGCCCATCGGTGTGACGAGGACGCCGCGCGACGGCCGCCGGTCGAAGATGCGGCCGCCGACCTCCGCCTCGGCGAGGGTGATGGCGGCGATGATCGACGACTGGGAGATCCTGAGGCTCGTCGAGGCGGCTTGGATGCTGCCCTGGCGGGCAACTTCGCACAGGTAGCGGATCTGGCGGACGCTGAGGTTCATCGGGCTACCGGAGACGCGCTGCGCCATTCCTCCAAAAAATGATGGAAGCGCGGCAGGAGAATACATTTTTCAAGCCGGCCCGCCTGCCGCAATCATAAGCACGACGAAAAACAAGGCGCGACGCCGCTGCGGCCCGCCGACGGCTCCGGAAACGACGCACACGATGACGGTCAACGAGCATCCGCTCGCGGGCGCCAACGAGCTTTGCCGGCTCGGCGTCTCAGAGCTCACGGCCGGCTATGCGTCCGGCGAGTTCACGCCGGTGGAGGCGGCGCGCTCGGCGCTCGCCCGCGCCGAGGAGATCGATCCGGCCTTCAACGCCTTTTGCCTGATCGATCACGACAGGGCGCTCGCCGCCGCGGCGGCCGCGGCCGAGCGCTGGCGGCGCGGCGAGCCGCTGTCGCCGATCGACGGCGTGCCGACGACGGTGAAGGACATCGTCTGGGTCGAAGGCCTGCCGGCTCGCTATGGCAGCCGCACCACCGATCCGGCGCCGCAGGCGACGGATGCGCCCTGCGTCGCCCGGCTGAAGGCCGCCGGCGCCGTGCTGATCGGGCTGACGACGACGCCGGAGTTCGGCTGGAAGGCGGTGACCGACGGCCCGCTCACCGGCGTCACCCGCAATCCCTGGGCGCCGGCAATGACGCCGGGCGGCTCTTCCGGCGGCGCGGCGGTAGCCGCGGCGACCGGCGCCGGCGTCCTCCACATCGGCACCGACGGCGGCGGCTCGATCCGCGTGCCGGCGTCGTTCACCGGCATCGTCGGGCTGAAGCCCACCTTCGGCCGCGTCGCCGCCTATCCGGCGAGCGCCTTCGGCACCGTCGCCCACATCGGTCCGATGGCGCGCAGCGTCGAGGACGCGAGCGCCATGCTCGACGCCATGGCCGGCCGCGACCTGCGCGACTGGACGCAAGGGGCGGGCGACCTCGGCCCGATGGCGCTCGCCGAGGGCTGCCTGAAGGGCGCGCGCATCGGCTACTGGTCGCAGCCGCCCTGCGGCTTCGTCGACCCGGAGGTGAAAGCGGCGGTCGAGGCGGCGGTCGGCGGGCTCGCCGCGCTGGGGGCGCGCGTCGAGCCCGTCGCGCTGCCGCGCGACGGCGGCGACCTCCTCGACCTCTTCCACCACCACTGGTTCACCGGCGCGGCGGCCCGCCTCGCGATGGTGCCGCCGGAGATGCACGGCCTGGTCGATCCCGGCTTCCGCGAGATCGCCGCCGCCGGCGCCGCGATCCCGGTCACGGCGCTCGTGGCCGCGCAGGTGCGCCGGGCCGCCTTCGGCGCGGCGATGGACCGGCTCCTCGCCGATTTCGACTTCCTCGTCTCGCCCGGCACGGCGATCCCCGCCTTCGCCGCCGGCGAGGAGGTGCCGCCGGGCTCCGGCCTGACGCGCTGGACCGAGTGGGCCGGCTTCAGCTTTCCGATCAACCTCAGCCAGCAGCCGGCCGCCGTCGTGCCGTGCGGGCGCACCGCCGACGGCCGACCGATCGGCCTGCAGGTCGTCGGCGGGCGCGGTGCCGACGGGCGCGTCCTGTCGGCGATCCGTGACATCGAGCGGGCGATGCCCGCGGCGCTCGCCTGAACGAGACGCCGGCGGCGCGGCCGTCGGCCGAATGGACGAACGGGCGCCGCCAGAGCGCCGTCACGAGAGGGGTCTTGGCCATGATGAACAGACGTTCGCTTCTCACCGGCGCCGTCGGGGCCGGCGCCGCCGGCGCGGCGCTCCTCGCCGACATGAACACCACGGCGAAGGCGCAGGACGGCGGGCCGATCCCGGTCGGCTCGGCGCTGCCGATGTCCGGCCTCGCGGCGGCCGACGGCATCGAGTTCAAGAACGGGCTGGAGCTCGCGGCGGAAGAGATCAACGCCGCCGGCGGCATCCTCGGCCGGCCGATCGAGCTCCATATCGAGGACACCAAGGAGATGGGTGCCGACCTCGTCTCCCAGGCGATGCAGCGGCTGATCGACCGCCACGCGGTGCCGGCGATCATCAACGGCTACAACCTCGGCACCAACATGGTCGAGATGGACGTCGCCGCCGACAACGACGTCATCATGGTCCACTACAACACGCTGATTTCGCACAGCGAGAAGTTCAAGACGGATCCGGCCCGCTACTACAGCGCCTTTCAAGGAGATCCGCCGGAATATTGGTACGGCCCGGGCTTCCTCAACTTCCTCAACGGGCTGATCGACAGCGGCCAGTGGACGCCGCCGAACAAGAAGCTGGCGATCATTCCGTCCGCGAACGAGTACTCGATCGTCATCGCCAACGCGATCCGGGCGAAGGCGGCGGAGTACGGCTTCGAGGTGAGCCTGTTCGAGACGGTGCCGTTCCCGACCAACCAGTGGGGCCCGACGCTCGCCAAGATCCGCCAGGATCCGCCGGCGGCGATCGCCGTCACCCACTTCCTGCCGCAGGATCTCGCCCAGTTCACGGTGCAGTTCCTGCCGCAGCCGACCGACAGCCTCGTCTACATGCAGTACGGCCCGTCGCTGCCGGCCTTCCGCGAGATCGGCGGCGAGGCGATCAACGGCGTTCTCTATTCGACCGTCATCGGCTGCCTGCCCGACGAGTTCGCCGCCCCCTACCGGGCGAAGTACCGCGAAAAGTTCGGCGCCAGCGCCGCCTACATCACCG
>Ga0255338_1006077_pt1 | contig 10552 bp, 8 predicted proteins | sample MeOH1_35cm_T4_19_FD_203715 | JGI IMG/M metagenome (GOLD analysis project Ga0255338, IMG submission 203715) | Sandy soil microbial communities from University of British Columbia, Vancouver, Canada - MeOH1_35cm_T4_195 | ecosystem: Engineered > Artificial ecosystem > Sand microcosm > Unclassified ... | reverse complement strand
CGGTTCCCCGCGTAGGTAAAGAGGAGATCCGGCTGCCTGCCAGCACTAGCGTATTGTTCGCTGAAGCGCTTACTTTCGCTTGCCGGCGCGCTTTTTCGCTGGCGCCTTCTTTGCCGCCGGCGCGGTAACAGGTATCTCGGCCAGGGTCATCACGATCATTCCGTCGACCTTAATGCTCGCCGGCGCGCCCTGCGCCTGGGCGGCTGCCGGGAGGCCGGGGGTAGCAAGCTTCATCGAGAGGTCCATGTTGTACTGGCCGGATGCGACCGTACCGCGCTCCACGTCGAAGCGAGTGGTGCCGGTCACGTTCTGATTTACGGCCGGGCCAGGCGCATCGGCCGGCGTAGACCCGCTGCCGGTGGATTCGATGATGGCGAATTGCTTGCCACCCTTGGTGACCAGTTCCTTCAGCGTGTGAGTGAAGTGGACCTCGATCTCGGGCGCTGCCTGCCCCCCCGGCGTTCCAGGCACGCTGGCCCGGATCTTCTGCGCCACGTCCCAGCTATCGCCCACCTTCACCGGATGGTCCGGCATCTGCGCGATGGTCATGCCGATGCCGCCGGTGACCATCGCCGCCGCGCCGTTTGCGTCCGTGACACTGCCGAGCGGACTGCGCTTCAGGGTGATCGGCTTGTTGTTGGCCAGGCCTTTCATCATGTCGCCACCCGATCCGGCGGGTGCCGGCTGGCCGTTCACCGTGTTGGTGACTTTGCCGTTCTGCACTTTAACGACGTTACTCATCCCGAGCGCGTTCGTGTCCACCAGCATCGAGCCCAGCGTCACGAGAAGGGTCCCGGTGCCCTGGTTGGTCCCCGCGACTTTCTCCGTGTAGACCGCCTGCAGCTTGGCGGTTACGGGAATCGGTCCCAGCCCCGCCGCGCCTTCCGGGCTGATGGTCAGGTCGCTCTTGGAGTCCAGCCGGAACTTCTGGAGGTTCCCCGTTTGATACTTGTAGGTAAGCGTGACCTCCGGCGTGGCCGCGGGGGTATCCTGGGCACGCGAGACGGATGCGCCCGCCAGCACGAGCAGGCTTGCCGCCAGGAAGTGCGCGGTGAGACGGGTAGGGCGGGGATACATCAAGGAAATCCTTTCGGTGATGCCGGATGGTTTAGGGGTGGCCGGCAGACGTCTGCGGGCAATTAATTCGGCTGACACTCAACGATTCACCAAAGGGGGTATCGATTGCCTTCTGGTGAACTGATTGTTACTTGCGGCAACCAGCGGCTCTCTAGTGCAGTCTAATACCACCGAACGGAAACCGGTATCCCAGGTTACGCCTCGAGGCTTTCTTTACAGATGCTGTGACAGGTCGCTTCGGTGAGCGAGAGCGAAGGCGCTCGGCCGACGGCTCCTGAGTCGAGCGCAGCCGGAATGAATCTTTCACACCGTCTCACAGGGCTCAATGGAATTCAAGATGCGCTCACCCGGTACTTCTCTTCGCGCCGCCACCCGAGGTAGTCTCGCAGCGGCGATCGGGCTCGCGGGCGCGGGTCTGCTCAGCATAGCGGCAGCTGCTCCGAAGGCTGCTCCGGCAATACCGGCTCGCGCCGGCACCAGTGCCGATGCGGACGCGTTCTTCGAGAGTAAGGTCCGGCCCGTGCTGGTGGAGCGCTGTATCTCCTGCCACGGAGAGAAGAACCAGTACGGAAAGCTCCGGCTCGACTCCCGCGCAGCCATGTTGAAGGGCGGAGCTACCGGCCCATCGCTGCTTCCGGGTGCGCCGGAGCGCAGCCCACTGATCCAGGCGGTCCGCTACGCCGGCCGGCTGAAGATGCCGCCTACCGGCCGACTTCGCCCGGACGAAGTGGAAACCCTCACCCGCTGGGTGCAGCAGGGCGCCTCCTGGCCCACCGCGGCGGTGGGGGAGTCCTCCGGCAAGCCGTGGGCGTTTCAGCCGGTGCGGAAGCCAGCGCTCCCCACCGTGAAAAACCGCTCGTGGGTGAAGACGCCGGTCGACACGTTCGTACTCGCCGAATTGGAGAAGCGGGGCCTCAAGCCTGCACCGCCGGCGGACCGGCGCACGTTGATCCGCCGCGCCTACTTCGATCTCACCGGCCTTCCTCCTGCGCCGGAAGAGGTGGAGGCATTCGTCAACGACCGCGCGCCGGACGCGTTCGCGAAGGTCGTGGAGAAGCTGCTCGCCTCGCCGCAGTATGGCGAGCGCTGGGGCCGCCACTGGTTGGACGTGGCCCGCTACGCCGATTCTCGAGACGCCCGCTACGTGGGCGCGGACTCGGACATTGCGGACGCCTGGCGCTACCGCGATTGGGTGGTGAAGGCGTTCAATCAGGACCTTCCCTACAACCAGTTCATCGTCGATCAGATCGCGGGAGACCTGGTGCCGGGCCCGGGGCCGGACAAGTTCAATGCCGACGGGCTGGTCGCCACCGGCCTGCTCTCCATCGGCGAGTGGGGGACCGGCGACGCCGACAAAGACAAGATGATGACCGACATCGTGGACGACCAGATCAACGTCGTCAGCCGGGCCTTCATGGGGCTCACGGTGTCCTGCGCTCGGTGCCACGATCACAAGTTCGATCCGATCTCCACTAAGGACTACTACGGGCTGGCCGGGATCTTCTTTAGCACGCACATCCTGCCATCGCCGGGAGCGAAGACCGCTGGTTCGGCGCTGCTGCGCTCGCCACTGCTACCGCCCTCCGAGTTGGCCCGGATCGAGAGCCGGAAAACCCGGATCGCCGAGTTAGAGAAGCAGGTTAAGGCTCGGCGGGACGAGGCGTACCGCAGCCACGCGCAGTCGCTGCTGCCGCAGACCGGCAAGTACCTCCTTGCGGCCTGGGACTATGGCCATCGGCCATCCGGTGCCCCGCGGGTTTCGCTGGCGACCTTCGCTGAGCAGCAGGACCTCCAGCCCGCTGCACTGCGGCAATGGCTGGATTTCCTGGGTCTGTCCGATTTTCACCTGATGACGAAGCTGGAAGTGAGCCCGTTCGGCAAGACCAACGTCAGGCAGTGGCGCGGCGACCCGGATTGTCCCAACTTCCTGCTCAACCGCAGCGATCAGGACGTCACCATTCTCACCTTCAAGTTGCCGGCGAAGTCGGTGGCGATGCATCCCGGCCCGGCGGCTGGCGTGGCCGCTCGCTGGACCAGCCCCGTTTCCGGCACCGTGCGGATCGCGGGCCGCGTCGCCGATGCGGATCCGTCCGGTGGGGATGGCATCACCTGGGCGGTGGAGGCACGTACCGGTGCGGGCGCCACGCTGCTGACGAAAGGGGAGATCCCCAATGGCGGTGGGCAACTACTAACGCAGGGGCTCACGCCGGAACGGCTGGCCCAGGTGACCGTCAAGCCCGGCGACGAGATCGACCTCCAGGTGCTCCCCAAGCGTGAGTACACCTGCGATACCACCACGGTCGAGCTCTCCATTACACTGCCGGATGGCAAGCGCTGGGACCTCACGCAAGACCTCGTCACCGGAAGCGAGAGCGCCGACGGTAATCCGCACGCCGACCGCTTCGGTAATCCCGGCGTCTGGAGCTTCCTCGACATGGCCGGAACTGCCCGCGCGGACCGGGCCACGGTCGAGGCGCAGTTGGCTGGTTGGACCAAGACGGCCGCCGCCATGGCTAACGGCGCCGCGTCCCGCGCCGACCTGGAGCGCGCCGCACAGGAAGCGGGAACGCACTTTAACTTGATCGATGCGCGCAGCCCCTTCTGGATTCGCGACACGGCGGATGAACGGTTGCTGCCCGAAACCGCGCGCACCGAACTGGCAGGGATGACGGGAGAGCTGGACCGCCTGAAGAAGGAGCCGGTGCCGGAGATGCAGTACGCACTCGCGGCCCGCGAAGGGGGCGTGCCGGGCAGCGTTCACGAGGGCATCCATGACGCCAGAGTCCACATCCGCGGCAACTACCTGCGCCTGGGCGACGTGGTGCCCCGGCATTTCCCCGTAGTGCTTGCCGGTGAAACCCAGCCACCCATCACGGAAGGAAGCGGGCGCCTTCCCCTGGCCCAATGGCTCGCCCGTGCGGATCACCCACTCACCGGCCGTGTGCTCGTCAACCGGGTGTGGGAGTATCACTTCGGCGAAGGCATCGTGCGCACGCCGAACAACTTTGGCAAGCTCGGCGAGCGCCCCACGCATCCCGAATTGCTCGATTGGCTGGCCGCCACGTTTACGGGTGAAGTTCCGGGTTCCGAGGTCCGAGTTTCGGGCACCACTTCGAACCACGGCCACTCGGAGCCAGGAACTCGGAACCCGGAACAAAAGCTTGGCTGGTCCATCAAAAGCCTCCACCGGCTGATCATGCTGTCCAGCACTTACCAGCAGTCTAGCGTGGCGGACGCGGCCACGGTGAAGACGGATCCGGACAATCGGATGTGGGGTCGTTTCAGCCGCCGCCGGCTCGAAGCGGAAGAGGTGCGCGACGCAATGCTGGCGGTCAGTGGCCGGCTGGATCGGAGCATGCGCGGTCTGGCCACGCGGGATTTCATGAGCCCGCGCCGCACGCTGTATCAGATGGCCATCCGCTCCGACCGCTCCGGCTTCCGGCCCCTGTTCGACGCCGCGGACCCGGAGACAAGCGTCGACCGCCGCACGGTGTCTACGGTCGCACCACAGGCGCTCTTCCTGCTCAACCACCCCTTCTCGCGGGAGCAGTCCGCCGCGCTCGCCGAGCGTCTGAAGAAGGAAGCCCCCGCGGTATCCGAGGATCGAATCCGGCGGGCCTACGCGCTCCTCTACGGGCGGCAACCCACCGCGGAGGAACTGCGGATCGGGCTCCAGTTCGTGTCCGGCTCACCGGCCGACGCGGACCTCGCCTGGCGGGAGTACTGCCAGCTACTGATGTGCGCCAACGAGTTCATCTACGTCGACTAATGAGACCTACTACTGGCTACCACTGCTCCCGCTGCGGAGAATGGCATGCGGATCTTCCGCTGGCCTATGGCGCCGACGCGCCCCACTTGTGGTATCTCGTCTCGGATGAGCAGCGGGCACGGTCGGAATTGACGTCCGACCAGTGCGTCATTGAGGAGCGGTACTTCTTTATCCGGGGAAGTATTGAGCTGAAGGTGATCGATGGCCCCGGACCACTCGTATGGGGAGTGTGGGTGTCCCTCAGCGAGCGCAACTTCCTCCGCGCGTGTGAGTTGTGGCATACGCCGGGGCGGGAGGCTGAGCCGCCCTGCTTCGGCTGGCTCAGCACCCAACTGCCCGGTTACCCACCCGTTTTGCAGGTGAAGACCATGGTCCACACCCGCCCGGTGGGTGAGCGTCCCTGGGTGGAGGTGGAGTGGGGCGGCCACCCGGTGGCGGACGAGCAGCGGAACGGCATTACCCAGGCGCGGGTGCGCGAGATTGCGGAGACAGTGCTCCACGGCGAACTGCCCGGAGCGGAAGGAACGATGGCATGAAGCGAACCGATCCTCGACACGCGCGGATCAACCGCCCCGGCAGTCGACGCCAGTTGCTGCAGGACTTCGCGAGCGGCTTCGGGATGATGGCGCTTTCCGGCCTCCTGGCAGAAGCGGGTCACGCGGCGCCCCCCATGCCCGCAGCGGCCGCGAGCCCCCTGGCCGTGAAGCCGCCGATGTTCATGCCGCGGGCCAAGCGCGTGATCTTCCTCTTCATGTCGGGAGGCCCCTCCCACGTGGACCTCTTCGATCCGAAGCCGCGGCTTACCATGGACAACGGGAAGCCACTGCCGTTCGAGAAGCCGAGCCTGGAGCGCACGAAGACCGGCAACCTGCTGGGCTCGCCGTTCAAGTTCAGCAAACACGGCCAATCCGGCGTCGAGGTGAGCGAGCTGTTTCCGAACGTCGCTTCATGCGTGGACGACCTGTGCGTGATCCGGTCCATGGTGGCGGACAACATCAACCACAATGGGGCGTGCCTGCAAATGAACACGGGGGAGCAGGCGTTTTCCCGGCCAAGTATGGGGTCGTGGCTGCTCTATGGCCTCGGCAGCGAGAACCAGGACCTTCCGGGCTACGTGGTGATCAGTCCCGCCCAGCCCGCGCAGGGCGCGCCGCTCTGGAGTTCCAGCTTCTTACCGGCCGCCTACCAGGGCACGCTCGTCTCCGACCTCAAAAACCCGATCGCCAACCTGGGCGGCGCCGCGCCGGACCGGCAGCGTCGCCAGCTAGACGTGCTCAAGCACCTGAACGAGCTTCACCGCGCGCAGCGGCCCGGTGATTCCCAGCTCGAAGCGCGCATCGCCTCGTTCGAGCTGGCGTTCCGCATGCAGCGCGAGGCGCCGGAAGCGTTTGACGTGGACGGCGAGACGCCGGTCACCAGGAAGCTGTATGGGTTGGACAGTCCCATTACCGAAGTGTTCGGTCGGCAGTGCCTCATGGCGCGCCGCCTGGCCGAGCGGGGCGTGCGCTTCATCCAGGTCTACCATACGCAGACTTCGAAGCGTTCCAGTTGCCAGCTCTGGGACCAGCATGGGGGACTCAAGACGGAGCTGCCCGCCAACTGTGCGGCTACAGACCTCCCGATTGCCGGATTGCTCAAGGACCTGAAGTCGCGGGGGATGCTCAAGGACACGCTGGTGGTGTGGGGCGGTGAGTTCGGCCGCACTCCCACGGCGGAGAGCCAGGACGGTCGGGAGCATCACCCGTTCGGCTTCACCATGTGGCTCGCCGGGGGCAGCATTAAGGGCGGGATGGCCTACGGCGCCACCGATGATTTCGGATGGCACTCCGTGGAGAACAAGGTCCATGTCCACGACCTCCACGCCACCATCCTACACCTGATGGGGATCGACCACGAACGGCTCACCTATCACTATGGCGGCCGGAATTATCGCCTGACCGACGTGTTCGGGAATGTTGTGCGCGACATTATCGCGTAAGTGGACGGCAGGGCGGCTCAGTGCGATTCGTCGGCCACGCAGGCGATGCCCGGGCTAAGGCTCGGGAGGGTACCAGTCCGCCGGAAACCGCGACTTGAATTGTTGGAGTCCCCGGTCCCAGAGTGCCACCAACTCCGGCGTCCACGGCGCCACAGATTCCTGTGCGGCACGCAGCCCGTCGCGGAGTAGGAGATATCCGCGCGGGATCCGCCCTTCAGCACCGCATCCGAAGGCTTCGGAAACGGTTAGGACGAACATGTCGAGTTGATTTTGGGGGATCACGAGCCACTCCGGTCCTTGACACCGCACCTGAAGCCCGGGAAAGGTCGGTGAGATGTTTTCGTTCAGGGTCACTCTGATTCTACTCGGGCGGTGCGCTTCTCATTACGCGCGTCCGGCCCGTTCGAGAGACAGCGGAGGGGTCTTTCGTCCCGCCAATCTCGCTGGCGAAACTGCGCCATAAGACCACGCTCACACGGTAATTGGTAGTAAGTCTCCAACCAGTTGCCGGAACGCGGGGATTATCCGCGGTCGGAGTCTGGCTCAACTGGTTTACCGGCGCCAGTAAACCGACAATGTGCGGGGACAGGTCCCGCCCGAGAGACGCTCGGGCGAGACGGAACGGCACCGTTACAGCACTTCGTTCTGGAACAACTCGCAGATTTCGCCGTCCGGACCCTTAAAGAAGGCCAGTCGAACGGGGATCTTCGGCTCTCCGAAGATAGCCACGTCTTTCGGCTCCACCGTCACCTCGGCGCCCGCGGCCCGGGCACGCTCAAGCGCGGCGTCACAATCATTCGTGCGGAAGCAGAAGTGGAGGATTGCTGCCTCGCTGGGGACGCCGCCCGGAACGGCGTCGCGCTCAAAGATCTCGAGGTAGTTGCCGTCACCAGTGTCCAGCATCGCGGCGCGGCGCGGCGCTTCACCCCATTGTACGGCCAGTTGGAAGCCGAGCGCCTCCTGCCAGAATTGGAGACTGCGCTCCCAATTCGCGGTGCGGATCGCCACGTGGTGAAATCCGCAGCCGGGAACGATATTGTTTTCGTGCTTTTCTCGTCGCATCAGTAGGACCTTTCCGGGAAATACTGAAAGAAGTTGTGCCCAGTAGATCGCACATCCTGCCGGCATTGGCGTCCGGAGACCCTCCGGTGTATAATCGAGAGGCTTCGTGGACAACGAGAGCCCGGTAAAAGCTCGCCCATCCACTTTGCAAGGAATAGAGGTCTCGATGGTTGATGAGAGTCCCACGCTAGTTCGTCTCGAAGAGCATGTGACGAAGTATCTCCGCGATAACGACCACGTCGGCTACAATCGCTTCGAGGACTTCGACTGGGCGAGTCTCAAGGACAGCGTCACCGACTCCGGTTTGAAGGACGTCCACGTCGGGGCCGTAGAAACGGCGATGCTGGTGGAAGACCACATTCCTGGCTACGCGCAGGAATACACGCGCATCTTTATGGTCCACGAGGGCCGCACGGATGAAGAAGCCTGGAAGTGCCGCCAGATGCTGCACTTCGTCTTCCGCTGGGTCGCGGAAGAAGACCGGCACGGGCACTGCCTGGAGCTGTGGCTGCGCCATTCCGGCCGCCGCGACGAGAAGTCGCTGACCGACCTCATGGTGCTCGAAGGCAAGAAGAACTACGTCGCCCCCTCCGATAACCCGACGCAGCTCTTCACGTACACCGCGGTTCAGGAAAAGGCGACGCAGCTCTATTACATGGCGCTCCGGCAGTCGGTCGACGAGCCGATCCTACGGGCCGTCCTCGCAAAGCTGTCTCAAGACGAGGCGCGCCATTGCCACTTCTTCAGCCAGATGGTGCGCGATGCCCTTCAGGAAGCTACCACGCGCCAGGTCGCCGAGATGAAGGAAACGCTGGAGCACTTCAGCATGCCGTTGTCCACCATGATGGACAACTACATCCGCAAGGCCATTCAGATGAAGCGCGCAGCAGTGGGATACGACTTCCGCGAGGCCCTGGAGCACTTCCAGAAGCTGGTGAAGCAGGTTGTCAACTCCCGCACCACCTCGCGCGGCGGCCCCGGAAACGCCAATCTGGAGGACCTGCTGGTATTTGTGCAGGGGCTCCAGCCGGTGACGAAGCGGCGGTAGGCGTAGATTGAGTGGGGGTTTCTCCACCATTGGAAAAGGGGTAGGCGAGTTGCCTACCCCTTTCTGCGTACCCCGACGGTCTCATCAATCCACCAGGCCGTGAATGCGCCGGAACTCCTCGATCAGGTCGTCGATCTTCGGCTCGGAAAGATGCGGGGCGGGTCCCAGCGGGTCTACCACGGGCTCCCCGAGTAGCACGCGAAAGGTCGCGTCGACGGACCAGGCGAGGGCATTGTGATCGTAGCCGCCTTCCAGGGTGAACGCCAACCGGCCGCCACACAGCTCCACGGCCAGATCTTTGAGCAGCGTTACCCACTCCCCGAAACCGGCAACGCTTTCCGCCATCCGAATTGAGTTGAGGTACGCGGTGTTGGCCCAGTGCGAGTCGTACCCCGCCGACACCAGGATCAGTTCCGGCCGGTATTCCCGTGCCACCGGCACGAGGACTTGTTGAAGAGCGAAGAGATGACCAGCATCCGCCACCCCCGCGGGTAGCGGCACGTTCACCGTGGTACCGAGCCCCGCGCCGGATCCGATCTCCCTCGCGGCGCCAGTACCCGGATAGGCAGGATACTGGTGCATTGAGAAGTAAAGCACCGTCGGATCTTCGTAAAAGATGTCCTGGGTACCGTTTCCGTGGTGCACGTCGAAGTCGACCAGCAGCACGCGCTGTAGGCCCAGTGTTCGGACGGCGTGGCGCGCCGCCACGGCGGCGTGGTTAACGAGACAAAAGCCCATGCCCTCGGCAATTGAGGCGTGATGGCCCGGAGGCCGCACCAGGGCGAAGGCGCTGGGCACTTTTCCGGCGACCACCGCCTCCACTGCGCCGATTGCCGCCCCGGATGCCGCGAGCGCAGCATTCCACGACTCCGCGCTGAAGGGCGTGTCCGCGGTGAGCCAGCCTCCGCCTCGCTCCGCGTAGTACCGGATCAGCTCCAGGTAGCGCGCGTCGTGCACCGCCTCCACCACGCCGAGCGGCGCCGGGGTGACCGGAAGATGAATTAGCCGGTCCCACAGGCCGCGCTCCCGGAGCAGTTGAACGGTGGTGGTCAGACGCGCCGCCGTTTCGGGGTGCCTCCCGGTGTTGTGCTCCAGGACGATTGGATCATACAGGATTCCTGGAATCATGGATCTCTCCCGCATCACGCGCTGGCCGCAAATAGCACTGTGCCATCTGCGGCGCTGGTGAACCCGCGGTACTCTCTTATTGAATCTACGCGGTACCGTTCAAACAGGTATCCCCATTTCCTCGATTCTTGGCATCTACGCATCACTTCCTGCATAGGCAGGCGACCTGTGTGGGTAGATTAGCGTGATGACCCCCTCAATCGGCAGATCGATCATCCTCGCCCCCGGACAACTCCGGGCTCGCGATGCCTGGCTGCGGGAGCTTCCGGCGGAGCTCACGCACACGCTGCTGCGCCCCCGCGACCTTGAGAGCCTGCTCCAGCGCTGTGAGCACTACCTCGTGCTCGACAGCCCCGAGCGCCTGGCAGAGATTGAATCCGAAGTCTACCGGCTGGCGCGAGAACTGGAGCACCGGATGGGCCACGCGACCACCCTCCGTTGCCTCCGGGACGGTCTGGCTCGCGCGTTGCAAAGCTTTCCCGATGCCACG
>Ga0255338_1006076_pt1 | contig 10554 bp, 9 predicted proteins | sample MeOH1_35cm_T4_19_FD_203715 | JGI IMG/M metagenome (GOLD analysis project Ga0255338, IMG submission 203715) | Sandy soil microbial communities from University of British Columbia, Vancouver, Canada - MeOH1_35cm_T4_195 | ecosystem: Engineered > Artificial ecosystem > Sand microcosm > Unclassified ... | reverse complement strand
GCGCCTGCAGACCGAGGTGCTGAACAAGATCAGCGAATGGCTGGAGCCGGGCGAGGACGGCAAGGCGGTGCTGGGCGACTGGGACATCAGCCGCGACGCGCCCTACTTCGGCATCGAGATCCCGGATGCGCCCGGCAAGTACTTCTACGTCTGGCTGGACGCGCCGGTGGGCTACCTCGCCTCGCTCAAAAACTACCTGGGCCGGATCGGCGTCGATTACGACCAGTTCATCGCCGACCCCGACGTGGAGCAGTACCACTTCATCGGCAAGGACATCATCACCTTCCACACGCTGTTCTGGCCGGCGATGCTGCATTTTTCCGGCCGCAAGGTGCCCACCAAGATCTTCGTGCACGGCTTCCTCACGGTGAACAACGGCGAGAAGATGAGCAAGAGCCGCGGCACCGGGCTGGACCCGCTCAAGTACCTCTCGCTCGGCATGAACCCCGAGTGGCTGCGCTATTACCTGGCCGCCAAGCTGTCCGGCCGCAACGAGGACATCGACTTCAACCCCGACGACTTCATGGCGCGGGTCAACAGCGACCTGATCGGCAAGTACGTGAACATCGCCAGCCGCGCGGTGAAGTTCCTGCCCGGCGGCAAGCTCACGGCTGCCGCCGCGGAGCCCGGCGAGGTGGCCCTGGTGCAGAACGTGCAGGCCCTGTACGAAGCGCGGGACTACGGCCGCGCGCTTCGCGACATCATGGCGTACGCCGACAAGGTGAACCTGCGCTTCGACAGCGCCGCGCCCTGGAAGCTGGTCAAGGAAGGCCAGGCCGACGAAGCCGCAGCCGTCTGTTCGGTATGCATCGAGAGTTTCAAGGTCATGACCGCATGCCTGAAGCCCGTGCTGCCCGCCCTCGCCGCCCAGGCCGAGGCCTTCCTGCAGTGCGCGCCGCTGGACTGGTCCAACGCCGCCACGCCGCTGGGCGTGGGCCACACGGTCGGCAGCTACAAGCACCTGATGCAGCGCGTCGAGGAGAAGCAGCTGGATGCGCTGTTCGAGGCCCCGGCGGAAGGGGTGGGCCTGCCCCCGCCCCAGCCCTCCACCGGAGGGGGAGGGAGCGAACTTCCGGGCGGAGAAGCGTTGGCACCCACCATCACCATCGACGATTTCGCGAAGATCGACCTGCGCATCGCCAAGATCGTCGCGTGCGAAGCGGTCGAGGGATCGACCAAGCTGCTGCGCCTGACGCTGGACGCCGGCGAGGGCAGGATGCGCAATGTGTTCTCCGGCATCGCGTCGGCCTACAAGCCGGAGCAGCTCGTGGGCAAGCTCACCGTGCTGGTGGCCAACCTGGCGCCGCGCAAGATGAAGTTCGGCGTGAGCGAAGGCATGGTGCTGGCCGCGAGCCATGGCGACGAAAAGGCCAACCCCGGCATCTATGTGCTCGAGCCCACTCCCGGCGCGCAACCGGGCATGCGGGTGCGCTGACGCTCACATTCCGGTTACATCCGCGTCCTAGAATGCGCGGGTCCTCCGCAGTATCGGACCCGCCCATGAAATCACTTCTTCTCGCCGCCCTCGTCTGCCTATCACTCGGCGGCTGCGCCGTCGTCACCGTGGCCGGTGCTGCCGTCGGTGTCGCGGCGACGGGCGTTGGCCTCGCGGTGGATGCGGGCGTCGGTGCCGTCAAGCTCACTGGCAAGGCCGTGGGCGCGATGATCCCCGACGGCGAGTAGCTTGCTATCCCCTTGACTGCGCGATCGTGGAGCCAACAAGCGCGGTGTGTGGGCGGCGCGACGACACTAACGTCCCCCGTCTCGCCGCAACCGCAGCGCCGGCCGGATATCGACGATCACGGGCGGGCTGGCCACGGCGACCAGCAGCAGCGCGACCGGGATCGTCGCGCTGAATCCCAGGGACTTGAACGCCAGCGCGCCCACGATGCCGCCGACGAAGAACAGGCCCAGGATGGCGGCGTGGATGAACAGCTTGTCGCGATTGGCCCGGACGAAGTGGATGTCGTCGAGGTCGCGCGTGCGGTTCCAGTAAACCAGGCGCCCCAGTTCGATGCCGAGGTCGGTGACGATGCCCGTCATGTGCGTGGTGCGGATCTCGGCCTGCGAGATCTTGGTCACGATCGCGTTCTGCAGGCCCATGATGAAGCAGAGCAGGAAGACCGTGGCGGGCACGAGCAGCCAGCCGAGCGCCGCGAGGTTGGCGCCCACCAGCCCGAAGACCAGCAGCAGTCCCGCCTCCAGCAGCAGCGCGAGTGCGTACTTGCTGTGCATCTGCCTGCGCCGCGCCCAGTTGATCAGGATCGCGGTCGTGGCCGCGCCGCCGATGAACGCCAGCAGCAGCGCCAGGCCCGCAAACGCCAACGCGAGGCTGCCGGCGGCGAGGTCGTCCGCCATGGCGGACACGATGCCCGTCATGTGCGACGTGTAGCGCTGCACGGCGAGGAAGCCGCCGGCATTGATCGCGCCAGCGACGAAGGCCAGCACCGAGCCCAGCTGCCTGTTGGCGCGCCGGGTGCGTTGGCGGGACGTGAGGTTGTGGAGGAACTGCACCATCCCGACCTCAGCCCACCCGGCCGCGCTGCACGGCCGTGAGGATGCCGCGCAGGATCTCGAGAGGCGCAGGCGGGCAGCCCGGCACGTAGACGTCCACCGGGACGACCTGGGCCACGCCGCCGCAGGTGGCGTAGCCCTTGCCGAAGATCCCGCCGTCGCGCCCGCAGTCGCCGACGGCCACCACCAGCTTGGGTTCGGGCGTGGCGTCGTAGGTGCGGCGCAGCGCCACTTCCATGTTGCGCGAGACCGGCCCCGTCACCAGCAGCATGTCGGCGTGCCGGGGGCTGGCCACGAACTTGATGCCCAGGCCTTCGATGTTGTAGTAGGGGTTGGCCAGGGCATGGATTTCCAGCTCGCACCCGTTGCACGACCCGGCGTCCACCTGCCGGATGGTCAGCGCCTGGCCGAGGATGGCCAGCAGCTCGCCCTGGATCCGCTGTGTTTCCTCGCGCAGTGCATGGCCCACCGGCGGCGGTTCGGTGGGCATGCCGCCGCGGGCGATTTGCTTGATGACTTTCCACATGGTCTGGGTCCGCGCCTACAGGTCCTGCCCCGAGTAGCTCAGGTTGAACGACTTGTTGATGAGAGGGAAGTCGGGGACGATGTTGCCGATCACCGCGTGTTCGATCACCGGCCAGTTCTGCCACGAGGGGTCATGGCAGTGGCAGCGCCGCACCCGCACCCCGGCTCCTTGCGCGTCCAGCTCCAGCGCCACCAGCACTTCTCCGCGCCAGCCCTCGACCCAGCCTACGCCGAACGCCTCGTCCTGCCTGAGCAGCACATCGCTGCGCGTCGTGCCGTCGGGCAACCCCGACGCGATCGCGCGGATCAGCCGCAGCGATTCGAACGCCTCGTCGAACCGGACAGTCACGCGCGCCGCGACATCGCCGGCGGCGTGTGTCGCCACTTTCACCGCCAGCCCGTCATAAGGCGGCCAGGGCTGGTCATGGCGCAGGTCCCCCGATTGGCCGCTGGCACGCGCGGCCAGACCGGTCAGGCCCAGCCGGACGGCGAGCTCGGCGCGGACGCGGCCGGTCCCGGCGAACCGGTCCTGCAGCCCGGCGTGTTCGTCGTAGATCGCGCGCAGCGACAGCAGCTCGCCCTCGATCGCGTCGCATTGCTGCGCCAGTCGTGCCGCACCGGCCGCGTCGATGTCGCCGGCCACACCGCCCGGGACCACGCAGTCCATCATGAAGCGGTGGCCGAACAGGTCCATCGACAGGCGCAGCCAATCCTCCTTCAGCCGCGAGAATTGCGCGAGGGCCACCCCCAGCGCCGCGTCGTTGCCGATCGCACCCAGGTCGCCCAGGTGGTTGGCCACGCGCTCGCGCTCGAGCATCAGCGCGCGCAGCCATTGCGCCCGCGCGGGCACCTGGCAATTGGCCGCGGATTCCAGCGCCATGCAATAGGCCCACGCGTAGGCCACGGTGGTGTCGCCCGACACGCGGCCCGCCAACCGATGGCCCTCCAGCGGCGCCAGTTGCGTGAAGCGCTTCTCGATGCCCTTGTGCGTGTAACCCAGCCGCGCTTCCAGCCGCAGCACCTTCTCGCCGACGACGGAAAGGCGGAAATGCCCGGGCTCGATGGTGCCGGCGTGCACCGGCCCGACGGCGATCTCGTGCACGCCATCGCCCTCGACCCGCACGAACGGGTAATCCGTGAGTTGTCCCGCGGCGGGCGCGGCGCGATCCCGCAGGGGGAAATGGTCGGCGGGCCAGGCGCCGTGGTTCAGCCAGGGACGCTGGTCGGCGGCGCCGTCGGCACGCACGCCCGACAGGTCGAACGCGGCGCGCTGCATCCGTCCCGCGGCCGGAAAGACCGCCGACAGGTCGGGGTAGCGCGGATCGGCGGGAGCCAGCGGCAACTCGAGCCACACCAGGCCGCTTGCCGACGCATAGGCCGCGCCGACGGCCGCACCGCGAGAGTCGCCGCGGTCCGAAGCCCATAGCGCGACCAGCCGCCCGCCTGACTTGGCGATGGTGCCGGCCGCCACCTGCCAGCCGGTGGCATCGACGACGCCGCGCCAGACCGGCAACACGCCCGGCAGGCGAACAAGATCGGCATGGATACCTGGCAGGTTCATGTCAGCCTCCCAGCATCCGTGCCGCCTGGCGGTACCACAGGTCCAGGTAAGGCGGGATGTACAGCCCCAGCATCAATCCGAGCCCCAGGTGGACGAACACCGGCAGCAGCGCCGGCGAATGCGCCAGCGGCTTGACCGTCGTCTCCCCGAACACCATCGGCAGGACCTTGCTGAACACGGCGGCGAAGGCCACGGCCAGCGCCAGCAGCAGGAAGGGCGTGGCCCACGGTTGCTCGCGCATGGCGGTGGTCAGGATCAGGAACTCGCTGGCGAAGACGCCGAACGGCGGCATCCCGAGGATCGCGAGCGAACCCAGCATCAATCCCCACGCCACCGTGGGGCTGACCTTGATCAGGCCGCGGATGTCCTCCATCACCTGCGTGCCGGCCTTCTGGCAGGCGTGGCCCACGGCGTAGAAGATCGCGGACTTGATGAGCGAGTGCACCGTCATGTGCAGCAGCCCCGCGTAGTTGGCGATCGGGCCACCCAGGCCGAAAGCGAACGTGATCAGGCCCATGTGCTCGATCGACGAATACGCGAACATGCGCTTCACGTCTTTCTGGCGCGAGAGGAAGAACGCCGCCACCACCACCGACAGCAGGCCGAACGCGATCATGAGCTGGCTGGCCAGCGCGGTTTGCAGGGCGCCGTCCGTCAGCACCTTGCACCTGAGCACGGCATAGAGCGCGACGTTCAGCAGCAGCCCCGACAGCACGGCCGATACGGGCGTCGGGCCTTCGGCGTGCGCGTCGGGCAGCCAGTTGTGCAGCGGCACCAGGCCGACTTTGGTGCCGTAGCCGATGAACAGGAAAGCGAACGCCAGCGTGATGATGTTCGGATCCAGCTGTTTCTTGACTTCCGCCAGGTTGGTCCAAAGCAGCCCGCCGCCCCCGGGCCCGAAGACCCGCTCCGACGCCATGTGCAGCAGCACCGTACCCAGCAGCGCGAGGGCGATGCCGACGCCGCACAGGATGAAGTACTTCCACGCCGCTTCCAGGCTCGCGGCCGTGCGATAGACGCTGACCAGCAGCACCGTGGTCAGCGTGGCCGCTTCCATCGCCACCCACAGGATGCCCATGTTGTTGGTGGTCAGCGCGAGCAGCATGGTGAAGCTGAACAGCTGGTACATGCTGTGGTACAGGCGCAGGCGCGGCGGGGTCATCTTGCCGTGGTCGCGCTCCACCCGCATGTACGGCCGCGAGAAGATCGCGGTGGTCAACCCGACGAACGCCGTGAGCGTGACCAGGAACACGTTGAGCGGGTCGATGAAGAACTGGTGGTCCCACGCGAAGAGCGGCCCGTCGGAGATCACTTGCGCCGTGAGCACGCAGGCGGCCAGGAAGGTGCCGAGGCTGAACCCCACGTTGATGTCGCGCGCGCCGTCCCGGTGCCCGCTGAGGGCCAGCACCACGCCGCCCGCGATGGGAATGCCGAGGACGAAATAGAGTGCATGCACGCTAGTCTTCCTTCAGCTGCTCGAGGTGGTGGATGTCCAGGCTGTCGAACTGCTCGCGAATCTGGAACATGAACACGCCCAGGATCAGGATGCCGACCAGCACGTCCAGCGCGATCCCGAACTCCACGATCATGGGCATGCCGCCGGTGGCGGCCGTGGCCGCGAAGATCAGCCCGTTCTCCATCGACAGGAAGCCGATCACCTGCGGCACGGCGCGCGAGCGCGTGATCATCATCATGAACGACAGCAGCACACAGGCGAGCGCGATGCCCAGCGAGCCGCCGGCGATCGAGGCCGACAGCCGCGAGATCGGCAGCGCCAGGCTGAAGGAAAAGATCACCAGCCCGATGCCCACGATCATGAGTGTGGGCACGTTGATCAGCGGCTCCACGTCCCAGCGCACGTTCAGGCGGTGGATAACCCGGTACAGCAGCCAGGGGATGAGGAGGACCTTGAGCGCCAGCGTCAGCCCCGCGGACACGTAGAGGTCGGGATTGCTGGACGTGTACCCCAGCAGCACCGATGCCGCCACCAGCGCGGCGCCCTGCAGCGCGAAGATGTTGATGAGCGACGCGATCCGGCGCTGCGAGATCATCGCGAACGACAGCAGCAGGATGCCGGCGGCCAGCAGGTTGATCAGCTGAGGGATGTATTTCATTGGATGCTCCCTCACGCTCCCAGCAGGATGCTGACCAGGAGCCCGATCACGGCCAGCATGAAGGCCGTGGCGAGGAACTCGGGCACGCGGAAGATCCGCATCTTGGCGCTGATGGTCTCCAGGAACGCCAGCGCCGCCCCGCCGACCGCCAGCTTGAAGACCAGGGCCGGCATCGCCAGCAGCAGCGCCAGCGGCGCCCCGGCCTCGGCAATGCCCCAGGGGAAGAACAGGGCGAGGCCGATGCACGAATAGGCCAACAGCTTCAGGCTGGCGGCCCATTCGAGCAAGGCCAGGTGCCGGCCCGAATACTCCAGGATCAGCGCCTCGTGGATCATCGTCAGCTCGAGGTGGGTGGCCGGGTTGTCCACCGGGATGCGGGCATTCTCCGCCAGCGAGATCATGGTGAACGCCACCCCGGCGAAGGCAAGGCTGGGGTAGATCGCCAGTTCCCGGTGCGCGAGCGTCCCGACGATCGTCGTGAGCGAGGTGGACTTGGAAATGAGCGAGGCGCAGAAAAAGACCATCAGCAGCGCCGGCTCCGCGAGAAAGCCGACGAACATCTCGCGCCGCGCGCCCAGCGTGCCGAAGGCCGTCCCCACGTCCATCGCGGCGAGGCTGATGAAGACGCGGGCCAGCGCGAACAGGCCCACCAGCGCGATGGCATCGGCGGCCGGCGACAGCGGCAGGTCCGTGGACAGCGTCGGCACGATCGCGCTGGCCAGCACCATGCATCCGAACACGATGTACGGCGCCGCCCGGAACAGCTGCGAGGCGTTGTCGGCCAGCACCGAGTCCTTGTGGAACAGCTTGTGCAGCACGCGGTACGGCTGCAACAGCGGCGGCGCCGACTTGTTCTGCAGCCAGGCCCGGCACTGGTTGACCCAGCCTGTCATCAGCGGCGCCAGCAGCAGCGCGGCCACGATGGCAAGCAGTTGGGAGAGGAAGCCGAGCCAGCTCATGCGGCCCCCACGCTTGTCACTGCGTGTACTGCGCTGCCCCCCGAGAGGGCGCGAGCTTGCTTGAAGCCGTTCTGCGCGGCGCTCATCTCATCACCACCAGCAACACCGCGACGAGCGTGAGGAAGCTATAGAGCAGGTACACCGCGATCCGCCCCTGCTGCAGCAGCCCGATCCATTTCGAAAGACGCTCGACACCCGCCGCGACGGGCAGGTAGATCCAGTACCAGAAGTGGTCGCCGATCGTGACGCGGTAACGCGGGTGCGAATCGGACGGCAGGGGCAGCTCGCGTTCCATGCGGAAGAACGGCTCGAAGATCTGGCGGATCGGCTGGCCGAATCCCTCGGCGGTGTCCTGCATGCGCGCGGTCTGCCACGGGAAACCGCAGTCCCATGCGGGCGAGCGCCGGGAGCGGCCGTGGTAGAGCGCCCGCACCAGCAGGTAGGCCAGGGCCGAGCCGGCTGCCACGCCCAGCAGGAAGATGATCGGACCGTAACTCGCGCGCTCGATCGCCACCGGCACCAGCAGCCAGCCCACTGTGGCAACGGTCTCGCCCAGGCCGGCGCCCACGAGCTGTCGCGTCACCGGGTCGATCACGGCGATGAATTGCGTGGGCAGCAGGCCGAGGAGCACGCAGCCCGCCACCAGCCAGAGCATGCCCAGCCGCTCCCAGGCCCCCGCGTCATGCGCACGGGACAACGCCTCCTCGCGCGGCTGCCCGAGGAACACCACGCCGAAGAACTTCACCATGACATAGCCGGAGAGCGCCGCCACCAGCGCGATCAGCGCGGCCACCACGGGAATCAGCATGTTCAGGAACGAGCTGGGCAGGCCGGGCGTGAACAGGAAGCTTTGCAGCAGCAGCCATTCGGACACGAAGCCCCCCAGCGGCGGCAGGCCCGCGCAGGCCAGGGCGCCCACCAGGGTCAGCCACGTGACCCACGGCATGTAGCGGATCAGGCCCCCCAGCTTGCCCAGGCTGCGCTCGCCGGTGGCATGGAGCACGGCACCGGTGCCGAGGAACAGCAGGCTCTTGAAGAAGGCATGGCTGGCCACGTGGTACAGGGCCGCCGTCAGCGCGAGCGCTGCCACGGGCTTCATCCCATAGGCCGAGAACAGCACGGCCAGCCCGATGCCCGCGAACAGCAGCCCGATGTTCTCGATCGACGAATAGGCCAGCAGCCGTTTCATGTCCACCTGCGCGGCGGAAAAGACCACGCCGAACAGCGCCGTGGCCAGCCCCAGGGCGAGCAGGACGACGCCCCACCACCAGACCTGGAAATGCAGCAGGTCGAACGACACGCGCAGCACGCCATAGACGGCGGTCTTGAGCATCACGCCGCTCATGAGGGCGGACACGGGCGATGGCGCGGCCGGATGCGCCTCGGGCAACCAGACATGCAACGGCACCAGGCCTGCCTTGGCGCCGAAGCCGAACAGGGCCAGCAGGAAGGCGACGGAGGCCCAGAACGGCGTGTGCGCCTGGGCCCGCATATTGGCGAAGGTGTAGTCGCCCGTGTTGGCCTGAAGCACGCCGAAGGACAGGAGGATGCCGAGGGCGCCGATGTGGGCGATCAGCAGGTAGAGGTAGCCGGCGCGCCGGATCTCGGGGATGCGGTGGTTCGCGATGACGAGGAAGAACGAGGACAGCGCCATCGTCTCCCACATCACCATGAAGGCGTAGGCGTCGTCGGCCAGCACCACCAGTGCCATGCTGGCGAGGAACACGTGGTATTCCATGCACAGCAGCCCGGGCGGCGTGCCCTCCCCCTTGCGGAAGTACCCGGCCGCGAAGGCCGACACGCCGGCCGACGCGCCGGCGATCACCATGAGGAAGAAGGCCGACAGGCCATCCAGCCGCAGGTGGAAAGGCAGGCCCGGCAGGCCCAGTGGCAGCGTCGCGACCTCGGGCGTGGCGAAAACCGCGCTCAGGGCCACGCCGAACACGACCAGCGCGATCGCGCCGCCCGCGGGGAACAGGACCCGGGCCACGAAGGCCAGGCGCCGCAACGCGAACAGGCCGGCGGTGCCCACGAGGAGCCAGGCCGCAATGGCGGCCAGGAGCCAGTCCAGGTGCGCCCAGAGCGAAGGATCGGGCCAGGCGCTCATGTTCCCAACCCGGTCACCGTGACCGGTCCAGGTGCGCCGAACAGGGAGCCATCCATACCAGGATAAGTGTAATGGACGGCTGAGCCGCGCGATTGACGCACCGGGAAGTTGCAATCGCACCGATTCCCCGCCCGCGGGCGATGCCGTTTATGTCAAGGAAGCCCCCCAGGCGCGGGGCGTAAAATCAGCCAAAAGGCCTGCCCATGTCCATCTTCCTGCGTATCTTCCGCCGCCCCGACTACAACTCGGAGGTCACCCAGTTCATCGAGGGGCTCAAGTCCGCCAAGCCCTCCCTGGAGGCCGAGCAGCGCGCCAGCCGCGCCATCTGGTGGGACAAGCTCGTGGACCGCGAGGCCTGGAGCGAGTGGCGCAGCGCCCGCGTGCCGCAGAAGCCTTACGTGTACCAGACCGAAGGCAAATGACCCAGGCCGGCGAAAGGGCGCTGCCCGAACCGGCTTCGCCCGACGTTCCCGGCATGCCCGACGTGGTGGACCAGGTGGCGCTTGCGAGGCTTTATGGTGAACCGCTGTTCGCCATGCCCACCGACCTGTACATCCCCCCTGACGCGCTGGAAGTGTTCCTGGAGGCCTTCGAAGGGCCGCTGGACCTGCTGCTGTACCTGATCCGCAAGCAGAACTTCAACATCCTCGACATCCCGATGGCCGGCGTCACGCGCCAGTACCTGGTGTACGTGGACGAGATCCGCACGCGCAACCTCGAACTGGCCGCCGAGTACCTGCTGATGGCCGCGATGCTGATCGAGATCAAGTCGCG
>Ga0255338_1006075_pt1 | contig 10555 bp, 10 predicted proteins | sample MeOH1_35cm_T4_19_FD_203715 | JGI IMG/M metagenome (GOLD analysis project Ga0255338, IMG submission 203715) | Sandy soil microbial communities from University of British Columbia, Vancouver, Canada - MeOH1_35cm_T4_195 | ecosystem: Engineered > Artificial ecosystem > Sand microcosm > Unclassified ... | reverse complement strand
ACGGCATTAACTTCTCGTTCTTCCAGAATGAAAAAGCACTTCTCGACGCTCTCAATGCGGGCTCGATAGAGAGCGCTTCAAACATATCAGCTCACGGAGCACTCAATCTCGAAAAATCAGGCGAACGACTTCTCCGTGCACCGCTCACGAGAGTATTTGGCATATTCTTCAACCAAAACCAGAGAGAGGTACTCACCCATCGTGAAATACGCTCAGCCCTCGATGCAGTGCTCGACAAACAAGCGATAGTGGAGCGAGTACTCGAAGGCTCGGGGACTGTCGCGTCATCACCCCTGCCTCCAACTATCGCTGAGAAACTCTCAGAGGCGACCGATACCAACGCCATGGCGACAAATACGATAGATACTCTACTCAATCAACTCAAAAAATCTGGCTGGACTCGTGATAGCGCTACATCGACACTCATGTTTGGAACAAAAGGCAAATCGAAGACTCCACTCAGTTTCTCTATCACTACATCAAATGTCCCAGAGCTCGTAGAAGCTGCAGATGCAGTAGCAGAAGCATGGCGTTCACTCGGAGCGACGATAGATATCAAAGTATTTGAACCATCAGACCTCAACCAGGCTGTTATACGACCGAGAAAATATGATGCTCTGCTCTTTGGCCTCGTCGTAGGGCGCGATCCAGACCTCTATGCATTCTGGCATTCATCACAGAGAAATGACCCCGGACTCAATATCTCCATGTACACCAATGCAAAGGCGGACAAGGCGCTCGAAGATATGAGGAAAGCGACGACGACAGAAGTAGCAAAGCTCGCATACGACCGATTCAACAAGGAGGTAGCGACAGACACGCCAGCTGTATTCCTCTTTAGTCCTGATTTTATTTACGCTATGCCAGAGAGTGTAAAAAATGTGACCCTTGGACAAATAACTACACCCAATGATCGATTCCTCTCAATCCCCAGCTGGTATATAGAAACAGAAAAGGTATGGAAATTTTTGAGTAATGAAAAAAATTAAAAATTAGAAATAAATTAGACAGATAAACAGAAATACAATGGACAAAGAAAACAAACCAGCAGAAAGACACGATCGAGGACCTCGCGGAGCAGGTAGAAGCAGGAGATCTGGCGGAGGACATCCGCGAGCTCGTAGCGGTGGTACTTCTCGTCGAAGCGGAGGTGGTAGAAGTGGCTTTGGTCATCGACGACCGCCAGCTGCACGCGACAGGCGTATGGATGCGTCTCGTTCAGAGAGCATGCCTATCCCACCTATCGGAGATGCGATACGCATTATCCCTCTCGGTGGTGTAGAAGAGATTGGCAAGAACATGACTGCCATCGAATTTGGCAATGACATCATCGTCATCGACGCCGGATTCCAATTCAAAGACGAAGGCACACCAGGAGTCGATTACATACTCCCCAACACTCGCTACCTCGAAGAAAGAAAAGATAGGATTCGTGCGCTTTTCATCACCCATGGACACCTCGATCATATCGGTGGTATCCCCTATGTTATAGATCGTATCGGCTATCCGACTATCTACACGAGACAGTTCGGTGCCATCATGGTGCAAAAACGCCAAGAAGAGTTCCCTCATCTCGAACCTCTCAATATAAAAGTACTCTCAGGCAATGAAACTATCACGATAGGTGCGCTCAAAATCGAGACATTTGCCATCTCGCACACTATCCCCGACTCGATGGGTCTCATCATTCATACCCCATATGGAAATATCGTCTTTATCGAGGATGTACGCGTGGACAATGTAAAAGGCGTCCCTACAGACGAAGAAGTCGAGCAGTACAAGCGTTTTGCGGGCAAAGAAACACTCCTTCTCACTATGGACTCAACCTCTATCGAGAAACCAGGGTTTTCTCTTTCAGAAAATGTCGTCATTGAGAACATAGACAAATTCGTCAAAGCAGTGACAGGTCGTCTCATCATCGGTACATTCGCCTCACAAGTGGAGCGCATCATCGCTATCATCAGAATGGCTGACAAGTATGGCAAGAAAATCGTCGTCGAAGGCCGTAGCATGAAGACAAATCTCGAAATTATCAAACATTTGAAACTCGTTGACACGAAAAATGTCATCCAGATAGAGGAGATGGCGAGCTACCCACCAGATCGTATCATCATGATAGTGACTGGTGCACAGGGTGAGGAATTTGCAGCTCTTATGCGTATGGCAAACAAGACGCACAAGCATGTGCAACTCAAAAAACAAGACACTATCCTCCTCTCCTCGTCCATCATCCCGACAAACCACAATGCCGTCATCAAGCTCAAGGACAATCTCTACCGTTCTGAAGCTCGTGTCATCACCTACCTCGACTCCGACATCCATGCATCAGGTCACGGCAACCGCGATGAGCTCAAGTGGATACATCAGCAGATCAAGTACCGCTTCTTCATGCCTCTCCACGGTCAACACTACATGCTCCGCCAGCATGCTGAGCTCTCACAGTCACTCGGCACACCTCGCGAAAACATCATAGTGCCAGACAATGGATCGATAGTAGAGATTTATGACGGTGGTAAATCGATACGCATGCTCAAAGAAAAAGCTCCATCAGGTCTCGTCCTCGTGGATGGTTTTGCGGTCGGTGATGTGCAGGAAGTGGTCCTACGCGACCGTCAGGCACTCGCCCAGGATGGTATGTTCATCATCTTTGGCGTCATAGATGCCCAGACTGGTCGTCTCAGAAAATCTCCGGACATTATTTCCCGTGGATTCGTCTACCTCCGTGAATCGCAAGATCTCCTTCGTGATACGAGAAATCTCATCAAACAAACTATCGAGAGTTCGACTCAGGGTATGAACCCAATAGATATCGACATGGTGAAAAATGGCCTCACTGATGCAGTCTCACGACACCTCTTCCAAGAAACAGCAAAGCGTCCCGTCGTCATTCCTGTCCTCCTCACTATCTAGTACAAACCGCCCCTCTGGGCGGTTTTTGTTTGACAAAAAATAGATAAGGTCTAATGTGAAAACAAACCCTGAAACACAGGATATGTATGATCAAATGGCTTGTATCGTTATTTAAAAGCGAAAGCGCGGAAGAGAGAGCGACGAGACTGGAAAGCCAGATCGAAGAGAAAAGAATCCAAATCCAGGGTGAAATCGAAGAGATTAATGGCAAAATTACCCGAGCCCAAAAAGGTATTGCCCTTAATGTCAACATTGAATCTTTGGAACATAAACGGTTTTCACTCCTACAGACGCTCAACGAGCTTCCGCCACCGAGATCTTCACCATAATGCAACGGGTGAATAGAGTCTGACCACGCCTCCTCAACAGGGGGCGTTTTTATTTGCATGTTAGAATATTTCCATGCCAGATGAAACAAAAGCTTCGAGGGGTCGCATCGCACTCTATCTCCTCGCATTTCTCGCCTCACTCTCGAGTGCATTACCGGCCTATATCAACTCCTCGTTCCTCAATCAGTACATAGGAGAATCGCTTGTCGGTATCGTCTATACTGCTGGCTCTATATTCTCAGTGATCTGTTTCTCATATATGGCGTATCTCATGAGACGATTTGGTAATTATCGCGTCTCCATGGCGCTCATTTGTCTCATATTTTTCTCCACCATCGCCCTCGCCTTTCTCCAAAATCCCCTCCTCGTATTCATCTCATTTATCCTCAACTTCACTACCATCGCCCTCGTAGGCCTCAATCTCGACCTATTCCTCGAACGATTCTCAAAAGACACAAAAACAGGTACGGTGCGCGGAACATTCCTCACTTCTGCAAACACTGCATGGGTACTCGCCCCTACTCTCGGCGCATTTTTCCTCGCATACGGCTCATTCCCTATTCTCTATATCGCAAGCGCAGCGGTGCTCATACCAGTGCTACTCATACTGTTCATGTCATTGAGGAAATTCTCAGACCCTGAATACCCAGCCGAACCATACTGGAGACATCTCTCACTACTCTGGAAGGACAGAAACATGAAATCAATATTCATCATCTACCTCCTCCTCCAATTCTTTTATGCCTGGATGGTCATTTATACTCCAATATATCTGCATGAGACTATCGGGTTCTCATGGAGCGCTATAGGCGTAATGTTTTCGATTATGCTCATACCATTTGTCATACTCGATGTTCCTCTCGGGCGCATCGCAGACAAATACCTCGGAGAAAAAGAGCTTCTCGTCGCAGGATTCGCTATCATGGGTATCTCGACTGGCCTCATCGCTTTCATCACCGATCACAATGTCATTCTCTGGGGAGCGGTGCTCTTCATGACTCGTGTTGGTGCTGCCACTGTCGAAGTGATGGCGGACACTTATTTTTTCAAAAAAGTAGACGCGACGAGCATTTATCTCATCAGCCTTTTCCGTACCGTGCGTCCGCTCGCATATATCGTGAGCCCTGTCATTGCGTCACTCCTCTTTGTGGCACTCGACCTCAAGGGCCTCTTCGTCGTTCTCGGTATACTCATGTTCTACGGCATCCGTCATTCCCTCGCCCTCGAAGATACGAAATAGAGAGGAATTTCTATTTTTTAAAGCTACCTATTTCTTCTTCGGTATGAATTGTCTCAAATGATCTATAATCGTCTTGTCACTCGTCTTTTGTCTGTTTAAAAACATCTTTGAGAGAATGATCGAGAGTATCGTCGCGATGATGGTGATGATAGTGGCATAGAGGAGTTTCTGCCCCACCGTCTCGAGACCATTGAAAATATCTGTAAATATGAGCTTGAGTGCCTGATCCCATGCCAATGCCGCGATGAGACCAAAAGAAGCAATGATAAGTATTGCTATTTTCTCAAAAAATCCCTGATGTATCTTCTCGAGCTCATATTTTTTTAGAAATTTCTCCATCTCATCGAGACCGAGCTCTATCTTTTCCTTTGAGTTTCCTATTGGGTTATTTTCCATAGTCTACAATTTAATGCACTCTAAACACATAAAAAGCGGTATCTCCCGGCGGGCACGGTCTTCGGACACTTTGCGCGGACCCCTCTCACTCTCTTTGTGTGATATCCATTCCTCAATACGCAATATAGCAAAACCAGCATTAGCAAGAGATTTGCTATAGCCCTGAAGTGGTCTATGAAATGAAACTGTTTTTTGTCCTCCGGCACTCCCTGGGTTCATATCGATTTCGCGTTTTGAATCCGATAGATAGCTGTCCACCCTACGGTACTGCCTGTCTATCTTCTCATCATGACCCCATGAGGACTCGCCTGGAATACGATAGGCAGGATGATTGAGCACGATGACGAGCTTGCCACCTTTTTTTGTCACCCGCGACGCTTCACGCAGGGTCTGTGCCATTCGTTCAATATTTTGTAGGGCGAGTATGATCGAGACGGCATCAAAAGTACTATCTTTCCAGGCGTGAAGCATATCCGACGGCGCCACATGGAACTCTTCGTTATGCCCTGCGCGTACTTTCGCTATATTGATGAGTTCGGGTGATACATCGACACCTGTGACATATGCACCTTTTGCTGAGAGAGCGTGCGAGAAAAAACCCTGACCACAGCCGAGGTCGAGTACGCGCATGCCTTTTTCTGGGGCAACAATGCGCAGTATGTTCGGCAATATGACACGATTTTGGTATGAATCTTCGTCATAGACCACTTTGTCATACCACTCCGCGACCGCACCCCATGAGGTGTCTTTTTTCATATGTTTAATGATACCATTCGCCCGCGCCCAGAGGCGCGGGCTTTTTTTACTTCTTCTTTGCTACTTTTTTAGCTGGTTTGTGCTGTATAGAGAGTATGTGTTCGAAAAATGTAGCGATTTTGTCGGCGATAAATTTCCATTTGACCCCCTCACCTCGCACCGCATCTCGAAAATCACGCACATCATGGATGAGGTGTTCATTCTCTTCCTTCCAACGAGAGACAATATGACGGATATCTGCGAGAGTGCGGATGATGTACCCCGCAGTGATGACGACGGCTGCAGATATGAGAATGAGTGCTATCGTCGAGATAAAGAAAAAGATGTCAGCATGTATGAGTGAATCGTTTGGCATAGTAATCGTTATTTAATAGTAGTAATGCAGGCTTTGTATTCAGGCGTCTTTGTCCAACCACAGGATCCGCTCGCCTGTCGCTCGCAATGAGCTTTTGCATAACAGGCGTACTCTACCTTGAATTGACAGGTACTCACCATATCAGAATCCGAGCATATCTCCGAGCTACAACCAGAGACAACACAGGCGCCTCCAGTCGCTGGTGCTCCTGAGAATGCCACAGGTACCGAATAAGAGAGATCGAGAGCAGAATCACCACTCGGATTGTCTTTCTTAAACACCATGGTTCCTGTCGCAGTAGGAGTACTTTCGAGCGTGACTGTACCTTCAAATGGGACAAATTCCGGTGTCATCCAATCTCCCTTTGCTTTTGCGATAGAGTGTCCTATCTCTTTGCCGGTAGCGTCGAGTACTATGACCGGGAATGATGCTTCAAAATACCATGTACCGCGTGCAGAGCCAGAGAACACAATCGGGGAGGTTACTCGCGCACCGAGTGATGGCACTGTCACTCGTATGAGGGTCGATAAATCTCCCGTGGCAACATTTTCTACATAGAGCGTACCATCTGCACCTGTACAACGACGGGGCACTGATTCGGTAGCTTCGTTACCAGCCGCGACACAGGAGGCAAAATCCACCACTTTCCCCGAGTATGGCACATCAAAAACGAAAGCTAGGTATCCGAGTATGAGCACGGCTATGATTGCGAATAGTATTTTAAACTTATTTGCCATGGTGATTTTGATTTAGAGAGCAAAACTCACAAAGAGTACAAAAAATACAATCGCAAGCCCGACATTGACTGCGATGCCTGCCAGAGAGCCGACGAGAGCTCCTGTGGCACCCTTGAGGGCTTTTTCTTTCGTCTTACCGATATGTATCTCTCCGAGGATAACGCCGATAAAAAGTCCCGCTAGAGAACCAAAGAGTGGTGCGATAAAGGTGCCCACAATCGATCCGGCGAGACCCCAGAGAAGTGATCGTCCGTGAGCACCAGTATATTTTGCACCGAGTACTCCAGCGAGATGGTCGACAACTATGGAGAGAAGTGCCAGTACGAGGAGAATGATTGTCTCTGTAGGTGAGAGGTGAACAAAGTGGTCAAAGAGAGCAAAAACGAGCGCCACGATAAACATGTAGGAGAGCGATGGCAACATCGGTATAAATGCCATAAAAAAACCTGGCAAGAGAAAGAGTGACGCTATAGAGACTACGAGAGTGTGAGACATATTAGATCGATGATGTGATGTCGTTATCTTTTTTGAGACTCACCGCAAAAGATAGTGCTATGAGCGCAAACGCTGAGAACGCCATGAGAGGAATAGTGATATAGCCATACTGCATGACAAAACGCTCAGCACATGAGACCGAATAACCGACAGCGGAGCACGGTAGTGTGCCAAATCCGAGTTGTCCGAGATAGTGCCAAAATGCTACTACCGCACCACCAGTCGAAAGTATGAGACCGTAGAGTCTCATCAATACATCACGACGATAGAGTGCGACGCCTAGAAGTATGACTTGGGGATACATCAGTATTCGCTGGAACCAGCAGAGTACACAAGGTGCATAACCAATAACATCAGAATAAGTAAGACTGCCTGCCATAGCGAGACCGGAGACGAGAAAACCGATGAGTACTGATTTCGTCGCAAAGAAAGACACGAAGAAGGATTGGCGGAGCTCTCTAGAGAAAAGTGATACGAGAAGGACGACAGATGCTATCTGCGCAACGATTGAAAGTATGGACCAGAGGTTATTTACAAAATCGATGAGAGTCATTTGGTTTGGTTTATTGTACTGGACACTTAACAAGCTCGGCGAGTGAGGCGGGTGTGAGTACTTCTGACTTCCTCGAGCCGTCAGCAAATATCCATGTCGGATATCCCTCTATCCCCTTTTCCTTGCATGCAGACAACTGGCTTGAGCCATCAGGTGTGGAGCACTCGAAATACGGAAGAAAGCGCGTAGATTTGCCAAACAAAGCTTTTTGCTCCTGGCAATGCGGACACCAAAACGCACCATAGAAAGTCGCCCCCTTATCTTTGAGACACTGTGCGAGTGTATCGTATTGCCCCGGTGTAGACGAATACCAGACGATACTACCTATGATAGCGATAGCTATGACGCCTATGATAATAATCGATGTGTATTGTTTCATGCTCTCTGATTGACTTGTGTATAGCCACCAGTATAGCAAGAAAGATAAATGAAAACCGCCCAGGACATATTTCCAGGACGGCGTAGAGTCGTACCATCGAAAAACCTACGACAGATTTGCCGTTTTCTTCATTGACTGACCGAGGAATACTGCAATGAGGAATACACAGAGGAATGCAAAGACGAGGAGATTCACGAGGTCGAGTCCGAGTAGCCATGAAAGTCCGAGATTGAGATGTGAGACAAACCATTCTGGATCGAGCATGTAGGCGAGAGTATTCATCGCATTCAAAATCGTGCCTGCGCCGAGGAGCGAAGCACCTCGCATCAAGGACATGAGTGCCACACCGGATGTTATGTCCTTTATGAGAATACTATGCACTATGAGGCCTGCCCCCAAAAGGACAAGTATCAGTATCAGTATTGGGTACCACGGTATACCCTTGAGATAATCGAATACTTTCCCTGACATTGCGCCTATGACTCCTGCTATATTAGGGCTAACTGGAGCCGTAGAAGTGCTCGAAGAACTAGTATTTAGACCCACTACTCCCTCAAACTGACTCGTATTGTCAGTTGGAGTATAAAGGACATTTGGTCCGATGATGTCCTTTAGGTCACCATCGCGATATTCTGGGTAATCACCGCAGAATATACGGTTAATCTCGGCAGTTGTCGTGATATAGACAATACCCGTCGGGGTAGTCGTACCCCAAGGCAAAAGAACAGATTCTGTGTTTTTGACCTGAAAGGCCTTCACAGCCTCTTCGGTCGAAAGATCAAACTCCCCATTCACCGGGAGATTTGCAGCCTCATATGTATTGAGGAAATACTGCAACTTTCTGACCTCATTCGGGTCATTCGAAATGCCCCTCTTCATGAATGAGGTCAAGAAGTCATCGTATTTACAGACCTTTGCCGGACCAGGCGCAGCGCCACCCGAGGATACAGTGTCTATGAGTATCCACACCTCAGGAGGCACGACTGACCCACCACCTGTCGTCGTGGTACAACCGTACCCTATACATGGTCCACTACCACCACCACCTCCCCCACGACCAGAGGTCGAAGAGAGTGCCACTGGAGTAGGTGGATTGACCGTGAGAGTGGTCGAAGCAGTCGAAGTGCTCAAGCCGTTACCACATGAGATATCAAATATGTAGGTGGTCTGAGTCGATACAGTAAATGGTCCGACGGTCTGTGAACCCGAAACTGTCTGATTACCTGACCACGCATTACCAGCGACACAGAGTGTCGCATTGGTCGATGACCACGAGAGTGTTGCTGAGGCACCGCTCGAGAGAGTCGATGGTGATACTGAGAACGATGCTATCGAAGGAGTAGTCGTGCTTACAGTACCGCTATCATTGTCTATGTTGGTGAGCGATACATCCTGAGGATCGACACCATTCCAATTGACATCGACACTCGTGATAGGACCGACGAGAACCGCATAGGCTACATCCCCATCGACAACGGTGTCATTCACACCAGTGACCACGACTGTCTGTGACACATTCCAGTTTGATGGAGTGAATGTGAGCATAGTCGTCGATGTCGTACCTTCAGTGAAATCTGAGCTCTGTATCGGTATGAGTACATTTGCAAGTGGCGCAGCGTTGAGAACGACAGTGAATGGCGCTGTCGAACCATTTTCAGAAGTAGTGAGACCTGCTGCAAATGAGACAGAAACAGTGCCTGTAGCAGTCACACCTGTTCCGGCTGGATTGACTGTGAGTAGAGCTGAGCTGTTTGTCGTACCAGACGAATTGGCACACGCGATATCAAAAGTCTCTGTCGTGGTAGCAGTCACAGTAAATGGTCCAACAGCTTGAGAGCCTGAAGTAGCTACAGGACCAGACCATGCACCTGATGCAGTACATGATGTCGCGCCTGATGATGCCCAAGAGAGTGTTGCTGACGAACCACTCGTGATGGTGGTCGGATTTACAGTGAGAGGTGTAGTAAATGTCGGAGCTGATCCAGGTGGAATAGAAAATGTGACGGTCGATGATGAAGGAGTAGAGCCTCCGGGACCAGTACAAGTAAGTGTGTATGTAGTATCAGCGGTAATTGGTCCTACTACGGCAGTGCCTGAAGTGGTCTGTATACCTGACCATCCGCCAGAAGCAACACACGATGTAGCACCGGTCGTAGCCCACGAGAGAGTGCTCGTCGCGGTACCTATGAGAACTACAGGATTTGCTGTGAGTGCAGTGGTAAATGTAGGAGCAGCTACAGTAGAAGCTGGATTAACGACAAGAGATGTAGAGCTCGTAGTCGTACCAGACGAATTGGCACACGCGATATCAAAAGTCTCTGTCGTGGTAGCAGTCACAGTAAATGGTCCAACAGCTTGAGAGCCTGAAGTAGCTACAGGACCAGACCATGCACCTGATGCAGTAC
>Ga0255338_1006074_pt1 | contig 10556 bp, 10 predicted proteins | sample MeOH1_35cm_T4_19_FD_203715 | JGI IMG/M metagenome (GOLD analysis project Ga0255338, IMG submission 203715) | Sandy soil microbial communities from University of British Columbia, Vancouver, Canada - MeOH1_35cm_T4_195 | ecosystem: Engineered > Artificial ecosystem > Sand microcosm > Unclassified ... | reverse complement strand
ACGCGCCCCAGGCCGGCGCGTCACCCTGCGCCGGTCATCGCTTGCAGCGTTCGAAGCCGCTTCCTATGATCCGCTGCGTCGCATAGGGCGGTGCATCGCCGCTGAGTTTGAGGACGAAAGATTGTGATCAACGCCCGCGCCACCAAGAACAAGGTGGCCAAAACCGCCCTGCTCGGATCCGCCCTGCTCTCGTTCCTGCTGGCTGGTTGCTCCAGGGAGGGCGAGGTGACGAGCGCCGGCATCACCGTCGTCCGCTCCGCCTGCCCCGCCGTCGCGATTCCGGCTGGGACCGGCGACATCACCTTGTTCAACCCGCCCTCGAGCGAGGATGCGAGCGCGATCGATGTGGTGGCGACGATCACCAACGTCCGCAGTAGCTGCACCGAGACTGCCGAGTATCTCGTTTCCAACGCGACATTCGAGGTGCAGGCGCAGCGCCGCAATGCGAGCGGGCCGCGCGACGTGGTGCTCACCTATTTCGCGACGGTCGTCCAGGGCGGCAGCAACGTCGTCTCGAAGCGGCTTGGACGGGTCGCGGTTCATTTCGCGGACGGTGCGCTACGCGCCAGCAGCGCCGGTTCGGCCAATGCCCAGGTGCTGCGCTCGGCGGCGACTCTGCCGGCCGACATCCGCCGCGAGATCACGCGCGAGCGCAAGCCCGGGGACGCCGACGCGGCGCTCGATCCGATGTCCGATCCGAAGGTCCGTGCCGCCGTCAATCGCGCCAGCTTCGAGCTGCTGGTCGGCTTCCAGCTGACGCCGGAGCAGCTGGTCTACAACGCGCGGCGCTGAATCCGATCGGCGATTGCCGTCGCGTCGAGCGCGCGTCGCGCCGCTTCCCCAAGATAAAGCTTTAACGAATTGACTCCGGCAGGGCGGCTCGCCACAGCAGCGACGTCGCCGGCAGCACATTGCCGGGTGACCGCGCGGGAGAGCGTGGCGGGCCGCGAGGCCTGCCGCCGCCGAAGGAGCAACCGCCCCGGAATCTCTCAGGTACGAAGGACCGCGCGGCCATAGGACACTCTGGAAAGCGGATGCGCGAGCATCCCACCGAAGGGGTAAGCCGCCGCCAAGGCGCGCGAAAGCTCTCAGGGCCAGCGACAGAGGGGGCATTGGAGATTGGCACGGTCCGGCGCGGACCGCGTCCCGATGCTGCCGAAGACTGACGCTGGAGACGATATGGCCGAAGCCGAGAAGATTCTCCCCCTCGATGGCTGGCATCGGGCCCGCGGCGCGCGCATGGTTCCGTTCGCCGGCTATGCGATGCCCGTCCAATATGAGGGGATCATCGCCGAGCATCGCTGGACCCGCGAAGCGGCGGGCCTGTTCGACGTCAGCCATATGGGCCAGCTCCATATCGCCGGCCGCTACCTCGATGCCGCGCTCGAGAGCCTGCTCCCGGCCGACATCACGCTGCTCAAGGAAGGCCGGCTCCGCTACTCTCTGCTCCTCAACGAGGAAGCCGGCATCGTCGACGATCTGATGGTGACGCGGCGCGGCGACCATTTCTACATGGTCGTCAACGGCGCGACCAAGGAGCAGGACATCGTCTATCTGCAGGCCAGGCTCCCCGGCGTGGTCGTCGATCATATGAAGGAGCAGGCGCTGCTTGCGCTGCAGGGGCCCCAGGCCGCCGCGGTCATGGCGCGGCTTGTGCCGGGCACCGAGGCGCTCGACTTCATGACCGCAGCGCTGTTTCGGCTCGACGGAAGCCCGGCGTGGATCAGCCGCTCGGGCTATACCGGCGAGGACGGCTTCGAAATCTCGATCACCGCGCGGGACGCGGAACGGATCGCGGATCTGCTTGCCGGCCAAGCCGAGGTCAGGCCGGTCGGGCTCGGCGCCCGCGATTCGCTGCGGCTCGAGGCGGGGCTTCCGCTCTACGGGCACGATCTCGACCAGCGCACCACCCCGATCGAAGCCGATCTCGCTTTTGCGGTCTCGAAGCGCCGCCGCGCCGAAGGCGGCTTCCCGGGTGCCGCGCGCATCCTGAACGAACTCGAGCAGGGGCCGATCGTCCGCCGCGTCGGGCTTGCCGTCGAGGGCCGCCAACCGGTTCGCGAGGGCGCGATCGTGGTCGATGGCGAAGGCAGCGAGGTCGGCCGGGTCACCAGCGGCGGCTTCTCGCCGATGCTCGAGGCGCCGATCGCAATGGCCTATGTCCCGCTGGCGATGGCCGCGCCCGGAACGGCGATCAAGCTCAGCCAGCGCGCCAAGCTGTTCGACGCCCGGGTCGTGGCGCTGCCTTTCGTTCCGCACCGCTACCGCCGCAAAGGAGCCGCTTAATGACCGTCTACTTCACCAGGGAACATGAATGGATCAGGGTCGACGGCGACGTCGCGACGGTCGGGATCAGCGATTTCGCGCAGGCCCAGCTCGGCGACATCGTCTTCGTCGAGGTTCCCGCAGCCGGCGCCGAGGTCAGCAGGGGCGGCGAGGTCGCCGTGGTCGAATCGGTCAAGGCGGCGTCGGACGTCTACGCGCCGGCGAGCGGCACGGTGATCGAGGGCAACCAGGCGCTGGTCGACGATCCGGCGCTGGTCAACAGCGATGCCGAGGGTGGAGGCTGGTTCTACAGGCTTCGCCTCAGCGATCCCCAGGAGCTGACCGGCCTGATGAATGCCGATCAGTATAAGGCCTTCTGCGAAAGCCAATGACCGCCGCTTCCGCCTCGCGCTGGTCTGCTTCGGATTATGCCCGCCACGCCGGCTTCGTGCCAGCGCTGGGGGCACCGGTGCTGGCGCTGCTCGATCCCCGGCCCGGCGAGAGGATCCTCGATCTGGGCTGCGGTGACGGCGTGCTCACCGAGCGGATTGCCGAGGCCGGGGCGGTGGTGATCGGCGTCGATGCCTCCGAGGAGATGATCGCGGCGGCGCGCGCGCGCGGGCTCGATGCCCGTCTCGCCGATGGCCAGGCGCTCCATTTCGATGCCGAGTTCGATGCCGTCTTCTCGAATGCCGTACTGCACTGGATGCCGGATGCCGCTGCGGTGGCGGCCGGCGTCTATCGTGCGCTCAAGCCGGGCGGGCGGTTCGTCGGCGAGCTCGGCGGTGCCGGCAACGTCGCGATCCTGCGCCAGGGCATCAGGGACGAGCTGATCGCCCGGGGCTATTCGCTGCCCGCGCAGGATCCGCAATATTATCCGACGGTCGAGGCCTTCTCGCACGTCTACGCCGGGGCCGGCTTTACCGCCATACAGGCCAACCTCATTCCGCGTGAGACCGATCTGCCCGATGGTGTCGCGGCATGGGTGAAGACGTTCCGCGCCGGCTGGCTCGATGTGGCGCGCGTTCCCGACGAGCAACGCGCCGCCGTCGCCGAAGCGATCGAGCAACGCCTCGCCCCGAAGCTTCGCCGGCCCGACGGCAGCTGGTTCGCCGATTATGTCCGGCTTCGCTTCACGATGGTGAAGCCCGCATGAGCGGGTCCGATCACTTTTCCGCCCCACCAAGGGAGTCCTGAATGCGCTACCTTCCGCTTGCCGAAGCCGACCGGCAGGAGATGCTCCGAGCGATCGGTGCCGGGTCGATCGATGATCTGTTCGTCGACGTGCCCGCGGCCGCGCGGCTCGGCGGCGCGATCGAGGGGCTGCCCGGTCATGCGAGCGAGCTTTCGGTCGAGCGGGAGCTCGGCGCGCTGGCGCGGCAGAATCTGGCCGCCGGAGAGGCGCCGTTCTTCCTCGGCTGCGGCGCCTACAAGCACCATATACCGGCAAGCGTCGATCACCTCATCCAGCGCGGCGAATTCCTGACCAGCTACACGCCTTATCAGCCCGAGATCGCCCAGGGCACGTTGCAGGCGCTGTTCGAATTCCAGACGCAGGTCGCGCGCCTCTACGGATGCGACGTCGCCAATGCCTCGATGTACGACGGCTCGACCGCCTGCTGGGAAGCGATCAGCATGGCTCGGCGGATCACCAGGCGCGACAAGACCTTCCTCTCGGCCGGCCTCCATCCGCATTATGTCTCGGTCGCGAGGACGATGGCGCGCTTCACCGGCGATCGCCTCGACGTCGCCGCGCCCGCGCTCATCGATGGCGCACCCGGTGACGACAGCGAACGCCTGCTCGCCGCGATCGACGAGCAAACCAGCGCGGTCGTCGTCCAATATCCCAACATCCTTGGCCATGTCTTCGACTTGTCGGCACTGGCGGAGCGCGCCCATGCCAAGGGCGCGCTGCTGATCGCCGTGGTCACCGAGCCCGTCGCGCTCGGCCTGCTGCGCTCGCCAGGCGAGATGGGTGCCGACATCGTCGTCGGCGAGGGGCAGGCGATCGGTGTCGGGCTCAATTTCGGCGGGCCCTATGTCGGGCTGTTCGCGACGCGCGAGAAATATGTGCGGCAGATGCCGGGGCGGCTGGCCGGCGAGACGGTCGACGCCGACGGGCGGCGTGGCTTCGTGCTGACCTTGTCGACCCGCGAGCAGCATATCCGCCGCGAGAAAGCGACATCGAACATCTGCACGAACAGCGGCTTGTGCGCGCTCGCTTTCTCGATCCACCTGACCTTGCTCGGCGAGAAGGGCCTGCGGCGGCTCGCCGAGGTCAACCACGATCGCGCGGTCGCCGCCGCCGAGCGGCTCAGCCGCGTCGACGGCGTCGAGCTGGTCAACGGGCCGTTCTTCAACGAATTCACTTTGCGGCTGAGCCGGCCGGCGCGGCCGGTGGTCCGCGTCATGGCGGACAAGGGCGTGCTCGGCGGAGTCTCCCTCGGACGGCTCTTTCCGAACGAGCCCGCGCTTGCCGACGGACTGGTTGTGGCAGTGACCGAAATCGTCACCGATGAGGATGTCGAGGCGCTGGCCGAGGCGCTCACGGAAACCTTGGGTTCGGAGAACATCGCATGAGCATGAACCGCGAAGGACGTCCGACGCGCCCGGAAGGAGGCGATGCCCAGGCACCGGCGACCTCCACCGGCAATCGCGCGCTGATGCTCGAGGAGCCGCTCATCTTCGAGATGGATGCCGAGCATGGGACCGGCGTGGACATTGAGCCGGTAACGCAGTCGAAGCGTCGGCTCGGCGGGCTGGAGCGCAACCGGGCGATCGGTCTTCCGGGCCTTTCAGAGCCTCAGGCGGTGCGCCATTACACGCGCCTCAGCCGGCAGAATTACGCGATCGACCTTGGGCTTTTCCCGCTGGGATCATGCACGATGAAGCATAATCCGCGGCTCAACGAGAAAATCGCGCGCCTGCCGGGCTTCGCCGACATCCATCCGCTGCAGCCGGTCGATACGGTCAAAGGCGCGCTGGCGGTGATCGCGACCCTGGGGGAATGGCTGGTCACGCTGACCGGAATGCACAGCGTCGCGATGAGCCCGAAGGCGGGCGCGCATGGCGAATTGTGCGGGCTGCTCGCGATCCGCTCGGCGCTCGAGGCCCGCGGTGACGCGCGCGAGGTGATCCTGGTTCCGGAGAGCGCGCACGGCACCAATCCCGCAACGGCCGCGTTCGCCGGCTATCGGGTCGAGAACATCCCGGCGACGGCGCGCGGGCGTGTCGATCTCGATGCGCTCAAGCAGCGGCTCGGCCCCGACGTCGCCGCGGTGATGATCACCAATCCCAATACCTGCGGTCTGTTCGAGCCCGACATGACGGCCATATCCGAGGCGGTCCACGCCGCCGGCGGGCTCGTCTATTGCGACGGCGCCAATTTCAACGCGATCGTCGGCCGCGTCCGGCCGGGCGACCTGGGCATCGATGCGATGCACATCAACCTTCACAAGACCTTCTCGACGCCGCACGGCGGCGGCGGGCCGGGCTCGGGCCCGGTGGTCTTCTCGGAGGCGCTGACGCCGTTCGCGCCCTTGCCGTTCGTCGAGCGGCGCGGCGAGAGCTATGCGGTGGTCGAGGAGGAGAGCGCCGAGGACCATCATGGCTCGACCTTCGGCCGGATGGTCGCGTTCCACGGGCAGATGGGCATGTTCACGCGCGCGCTCGCCTATATCCTCAGCCACGGCGCCGACGGCCTGCGCCAAGTCTCGGGCGATGCCGTCCTCAATGCCAATTATGTGCTGCGCCAGTTGGACGATGTCCTCGACGCGCCGTTCGGCGACAGCGGCCCGTGCATGCACGAGGCCTTGTTCAGCGATCAGGGTTTCGCGGACGGCTTCACGACGCTCGATCTCGCCAAGGGCCTGATCGACGAGGGCTTCCACCCGATGACGATGTATTTCCCGCTGGTCGTGCACGGTGCGATGCTCGTCGAGCCGACCGAGACGGAGAGCAAGGCGGCGCTCGATCAGTTCATCGCCGCGATGCGATCGGTGGCCGAGCGCGCCAAGAGCGGCGATCGCTCTCTCAAGGCCGCGCCCCTTTACGCGCCGCGCCGCCGGCTCGACGAGACCCTGGCGGCGCGCAAGCCGGTGCTCGTCTATCGCGAGCCCGAGCGGGCGCAGGCGGCCGAATAACGGACCTCGCAGAGATTGGATCAGCTGCCTTCTTCGCCGGCCGCGCGCCGCAACCGCGAGCCGATTGCCGATGTCTTGCGCAATGCGCTGCCCGAGCAGGGGACGGTACTCGAGCTGGCGAGCGGGACGGGCGAGCATGCGGCATATCTCGCCGAGCAATTCCCGAAGCTTCGCTGGCAGCCGAGCGACCCCGATCGCGAGGCGCTGGCGGCGATCGAGGCCTGGCGCGAGCACGCCCCGCTCGACAATTTCGCGCCGCCGCTGCGGATCGACGCCGAGGAGCAGCCCTGGCCGGTCTCGCGCGCCGACGCGATTTTGTGCATCAACATGGTTCACATCAGCCGCTGGCAGGCGACGCAGGGGCTGATGCGCGGCGCCGCGCAGCTGCTTCCCGCCGGAGCGCCGCTGATCCTCTACGGGCCGTATCTGCGCGAGGGCGTGCCGACCGCCCCGAGCAACCTCGCGTTCGATCAGTCGCTGCGTGCGCGCAATCCCGAGTGGGGCCTGCGCGATGTCGCCGCCGTGACGACCGAGGCGGAAACGCAAGGCTTGCGCTTCGAACGGTTGGTCGAGATGCCGGCCAACAACCTCATGCTCGTGTTCCGGCGCCGATAGAGGCGCCGTTCGGCTACGGCTTTAGCGCTCGTTGTAGCGCGGAAGGTCGGCCCTCAAATTTCCGCGTGAACGGCTAATCTAGCGAGTGGTGTCCGCTTCGGTCTCCGGCCGCACGCTCGCGAGCCGCATGCAGATGATCACCCACATCAGCCCGAACGCCCAGCCGCCGACCACGTCGCTCGGCCAATGCACGCCAAGCATCACCCGGCTCGCGCCGATCTGGAGCGCGAGCGCGATGCCGATGCCGACCGCAATGGCGCGATTGCGCTGCCGCACCGGGAGGAGCAGCGCGATCGCGAGCGCGGTGATCATCGCATTGGCGGCATGCCCGCTCGGGAAGGCGAGCGAATGCACCGCAGCGAGATGCGGCGCTTCATCGGGGCGGGGGCGCGCGATCACCACCTTCTGCAGCTCGACCAGGAAGCGCCCGCCGATCACCATGATCAGGAACAGAGCCGCCCGCCGCCGCCGCCGCCAGATCAGGAAGCCCGTGACGAGCAGCGCGAGCGGGAGCAGCACCACGCCTCGGCCGATCTCGGTGAACAGGATTGCGTTGCGCGTCAGAAGGTCGTTGCCGCCGACGTAAAGCGCGCGCGCCAGCGCGACGTCGAGCGAAGAACCTCGGCCGCCGCCGATCAGCATCGCCAGCCAGACGATGGCGGTGGCGGCGATTGCGATCGGCACGCGGGCGCGGGCGGCGGTCAGGGAGAAGGCGTTGACGGACAAGATCTGCAGCTAAAGCGAAAGGCGGACCTCAATCAAGCGGCCGCTTGATTTCCTCCACGGAAGCCTCAGCGTGTCGCGACGATGCGCGCGAGCAGCCAGCGCGCGGCCTGTTGCGGCGTCGCCTTGTCGGAATCGCGATCGACCATCAGATTGGCGCGCCGCATCATGTCGATCGGGATCGCGCCGACCAGCGGCCGCAGCGCCTGGGCGAGGCGGACGTCGCCCGCAACCCGCGGTGAAAGCAGCAGCACCGCGTCGTAATTGGGGAGCGCGCCTCGCGGATCGCTCAACGTGACGAGGCCGAGCGCCTCGATTCGGCCGTCGGAGGAAAAGGCCGACATCACGTCGGCACTGCCGTCGGCGATTGCGCGGTACATGAAGGTCGGATTGTACGACCGTTGGTCGGCGAAGCGAAGGCCGTAGGCGGATTCGACCGAGCGCCATTCGGGCCGGCTCAGGAATTCGATGTCGCTCGCCAGGCGAAGGCGCGGCGCCGCGCGGGCGAGGTCTGCGATCGAAGTGATGGCCAGGTCGCGCGCGCGCTCGCGCCGCATCGCCAGCGCATAGGCATTCTCGAAACCCAGGGGCCCGAGGAGGCGTACGCCGTCGCGCGCGGCCAGATCGCGGGTCAGCGCCGCACGCATCGCTGGCGCCGGAGGCGTGTCGCTGCGGCCGAGCACGTTGGTCCACAAGGTTCCGCTATAGTCGACATAGACGTCGACATCGCCCGCCGCGAGCGCGCGATAGGCGACCGCCGAGCCGAGATCGTCGCGCCGCTCGATCCGATAGCCTGCCGCCGCGAGCCGGTTTTCGATCAGGCTGGCGAGGATATATTGCTCGGAGAAATTCTTCGCGCCCACGACGATCGTCGGCCGCCGTCCGCCACTTGGGCTGCCGGCGATCAGCGCCGCCATGAGCGCGGCGGCGAGCAAGCCCAGGCCAAGGCCCAGCCGCGGGCGCGAGCGGCGGGCGAGCCCGGTTTCGATCAGCGCGAGCAACGCGTCGGCGATCAGCGCCAGTCCGGCAGAGGCGGCGCAGCCGACCAGCACACGCACCCAATCTTCCGTCTGCAGCCCGGAGAAGATGAGATTGCCGAGGCTCGGCTGACCGACGGTGGTGGCAAGCGTCGCCGCGCCGATCGTCCAGACGGCCGCCGTGCGGATGCCGGCAAGCACCACCGGCGCGCCGAGCGGCATCTCGACCAGCAGAAGCCGCTGCCGGCGGGTCATGCCGACGCCATCGGCGGCCTCGATGATGTCGGCATCGAGACTCTGCAGCGCGGCGATCGTGTTGCGGACGATCGGGAGCAGGGCATAGAGGCTGAGCGCGATCAGCGCGGGCAGGAAGCCGAGCGCGGGCACCGGCGTTCCGGTGAATTCGCCCAGGAGCAGCAGCATCGGATAGAAGAGCGCGAGCAGCGCCAGCGCCGGGATCGTCTGGACGAGACCGGCGAGGGCGAGCAGCGGCACCCGCAGGCGGCGATCGGTGGCGGCGAGCAAGGCGAGCGGCAAGCCGACAAGGATTGCGATTCCGAGCGATGCTCCGCTCAGCACGATATGCGCGCGGATCAGGGTCGGCAAATCGGCGAGTGCTTGCGCAAGCGCCGGGCTCATGCGCGCGCGCCGAGTGTGGCCAGCCGCGCCGCCTGCCGCTTCGGCACGTCGATCAGCGCCTGCACGGCGGGATCGTCATGGCCTCCGATCAGCGCCGTGGGTGGAGCATCGGCGCGGATCCTGCCGGCGATCAGCACCACGATCCGATCGGCGAGCAGCAAGGCTTCGCTCATGTCGTGCGTCACCATGATCGTGGTCAGGCCGAGCCGGTCGTGGAGCGCGCGATAGGCGGTGCCGAGCTCGTCGCGTGTGACCGGATCGAGCGCGCCGAACGGCTCGTCCATCAGCATCAGCCGCGGCTGCGCGGCAAGCGCCCGGGCAAGGCCGACGCGCTGCGCCTGTCCACCCGAGAGCGCGGGGGGCAAGCGCGGCGCGAAATCCTGGGGCAGGGCGACCAGATCGAGCAGTTCGGCGACTCGCGCCGCGCGCTGCCTTTCCGCCATTCCGGTCAGCCGCGGCACCAGCGCGATATTCTCCGCGACTGACATATGCGGGAACAGCCCGATCCCCTGGAACGCATAACCGATCCCGCGGCGCAGCGCCGCGACCGGCACCTGCCGCACATCGACGCCCTCGATCGTGACCGACCCTTCGTCCGGTTCGATCAGGCGGTTGATCGTCTTGAGCAGGCTGGTCTTGCCGGACCCGGACGGACCGACCAGCGCGACGAACGTCCCGGCTCCGACCGAAAGGCTGACATGGTCGAGCGCCGCCAAGCCCTTATGGCGCTTCGAGATGTCGTTCAGCTCAAGGAAGGCGCGGTCCATCCCCCCACTTGTTCAGCTTCGCTCGTCTGCTGGCAAGCGATCATCGCTTGCGCTCGCGCGCAGCAGCAACAGCGCGCTGGCGGCGGCGGCAAGCGCGAGGCCGGCGCCGATAATCGCGGCAAAGCGGAAGGAGGACAGCAATGCCGCGCCCTGGCTCGCGATCACGGCGCCGACCAGCGCCGTCGCGATCATGCCGCCGGTCCGCGATACCGCGCTGTTGAAGCCCGAGGCGGTGCCTGTGTAGCGCGTATCGACCGAGCCGAGCACGGCCGTCGTCAGCGGCGCGACCGCGCCGGCCATGCCGAGCGACAGGATCGTGATCGCGGGGAAGATCGTGCTGAAATAATCGACCCCGGCATCGACTCTGACCAGCAGCAGATAACCGGCCGCCGCGACCAGCGAGCCGATCGTCAGCGGCGCCTTGGCCC
>Ga0255338_1006073_pt1 | contig 10557 bp, 8 predicted proteins | sample MeOH1_35cm_T4_19_FD_203715 | JGI IMG/M metagenome (GOLD analysis project Ga0255338, IMG submission 203715) | Sandy soil microbial communities from University of British Columbia, Vancouver, Canada - MeOH1_35cm_T4_195 | ecosystem: Engineered > Artificial ecosystem > Sand microcosm > Unclassified ... | reverse complement strand
CGACGCGGCTTGAGGCGGCAAATTGCTTCTGTTGAGATAGCCGACGGCAAGCAGGTCGGCTTCACGCTCCTGATCGCGGCCGTAGCGGAAGAGTTGCCCGTACACGGACAGCTCGAGATTTTGATACCCACGGTAGCTATCATTGCTCGGCGACAAGCTCGCCAAGAGAGCGCCCCAGGCGAGCAGGTCAGTTCCTCTGCGCTGTGACTTGAACGATCGCAGCCCGTGCCGCTTCTCAAAATGGCCAAATTCATGGCCGAGTACCGCGGCCAGTTCGGCCTCGTTCCGCACCCTCAACAGGAGGCCGCTGAACACGCGCATCGTGCCATTGTATGACATGGACGCGTTGAACGTCGGCTCTCGCATGATGTAGACGCGCGTCGAGCCACAACGGTCCTCTCCAACCGCCGCACAGAGAACTTGCCTCACATAGGATGTCAGCCGTTCGTCGTGGATGACCAAGGACGAGGCGGCGAGCTGCCGCTCAGCTTCATCGTCCTCTCGCCACCACCCGATCTCATCGACCCCCTGCGGCTGGTAAACACCTTGATAAGGCGGCGGTGGCGGGGCCGGCTTGGCCACGGCGGCGCCAGAAAGTGCTGCAGAAAGGAGCGCGGCAACGCCCAGCGTATAAGTGACGCCCCTTGCCATCATTCTTTTTCGATTTGGCTGCCAGGGAAATCCTCGAGAAGCTGACGCGCCCGCTTCTGCGAACCATCCGGATCTCGAACGTCACCCCCCATCGCCGCGTCGGCGTTGAGCCAAAGGAGGTCGCCCGTCCTCAGGTCGACCAAGCCCGCGTATCCGATATGCTCTCCAGATTTCACGGGGATCCCGGGACCGATCATCGCAAGCACTTGAAGAACCTTGCGACCGGTCGAGCCAAACGCGTCCTTGTTGTAGATGAAGAGGCCGTAATCGGCTTCGCTGGCGCCCGGCAGCCGGGAGACGCCTGGCCCCAAAGACCAGTCGAAAACACCCGCCTTGTTGTCTCGCTTCTTGGTGGGAAGCCTATTGCCCTTGAAAAACTGATATTCGATGACGGCTTGAGAAACAGCCGAAAACAGCGCCATATGCTCCTGCACAGCCTTGGCGTCTTCGTCATAGGCTTCGGGAGCTGCAATCACTTGATTGCCGAGGCGGCTTTGCAGCTGCTCAAGTGCGGCGCGGAGGTTTACCTTGCCTTGCTCGGTCCATTCCGCGCGAGGCTCAAACATACCCCCGGTCGATTGCGCTCCGACGCTCACAGACGGACGAAAAAGCAGGATCTTCTTGCCACTATTCGGCGCGAGTTCGAAGCCCTGCTTAATGGCCGCATGCTCTTGTGCCTGAGCTGACGCTGCAGCAAAGGCGATTACGAAGATCGCAGCTGCGACCGAACGCAAATATCTCATGACACCCCCTAGCCGAGCGCGGTTCTACGCCAGCTATTGAGGTTGTTAATGATCAACGATCGGCGGGTGCAAGACAAATCGCCTCACAATATGGACCATTATTCGGATTGACTATGAGCTGCGCGTGCATGGCTGCGCTGTGCGCCGCCGGACCAAGCGCGAGCGGGATCAATCCACTGGCCACAGGCGGAGTTATGGCCCGAGCGAAATGTCGACGGCGTTCAGCCCATCGCGCCACTGGCTGACGCGGAAGCCCTCCTCCGCCCAGCTTCAGCCGGCCCGCACCTCGGCCCTCGAAGCAGCCTGCGGAGCAGCCGCACCCCCCTCCAGCGCCTGCATGAATTCATCCACCGTGATGACATCCGCCGCCAGCACCTTCATCGTCAGCACCGAGGCGTCGTGATATTCGGGCGACGAGGAATAGCAGCAATCCTCGATCACGATGGTGCGATAGCCGTGCTGGACCGCGTCGCGCACAGTGTGCTCGACCGCGATGTTGGTGGCGAGGCCCGCGATGACGACGGTGTCGACGCCGTGCTGGTCGAGCAGGCTCTTGAGGTTCGATTCGTGGAAGCCGCTCGACTTGCCGTGCTCGACGATCAGATCGCCGGGCTCGGGCGCGAGCTCGTCGACGACGGCCGCGCCACGGGTGCCCTTGCGCATCGATTGGGTGCGGGAGGCCGCGATCATCAACGGATCGTAGATCCCCTTCTCGGACGGGAGCGGATCGAGCACGACGTTGAGGTAGATAATGTGCACGCCCGCGCGGCGGGCGGCTTCGATCGCGGCCTTCATCCGCTGCAAGGTGCCGCGCTTCCTGATCTGGGGCCCGAACATCGCGCCGAACGGCCGCGATTCGTCGATCACGTCGTTCTGCCAATGCGCGACCAGCAATGCCGTCTCGCCCGGCACGAATTCGAGGCCGCGGTTCGCCCTATTCTCCTGCAACAGCTTCATGGCCCATCTCCCTCATGCGCTTCATCGCTTGTTCGTTATGCCGCCGTCGACGTTGATGACGGTCCCCGATGTATAGCCCGAAAGCGGCGAAGCGAGAAATATTATGGTGGCGGCGATCTCGTCGACGGTCGCGCTTCGGCCGAGCGGAAAGGCCGAGGCGAGTTCTTGCCAGCGACTCTCGTCGCCGAGCTTCTCCAGCGCCTTTTTCTTGAGGATCCTCGCCATGCGATCGGTGTCGACCGGGCCGGGATTGACGCCCACGACCCGGACGCCTTTGTCGATGCTGTTCGATCCCAATGTCTTGGTGAAGGCGATCAGCGCGGCATTGCCGACCGAGCCGGCGATGTAGCCGGCATCGAGCATCTCGCCCGCGGCGCCGATCACGTTGACGATCACGCCGCCCGACGCGCGCGACGCCATGCCCGCCATGTAGAGCCGCGAGAGATCGGTATAGCCGAAGACCTTGACCACCCACGCCTCCCGCCAGGCGGCCGGCCCGACCTCCTCGATCGTGCCGGAGGGAATGTCGCCGGCGTTGTTGACCAAGATGTCGACGTCGGGCCGCCAGGCGTGGATCCGGTCGGCCGCGTCGTCGTCGCCGAGATCGACAGCCAGCCATTCGACGCGGGCGTCGGGATAGGCGCCGGCGAGCTTGTCCGCGGACGCCTCCAGGTCCTTCGCGGTCCTGGAGACCATGAACAGATCGCAGCCTTCCTTCAGGAACCACTCGGCGGCCGCCAGGCCGATGCCGCGGCTGGCGCCGGTGACGAGCACGCTTTTTCCGGCAAGACCGAGATCCATGATCCACTCCTTCCATTGAGACCGCTGCAAAAGGTGCCGAGACACCCAAAAACCGTTCCGGCAAAAACCGTTCGGCCTGAGCTTGTCGAAGGCCCTTTCTTCTCTCGTCAAGAAAGGAAAGCGGTTCGACAAGCTCACCGCGAACGGAGTTTTGCAGCCGTCCATACATTGCCGGGTGTGAACTAAAGGAGAAGCCGCACGCGCGCGTCAACCAAGCACAGGGCGGACCCGGCCGCCGGCCCAGCGATGCGGCGGATGCGGCTGCACCATTGACAAGGATCGGCGGCAGCCGCCACGCTCGCGGGACCATAAGCAATGAAACGCGCAACGAAACGGGCCAGACTTGCCGGACTCGCCTCCTCCCGAAATCCAGTGGTTCAACACCCACTATATTCCGCCCGAGGATCGCCTGCGCCTGGCGTGCGCGCTGGCCGCCGGCGGGGCCGAGACATTGTGGCTCACCCAGCGGCTCGCCAACGCCCTGGTCAAGAAATTGCTCGAGTGGCTCGACAAGCAGACCGTGCAGGACGAACGGTTCGCCGAGGTCGACCATCGGGTCGCGCAGAAGTCCGCGCTCGCCAAGGCGCCCAAGCAGGCGCCGCGCCAACTCCCCGAAGCTGAAAGCGAGGGCGCGGGGTGGCTGGTGAGCTCGGTCGGCATCAACAGCGGCAAGAATTTGATCATCCTCACCTTCAAGGACGATGCCGCGCACGCGCTGCGCCTGCGCTTCAACCCGCAGCATCTGCGGCAATGGCTCAACGTCCTCAGCAAGCAATATCGCCGCGCCGGCTGGCCGGGCGACGTCTGGCCGGACTGGCTGATCGAGGCGCCCGGCCATCAGCCGAGCGTCACCTCGGACCTGCTGCATTGACATGGCGGCCGCCCGGCGCACCAGCCGCGCGGCCTTCCACGCCCCTGTCTCAGCATCGTCCACCGGACCCCTCGAAGCCCGCACGAAGCGTTTGATTAAGCGCTTGAACAGTCCACTTTGGCGCTGTAGCAATTGTCTCACGACAAAAGGCGCGGCACAGATCGCGTCATGGGAGGACATCGGAAAACAGCGACTTCCTAGCCGATTGCGCCAATTCGCGAGCCCTTCGCTCCCCTCCGCCAGACATTTGGCTGGTACGGCGAACGAGGCAGCTTCGCAGGCCGATCGACGGGACGTCCGCCTTCCTGGTCCCGAACACAAAGGAGAGGATGCAATGGCCGACGAGCCCGTCGTGACTCGTGAGATCAGGGACAATCTGGCGATCATCACGCTGAACCGTCCCGAGAAGCGCAACGCGCTGTCCAACCGCATCTTCGTCGGGCTGCAGGAAGCCTTCACCGACATCCCCGAAAGCGCCGAAGTCGTGATCATCACCGGCAACGGCGATCATTTCTGCGCCGGGCTGGACCTCGCCGAGTATAAATTGACCCCCGCCTACGAGGGCATGCTCTACTCGCGCTGGGGCCACAAGCTCTTCGATTCGATCCAATATTGCGGCCGGCCGGTGATCGCGGCGATGCACGGCGCGGTGATCGGCGGCGGGCTCGAGCTCGCCTCCTGCGCCCACATCAGGGTCGCCGACCGCACCACCTTCTACCAGCTTCCGGAGGGGCGGCGCGGCATCTTCCTGGGCGGCGGCGGCACGGTGCGGATCGCGCGGCTGATCGGCGTCGGCCGGCTGACCGAGATGATGCTCACCGGCCGGCGGATCGACGTCGACAAGGGCGAGCAGCTCGGGCTTTCGCATTATGTCGTCGAGCCCGGCAAAGCGATGGAGACGGCGCTCGAGATCGCCGCGAACGTCGCCGCCAACGCCAAGATCTCCAACTATATGATGCTCAACGCGCTGAGCATGATCGAGGACATGCCAGCCCAGGCCGGCCTGTTCGCCGAGGCGGTCGCGCAGGCGCTGACCCTGACCTCGCCCGAGGCGCAGCAGGGCATCGACGCCTTCCTGACGCGCAACAAGAAATAGAGCGCGCATGCCGATCGCGGGAGCAAGCCGTATGCGCGCGACATACCCAACGAGCCTGAAAAGGAGCTGCCGCCATGGCGCTGCGTGACAATGCGATCGTCGCTTATGCCGAGGCCAAGCACGAGATGCGCAGCGGCCGCGACGTGTGGGATTATGCCGGGGAGATACTGGACGCCTTGCTCGAGCGCTCCGGGCTCGAGCGCGCCGAGATCGACGGGGTGATCTTCACCCCTTCGGCGACCGGCGCCAAGACGCCGATGTGGTCGCAGTCCTGCCTCGACTATTTGGGGCTCGAGACCAATTTCACCGACACCACCGATCTCGGCGGCTGCTCGGCGACCGGCGGCATCGCGCGCGCCGCGGCGGCGCTCGACGCCGGCTATTGCGAGACGATCGTCCTGATCAACGCCGACACGCCGAGCACCGAAGACAATCTGATCATGCGCTCGTTCCACCACGAATGGGCCGATCCCGAAGGCCTGCTCGGGCCGCCCGGCGCGTTCGGCCTGCTCTCGCGCCGCTACGACCATCTCTACGGGCTCGATCTGAACGCGCTCGGCAAGATGGCGGTGGCGCAGCGCGACCATGCCGTGCTCAATCCGAATGCGGTCGAGAAATTGCGCCAGCCGATCACCGTCGAGGATTATATCAACTCGCGGATGATCGCCGATCCGCTTCGCCTGCTCGACTGCGTGATGATGTGCGACGGCGGCAACGGCTTCGTGATGATGAGCAGGAAGCGCGCGAAGGAAAAAGGCTATTCGCGCTTCGTCGTCCCGACCGGCTATGGCGAGCGGACCAATTACAAGCTGTCGCAGAACGATCTCGAGCCGACCGAATCCGGCCACCGGGCGGCGGGCGAGAAAGCGTTCAAGCAGGCCGGGATCACGCCGCGCGACGTCGGCTCGTTCCACCCTTACGACGATTTCCTGATCGCGATGATGATCCAGCTCGAGATGCTCGGCTTCTGCAAGCCCGGCCAGGGCGCGGCCTTCATTAACGAGACCAATCTGCACTTCGACGGCGACCTGCCGCTCAACACCAGCGGCGGCCAGATCTCGGCCGGCCAGGCCGGGCTCGCCGGCGGCGGCACCAACCTCGTCGAGGCGGTGCGCCAGCTGTTCGAGGAAGGCGGCGAGCGGCAGGTGAAGAACATTGCCAACGCCCTCGTCACCGGCATCGGCTGGATCCCCTACGGACGCAATTGGGGAAGCAGCACCGCCCTCGTCCTGACTCCAGACGCGTGAGGCCAGACATGAGCAAGCCAGCCAACGACACGCTTTCGGTTCCGCGCGATCCGATCCGCCACGCCAATTTCAGCATGCCCTTCTGGGAAGGCACGCGCGAGAAGAAGGTGATGGTGCAATATTGCCCGCGCACCAAACAATATCAGTGGTTCCCGCGACCGGTCAGCCTGTTCACCGCCCGCCGCGACCTCGAATGGCGCGAAGTCTCCGGCAACGGCACAATCTTCAGCTACACGATCGCCAACGTCGGCAACGGCCCGTTCCGCGGCCACGAGCCCTATCTGATCGCGCTCGTCCGGCTCGACGAAGGCGTCAACATCATGGCCAACATCGTCAAATGCGACCTCGACGAGATCGCGATCGGCATGAAGGTCGTGCCCTTCTGGGCTCCGCTGCCCGACGGCACCAATTTGCTGATGTTCCAGCCCGCCGCCTGAGGCCGCCCGACAACGACATAAGTGAAAGAGGATAAAGTGGGAGAGAAGAGCCAGGGAGCCGGGACACCCGGACAGGCACAATTACAGACGGCGGGCATCGAGCAGATGATGCGGCCGCGCTCGGTCGCGATCATCGGCATGTCGTCAAAGCCGGGCACGCCGAGCCACACCGTGCTCAGGAATTTGCAGACCAGCGAGTTTAAGACGAAGATCCATCTCGTCGGCCGCAGCGGCGGCGAGATCGAAGGCATCCCCTGCCTCACCAGCATCGACCAGCTTCCCGAGGGCGTCGACCTCGCGATTCTGATCGTCCCCGCCGAAGCGGTGCGCGAGACGGTCGAGGCCTGCATCGCGCGCGGCGTCAAGAGCGCGGTCTGCTTCTCGTCGGGCTTCGCCGAGACCGGCGAGCAGGGCCGCCGCGAGCAGGAGGAGATCGGCCGCATCGCGCGTGAAGGCGGCCTGCCGTTGGTCGGCCCCAATTGCGTCGGCTATTTCAACTATGTCGACGCCTTCTCGGTGATGCTGGTGCCGACCCCGCTGCAGCGCCCCGAGGACGATGGCCGCCCGGGTGTCGCGATCGTCTGCCAGAGCGGCGGCATCGGCCACCATCTCGCCTACACATTGCAGCAGCGCGGCGTGAACGTCTCCTACATGGTCACCACCGGCAATGAGGCGCATCTCGGCATCGCCGACCTCGTCGGCTTCTTCCTGGCGGACGACAAGACCGGCGCGGTGGTCTGCTACGCCGAGCAGATCCGCCGTCCCGCCGACATGCTCGCCGTCGCCAAGCTCGCGCGCGACCATGGCAAGAAGATCCTGCTGCTTCACCCCGGCAAGAGCGCCAAGGCGCAGGCCGCGACCGCCTCGCACACCGGCGCGCTGACCGGCGACTATAAGGTGATGCGCACTCTGCTCGAGGATGCCGGCATCGTCATGGTCGATGCGCTCGAGGAATTGATCGACGTCTCGCAGATCGTGCTGCGCTATCCCCACCACGACGGCGAGGGGCTCGGCATCGTCACCACCTCGGGCGCGCTGTGCGGCATCTCCGAGGATTATGCCGCCGAGCTCGGCCTCGACATCCCGCCGATGTCGAAAGCGACCGCCGACAGCCTCAAGGGCAAGCTGCCCGATTACACGCCGCCGCGTAATCCGTTCGACATGGGCACCCTGCCCGCCTGGCAGCCCGACCTGCTGCGGGTCGGCGCGGAGGCGGTGCTCGCCGATCCGGCGATCGGCAGCGTGATGATCTCCAACCCGTCGGTCGGCCCGCCGATCTCGACCGCCTTCGCGTCGATCGCGGCCGCCCTGCCCGCCGACAAGCCGATGGTCTATGTGATCCACAACGAGGATTGCCCGATCCCGCAGGAGGCGGCGAAGATCCTCACCGACAACAAGATGGTGGTGATGCGCTCCCCGGAACGCGCGATGCGCGCGCTCGCCGCCCTCACCCGCCACGCCCGCCAGCGCCGAGGCTGGAGCGAGCCGGCGACGCCGCAGCCGTTCGCCGGCCTGCCAGCGCTCGGCAGCGGCACCCAGGTCGAATGGCTCGGCAAGCAGGTCCTCGCGAAGATCGGCATCGCGGTGCCCGAGGGCGGGCTCGCCAAGACCGTCGATGAAGCGGTCGCGATCGCCGCGAAGATCGGCTTCCCGGTCGCGCTCAAGGCGCAGGCCGCCTCGCTCGCGCACAAGAGCGACGTCGGCGGCGTGCTGCTCAACATCGCCGACGAGACGAGCCTGCGCAGCCAGTGGGATGCGCTCCATGCCAATATCGCGCGCGCCAAGCGGGGCCTCGCGCTCGACGGCCTGCTGGTCGAGAAGATGGGCGAGCGCGGTGTCGAGCTGGTGGTCGGCGCGCGGCGTGACCCCTCCTGGGGCCCGGTGCTGCTGGTCGGCATGGGCGGCGTCTGGATCGAGGCGTTGGGCGACGTCGCCTTGCTCCCGGCGCTGGCCTCGGAGGCGCAGATCGTCGAGGCGCTGCGCGGCCTCAAAGGCGCCAAATTGCTGAACGGCTTCCGCGGCAGCCCCCCGGTCGACCTCGCGGCGGTGGCGCGGGCCGCGGCGCAGGTCGGGCGGCTGATCGCCACCACGCCGGAGATCACCGAAATCGATGTCAATCCTCTGGTCGCCTATGGCGAGGGGAAGGGAGTCGTCGCGCTCGACGCCCTGATCGTGACGCAATGATCGTGCCGAGCCCCATCACCGCTCGCGCCTACGCCGCGGAAGCGCGGACGTCATGCTGAGCTACGATCCGCCGATCGCGGACTACATGTTCCTGTTCGAGGAGCTGATCGACCTCGACAAGCACCGCCATCTGCGCGGCTTCGCCGATCTCGACCTCGATGTCGTCGAGGCGGTGCTGACCGAAGCCGGCAAGGTCGCGCGCGAGGTCATGCTCCCGCTCAACGCCAGCGCGGATCGCGAAGGCTGCACCCGCCATGCCGACGGCCGGGTCACCACGCCGAGCGGTTTCAAGGACGCCTATCGCGCCTACACCGAGGGCGGCTGGGCCGGCCTCGCCGCGCCGGCGCAATATGGGGGGCAGGATTTCCCGCGCACCGTCGCGACCGCGGTGATGGAGTTCAGGGGCGGCGCCAACCAGTCGTTCGACATGTACACCGGCTGGGGCGAGAGCATCGCCGAGATCCTGATGGCGCACGGCACGCCGGAGCAGTGCGAGACTTATCTCACCCGGCTGATCACTGGCGAATGGTCGGCGACCATGGCGCTGACCGAGCCGCATTGCGGCACCGACGTCGGCCTGCTGCGCACCCGCGCGGTGCCCCAGCCCGACGGCACCTACAAGGTCACGGGCACCAAGATCTTCAATTCGGGCGGCGAGCACGACCTCACCGACAATATCATCCATTTCGTGCTCGCGCGGATCGAGGGCGATCCACCGGGCACCAAGGGCATCTCCTTGTTCCTGATGCCCAAGCTGCTGCCGGGCGGGAATGGCGCGTTCGATCGTCGCAATGGCGTCTCGTGCGGCTCGATCGAGCATAAGATGGGGCTGCACGGCAGCGCCACCTGCGTGATGAACTATGACGAGGCGACCGCCTGGCTGGTCGGCGAGCGCCAGCAGGGCCTGGTCGGCATGTTCAAGCTGATGAACGCGATCCGGCGGCGTACCGGGACGATGGCGCTGTCGGTCTCCGAGCTGGCGACCCAGAATGCCGTCGCCTACGCCAAGGAGCGCCTGCAGGGGCGCGCGCTTTCCGGCCCCAAGCGGCCCGAGGCGATGGCCGACCCGCTGATCGTCCAGCCCGACGTCCGCCGCACCTTGATGAAGCTCAAGAGCTTCAACGAGGGCGCGCGCGCCTTGCTGGTCTGGTCGGGCCTGATCGCCGACGTCGTCGACCGCGCCCCCGACAAGGCCGAACGCGCCGCGGCCGCCGAGCGGCTGGCGCTGATCACGCCGGTCATCAAGGCCTATCTGAGCGACGAAGGCTTCGACAATACGGTGATCGCCCAGCAGATGTTCGGCGGCCACGGCTATATGGCCGAGACCGGCGTCGAGCAGCTCGTGCGCGACATCCGGATGCTCGCGATCGCCGAAGGCGCCAACGGCGTCCAGGGCGTCGATCTGGTGCTGCGCAAGCTCGGCCACAACCAGGGCCAGTCGGCGTTCGACCTGATCGACGAGATCGCCGCGCAGCTCGCCGCCAACCGCACCGCGACGCCTTCGCTGTCGCTGGTCGATGCGATGGCGCGCGCGCTCGACGATATGCGCGAGGCGACGACCTATCTGGTC
>Ga0255338_1006072_pt1 | contig 10558 bp, 9 predicted proteins | sample MeOH1_35cm_T4_19_FD_203715 | JGI IMG/M metagenome (GOLD analysis project Ga0255338, IMG submission 203715) | Sandy soil microbial communities from University of British Columbia, Vancouver, Canada - MeOH1_35cm_T4_195 | ecosystem: Engineered > Artificial ecosystem > Sand microcosm > Unclassified ... | reverse complement strand
CCGGGTCAGGCGTTGCAATGGAATGGTCGCAATGAATTGGCCCAGGTCACCCAAGTCACCCGGATCGTTGCCGCGAATGATTGGGAGCGCTACGTTTACGATGCTGAGGGCATGCGTCTGCGCAAATGGCGCAGCGCTGCGGCGCACTCCGTTACCCATACCGCCGAAGTACGTTACCTGCCGGGTATCGAACTGCACACCAACAGCGCCACGGGTGAGCAGTTGCAGGTCCTCAGTGTTCAGGCTGGCCGTTGTTCGGTGCGGCTGCTGCATTGGGACAGCCCGCCGCCCGACGGCGTGGAAAATGATCAGTTGCGTTACTGCTTCGACGATCACCTGGGGTCGAGTGCCTTTGAAGTCGATGCGCAGGGGGGGGCCATCAGTCAGGAAGTGTATTACCCCTTTGGCGGTACGGCTTGGCTGGCCGGACGGTGGGAGGTGGAAACCAGCTACAAGACCATTCGCTATTCGGGCAAGGAACGGGATGCAACGGGGCTTTATTACTACGGCGCGCGTTACTACGCGCCGTGGCTGCAGCGCTGGTTGAATTCGGATCCGGCAGGGGCTCTGGACGGGTTGAATTTCTATCGCTTTGTCAGGAACAACCCAATGAATTTTGTGGATAAGGAGGGATATCTTCCCGTTCTTAGATATTATTTTGATTTTGCATTTGAAAGCAGTAGTGGCATTCGTGATTTGATTCAGCAACGCGGGGTTGAAAACATTAGAAAAGTTTCCCCTGATCTGGCCGAGAGATTGACAGACGCGATACAGGTGGGAAAAAACGATGTGGAACGCACTATAAGCGATTTCGGTAACCGAGTATTTGACAGCGAGAGGTTTGAACAGTATTTCGGTAGCAATGTTGATAATGAAATTGGCGAAGTAAAAAACCGCTTTCTGAAAATCTTGAAGCGTTTTGAAAAAATAGAAAACAAACCTGACAAGATTGTTTTGTTCGCAGATCAAAACGGTAAGTACAAACATACTATGGCAATGATTGGGGGGGCTGATCGGCGAAACAAGGTTTATGTGAACTTCGTGCACCGTGATATTCGGAATTTGTCAGATGTGGTTTTTACTTTAAAACATGAGTTGAGTCATCAGGATGATTCAGAAACCAGGACGATGGATTATTGGTATCTGGAACCAAGCGACGATGATTTTGCCAAAGCTACATTTCAGCACGGAGTACAAGACCCTGAAGAATCGAAACATTTCGCAAGGCTGATACAATCAGAAAGAATCGTGAAGGGCGGGGTGCTAGAACGCGACATCCCGATAGAAATTCAGGAGGGGTTTATTAAAGCAGCAGGCGGTGAAAATCTGAGTGAAGCGTTGAAAGTATTTAATCGCACGCCTGAGCTTAGATACAGAATGGCACGCAGAAATGCCGACACTATCGCAGCGTATGGTTCATTCCATAATTAATGGCAGTTTAGAAGTAGTGGTTGCCGATAATGATTGCACTCCTGCTATTACGTAGACGAATATTCGAAGGTGTTCAGAATGACCGCACAATCCGCCCCAACGTCTCCATCGCCTTCTCCGAAGCCTCATCCCAAGGGCTCCCATAATTTAACCGAATACAATTCCTGAACCGCTGCGCCGGCGAAAATATCGGCCCCGGCGCAATGCTGATCCCTTGCGCCAACGCCATCTGAAACAACTTCAACGAATCCATCTGCGCCGGAAGTTCCAGCCACAAAAAGTACCCGCCTGCTGGTTGGCTCACGCGAGTCTGCGCCGGAAAATACCGGGCAATCGCCGCGAGCATCGCACTCTGCTGCTCCTCCAACGCATAACGCAACTTGCGCAAATGCCGGTCATAGCCACCATGTTGCAGGTAATCGGCAATCGCCGCCTGGGCCGGCATCGACGCGCACAGCGAGGTCATCAGCTTCAACCGCTCAATCTTCTGCGCATAACGCCCGGCTGCCACCCAGCCAATGCGATAACCCGGCGCGAGGCTTTTGGCGAACGACCCGCAATGCATCACCAACCCTTCGGTATCGAACGCCTTGGCCGGTTTTGGCGCCTGTTGCCCGTAATAGAGCTCGGCGTAGACATCATCTTCGATCAGCGGCACCTGGTGGGTGCGCAACAGCTCCACCAGTTCCTGTTTCTTCGCCTCGGGCATGGTCGCGCCCATGGGGTTCTGGAAACTGGTCATGCACCAACAGGCCTTGATCGGGTGGCGCTCCAGGGTTTGCGCGAGCACGCCGAGGTCGATGCCGTCGCGCGGGTGTACGGGGATTTCCACGGCCTTGAGTTTCAACCGTTCGAGGATTTGCAGGCAGGCGTAGAACGCCGGGGCTTCGATGGCTACCAGGTCGCCGGGTTCGGTGACGGCTTGCAGGCACAGGTTCAGCGCTTCCAGTGCGCCGTTGGTGATCAGCAGTTCTTCCATGGGCAGCATCAGGCCGCCGACCATGTAGCGCAGGGCGATTTGTCGACGCAGTTGCGGGTTGCCCGGCGACATGTCGGTGACGACCATGCGCGGGTCCATGTCCCGGGCGGCACTGGCCAGGGAACGGGACAATCGTTGCAGGGGAAACAGGGTAGGGCTGGGGAACGCGGAACCGAACGGTACGGTGTTGGGGTCCTTGATTGAGTCGAGCACCGAGAACACCAGTTCGCTGACATCGACTTCGGTGGATTCGTTGACCTGGCTGCTGATCACCGGCTCCGAAAACGGGCTCGGTGCATGGGTGTTGACGAAATAACCGGAGCGCGGGCGGGCGCGGATCAGGCCACGACGTTCGAGCAGGTAGTAGGCCTGGAACACCGTGGACGGGCTGACGCCGTAGGTCTGGCTGGCGTAGCGCACCGACGGCACGCGCTGGCCGGGGCCAAGGACGCCGGAGCGGATCAGTTCAGCGATGTCATCGGCGAATTTTTCGTAGCGTTTCATCGAGTGCCCTGGGAGTACGGTATTCAGTGAAATTGGGGGGCTTCTTCGCCAGCAAGCCGGCTCCTACAGGCCTGCGTGATTCCTGTAGGAGCCGGCTTGCTGGCGATGCAGTCTAAGGGATCAACGGTTCATCGGCGCAACAAACCGGCTGTTCGCGACGCTATAAATCTCCGGCTCATCGCTGTCGACGATCTTGAAGCCGATGCTCTGCGAACTGCTGCTCGGCCGTTCCGTAGTCATCGCCACGGACACCGGCACGTCAACAATTTCGCCGGGGGCCAGGCTCAGTTCGGTCTTGCCTTGCAGCTGGAAGCCGTCGCCGTCGACCAGGGTCAAACGGTAGTCCTGCCGTTGCTGGGTCTTGTTGATGACCTTCAGGCTGTAGATGTTTTCGATCTGCCCCTGACTGTTCTCGCGGAACAGGCCACGGTCCTTGCTGACGTCCAGCGAGACCATCGGCCGCTCGACAAGGGCCAGGGCGAGGGCGCCGATCATCACCAGCAGCACCGCGGTGTAGCCGATCAATCGTGGTCGCAGCAGACGGGTTTTGCCACCTTGCAACTCGTGCTCCGAGGTGTAGCTGATCAGGCCACGGGCGTAGCCCATTTTGTCCATGATCGAATCACAGGCATCGATACACGCGGCGCACCCGATGCATTCCATTTGCAGGCCATCGCGAATGTCGATGCCGGTCGGGCACACCTGCACGCAGAGCTGGCAATCGATGCAATCGCCGAGGCCGACTTCGGCAGGCTGCACGTCACGTTTGCGCGGGCCACGGTTTTCGCCACGGGCGACGTCGTAGGAGATGGTCAGGGTGTCTTTGTCGAACATCACGCTCTGGAACCGCGCATACGGGCACATGTGCATGCACACCGCCTCACGAAGCCAACCGGCGTTGATGTACGTGGCGCTAGTGAAGAACAGCACCCAGAACAGACTGACGCCGCCGATCTGCAAGGTCAGCAGTTCTTCGGCCAGCGGGCGGATCGGTGTGAAGTAGCCGACGAAGGTCAGGCCGGTCAGCAAACTGATCGCCAGCCACAAGGTGTGCTTGGCCGCGCGGCGCATCAATTTGTTCGGGCCCCAGGGCGCGGCTTGCAGTTTGATCCGCTGGTTGCGTTCACCTTCGGTGATCTTCTCGCACCACATGAAGATCCACGTCCAGGAGCTCTGTGGGCAGGTGTAGCCGCACCAGACGCGTCCGGCAAACACGGTGATCGCAAACAGGCCGAACGCCGCAATGATCAGCAGCGCCGACAGCAGGATGAAATCCTGGGGCCAGAAGGTCGCGCCGAAAATGTGGAATTTGCTTTCGGAAAGGTCCCAGAGCACCGCCTGGCGGCCGCCCCAGTTCAACCAGACCGTACCGAAGAACAGCAGGAACAGAAAACCCGCGCCGCTCATGCGCAAGGTGCGGAACAGACCGGTGAAGCTGCGGGTGTGAATCAGATTGTCGCTGGACTTGGCCTTCATCTTTGGACGCGAAGGCTCATAGCTGTGTACTAACGGGGCACTTTCTACGGTTCGGACGGGGATTCTTTCGCTCATGGTCTTTCGCTCATCAGCCTCCATCAGGCCGGGTCACTATGAGCGTCGATCTGTTTGCATAACAGACTCAGGTATCGCAATAAGAAGCGGATCAGATGAGCACTGGTCCGCTGCCTGCGACAACTTGATGCACCTGCCGCTACGGGACGCGAGCGCCTATCAACAGGCGTCCGCAAGGGTTGTTGATCCGGGTCAGTCAAATCACCGAATCACTGTCCGTGGCCTTCAAATGCCGGCGACCATCCACCGCACCTGCTACGGTCAATGCATCGGCTTCTGCTTCGGTGATGTAGATGCGCTGACCTTCGAGATCTACCGCCGACATGGCTTTTTCGCCGTCAGTGACGATGGTGACGTCGGGACACAGGCGGATTTCCTCGCCGTTCTCGGTGGTGAAGAAGCAGGTCTGGTTTTCGATGCGCACAGTCATGGAGAGGTCCTTTTTTCTGCGGGTTCTACAGGGTTAGGGCACAACCGGCGGCCATCGTTCTGTGCAACCGATTAATGGTCGGCGCGGTCCATCCTCTATCGATCATTTACAGGGAATGCGCCATGAACGCCTGGTGGCATGAAGTTTGGGTGACGCTGCAAGCGGAGTTCGCCGACATCGGCGACGCCTCACAACTGACACGCATAACCGTGAGACTGTTGATGGCCGCCGTGCTGGGCGGGATTCTCGGTTTCGAGCGCGAGCACAAGGGGAAGGCCGCCGGTGTGCGTACGCACATGCTGGTGGCGCTCGGTGCTGCGCTGTTTGTGCTGGTGCCGCAGATGTCCGGCTCACAGGCCGATGCCATGAGTCGGGTGGTGCAAGGGGTGATTGCGGGGATCGGCTTCCTCGGCGCCGGGACTATTCTGAAAAACCAGGAAGGCGATGAAGGTCATGTGAAAGGCCTGACCACCGCCGCCGGTTTGTGGATGACCGCGGCCATTGGTGTTTCGGCCGGATTGGGGCGTGAAGCGACGGCAGTGTTCAGTACGTTGCTGGCGCTGGCGATTTTCAGCGTGATGCCGAGGATCGTGAAGTTGCTCGATAATGACAAAGACCCTGTGTAGGAGCGAGCTTGCTCGCGAAAGTCTTCACGATAACGCTGCGAGCCTGATACGCCGAGGCGTTCTATGGCTTATCGCGAGCAGGCTGGCTCCTACAAAGAAACAGGGCTAGCCCTCACCGACGGCATGAAGTTTGATTATTTTCTATCGAACCGGAATGAAAGTTTGATCCTCTTTATGGTAGGAGAAGATGCGCTGATCTTCAGCCAACAAGTTGATGCGGACGATGGGGAGAATGGTCTGGGTGAGGGTATAAAACTCCCTCTGCAGTTTTTTTGCATCCTCTCTTCCGGCAGGGTTCGCTTCGTTAAAGAAAAAAGCTTGAAAAGGTACGATCTTGATGTCTTCAACGCTCCAGGCCGTGGTGACCACTTCATTCCAGTCTTCGCGATAGCTTACGGGTAATAGTTTGCGCACCTCGATGCTTAGGGAAAACTGCTCCGCCGTTTCTCGAAAGGCACACATATAGAAGTAAGCGGGTTTGACCTTGTTGAAATGAACAAGCCAGCTTTGACCGTCTTGTATTCCTTGCTCGTCACAGTGCCGACTCCATTCGCGCTCATAACCCGGAAGGTCCTGGGTTGTTTCACCACATCCATCGGGACGCCAGTCGGTAGCCGCATTCGTGGGAAATGAGCAACGGACTTTAATTGGATTTTCAGAAGACGGGAGCGCGCTCAATATGATGCCAGCCCCTCGGGTGTACAGTTTCTTGATACCGGTATCGGCTCGAAGATAGGTGAAGGCTGCGGCATTGCGTTCAAGTTCACCATCTGAAGCGATAAGCGTATTGGCTACCCTGACCAACACTCCATTGCGATGATAGATGGCTGAGCAATTCGGGCACTGCGCTGACGTATCCAGGTAGCGGTCATTCAATTTACTGGCGACGTCTGCTGTGTTGACTAATGAGGTTCGCTCAGCCGTGCACGCGGCGAGGATAGACGCTGATAACAGGAACACCGCTATTGTATTTTTCACGATCTACGCCCGTAAGAGTTTCGTTTCTGGTTCTCCTATTTTGGTCAATGCTTGAGGCGGCGGACACTGTTATTTGTGACAGTTCTTTATATCTGTTCACGATAACGCGTGAACCTCTGACATGTGGTGGCGACTCAAACGGGTACGCGGATCGTGGTCGTAGGCAAGCCCGTGATCACGGTAGAAGGTTGATGCGATTACTCGATAAAAATCACAAGCCGTAAAGGTGGTAGATCGCAAGCTCTCGTTTTATTGGCTTTACTAGAAGCTTCCTCTGACTGCTGAAGCGCAGATGAATGCTTCGTCAAGGCTAGTGGCGTTGTAATGCCTTTTGAATTCTTCTCCGGACTGAAAAGGCTTGAACGTACGGTTACTGATCATATAGAAGCGATCGCAGTTAGCGGCGATTTCTTCGATATTATGTGACGAGACCAAGATGGCCACACCTTCTCGTGCAGCACCTCTCAGGCACTTCCATATATAGTGACGAAACTCTGGGTCAACTCCTGCGCTAGGTTCATCCAGGATAACTAACTCTGCATTTAGAATAAGCAAAGTCAACGTAAAGAACCACCGTTTTTCACCATAACTGCAGATCGAGGATTTCTTGTCCCATAGTTCAATGTAGCGCTCGATAATTTCAGGGCTCCATGCTTTAAGTTTCTCAAGGGCTTTCTTTTGGCTTAGCGTTTCCGACGAGCATAAGAGAGTGGTCATTTTGAAAATATCAAACATGCGCAGAGAATGTGGGGTGCTGAGGAATTGAGATAAATACACCTGGTTTTTGAATGTGCTGGCTATTGCGGTTTTTTTTATGTTTGTTAGTCCGCATAGAATATCAAAAAAAGTAGTTTTTCCACTACCGTTTGGACCGAGTAGCCCAATGATGGAACCAGAATTCACGGCTATCGATGCATTGACAAATATGGGTTTATTTATGTGGCTGAAGGAAAGGTTAGTAACTGTCAGTGAGCTCATCAATATCTACTCCATACTGGATTTATTCTCAAGAGACGTAAAGTTGATAGTAAAGCGCCTAAAAATAATATGACGATTGTAAGTGTTAGTGTTTTGTTGTTTGTCAACCCTTGGGAAATGATATCGTTTGCCATGGATAAAGGATTTGCTCTTCGGATAATGCTTGAGACTTCCGACGAAGAGCTGACCCCATAGATCCCAAGAATTAGCATCGAGAAAGAAGCGATTGAAAAAAAAGTATTTGCATTTTGGAATGTGATGGGGGGCAGCGTTAATAAAAGCCCGGGTATGCTGAATAGAAGAAAGCAAAGATAGAATCTGCCAATAATAATCAATATTTCATCAATAAACAGTGATCCAAACGCAGGTCGTGTCAGGCAGTAAAATGCCATGCAATAAAGTATTGATATGAGGGAGTACGCAAAAAATTGTCCTAACAGGAACACAATTCGTGCTTCAAATTTGTATATGAACGATCTTGTGAATCCACTTTCCCTCCGGCCTATGATATAAAACGAGAAACCAAAAAAAGCTACACTTGAGGAAATATAAGCATAGAACCAGGATGTGGCTGCAATATAATCAGTGTTGTATGGCGGTGTGTCTCCTCTAGAATAGCTCAGTAGATAAAATAATGCGGCAGGGGACAAAATGGTCCAAAAAAAAGCAGTTGGCTCCTTTATTTGTTCTTTTATGAAAATAAAGCTAAGCCCAATTGCGCGTTTAACTTTGTTGGCTGACATGATTTGTTCTCTTCAAGGAAATGGAACCATCGAGTCTTTACGAGTGTTATCGATCTCATGAAAGAATGAATCTGAGTAGCGGTTTCGAATGTTTATGTTTTGTGAGTTGTTCATGTGTAAAAACAAGTCGGGTGATAAGTATTTGCTAGCAAAATAGTTGGAGTTTTCAATTGTTATAGGTTTTATATAGATAAAACCATTGATGCCTTGGGTTTTGAGCGTCTTTATCAGACCAAGAGCATCAAAGCGTTCTTTGTTGTGTGGTACTTTCTCATAGGTTTGGAGTGTTGTGGTTATCTCTTGGTAGGTTCGATAATTATTGCAGCTTAAAAAATGTCTTAGATAGGGGTCTTCAATCTTTTTGTGTTCGCTATTGGTGGCGTTGAACAAATCTATAAATCGAAATGTTTGCCATAGCTCACGAATCGATTTGTCCAGCGCCTCTTCAAAACTGGCAGCATATGCCATTCCTGCGCAGTATTTGACATGCCTAGTGTTCGCTGCGCTTCCATAAACGATAAGTACGCAAGCTCCAGGGAACGACGAGTCAGAAATATCGATAACGGTAGTATCACCAGCCAGTGCAAGACACCGATACAGCTTCGCTGAGTGCGCGTTATTTAATTTGGAGACTGCTATATTTATAGGTATTATTTTTCGACATTTCTTTGTAAGCCAGAATTTTGTCAGAAATTGTCTTTCAAGCTGCTCCTTTAACGAGCCAAATATGGCAATCATGGGGTCCCAGTGGAAGCTGCAACCACATGTGTCTCGTAAAGGGTATATTGTGCTGTCATTTTCAATTTTATGCGCACTCAGAGATATACAGGCAGTTGGTACATGGCACAACGAAAGGTCGCTAGCACGGTAAACTTCAGATAGTTGGAATTTATGGTTCCAGATATCATCCAGTAGTTTATTTTCTTCACATGTTTGGTGGAGGGCCTTGCAAAAGGATTTGCTTTCTGATTCGGACATGGAAAGACGAAGATTGTCGGTCAAATCAGGCATGACTTCCATATAAAAATGACGTCTCTCAAAGTATTCGCCTAACGCGGCTCGTATCGCTTCGGATCCAGTGCCAATACCCGACCCACCGTTCCCCCATGAATCATCTGTTTCTGCTGACATTGGCATAGAAGTCAGACACGACGGCTGATATAAAATCGAGTTCGGCAGCGCCGAAGTATTATTTTGATTGTAAATGTTCATTTTGTTGTACCTACAAAATGTACGCATAGAGGAAGAAAGACCGCAGGATTTAATCCTATGGCTTTGCATACCATAGTATCTGTGTAAGCCGACCACAAACGGCTTCGTAATTGAAGTTTCTTTGCCTGTAACTCTATCAGCATATACATGGATCCTGCCTCCATGAGCGCTAAACGATAGCCGCGATATCGATACTTAAACATTGTCTTTGGCAGATAGGCGGCGTAGATAATTACAACACTAGGCGAACCTATATTGCCAGGGGCAGAAAGAATTGCGGAACGTAGTTCTTTTGTACATTCCGTATCCTGCATGATTTCGAATTTTGCAGATCGAGGCAACAAATGCAGAATTTTTTCTGGACATGGCCAGGTTGATTCTTCATCCATTAACGAACAAACAAATACTTCTATTGGATAAAGGGCTCCGCCGCTTGGGTATCCGCGCCTATAGCTGTTTCTATTTTTTGCGGTTAGCGGATTTACTAGTTTTTCTATTGTGCTGAAATCTATATTTTGGTTAATGAATGAATCGCAAGAATCATTTCGAAGTAAGCAGCCAGCTTCTTCGGTTGTTTTTAGTGGTAGGCTTATATCTAAGTCTGGATAAAGCTTGAGTTCGTTTCCAGTTAGATTGGTCAGATGCTTTTCATCAATGAAATGCAAGGTGGTTGAGTTTTTGAAAGCCTCGTGAATTATATAGTTTCCTTTGTTGTGGAAATCCAGGACCTGCTCGTGAACAACAGAGTCCAGAAACCTGAGGTAATAGTCATGCGGGATGTTCTTCATGTGTTAACCTTTAAACAGTCACACATGCACCAGTGTGAAATTGATGATTCTGATACATATCCATTGCTAAGGGAAAGGGTGGTTTCCTGAAGTATATTGTCTTGAAAACGGCAAATTCCATTTGAACCCGTTATGAGTTTTATTTTTTGTACGATTGCGCCGATAACTAGACATTTTTGGTACAAGGAAAGGTGCGGAGTCGGAACAGGTACATGTTTACTTCGGCAAAAATTTAAAAGGCTCGACCAAGTATTTTTGCTTGGTTTGTACGTCTCATGATTAATCAACCTGTCTATCGAGCAGAAATGGCAAGCGTTTCCTATTCTTGGGAAATAAGG
>Ga0255338_1006071_pt1 | contig 10559 bp, 9 predicted proteins | sample MeOH1_35cm_T4_19_FD_203715 | JGI IMG/M metagenome (GOLD analysis project Ga0255338, IMG submission 203715) | Sandy soil microbial communities from University of British Columbia, Vancouver, Canada - MeOH1_35cm_T4_195 | ecosystem: Engineered > Artificial ecosystem > Sand microcosm > Unclassified ... | reverse complement strand
AAAAACCGGAAATTGTTGCATCCGCTTTTCTTGGCCAGGTACATCGCCGTGTCAGCGCACTTGAGCAGGTCGTCCGGTTGCTGGCCGTCGTCAGGGTAAAGGCTGATGCCGATGCTGGCCGTGATGCTGATGTCATGGTCGTCGATCAACATCGGACACGAGAGGGTGTCGATGATTTTCTGCACGATCAGCGGGATGTCGCCACCGTCGGAAATCGACTCCAGAATGACCGTGAACTCGTCGCCGCCCAGCCGTGCCACGGTATCGGCCTCGCGCACGCTGGCAGCGAGACGCTGCGCCACGACCTGCAGCAACTGGTCGCCGACATGGTGTCCCAGGGTGTCGTTGATCGGCTTGAAATTGTCGAGGTCGATGAACATCACCGCCACCATGGCCCGGTTGCGATGGGCGTAGGCGACGGCATGGTGCAGTCGGTCGAGAAACAGTCCGCGGTTGGGCAGACCGGTGAGGCCGTCGTGATAGGCCAGGAACTGCATCTGCTCTTCTGCCGCCTTGCGCTTGGTGATGTCGGAGAACACGCCGACATAGTTGACGATCTGGCCGGCCTCGTTTCTGACGGGGTTGATGGTGAGCCATTCCGGGTAGATCTCGCCGCTGCGCCGCCGGTTCCAGATCTCGCCTTGCCAGTGGCCGTTGGTGGACAGGTCCTCCCACATCTTGCGGTAGAACGGAGCATCGTGCCGGCCGGAAGCAAGAATGGCCGGGGTCTTGCCGAGCACCTCGCTTGCCGTGTAGCCGGTGATCTGGGTGAAGGCCGGGTTGACCGATTCGATCACGTGCTGGGCGTCGGTCACGACAATGCCCTCGAGCGTGCTCTCGAATACCTTGGTGGCCAGGCGCTGGTGTTGCAGGGACAGTGCCAGACTGTGCTCGCGCTCCCTGAGGGTCTCGCGCAACTGGTGGACGTAGTCGTGTTCGATGCTGGTCAGGATATCGGAGAAGGTTACCAGGCCCAACAGCTCGCCATGGCGACCGGTAACGCCGAGATGCCGGATGTGTTTTTCAGCGAACAAATGGCGTGCGTGGTACAGGCTGACATTGGCGCCGATGCAGATGAGCGGCCGGCTGGCCAGTGCCCCAACATCGGCATGCGGCTGCTTGCTGCTGACCAGGCGCATCACATCGCGCTCGGTGAGGATGCCGTGGCTGTTGTCCGGATAGGCCACCACCGCGGCATCGATGCCGGTTGCGTGCATCTTGCCGACGGCCTCTTCCACCGACAGGGCGCTGGCGATCACCGGGTAGCGGCGGTTCAGCACCGCGCTGACCTCGCGCAGGGACAGGTAGTACTCGATGCCCTGATTGATCACGACGTCGGTCTGGGTCACGATGCCCTTGTAGGTCCCGGCATCGTCCACCACGAGGAAATGGCGAACTTTTTCCTCGCGAAAGCGCAGGGCCGCTTCGCCCAGTCCGGCGGCAATATGGATGGTCTTGACCGGCGAAGTCATGTGCTGCGCGATCGGCGCCTGGAACGCCTGCGGGTCGGACATGTCCAGCGCCAGCGCGTCATGTTCGGTCCAGATGCCGATGATGGTGTCGTTGTCGACGATCGCAATCGAACTGCAGCGTGCATCCACCATGCGCTGCGCAGCTGCGGACAAGGGCGTGTCCGGGGTGCAGACCAGAATGTCCGGCTGAAGGATGTGCTCGATGGAGGTATCGGTCGTCACTGATGGCCCAGCAAGTGTTTCTTGGGGTCCACCATATCGGCTGCCTGCCACCCGTGTTTTGAGCTAGGTCAAGTTCAAGGCAGGCGGCCGCCGCTGCAACGTTCGATGCCGTTTAGATCCCGCCGGGACTGCACCGCTTCCAGGCCGGCGGCGGCCAGCAGGGCGCGTACGGCCGCGGCCTGGTCCCAACCGTGTTCCAGCAGCAACCAGCCGCCGGGGCGCAGACGGGCTGGGGCCTGGGCAACGAGGGTGCGGATGTCGTCCAACCCGTCGGCGCCGGCCGTCAGCGCCTGGCGCGGTTCGTGGCCCAGTGCGGCGAGGTGCGGATCGCCCTCGGCGATATAGGGCGGGTTGGAAACGATCAGGTCGAACGTGCCGTCCATGCCGGCCAGCCAGTTACTCCGCATGAATGCCACATCGAGTCCGAGGCGCTGTGCATTGGCCTGCGCCACCGCCAGTGCATCGGCACTGGCATCGACGGCGCTGATCTGCGCGTCGGGGCGGTTGTGCTTGAGCGCCAGCGCGATGGCACCACTGCCGGTCCCCAGATCGATCACATGCGGCGCCGGCAGTGCGGCCATGCGTTCCAGTGCCCATTCCACCAGCGTTTCGGTATCGGGACGCGGATCGAGCACGCGCGCATCCACCTGCAGCGGCAGGCCGAAGAACTCCTTGACGCCGGTGAGGTAGGCCAGCGGTTCGCCGCCAGCACGCCGCCGCACCAGTTCCTGGAAGCGGCTTTGCACGGTGGTACCCAGCGGTTCGCTGTCGTGCGCCAGCAGCCAGGCGCGCTCGTGCGGCGACCGGCCCAGCGCGTGCAGCAGCAGCAGCTGTGCGTCGAGCCGGGGGATTCCCTGCGCCTGGGCGGCGGTGAGCGCTTCCGAGACGCGCAGTTCGGGCATGGCGGACAGGCTCATGCTGGCGCCGCTTGCCGACAAGCGTGATTCATGCGTATGCTGTCAGCCTGGATCAACGGGGTCGAGGGGGTCAACATGCACAGCTCACCGGTGAAGTTCCTGATCATGATCGAGTCGGGCGGCCCCATGGTGGCGCGGCTGTTTGACGCCAACCGCGTCCATGTCACCGACATGGACGCTTCCTCCGAGGACGTGATGGCGACGATCGAGGGCATTGTCCCGACGCACACCGGCGCCGCTGCCGAATGGGACCGTGCGCTGGCAGGACACAATGCGGCCGAACGCGCGGCGGCGCAGGTGTATGCGCTGGCGGTTTGAGCGGCGGGCTTCATTCACGCAGCGCCTACTTCCAGCTCGGCCAGTTGTTGTGCTGCTTCATAGGCTTGCAACGCCTCCACCACGTCGTCCAGTTCGCCTTCCATGACATAAAGTAGCTTGTACAGCGTGAGGTTGATGCGGTGGTCGGTCAGGCGGCCCTGCGGGAAGTTGTAGGTCCGGATGCGGTCGCTGCGGTCGCCGCTGCCGATCAGGCTCTTGCGCTGGGCGGCGTCCTTGGCGGCGCGTTCGGCGCGGTCTTTTTCCTGGATGCGGGCGGTGAGCACTTTCAGCGCCTGAGCCTTGTTGCTGTGCTGGCTGCGGCCGTCCTGGCACTCGGCCACGATGCCGGTCGGAAGGTGCGTGATGCGCACCGCCGAGTCGGTCTTGTTGATGTGCTGGCCGCCGGCGCCGCTGGCACGGAAGGTGTCGATGCGCAGGTCGGCCGGGTTGATCTGGATCGCCTGTGCCTCGTCCGGCTCCGGCAGCACGGCCACGGTGCAGGCGCTGGTGTGGATGCGGCCCTGCGTCTCGGTGGCCGGCACGCGCTGCACACGGTGGCCGCCCGATTCGAACTTGAGCGCACCGTAGGCGTTGTCGCCCTCGACGCGCAGCACCACTTCCTTGTAGCCCCCCAGTTCGCTGGGTGACTCGCTGATGAGCTCGGTCTTCCAGCCGCGGCGCTCGCAATAGCGCGTGTACATGCGCAGCAGGTCGCCGGCAAACAGGGCCGACTCGTCGCCGCCGGTGCCGGCACGGATTTCCACGAAGGCATTGCGCGCATCGTCCGGGTCCTTGGGCAGCAGCATGCGCTGCAGTTCGGCCTCCAGTTGGGCGAGCTCGGCGCTGGCACTGTCCACTTCCTCCTGGGCCATCTCGGCCATGTCCGGGTCGGCCAGCATGTCGCGGGCGCTGGCCAGGTCGGCTTCGCGCTGCTGGTAGCGGACCCAGCGGCTGGCCACGGCCGCCACCTCGGTGTGCTCGCGCGAGAGCGTCAGGAACTGGCTCATGTCCTTCATGATGTCTTCGCGCGACAGCAGGAATTCCAGTTCGGCCAGACGGTCGGCGTAGCGTGCGAGTTGTTGGCGGAGAAAGGGTTTCATGAGAACACGGTACAAAAGAAGGGCGACTGATCGGACCTCCCCAACGGGGATGGTCCGCAGAACAGCGACGCGCGCCATGCGGGGCGCACGGGGGCGAACGTCGCTAACGTTCTTTACGCAGGAAGAAGTGTTGGATGGCGTCGCTGGCGCGTTCGCGCGCGGCGGCGTCGCCGGCATGCAGCTCGGCCAAGGCGCCGTGCAGCAGCTTTTGCGTCAGGCCCTTGGACAGGGCTTCCAGCACGGCATCGACGTCCTCGCCCTTGGCCAGTTGTCGGCGCGCGCGCGCGATCTCGGCGCTGCGCCATTCGTCGGCTTGGGCATTGAGTTGCTGGATCAGCGGCACGCTGCGACGCTGGTCCATCCAGTGCAGGAAGCTCTGCACGCCGGCGTCGATGATGACTTCGGCCTCGGCCACCGCAGCCTGACGGTTGGCCTGCGCGGTCTGCACCACGGCGGCCAAGTCGTCCACGGTGTAGAGGTAGACGTCGGACAGCGCCTTGACTTCGGGTTCGATGTCGCGCGGCACGGCCAGGTCGACCATGAACATGGGGCGATGGCGGCGCAGCTTGAGGGCGCGTTCCACCGCACCGAGGCCGATCAGCGGCAGCGTGCTGGCGGTGCAGCTCACCACGGCGTCGAATTCGTGCAGGCGGCTGGGCAGGTCGGCCAGTCGCATGACTTCGGCGCCGAAGCGCGACGCGAGTTTTTCGCCACGGTCGAGCGAACGGTTGGCAATCGCCATCGCCTTCGGGTTCTTCGCCGCGAAGTGGGTGGCGGCCAGCTCAATCATCTCGCCAGCACCGACGAACAGCACCCGGATGTCGCCCAGGTCTTCGAACAGCTGGCCGGCCAGGCGTACGCTGGCGGCCGCCATGCTGATGGAGTGGGCACCGATCTCGGTCGAGGTGCGCACTTCCTTGGCCACGGCAAAGGAGCGCTGGAACAGCTGGTTGAGCGTGGTGCCCAGGGCGCCGGCTTCTTCGGCAGCACGCACCGCGTCCTTCATCTGGCCCAGGATCTGCGGCTCGCCCAGCACCATGGAGTCCAGGCCGCTGGCGACCCGGAAGGCATGGCGCGCCACCTGGCCGTCTTCCAGCGCATAGGTGTGCGAGCGCAGGAGCGCGGGCGAGACGCCACCGCTGTGCGCCAGCCACTCCAGGGTCGGAATGACTTCCAGCTGGTCGCCGGCGCAGTAGATCTCGGTGCGGTTGCAGGTGGAGATGATGGCGGCCTCGGGCGGGCGCGGCAAGGCACCGCGCAGGCCGTGCAGGGTGGGGCCGATCTGGTCGAGGGCGAACGCAAAACGGCCGCGCAGATCGAGCGGCGCGGTCGTGTGATTGATGCCTAATGCCCAGACTGCCATGGCCCGATTATAAAATTTGCTGATGCCTCAAGCTTTTTCCCCTCTTTGCGCCCTGGCGGCCTGCCTTGCATGAGCCTGCTGGACATCCTGCTGCACCTGCTCAATTTCAGCGCGCCTGCACTGGTGTTGGCGCTTCTGCTGCCCTTGATCGCCCGTTTCTTCATCAAAAAACAGGCGCCGGCCCTTGCCTGGTGGTCGCAGGCAGCTATCAATTTTATAGTGGGTGTCGCGGCGCTGCTTGCCGGCCTGTGGTTGTGGAGCCGCGACGGCAAGATGGCGGCCTATGCCTTGCTGGTGCTGGCGCTGGCCACCAGCCAGTGGTTGCTGTCACGCGGCTGGCGCAAATAGGTCGACCCGGTCGGTGATGAGGCCATCCACGCCCAGGGCGATCAGGCGCTCGGCGGCCCATTCGTCATTGACCGTGTAGCTCAGACAGCGCAAGCCCGCGCTCTTCGCCTGGGTCACGCTCGATCTGTCCCACAGCGCGTGGTTGCAGACTACCGCCACGCAGCCCAGGGTGAGGGCGGTTTCCAGCCAGCCCGTCCACAGCGTGTCGAGCAGCAGGCCGCGCGGCAACTCTGGGGAAGCGGCCAGGGCACCCTGCAGTGCCTCGGGCTGGAACGAGGTCAGCAGCGGCGGCACGGCCTGGCCCTGCCACAGGCGCGCCGCGGCGGCAGCTACCACTTCGCCGGTCTGGCGCTCGGTGCCGGGCGTGGGCTTGATCTCAATGTTGAGCAGGTCGCCATTGTGCTGGCAGAAGCGGGCCACCGCTTCCAGCGTGGGCAGCGGTTCGCCGGCGAAGGCGCGCGAATGCCAGCTGCCGGCGTCGAGTTGCGACAGGGCATGCCAGCTTTGTGCGCCGGCCGTGCCCTGGCCGCTGGTGGTGCGCTCGAGTGTGCTGTCATGCAGCAGGAAGGGCACGCCGTCGCTGGAGAGCTTCACATCGCATTCGAACATGCGGTAGCCGTGGGCGGCACCGGTGCGAAAGGCCGCCAGGGTGTTCTCGGGCGCTAATCTGCCGGCGCCTCGGTGGGCGATCCAGCGCGGGTAGGGCCAGTGGGCGGGGCTGATGGGCGGGTTCATAGCCGCTTTCCCGTGGCCTCGTCGAACCAGTGCAGGCGGTCGGCTTGCGGCATGACGTGCAGCAGGCTGCCGATGGCCGGCGCGGCACCGTGCTTTTCGTCGGTGCGCACGATGAGCTGTTCGCTGTCCAGCCGGGTGTAGAGCAGGCGCTCGGCACCGAGCATTTCCACCGCCTCGACCTGTACCGTCCAGCCGGTGTCACCCGCCTGCGGCACGACTTGCAGGTGCTCCGGGCGTATGCCCAGGATGGCGCCGGGCTTCACATGGGGTGCGCTGGCCAGCAGGTTCATGGGGGGCGAGCCGATGAAGCTGGCAACGAAGGTGGAGGCGGGCCGGTGGTAGACCTCCTCCGGTGTGCCGAACTGCTCCATCCGGCCGGCGTTCATGACGATCATGCGCTGCGCCAGCGTCATGGCCTCGACCTGGTCATGCGTGACGAACAGCGAGGTGATGCCCAGTTCGCGGTGCAGCTTCTGGATTTCGAGCCGGGTCTGGGCGCGCAGCTTGGCGTCCAGGTTGGACAGGGGTTCGTCGAACAGGAAGACCTGCGGTTGGCGCACGATGGCACGGCCCATGGCCACGCGCTGGCGTTGCCCGCCGGAGAGCTGGCGCGGCTTGCGCTCGAGAAAGGGTTCGAGTTCCAGGATTCCGGCCGCCTTGGCCACGCGGGCTTGGATCTCGTCCTTCGGCACTTTGGCGATCTTCAGGCCGTAGGCCATGTTGTCGAACACGCTCATGTGCGGGTACAACGCGTAGTTCTGGAACACCATGGCAATGTCGCGCTCGGCCGGCTCGAGATCATTGACGACACGCGTGCCGATGCGGATCTCGCCGCCGCTGACTTCCTCCAGCCCGGCCACCATGCGCAGCAGGGTGGATTTGCCGCAGCCCGAGGGGCCGACGATGACGATGAACTCGCCGTCGCTGATCTCGGCATTCACCCCATGGATGACCTGCAACTCGTGCTTGCCCTTGCCGTAGCGCTTGAGGACGTTGTTGAATGTGATGGCAGCCATTATTTTTCCGTGTCAACCAGACCCTTGACGAACCACTTTTGCATCAGGATCACGACCAGCGCCGGCGGCAGCATGGCCAGGATCGCCGTGGCCATGACCACGTTCCATTCGATGTAGACCTCGCCGAAGATGGCGCGTTTGATGCCCAGCACGATCGGGTACATGTCTTCGCTGGTGGTGACCATCAGCGGCCACAGGTACTGGTTCCAGCCGTAGATGAACTGGATCACGAAGAGCGCGGCGATCGACGTCTTCGACAGCGGCAGCAGCACGTCGAAGAAGAAGCGCATGGGGCCAGCACCGTCGATGCGCGCGGCCTCCACCAGTTCATCGGGCACCGACAGGAAGAACTGGCGAAACAGGAAGGTGGCGGTGGCAGAGGCGATCAGCGGCACGGTCAGGCCGGCATAGCTGTTGAGCAGGCCCAGGTTGGCAATCACCTCGTAAGTGGGGCCGATGCGCACCTCGACCGGCAGCATCAGCGTGATGAAGATCATCCAGAACACGGCACGCTTGAAGGGGAAACGGAAGTAGACGATGGCAAAGGCCGACAGCAGCGAAATCGCAATCTTGCCGATGGTGATGGCCAGGGCCATCACCAGGCTGACCCACATCATCGGCCAGCCCGCCGCGATGGTGGCGCCGCCATAAGTCTTGCCGCCGAACAGGGCCAGCCGGTAGGTGTCCAGAAGGTGGTTGCCGGGCAGCAGGGACAGCGGGTGGCTGGAGGCGATCTGCTCGGCCGACTGCGTAGAGGCAATGAAAGCCAGGTAGACCGGAAAGGCGATCACCGCCACACCGGCCAGCAGGATGGCGTGGGCAAAGAAATCGAGGATGGGGCGACGTTCGATCATCATGGCTGCATCAGTACTCGATCTTGCGTTCGACAAAGCGGAACTGGACCACGGTGAGCGCGATCACGATGAGCATCAGCACCACCGACTGTGCCGCCGAGCCACCCATGTCCAGGGCCTTGAAGCCGTCGTAGTAGACCTTGTAGACCAGGATGGAGGTTTCCTTGCCCGGGCCGCCATGGGTCGCCGCATCCACCGTGCCGAAGGTGTCGAAGAAGGCGTAGATCACGTTCATGACCAGCAGGAAGAAGGTGGTCGGTGCCAGCAGCGGGAACACAATGGTCCAGAAACGTCGCCAGGGGGAAGCGCCATCGAGGGCAGCGGCCTCGATCAGGGACTGCGGGATCGACTGCAGCCCGGCCAAGAAGAACAGGAAGTTGTACGAGATCTGCTTCCAGGCCGCCGCCATCACGATCAGGGCCATGGCATGGTTGGCGTCGAGCAGATGGTTCCAGGGCAGGCCCAGGGCCTGCAGCGCATAGGCAATGACACCGTAGGGCGAGGCAAACAGCATCAGCCACAGGACGCCAGCCACCACCGGCGCCACCGCGTAGGGCCAGATCAACAGGGTCTTGTAGACGCCTGCCAATCGGACGACGCGGTTGGCCATGACGGCCAGCAGCAGCGCCAGCGACATGGACGACACGGCCACCAGCGCCGAGAACAGGGCGGTGGTCTTGAAGGAGGCGAGGTAGCTCTCGTCGCTGAACAGGCGCTGGAAATTTTCCCAACCGACGAATTCCCGGCTGGTGCCGAAGGCGTCCTCCTGCAGCACGCTCTGGTACAGCGCCTGGCCCGCCGGCCAGAAGAAGAACACCAGGACGATGGCCAGCTGAGGGGCCACCAGGACCCAGGGCAGCCAGGGCGATTTGAAGAGGACGCGCTTTTCCATGATGTGATTGTGTTCCTCCAGAAGCCGCCCTCCCCGCTTGGCGGGGAGGGTTGGGGAGGGGTGCTGTCAGTACAGCCTGGGCTGAAAGTCCGTCAGGACTTGTTCGCTTTCTGGAAACGCTCCAACTGCTCGTTGCCGCGTTTGACCGCGATGTTCAGCGCTTCCTTGGGCGCCTTCTTGCCGGCCCACACGCCCTCGAGTTCCTCGTCGATGATGGTGCGGATCTGCACGAAGTTGCCCAGGCGCACACCGCGCGACTTGTCGGTGGTCTTGCGGATCATCTGGGTGACCGAGACGTCGGTGCCGGGGTTCTTCTTGTAGAAGCCCGACTTGTCGGTCAGCTCGAACGAGGCCTTGGTCACCGGCAGGTAGCCGGTGCGCTGGTGGCTCTTGGCGGCGACCTCGGGTTGCGACAGGTAGCTGAAGAAGGCGGCCACGCCCTTGTAGTCCGTGGCTTTCTTGCCGTTCATCACCCACAGGCTGGCGCCGCCGATCACCGTGTTCTGCGGCGCGCCCTGCACGTCAGGGTAGTAGGGCAGGGTGCCGATGCCGTAGCCGAACTTGCCGTTGCGCACGACGTTGCCGTACAGCGCCGAGGAGCCGGTCATCATGGCGCATTCGCCCGAGACGAAGGTGGCATCGGCCGCATTGCCACGGCCCTTGTAGACGAACAGGCCGGACTTGGCCATGTTGGCCAGATTCTCGATGTGGCGCACGTGCAGCGGCGAGTTGAACTCAAGGCGCGTGTCGAGGCCGCCAAAGCCATTGTTCTTGCTGGCGAACAGCACGTTGTGCCAGGCCGAGAAGCTCTCCAGCTGGGTCCAGCTGATCCAGCTGGTGGTGAACGGGCACTTGTGGCCGCTGGCCTTGAGCTTGGCCGCGGCCAGGGCCACCTCGGGCCAGGTGGTCGGCGGCTTCTCGGGGTCGAGGCCGGCGGCCTTGAAGGCGTCCTTGTTGTAGTGGAACACCGGGGTCGAGCTGTTGAAGGGGAAGCTCAGCATCTGGCCGTTGGGGGCGGTGTAGTAGCCGGCCACGGCCGGCACATAGGCGTTCTGGTCGAATTTCTGGCCGCCTTCCTTCATGACTTCGGCCACCGGCTTGATGGCGCCCTTGGAGGCCATCATGGTGGCGGTGCCGACCTCGAACACCTGCAGGATGTGCGGCGCGTTGCCGGCGCGGAAGGCAGCGATGGCGGCCGTCATGGACTCGTCGTAGCTGCCCTTGAAGGTCGGCGTGATCTTGTAGTCCTTCTGGCTGGCGTTGAAGTCGCGGGCCAGATCGTTGACCCATTCGCCCAGGGCACCGCCCATCGAATGCCACCA
>Ga0255338_1006070_pt1 | contig 10561 bp, 9 predicted proteins | sample MeOH1_35cm_T4_19_FD_203715 | JGI IMG/M metagenome (GOLD analysis project Ga0255338, IMG submission 203715) | Sandy soil microbial communities from University of British Columbia, Vancouver, Canada - MeOH1_35cm_T4_195 | ecosystem: Engineered > Artificial ecosystem > Sand microcosm > Unclassified ... | reverse complement strand
CTGCTGGTCGGCTTCAAGCCGGAACAGTACGGCGAGGCCGTCAAATAGGCCCAAGCGGCGGGAGGCGGCGATGAAGGTCTACAAGAAGAGCGACTTTCCCGTTTCCGACATTCGCCGCTTCCTCGAGCCCGGGCCGGTGGTGCTGGTGAGTTCGGCCCACAAGGGCGAACGCAACATCATGACCATGGGCTGGCATATGGTCATGGAGTTCACGCCGTCGCTCGTCGGCTGTCTGATCTCCAGCGGCAATCACAGTTACGAGCTGATCAGCCGTAGCGAGGAATGCGTGATCAACGTGCCGACGGTGGAGCTCGCCCGCACCGTGGTGAAGATCGGCAACTGCTCGGGCGTCGAGACCGACAAGTTCAAGGCCTTCAAGCTCACCGCCGTCGAGGCCGAGCAGGTGGGGGCGCCACTGATCGCACAATGCTTCGCCAATTTCGAATGCCGCTTGGCCGACGCCTCGCTGCGCGACAAATACAATTTCTTCGTGTTCGAAGTGGTGAAGGCGCACGTGGCTGCGTCGCCGAAATATCCCAAGACCATCCACTATCGCGGCGATGGTCAGTTCATGGTCGCCGGGCGCGCGCTCAATCTGCGCAAGCTGTTCCGAGCTGGGATGCTGTAACGCCTCAGCCGATAGGCACAGCCAGCAGCGGGCAGGGCGCCCGCCGCAGCACGCGCTCGGTGGTTGAGCCGCGCAGTGCGTCGAGGAAGCCATGGTGGCCGGCGGTCGGCATGCCGATCAAGTCGGCGGGCCATTCGTTCGCGGCGGCAACGATGGTCTCGACCGCATCGCCCTGGCGCACCGCGACCGGTATGCGTCGCCCTGGGTCGGTCTGGCGGTGGAGAGTTGGCGCATCGCGGCCGATGTGCAGCAGGCGCTCCTCCGCCTCCATGCCGGCGACGAGCCGGGCAAAGCCCATGATGCGCTCCAACGGGCCGGCCGGCGGTGGGTTGTGGTCGATCGGGATCAGCACACGTTTCAACGTCACCTCGCCGCGGCGCGGGTCGACGAAGCCGCGCGCTTTGGCCGGCACGAACAAGGTCGGGGTGCGGCTCTGGCGGGCGAGCTTCTCGGCGACCGAGCCGCGCAGCCAGCGCGCGATACCCTGCCGGCCGGCGGTGGCGAGCACGATCAGGTCGGCCGCGTGGGTGCGCAGATAGTCCACCGCACCGCCGGCGGGTGATTGCGGCTCCATCTCGACCTTACGCACGCTCAGCCCAAGCTTTTCGGTGATCACGGCGGTTACGTCGTGCGGCCCCAGGAGTCCCCAATCGGTCAGTATCTTGCGCACATGCGGAAGCTGCTCCCACGCGTCGGTTTTCCGCGAACCGGCGACATGCAGCACGGTCAGCGTCGCCTTGGCGGTGATCGCGATCCGCAGCGCATGGACCAAAGCGGTTGCGCTGGCCTCGGAGAAATCGGTCGGATGGACGATGGAACGAATTTCCATACAAAGCCTCGGAGCGAATTATTGCGATCAATGCATCGGCGACTGCGAATCCAGCGCGACTCTATTGCCCTGTCCCGCAAATAAGAAGCTGGCCTAGTCGGGCGGGCGGATGACACTCAGATACAGGAGATGCTCGCACATGATTTTGACGGCGATCAAAGTGCCGCCGAGGCGGCGGCCAGGCCGTCACTGTCCCGAGCGGATGGCCGTGAGTTCCGCCCGGACCGTCTGCAACAGCTGGCGGTTGCGGGGGCTCTTGGCGGCCCAGGCCCCGATCAACGTTTGGTAGATCCGCTGTGCCGTTTCCAGGTCGGATTGCGTGGGTTCGACCAACGTTCGCCCGGCTTGAGATTTGATCATTTCGAACGCTTCACGCTCGCGTGCCCCAAAGAGCCGGATCCATGTGGCGGCGGCCCGCTCGCCGCTGTATTTGGCAATGAGCGCTTTCGCCGCGTCGGACAGACTTTCGTATTTTTTGCGGTTCATCACCAGGGCGAGTGGCGTTGCGCCGGTGCGTAAGAAAAAGTGGTGCCTTACGGCCTCCGCCGCGTGGAAGTCAAAGATGCCGTTCGGATTCATGGCCGTGCCGTCGATCGTCCCACGCGTGATGGCGACGGCGATCTTCGAGGACTCCAAGACTGTCGGCAGCGCGCCCATGCGTTCCAAGACCTCGGCGATCACTTGATTGTTCGCGCGAATCCGCTGTCCGTTCAAAGCGGCGAGCGAGCCGATCGGCTTACGGCTGTGGATGATCGCAGGCTCGGACATGAATGTGCCGATCACGAAGTAGTCCTCGTAGCCTTGCAGCGCTTTGGCCGCGATCAGGCGGGAGTAGGCGAGCGTGCCTTCGCGGGCATCGCGAAACAAACCGGGCAGTTCGACGACAGCACTGTCGGGAAACCGGTAAGGCGTTTGGCCGGGCGCGATCCAGGCAATATCGGCTGTGCCACCGAGGGCGAGGCGGGGCTGTTCGGCGAGAGAGGGGCCGAGGACGCCGTTGGAAAGAACCCTGATCCTCAAGAGCCCCGAACCTTCCGCATTGACGCCGTCGACGAACGGCTTCACCCCGTAGCGAAAGGAATTCGTGTCCTCCGAGCCATAGTATGCGAGCCTGATCTCGACAGGTTCAGCCGCGGCCGCAAGCGGCAGCATCAAGGCCGCGATCGCCATCATGCGGGCTGCTCTATTGCGCATCTTAGTTCGACCTCTCCGAGCGAATCTTCGCGACTTCCGTTTCCAATCGCGCGAGCAGTGCGGCGTTGGCGGCGCTGCGCGACGCCCAGTCTTTACGAACGTTTGCGAATGCCACGCGCGCGACCTCCGAGTCTTGCGTTGACGGGAATACGAGCGAGCGGCGGCTATCGGTTTTGATCTGCTGCAAGTTCTTGGCATTCATCGCTTCGATGCCCGCGATGAATTGCGCCGCCGACCACTCTCCGCCGTACTTTCGGATGACTTCCTGCGCGCGCGGCGGAAGGCGCTCGAAGGATTTGCGATTCATCGCAAGCAGCATCAGCGCCGAGCTTGCGCGCAGCATATAATGATGAGTCGTAACCCGTCCGATGCCGAATTCGAACAGCACGGCTGGCGGTACCATGGCGGCGTCGATGGTGCCTTGCGCGATCGCGTCGGCAGTCCGGTTGATTGCGAGCAGGTTGGGTGCGGCGCCCAGCGCTGCCAAGGCCGTTGCTTCGGTAGTGTTGTTGGCTCGCACCTTTTGACCTTTGATATCGTATAGCGAGCCGATCGGCTTGCGGCTGTGCAGGCTTTGCGGCTCGGACGCAAAGGCGCCAAGCACCATGAAGGGCTCGTAGCTTCTGAAAACATTTTGCGCCGCGAGGCGTGAATAGACGAGGGTGGCCTCTTGCGCGCTGCGGAAGAGGCCGGGAAGCTCGACAACGGCATCGTCGAAAAAGATGTCGGGTGTGTAGCCTGGGATCATGAAGGCGATGTCGGCCGCGCCATCGAGCAGCAATTGCGGCTCCACGTTGACCGGCCCCAGCGCGCTGCTGAAGTGGACCTCAATGTGGACGAGATCTTTTGCCTCGCGATTGACAGCATCGACGAAGGGCCTGACGCCGGCGAGATACAGAACGGAGCGGTCCGACGAGAAGAACGCCAGCTTAAGTGTGACTGGCTCGGCCGCGGCCATTGCCGGGAGCAGGGCGAAGGCAATGGCAAAGAAGCGTAGTATCACGGCGAACATCTGAACCTCGATGTGTGGCCCTTGGGGCCTAACCTAACGCCGAGCGGATTGGCCCACTTTCATGTCCGACTGGCCCTTCGGCACCGCAGGCTCTGGCCTCGCTGCCGAGGGCTAATAGCGCCCTCGCTGGCGCATTTGTACGCCGCGGTGCTGTATTTACGGTTGACCTGCGTCAATCCCTCGAAATGCACGGTAATCACTTGATTTTCTGGGGATTTGCAGCCACATGCAGGCCCATGAATAAGCCGCTGTCCGCCGCCGATTCCGTGCCCAATGCCGCGAACTTGACGTCCTTGGCCGCCGAGGTCGAGCGGCGGCGCACCTTCGCGATCATTTCGCATCCGGACGCCGGCAAGACCACGCTGACCGAGAAGCTGCTGCTGTTCGGGGGTGCCATCAACCTCGCCGGCCAGGTGAAGGCCAAGCGCGACCGCCGCTCCACCCGCTCGGACTGGATGGCGATCGAGCGCGAGCGCGGCATTTCGGTGGTCACCTCGGTGATGACCTTCGACTACGACGGCCGCGTCTTCAACCTGCTCGATACGCCGGGCCACGAAGACTTCTCGGAGGACACCTATCGCACGCTCACGGCGGTCGACTCGGCGGTGATGGTGATCGACGCCGCCAAGGGCATCGAGGCGCGCACGCGCAAGCTGTTCGAGGTCTGCCGTCTGCGCGACATCCCGATCATCACGTTCATCAACAAGATGGACCGCGAGAGCCGCGACCCGTTCGAGATCCTTGATGAGATCGAGAAGACGTTGGCGCTCGATACCACGCCGATGACCTGGCCGATCGGGCAGGGCAGGGATTTCGCGGGCACTTATGACATCGCGACGGGCGAAATGCGGCTGATCACCGAGGACGGCAAGACGGTGGATCGTCAGCCGCTCGATCTGGCGTCCTTGGCCGCCAAGAACCCGATGCTCGACGCGGCCGCGATCGAAGAAGAGCTCAAGCTGGTGAAGGACGCCTGCCGTCCCTTCGATCTGGCGGCGTTCCGCGAGGGGCATCTGACGCCGGTGTTCTTCGGCTCGGCCTTGAAGAACTTCGGCGTCAAGGACCTGCTCGACGCGCTTGCCTCCTTCGCGCCGCCGCCGCGCGCGCAAGTCGCCAACACGCGCAAGATCGACGCGCACGAGAACACGATGACCGCCTTCGTGTTCAAGATCCAGGCCAATATGGATCCGAACCACCGCGACCGCATTGCCTTTGCGCGGTTGTGCTCGGGCAAGCTCCGCCGCGGCATGAAGGCCAAGCTCACGCGCACCGGCAAGCCGGTGACTTTGTCGGCGCCGCAGTTCTTCTTCGCGCAGGACCGTTCGGTCGCGGACGAGGCCTACGCCGGCGACGTCGTCGGCATTCCGAACCACGGCACGCTGCGCATCGGCGACACCTTTACCGAGGGCGAGGAACTGGCGTTCCTCGGCGTGCCGAACTTCGCGCCGGAAATCCTGCGCCGCGTGAAGTTAGGGGATCCGATGAAGGCGAAGAAGCTGAAGGAAGCCTTGCAGCAGATGGCCGAGGAGGGCGTGGTGCAGGTGTTTCGCCCGCTCGACGGCGCGCCGGCGCTGGTCGGTGTGGTCGGTCCCTTGCAGCTCGACGTCTTGAAGGTGCGCCTGGCGGAAGAGTACGGCCTCGACATCGGCTTCGAGCAGCCGGAATTCCAGCTCGCGCGCTGGATCGCCTGCGACGACCGCAAGAAACTTGATGAGTTCGTGTCCGCGAACTACTCGTCCGTCGCCGAGGACCTCGACGGCGATAAAGTGTTCATGGCGCGCAATCAGTTCATCCTCGATTACACGCGCGAACGCGCGCCGGGCCTCACGTTTAACGACATCAAGGACGTGAAGAAGGCGGCGTAAGGGTTTTCGAAACGTCAGTGTTTCGCACCTCAAACGAGGCGAGCAGATTCACAAGACGGTTCTGAACCTCTCGCCATCTTGAAACGTTTTCCAGTGAGTGACGAAACGAGAATTGGTGGCCCCCATTCAGGAATTGATGTCGGCACGAGGGCGGAAACAGATCTGAGCCGGCACTGCACTCAAGTAGTGTCGTATTGATGCCATCGGCTTGGGCGTCCGCGATGATTGAATACCGGTAGCTTTCGTATTTTTTGCCATCTTTGCCGTACGTTACAGTCAGCTGTTTTCTTAAGCCGAACTCAGACGTCTGCTCGACCATGTCGCCCCTTTGGGGCGAGCTTATTGCGGCCAAAAGCCAATCTGGATTCTTCCACTGGATAAAGATCGAGTTTTGGCTCCGTTCGAGCGGCGGCAGATCAGCTAAAGATGTTTTGAGCGGGGCAAAATCCGGAGCGGCCGCTGCCAGAGTCAAATGTCGGCTAACGCCGCCGCTCCAGCGTGGCTGGTAGGTCGTTGGAATGCGGTAAGCTTCTCGATCTCCGAAGCGAATGAATGCGCTGGCGGTAGCGTTGGGAAATAGCCTTGGTAGGTTTTCGATGAAAGCAAGCGACACTTCGCAGACGATGGCCGGCCTGCCTCCTGGCACTCTTTCATTCATGACCCCGGGCACGAAGTCGCGTTTGCGATAAGACCAGTGAAAGAGGCGCGGGCTTTCTCCGGTCCCGACGGCGAGAATGGCATGATGCGTATAGCGCAAATAGCCGTTGCTGTCGGCTCGCATCGTGGACACCGAAAGATCGGACAAGGAGCGAGCTGGTTTATAGTCGCCACCATCCGCAATTTGTATGCAAAAAGGCGCTCCGCCGGCGGCGACTTTGGCTTTCGCGGCGACGATGAAAGAGCTCGCAATTCCACTTGCGGTGCCGATAAGAAGAACCGTAGCCAAACCCAGGCTTACGACACCGAAAGACGCGAACTTCATATCCCGCCTCCGGTCTGCGGCAGCTCAGATGGCTGGCTTTAGCTCATCAGCGCTAAAGAAATGTATAGAAATTTGGCGGGATTAGTGGCGCTTCAATTTTGCGTTGCGGTGCCGCGACCTCCGTTACCCTCTCCCACAAGGGGAGAGGGTAACGGCGCAAGCGGTATCGCTTTTCAGCCACATGCGTCGTCGGTCATAACTGCAACCCCAAAAACTTGAACGGCGGCGTCTCGCGGAAGTCCTTGGTCGCGTCGCCGGCGTAGGTATGGTTCTGGTTCGGCCCAAGGTCGAGCTTCTTCACTTTGCCGGTCGTAGGCGAGAAGTCGATCGTTGTGAGATCGACCCAGAACGTGTTCGGCGTCAGCGCCGACTCGAAGAAATAGAGCTTGCGCTTGTGGTCGACAACCGTGCGCCAGCGTGTCGAGGAGATATTCGGCTGATCGGGCGTCGAGATGCCGTAGGGCACCGAGGCGTTGCGGATGACGCTGAACGCACTCGCCAGCGCCAGGTTAGGATCGTCGAACTTCGGCACCGCGTTGATGTAGAACGAGGCGCGCGCGAAGCGGTCCGCCGCGCGGTTGGTGCCCGGCAGCATCACCGTGCCGCCGATTTCCTTCCAATAGGCGTTCAGCGCGAGCTGCTGATCGAAAACAGGTGAGTTGGTCATCACCTGATATTTGCGGTCGTGATGGATGACCAATTTGCCGCCGATATATTCGAAGATGGCGCTGTCGCCGCTCGCGTCCGAAAGCGACAGGTGCAGCGTGGCGAGCAGATTCTGCCCCGGTACGTTGTCGGTGACGATCGTGAAGGGTTCGTCCTTGAGCGCTTTGACCGCTTCGTCAACTGTCGCGAAGTTGTCGAGGACGTATTGCGCCCAGGCGGCGATAGAGAGGCCCGGCTTGCTGCCATCGAATTTGGGATAGCCGGATTCGACGAGCCACAGGATGTTCGCGGCAAGGCCCGCCTCGTTGACGCCGTCGCTGGTGGAGATGTCATAAGCGGAGGCGATGACGCTGCCGTACTTGGACGTCCATTTGATCGTGTTGGGGCCGGTCTCGCCTGTACGCGGCATGCCGCGCGGGAAGATCCAGAGATTGGTGGCGATGTCGCTCTTCCAGTCCATGGAGCGGGTGGTGATGATGATGCCGTTGGTGCCGAGATAGACCGCGCGCGTGCAGGCATCCGCGCTCAAGGGTGCGAGCGTCAGCGCGCTGGTGGTGGCCCAGATAAGCGCCGCTCGTATTTGAGAGAAAAGCATGGGAAATCTCCTCGCATTTAAGGAAGTTTCGCACTCTCCCGTTACGGACAAATTGATCTAGCGCAGGGCGCCCCGGCGCTAGTTCACTTTGACGTCGGCCGCTTTGATCACCGGCGCCCAGCGGTTGATTTCGCCGTTCATGAGCGCGCGGAACTGCGCCGGTGAGGAGCCGACCGGCTCCATCAGCTGCGTGGCGAGTTTCTCGGTGACGGCCGGCTGCTTGATGATCTCGACCACGTCCTTGTTGATCGCGTCGACGAGCGCCGGCGGCGTGCCGCCCGGTGCGATCAGGCCCATCCAGGCATCGGCTTCGACGTCGATGCCGCTCTCCTTCAGCGTCGGGATGTCCTTGAGATAAGGCGAGCGCTTGGCGGTCGAGACGGCGAGGATTTTCACCGCGCCTGTCTGAGCATGCGGCGTCACGGAGATCGCGGGCAGGCAGCCCATCTGCGCGTCGCCGCGGATGATGGCGGTCATCGCCGCGGGTGACGCCTGATACGGGATGTGCACGAGCTTGACGCCAGCCTTGATGGCGAGCGCTTCCATGGCGAGATGCGACAGCGAGCCGTTGCCGATGGAGGCAAAGTTGTATTTGCCCGGATTGGCTTTCAGCAGCGCGACTAACTCGGCGACATTGGTGACCTTCAGCTCCGGATTGACGGCGAGCGCACTCGGCTGGGTGATGAGCTGCGTTATAGGCGCGATGTCCTTTTGCGGGTCGTAAGGCAGCTTGGAGAACAACAGCGTGTTGATGGCGAGCGGGCCGCCGATGGAGACGCCGATGGTGGTGCCGTCGGGTGCGGCCTTGGCCACCACGTCAGTGCCGAGATTGCCGCTGGCGCCCGGCTTGTTCTCGACCACAAAAGTGCTGTCGGGGTGCTTCTTGCTCAAGCCTTCGGCGACGAGCCGCGCGACGATATCGGGCGTCGAGCCCGGGCCGAACGGCACCATGATGCGCACGGTCTTCGGCGGCCAAGTCTGCGCCGAAGCGGGGAAAGCCGCGGCGATCAGCAACAGGGCGGTGAAGGCAAGACGTCCCAGCATGAGCATGTCCTCGTTATGCGTTGCGGCCGAGATAGGCGCCGCCGCGTTCCAGCGTTTCCTGCAATGTGTCGACGGCAATATCCGCACACACGGCATTGCCGGCAAGCGAAAGGTGCGCCGCCGTGCCGGCCGCTTCGCCCATGACGAAACAGCCGCCGGACACGCGCGCCGCCGACTGGCCTTCGTGCGTCATCGACGCGCAGCGGCCGGCGACCAATAGGTTGTCGAACGCGGGCGGCGTCAGCATGCGATAGGGCAGGTGGTTGAAGCCGCGTGAGCCCGGGATATCGGGCCAGCGCCATTCAACATCGCCCTCGACATGCGCCTCGATCGGCCAGCCATTGACGCCGATGGTGTCGTCGAAACTGGCGCAGATGAGAACGTCGTCTGCCGTCAGTTGATAGCGGCCGGTGATCCGCCGCGTCTCGCGCACGCCGAGCTGCGGCGGAATATCGACGACATAGGCGTTCTCGAAGCCTGGCGCTTCGCGTTTAAGGAACTCGAAAAAGTCGATGGCCTGCTTGCGGCCGTCGATTTCGCCGCGGCTGAGTTGGCGGGCGTCAGTGGCATCGACGGCACGGCCATCGGCGTTCTTCACCTGCGTGACGTTCACGCGCCATTCGATCGAGTGCTTCTGCGGCCGCACGATCGCACCTTTGCGCGGGAATTTCACGCCGCGCTTTTGCGCTTCGTCCATCAGCGCGGGGATGGTGCGCCAGGCTTCGCCCGCCTTCTCGGCATCGACGCCGTTAAGCCGGAACATCATGGTCGGGTAGAGCAGGCCGCCATCGTCGCCGTCTTTCTCGAAGGCCGCGCCGGCAAAAGCGGCGAGGTCGCCGTCGCCGGAGCAGTCGATGAAGACGTGGGCCACCATCGCCCGCCGGCCGGACTTGGTCTCGACCAGCAGCGCCTTGATGCGGCGTTCATTGTCCATAACGACGCCCGCCGCCAGCGCATGGAAGAGGAGATCGACACCGCGCGACAGCAGCAGGTCGTCGGCCGCGCACTTGAAGGCCGCGGTGTCGTAGGCTTGAGCGTCGATCTTGCCGAGCACGCGGTGTGGCGGATTGAGCCCGCCGAGCCGGTCGATGCGCGCCAGAAGGTCGTCGGCGACGCCGTGCACCACCTGCTTGATGTCGCCGAAGACATTGGCGTGCAGGCCGCAGAAATTGGTGACGCCCGCCGCGGTCCCCATGCCGCCGAGGAAGCCGTAGCGCTCGACGAGCAGGACGCTGCGGCCGAGCGCAGCCGCGGCGGCCGCAGCAGCCAATCCAGCCGGCCCGCCGCCCAGGACGATTACGTCGTATTCGCCGCCGATTTCGGTCTTGCGGGCGGGCTCGGTGAGAAAGGCAGAGGCCATCGCGGACTTCCTATGCAGGGCTGCGGCTTGCATTGGCCGCGGCTATCCTTTACTGCGGCGCACAACAATTGGGCAATGTGGCGAGCGTGCGATGGGCCTGGGCATCCTCGTTCTCGGACTGCTGATCTTTCACGCGAACCATCTGTTCGTGACGATGCGCGACGCCCGTGCAGGCGTGATCGCGCGCGTGGGGCTGCCCGTCTACCGCGTCTTGTTTTCCCTCGTCTCGACGCTCGGCCTGGTGCTGATTGTCTGGGGTTTTGCCGCGTATCGCGCGACTGGCTGGATCGATGTGTGGCAGCCGCCGGACTTCATGCGGCACATCACCGTCGGCTTGATGCTGTTTTCGGTGATCCTGCTCGTGGCGGTCTTCATCCCGAGCCACA
>Ga0255338_1006069_pt1 | contig 10561 bp, 10 predicted proteins | sample MeOH1_35cm_T4_19_FD_203715 | JGI IMG/M metagenome (GOLD analysis project Ga0255338, IMG submission 203715) | Sandy soil microbial communities from University of British Columbia, Vancouver, Canada - MeOH1_35cm_T4_195 | ecosystem: Engineered > Artificial ecosystem > Sand microcosm > Unclassified ... | reverse complement strand
AGGAGTCCATCGCCAGCACCCCATGCGTGATGCCGCCGTCGAGGACCGTCACCGCCGCGGAAGTGCCCGCGGCGCCGGCCGCCAGCAGCAACGGCAGGAGATGGTCCGTCGTCGGATGCGCGCGCTGTGCATGGGGCGCCAGCGCCATCGTGTGCAGCAGTCGCTCGTGGTCCCGCGCCAGCACGGTGTTCCGCGACCAGGCGGCGAACTCCTTCGCGTAACTCGCCGCGCCGGACTGCGTCGCGCCGCGGAACTCATGCAGGTTGTGCGTGAGGCTGCCCGAGCCGACGATGAACACCCCCTGCTCGCGCAGCGGCGCCAGGGCCTGCCCCAGGGCATAGGCGCTGCGCGCATCGAGGTCGACCGGCATCGAGACCTGCAGCACCGGCAGGTCGGCCTCGGGCAGGAGGTGCAGCATGGGCACCCAGACCCCATGGTCCAGGCCGCGTCGGTCGTTGCCCCTGGCCGGCCAGCCGCTGCCATTCAGCAGCTCGATGGCCTGATCCGCCAGGGCGGGAGCGCCGGGGGCAGGGTAGTGGAGTTCGTACAGCGCCGGATCGAAGCCGCCGAAGTCATGGATGGTTTCCGGCGCGACCGTGCGGGTGACCTGCACATCGCGGGTCATCCAGTGCGGCGAGACCACCAGCACCGCACGAGGTCGCGGCATGGACCGCCCCAGGCTGCCGAGCTTGGGCCCGAGCAGGCCGGGCTCCAGCGCGAAGGTCGGAGCCCCGTGGGAGACGAACAGGGTCGGCATCGCTTCGGTGCGCATGGCGGCTTCCTTTGGGGTGGGCAGGGGCTGGTCCGAACTCAGGCCTTGTGAAGCCAGGTCGGGGCGATGTTGGTGCCCAGGCCGGCGCCGTAGCCGAGGTAGATGTTCAGTCCGGCCAGCGGTTCGAGGTAGCGCGCATTCTTCAGGCCGCCGGCGTCGACGACCTCGAAGCCCATGCTCTGGGCCAGCGTCGTGGCGGTCTGCTTGGCGCGCTCGCTGTCGCTGGCCACGAAGGTGCTGGCCTTGCGGCCGTTGCCGAAGTCCGCGCCGGCCGCCAGGACCTGGGCGAAAAGGGTGTTGAAGGCCTTGACCACCAGGGCGTCGGGAAAGGCCTTGGCCATCTCTTCGGCGGCGGACGTGCTGTGTCCCAGGGTCAGACTCATGTAGTCGGCCGACAGCGGGTTGGTGATGTCGATCACCACCTTGCCGGCCAGGTCGCCAACGGAGGCCAGGGCGGCCGGCGCATCGGCATAGCTCGTCGCGACGATGAGCGCATCCGCGCCGTCCGCCGCACCTTGCGCCGGGACCACGCTGACGCCCGGGGCCTTGAGCGCGGCGGCGGCCTTGTCGAGGTCGCGTGCCGTGACCAGCACCTGGTGGCCCGCCAGGGCCAGTTGCTTGGCGAGCGCCGCGCCCATATTGCCGGCGCCGATGATGGTGATCTTCATAGGGATGTCCTTTCGTGGGAGCGTTTGATCGGAAGAGGATGGATCGATGCACCGAACTCTATTTGGACTATCCTGGGAGATAAATTGGTCAATATGTGATTGATAGTCTCACCGGGAGAGACAATGGATCGTTTCCTGGAAATGCGCGTCTTTGTCCAGGTGGTCGACGCCGGCAGCTTCATCGGCGCCGCCGAGCCCCTGGAGATGTCGAAGGCCGCCGTGTCGCGCTATGTCGCCGAGCTGGAGGCCCGCCTGGGCCTGCGGCTGCTCAACCGCACGACGCGCAAGATCTCGCTCAACGAGGAGGGTGAGCTGTTCTACCAGCGCTGCAAGGACATCCTCGGCAGCGTGGATGCCGCGGAAGCGGAGCTCACCTCGCGCACCGGCGAGGCCGTCGGCCTGCTGCGTGTCAGCGCGCCTGTCAGCTTCGGCATCCTCCACCTGGCCAACGCCTGGGCCGAATTCAAGGCGCGCCATCCCAAGGTCAGTTTCGATGTCACGCTGTCGGATCGCGTGGTGGACATCGTCGAGGATGGCTTCGACCTGGCCGTGCGCATCAGCCGGCTGCAGAACTCCTCCCTGGTCTCGCGCCGGCTCGCGTCGACCCGCATGGTGGCTTGCGCTTCGCCCCAGTACCTGGCCAAGCGGGGGATGCCGAAGCATCCCTCCGAATTCGCCTCGCACAGCATCATTGCGTACAGCCTTTGGGCCACGCACGACGAGTGGGAGTTCGAGGGCCCGCAAGGCCAGGTCAAGGTGCGCACCAGCCCCTGCATCCGGACCAACAGCGGCGACATCTGCCGCGCCAGCGCGCTGGCGCACGAGGGCATCATTCTGCAGCCCACTTTCCTGGTGGGGCCGGACCTGGAGTCGGGCGCCCTGGTCGAGCTGTGCCCCGAGTACCGCGCGATGGAGTTCGGCATCTACGCGGTCTACGGCAGCCGCAAGCACATGGCCCCGAAGGTCAGGCTGCTGATCGATTTCCTGGCCGAACGGCTGGCGAAGAGGCTCTGGCCCAGCTGACGCAGTGCCGTGCGCGGCGCGTCCCGGTCACGCGCCGCGCCGGGCTTCGACGACGCTGAACTCATGTCGTGTCGGCGTGCTGCCGACGATGCTGAAACCAACCGGTTCCAGCAGGGCGGCGAACTCGGCCAGCGAGCGCTCGCGCCCGCCCAGACCGGCCAGCATGTTCAGGTCGGTGCGGGCCAGCGCCTGGTCGCGGCGGCTGGCGCTCAGCCGCTCGGGGCGCAGCCGTTCGACCAGCAGCAGGCGCGCGCCGCGGGGCGCGGCCTCGGCGCAGCGGGCGAGGAGGCGCTGGCAGGCCGCATCGTCCCAGTTGTGCAGGATGCTCTTGAGCAGGTAGCGGTCGGCGCCCGGCGGTATGGCGGCGAAGAAGTCGCCGGCGACAAAGCGGGCGCGGGCCGCCACCTGGTACCGATCGAACAGGGCGCTGGCGCCGGGCGCGGCATCGGGCCGGTCCAGCACGGTGGCGCGCAGCCCGGGATGCGCGGCGGCGATGGTGGCGGCCAGCTCGCCGCTGCCGCCGCCCACGTCCACCAGTTCGCGCGCGTCGTGCCAGGTGGCGAGCCCCGCGATCTCCACGGCGATCAGGGCCGTCATCGCCCGCATGGCGTCGTGGAACAGGCCGGCCACCTCCGGGCTCTCGTCCAGGAAGGCATAGTGCGAGCGGCCGGTCTGACGCGCGCGTGCGCTGCGGCCCGTCTGCACGCTGTAGGCCAGGTCGCCCCACGTGGGCCACAGCGGGCCGCCCCACCACAGCGCCATCGCGCGCAGGCTGGGGCCATGCCCGGGGGGCTCGCGGCACAGCAGGGCGCCGGTGGCACTCAGCTCGAAGCGGCCATCGCGCCGCTCGCGGCAGACCTGCAGGCTGCACAGCGCGCGCAGCAGCCGCAGCAGCCCGTCGGCCGCGCAGTCGCAGGCCGCGGCCAGCGCGGCAAGGTCGCGGGGGCCCTGGGCCAGTTGCTCGGGCAGCTCCAGCTGCACGGCGGCCCGCAGCGCCTGGGTGCGCCAGCACGCGGTGATCTGCGCGATCAGCCGCTGCTGCGGGCTCTCGCCGCGGCGGGCCTTCACAGCCGGGTCCATGCGATCACCCCGACGATGGACAGGCACATCAGCGCATTGACCGCGCTGACCAGGATGGCGCGGTTGCAGCGCCGGCCGTTCTGCTCCCACAGCCACAGCGCCATGGTGGCATTGCCGCCGAGAAAGGTGGCCCAGGTCCACAGCGAATGCTGGCTGGAGTCGCCGCTGAGCGCCACCGCCCAGAGCGTCGGCAGATAGGCCAGGATGCGGGCCGAATTGAACAGCGAGAACAGGCCGCCGAGCAGGGCCAGGTAGGCGCCACGGGGCGTGCCCGGCAGGGCCGGGGCGGGCAGGGGGGCGGCAGCGGCCATGGCGGCTACTCCTGGGCGATCTCGTAGTCGTGCACGAACTGCCGCCAGGTGGCCGCAGCCGACTCGATGGCCTCGCCCATCTGCTGCGGCACGCCCCCCGTCACCCGCAGGCCCTGAGCTTCGAGCGCCCCGCGCAGCGCCGGATCGGCCAGCGCGCGGTTGACCTCCTGCGCCAGGCGCGCGGCCACCTCGGGCGGGGTCCGCGGCGGCGCCAGCAGGCCGTTCCAGGTCGGCAGCGCGTCGGTGGCGACGCCGGCCTCGGCCAGCGAGGGCACGCCGGGCAGGGCGTCGACGCGATCGGGCAGGGTTGCCAGCAGCCGCAGCTTGCCACTGCGCACATGGCCCAGCGCCGGGGCCAGCGGGCCGAAGTTGAACTGCACCTCGCCGCTGATCAGGTCGGGCATCAGCTGCGCGCCGCCCTTGTACGGCACGCGCAGTGCTTTCAGCCCGCCGGCGCGCAGGTACTGGACCGCCGCCATGTACTCGCTGAGCACGCCGGTGGCGTAGCTCAGCCGGTCCGGGTTGGCGCGCAGGTAGGCGCTGAGTTCGGCCACCGTGCTGGCCGGCACCCTGGGGTTGACGAACAGCCCGAACATCACGTTCACCACCGGCGCCACCGGCGTGAGCTCGCCCAGGGATTTCAGCGGCGCCGAGCGCACCAGCAGCGGCAGGCTGGTCATCGAGGACATCGCCCACAGCAGGGTGTGGCCGTCGGCCGGCGCGGCCAGCGTGGCCTGCACGGCCGGCACGCCGTTGCCGCCGGGCCGGTTCTCCACCAGCACCGGCTGGCCGAGGTTCCTGGCCAGCGCCTGGGCGAGCAGGCGCGCGGCGGTGTCGGAGCCGCCGCCGGCCGGCGTGGCGACAATGATCTTCAGCGGCTGGCTCGGAAAGCCGGTCAGGGCCCGCGCCGCCAGCGGGACCAGTGCGCAGGGGGCCGTCGCACAGAGGGACGAGATCAGAAATGAGCGCCTGTTCATGTCGAGCTCCGGCGGCTGTTGCGGTGAACTGACTATAGGAAGGCGGCATGGGGCGGGAAAGTCGACCTGGGCTGCATCCGGCTTTAGCCTTTGGTTAACACCGCTTCCCCGGCCTTTGAAGGAGCATGGCGCGATGGACAAGCTCAAGGCGCTCGAATACTTCATGGCCGCGGTCGAGGAGGGCAGCTTCGCGCGCGCCGCGCAGCGGCTGGAGATCAGCGTGCCGGCGGTGCAGAAGCTGGTCGGCGCGCTGGAGCGGACGCTGGGCGTGGCCCTGCTGGAGCGCGGCGCGCGCGGCGTCCGGCTGACGCCCAGCGGCAGCGAGTATCTGGACCGCTGCCGCCCCCTGCTGGCCGAACTGGACGAGCTGGCCCAGGCCGAGCGCCGGCTGAAGGGCTCGACCGAGCGCGCCAGCGGCACCTTGGCGGTGGCGGCCCATCCCCAGCTCGCCCACCATGTGATGCTGCCGACCCTGCCGCGCTTCCATGCGCTCTATCCGGAGGTCGAGATCGACTTCCGCACGGTCCACCGCATCAGCGATGTCGACGCCGCCACCGCCGATGTGCTGCTGCTGCACGGCTGGCCCGAGGTGCCGCCCGACTATGTGCATCGCAGGCTGGGCGGGGCGCACAGCCTGATCATGGCCGCGCCCGAGTACTGGGCCGTCCATGGCGTGCCGCAGCAGCCGGCGGAGCTGGCACAGCACACCTGCCTGCTGATGCGCAACCCGGCCGGCATCCTGCTGGACCTGTGGGAGTTCATGCGCGAGGGCAAGACGGTGCAGGTACCGGTGCGGGGCTGGATGTCGAGCAATGCGCGCGAGGCCGTGCTGGACCTGGTCATCGGCGGCCACGGCGTCGGCCGCTTCACCGAGCTGACGACGCGGGACCATGTGCGGTCCGGCCGGCTCGTGCCGGTGCTGCTGGACTGGGAGGTGCAGGGCGGTCCCCCGGTGAACCTGCTCTACAAGGCGGCGCTGCGCGGCGCGCCCCGCCTGCGGGCCTTCGTCGACCATGCCCTGCAGTGCTGGCGTGAGCTGGAGGCGCGTGGCGACACGCTGGCCACCCGGGTGTCGACGGACCGGCCGGCCTGGCATTTGCGCGGCTATGGCCGGGCGTCGGCGGCCGTCAGGGGGCGGCGCTGACGCGGCCGGCCGCTGCCGGCGCGCCCCCGCCTCAGGCCAGCAGCTGGCGCGCGCCCGCGTATCCCATGTACAGCCCGACGAGCAGGATCAGCGCCGCCGAGGCATAGGGCGCCTTGCGCGCGAACTCGCCGAAGCCGCTCCAGCGCCTGGAGACATGGCGCACGCTGAGGGCCGCCATGGCGCCCGAGGCCACCATGGTCAGCGCCAGGCCGATGCTGAAACACAGCACCAGGGCCGCGCCGAGCGTGAACTGCTTGAGCTGCAGGCACAGCAGCAGCACCGTGATCGAGGCCGGGCAGGGGATCAGGCCGCCGGTCAGGCCGAACAGGATGATCTGGCCGGTGCTCACCTCGCGGCTGGCGAAGCGGCGCCTGATGTCGTCGGCGTGGGCCCGCTCGTGGGCATCCTGGTAGGCCGGGGCGGGGGCATCGAGCCCGGCATGGTCGTGCTCCCGGTAGCTCAGCTCGTGCACATGCCGGTGGCCGCCATGACCCAGGCTCAGCCGCGCCTCGAAGGCATGCGGCTCGGGGATCTCGGCGACGGACTCGAGATAGCCGGCGCGCTGCTCGAAGCGGAAGACCTGGGCCGAACCGTCCGGGCGGGTCGTGCGGAGCTCGACCGCCTCGGCCGGCCAGGCGCGCCCCGTTTCGCTGTACAGCCGGAAGCGCGGCGGCACGCCCGTCTCGTAGATCTCCAGCCGGACGACGCCGTGACCGGTGTCGATGCGCTGCGCGCCGCCGTGTTCATCATGATCGTGGCCATGATCGTGGTGGTGGTCGTGCTCGTGGTGGCCGTGCTGGTCACGCCAGGTCCGCCACAGCATCCAGGCGGCGACGCCGACGATGAGGACCGCGGAGGCCAGCTGGAAATAGGATTCCGTCACCTCGGCCTTCCAGTGGCTGCCGAAGTACAGGCCGGCCAGGGCGACCAGCCAGACGACGGCGGTGTGGGACAGCGTCGCCGACAGCCCGAGCAGCACGGCCTGCGCCAGGGTGCCGCGGATCGCGACGATGAAGGCGGCCATCATCGTCTTCGAATGGCCCGGCTCCAGGCCGTGCAGGACGCCCAGCAGGATGGCGCTGGGCACGAACAGCCAGGCGTTGCCCTGCTGCAGAAGGGTGGTGAATTCGGTCATGGACAGGTTGCGCGCGCGTCAGGCGCACAGCTCGCGGGTCGGTTGCAGGTACTCTACCCCAGTACCTGGCTAGAATGCGGCGCATGAGCCATGCCGTCCACGGTCAGAAGAGCCTGCTGGCCCGCGTGCGCCGCATTCGCGGCCAGACCGACGCGCTGGAGCGCCTGATCGAGGCGGGCCAGGAGCTGGACTGCGGCAGCGTGCTGCAGCAGATCGCCGCCATCCGTGGCGCCGTGGCCGGGCTGATGGCCGAGGTGCTGGAGGGCCATCTGCGCGAGCATGTGGCCGCCGAGGGCATCTCGTCCGAGCAGCGTCACGACGAGATCGAGGCCGTCGTGGCCGTGCTGCGCACCTATCTGAAGTAGCCATGACCCCTGCGCTGGCCAACGCTGCAAGCCCCGTCCCGTGGACGGCGTGGCTGGTCCGCTGGCTGGTGTTCCTGGTGGTGGCCCTGGACATGGTCAGCGCCCCGCTGCACGCGCATGCGCATGACTTCGGGCCGGACATGCTGCTGGCCCAGGACCACTTCGGCGTGGCCGCCCTGGACGCGCAGCCGCATGCCCAGGCCCCCCGGCTCGCCGGCCCGAGCCATTCGGTCGCCGCGCTGCGCGTCGAGGTGGAGCAGACCTTCGCCGCTCCCAGCCTGGACCTGCTCGTCGCTGCCGTGGCGACCCTGCAGCCCCAGGTTCGGGCCTCGATCGAGGCGCCGCCCGGATGGCGGCAGGACGTCGATCACATTCCCATCCCCCGCCTGTCCGCGCTGCGCCCGGAAGGGCGCGCGCCGCCGTCCCCACTCCGCTGCTGACCCGTTCGCAGCGCCGCTTCGTGCGGCGCCGGTCTGACGCCGCCCCCTGCCGTGGCGGCTCCCGTGGAGTTTTTTCATCATGTTCCGAATTCCCCGGACGCGCCCGCTGGCGCGCGCCCTGGGCTGCGCCGCCGTCTGCGCAGCCTTTTTCTTCCCCTTGAGCAGCCCGGCCGCCGAGCCGGCTCCCGAGTTCGCGGTCTCGGCCGCGCAGATGCAGGCGCTGGGCGTCAGCCTGCGCAAGCTGGAGCAGCCGAGCGCCATTGCCGGCCTGGCCTTTGCGGCCCGGGTCGTGCTGCCGCCCAACCAGGACCTGATGGTCAGCGCGCCGGTCGACGGCGTCGTCGAGCAGCTGCTGGTCAACCCGCAGGAGCGGGTCCGGGCCGGTCAGGCGCTGCTGCGGCTGGCCAGTCCTTCCTTCGGCGAGCTGCAACTGCGACTGATGGACGCCGGCGCCAAGGCCAGGCTGGCACGCCAGACCCTGGAGCGCGAGAAGCAGCTGCTCGCGGAGGGCATCATTCCCGAGCGCCGCGTCCAGGAGGCCCAGGCCGCGCAGGACAGCGCCGCGGCCACGCTGCGCCAGGCCGAGGCTGCGCTGCGCCTGGCTGGCGCCGACGCGGCGGCCGTGCGCCGGGCCGCGGAGGGCGCCAAGCTGGACGACGGCCTTGTCGTGCGCGCCCGCAGCGACGGCCTGGTCACGGCGCTGGACGCCAGGCCGGGCCAGCGCGTGCGCGAGGCCGATCCGCTGCTGCGCATCGCCAGGCTCAACGAGCTGTGGCTGGAGGTGCAGGTGCCGGTGGGCACCACGGTGGCACGCGGCGCCGCCATCGGCGTCGTCGGCCGGGAGGAGGTCGCGGCGGCGGCCGAGTCGGTGGGCGTGCTGGTTGGCGAAGGCCAGACGCAGGCGCTGCGGGCGCGCGTCACCCGCGGCGCCGCGCAGCTGCGCCCCGGCGAGGTGGTGCAGGCCCGCGTGCCCTTTGCCGCCCAGGCCGGCTGGAGCCTGCCGCTGGCGGCCATCACGCGCCAGGACGAGCGCGCCTATGTCTTCGTGCGCAGCGCCAAGGGCTTCGTCGCCACGCCGGTGAGCGTGCTGTCCAGCGCCGGGCAGTCCGTCCAGGTGCAGGGCGCGCTGCGCGGCGGGCAGGAGGTCGCGGTCTCCTCGGTGATCGCGCTGAAGTCGGCCTGGCTCGGCAAGGGCGGAGGTGAGCAATGATGCTGACCCGACTGGTCCGGTTCGCGCTGTCGCAGCGCCTGTTCGTCCTGCTCGGGGCCGCGCTGCTCGCGGGCTTCGGCTGGTATGCCTTCCGCAACCTGCCCATCGACGCCTTTCCCGACGTCTCCAGCACCCAGGTCAAGGTCATCCTGAAGGCGCCCGGCATGACGCCCGAGGAGGTCGAGAGCCGCATCGCTACGCCCATCGAGGTGGAGATGCTGGGCATCCCGCGCCAGAAGATGCTGCGCTCGGTGTCCAAGTACGGCATCGTCGACGTGACCATCGACTTCGAGGACGGCACCGACATCTACTGGGCACGCCAGCAGGTCTCCGAGCGGCTCGGCAATATCCAGGCCGAGCTGCCGCCGGGCCTGTCCGGCGGCATGGCGCCGATCACGACCCCGCTGGGCGAGATGTACCAGTTCACCGTCGAGGCGCCGGCCCTGTCGCTGGAGGAGCGCCGCAGCTTGCTGGACTGGGTGATACGCCCGGCCCTGCGCACGGTGCCCGGCGTCGCCGACGTCAACGCGCTGGGGGGCAAGGTGCGCAGCTTCGAGATCGTGCCCGACATGGCCCGCCTGGGCGCGCTGGGCCTGTCGACGGCCGCGCTGCGCAGCGCCCTCGAGCAGAACAACCGCAATGACGGCGCGGGGCGGCTGGGGGAGGGCGACGAGGTGCTGCTGGTGCGCGCCGAGGGCAGCCTCAAGTCGGCCGAGGACATCCGCGCCATCGTCGTGGCGCGCAAGGACGGCGTGCCGCTGCGCCTGGCCGGGCTGGCCGAGGTGCGCATGGGCAGCGTGACCCGCTACGGCGTCGTCACCAAGGACGGCCAGGCCGAGGCCGTCGAGGGCCTGGTGCTGGGCCTGGCGGGCGCGAATGCGCAGAAGGTGGTCGAGGGCGTCACGCGCAAGCTGGCCGAGCTGCAGCCGACCCTGCCGCAGGGCGTGACGGTCAAGGCCTTCTACAACCGTGCCCAGCTGGTCGAGAAGGCGGTCGGCACCGTCTCGCGGGCGCTGCTGGAGGCCACGGTGCTGGTGCTGATCCTGCTCGGCGCCTTCCTCGGCAATCTGCGCGCGGCGGTGACGGTCGCCCTGGTGCTGCCGCTGGCGGCGCTGTGGACCTTCATCGCGATGCGCCTGACCGGCATGTCGGCCAATCTGATGAGCCTGGGCGGGCTGGCGATCGCGCTGGGCATGCTGGTGGACGCGGCGGTCGTGGTCGTCGAGAACGTGGTCCAGCACCTGGGGCAGGACCGCGCGGCCGGCAAGCTGCCGCGGCTGCACATCGTGATGCGCGCGGTGCGCGAGGTGGCCGCGCCGGTCGCCGCCGGCATGCTCATCATCGTCACCGTCTTCCTGCCCCTGCTGACCCTGCAGGACCTGGAGGGCAAGTTCTTCGTGCCGGTCGCGATGACCATCGTCTTCGCGCTGGCCGGT
>Ga0255338_1006068_pt1 | contig 10563 bp, 9 predicted proteins | sample MeOH1_35cm_T4_19_FD_203715 | JGI IMG/M metagenome (GOLD analysis project Ga0255338, IMG submission 203715) | Sandy soil microbial communities from University of British Columbia, Vancouver, Canada - MeOH1_35cm_T4_195 | ecosystem: Engineered > Artificial ecosystem > Sand microcosm > Unclassified ... | reverse complement strand
CCGCCCAAAAGCAGTGCTTGCTTTTGCGACCTGAAATCAAAGAATATTGACCCTGGAAAATAAACTGTGCGAGAAAAATTTCGGAGGTCATACAAACCTACAGCAAATAATTTGTTCAAAAAAATAGCGGGCAGCCTGTCAATAAATTTTTATCTTAAAGTGTTAATTCCAGGTGTACATCTTTATTCAAAAAAACATCCATATGAGAAAAATCCTTGTCCTGACCCTAGCAGCTTTTCTATCTGCCGCTTTTCTGAGCCACCGCTACAAAACACCCGATCCTGTTATACTAAGCCCCGGCTGTTATGTGAGTTGTTTTAATGGAGACATCAGGGAACAGTTCCGCCAGGAAGCCAATACGATGGCGTTTGCGACCATGCATGAAACACCCAGGTACTACCAGCTGGAGAATCCGACAGGCCAAACGGTTCGTTTTACAGCAGCCGACGGATCCACGGCTTCCGGTTACCAGATCAAAAGCAAGACCCCGAGTCAAAAATGGGTTTTTGTGATCCAGGAATGGTGGGGACTAAATGACTATATCAAGCGGGAAAGTGAAACCCTCTCTAAAGAACTGGAAAATGTGAACGTTATTGCTTTAGATCTCTATGATGGCAAAGTGGCCGCCACCCCAGACAGTGCGATGAAACTGGTGAGAGCCGCCCAAACAGACCGGTTGGAAAATATCATCAAAGGGGCGATCGCTTATGCGGGGAAAGAAGCAAAGATCTATACGATCGGTTGGTGTTTTGGCGGTATGTGGAGTTTACAGGCCAGTTTACTGGCCGGCAAACAGGCAGCGGGTTGTGTGATGTATTACGGCAGACCTGAAAACAACCTGGAAAAATTGAAAACACTGAATTGTGATGTGATCGGCTTCTTTGGTAACCAGGATCGCAGTCCATCCCCGGAAGTAGTAAGCAAATTTGAGACCGATATGCAGACCGTGGGTAAAAAGCTCACCGCTTACAAATACGAAGCCAACCATGGTTTTGCCAATCCCAGTAATCCCAGTTTTAATAAAGCTGCCACAGAAGATGCCCATGCCAAAGCAGTGGCTTTTCTGAAAGAGCATATGAAATAACAGACAGGATACTTATAAAAAAAGGCAAGCAGCGATAAAACTGCTTGCCTTTTTTATTTATACGATACCGCTTACATATCGTTGACGATCTTTTTATAGCTGGTTACGATGCCTTTGATGAGGGAAGAACTAAAACCCTGGTGTTCCATCTCGTTTAAACCGGCAATGGTACAGCCTTTGGGCGTGGTAACTTTATCGATCTCCTGTTCCGGGTGTGTATTGCGTTGCAGCAATAATTCAGCTGCGCCTTTTACAGTTTGCGCGGCTATCAAAGAAGCGGTGGCGGCACTGAACCCGATCTCGATCCCGCCCTGGATATTGGCGCGGATATACCGCATGGCATACGCCGTTCCGCAGGCACCCAGCACCGTGGCCGCATCCATCAGTTTCTCTTCTATAAAAACAGATTTACCTAATTGCTCAAAAAAATCAGCAACGTAAGAAAGCTGGTCCTGGTTGGCGCCGTGTGCACAGATACAGGTCATACTTTCCTGAATGGCAATCGCCGTATTGGGCATGGCACGAAATAACGCAAAATCATTCCCCACGATTTCCTGCAAGTCCTTGATCCAGACACCGGTTACCACACTGATCAGGGAATGTTTTTTTACATTCAGGAAAGGCTGGATCTGTGTGAGTACTTCTTTTACCTGGAAAGGTTTTACAGCCAGTACCACCCAATCGGCGTATTTAACCGCTTCAGCATTATCGTTGCTGACCATCACACCTCTTTCTTCCAGCGATTTCAGCGCAGCGATATTCCGCCTGGTAACGATCAGGTGATTGGGTAAAACAAATCCGCTGTTGATCAATCCCTCAGCCATGGCGGCCCCCAGGTTGCCGCCTCCGATAATGGCTATTTTCTTATTCATAACGATTGCTTTGTGTGAAGATAAGAAATAACAGATAGACGGGGAGGTACAGTCTATCAAACCGGTAGATGGCAGGGATCAACTACAGGTATTGGCCGGTACGCAGGTAACCGCGAACATAATCATCCACACCGGCTTCCAGCGAATAAAAGGGTTTTGTATATCCGGCATCCAGTAGCTTTTTCATATTGGCTTCCGTGAAATACTGGTATTTATCGCGGATATCTTCGGGCATATCAATGAAAACAATATTCGGGGCCAGATCCAGTCCGGCAAAAGTGGCTTTTACCAGGTCATTAAATGATCGGGCTTTGCCGGTACCCAGGTTATACAAACCATTTTTTTCAACGCTCCATTGTTGGTGGTGCATGTTGTGCATGATCCAGCCGATCACGCTTACCACATCTTTCACATAAATAAAATCACGCAGCTGTTCGCCGTCTGCAAAACCTTCTTTGTGGCTCCTGAACAGTTTTACCACCCCGTCTTTTTTAATCTGGTTAAATGAATGCCAGATCACACTCGCCATTCTCTCTTTGTGGTATTCATTGGGACCGTACACATTAAAGAATTTCAGACCCGCCCAGTAAGGAGGTGTTTCCGTTTGCTGTAATGCCCATTTATCAAACTCATTTTTGCTGATGCCGTAAGGATTGAGGGGATGCAATTTTTCTACTACGGCATGGTCATCATCATAGCCCAGTTCGCCGGCACCATAGGTTGCAGCAGAAGAAGCATAAATCAGCGGAACCTGATGGATGGTACAATACTGCCAGAGGTCTTTTGAATACTGCACATTCAGTTCTTCATGAATGGCATAATTAAATTCGGTTGTATCTGTTCTGGCACCCAGGTGAATAACAATGTCTATTTTAGGTTGATGCGTAGCCAACCAATCAAACAGGTTATAGCGTTCAACGATCTCTGCAAATTGCTTGGATTCCCAGTTCTTTCTCTTTTCCTCAATCCCGAAATCATCTACCAGGATCAAATTATCCATACCATGCTCATTCAGGAACTGCACCATACAGGACCCGATAAAACCAGCCGCCCCGGTTATAATCATATAACCCCTATCAGCTTTTGCAGTATGTGATTGTTTTTCTGTCATGAAAAAAGTAAGGCTATTTAATCAGAAATCACAGGTTCTTCTGTTCTTAGTTCTTGGTTCTCTGTTCGATATTCCTTGTTCGATATTCGATATTCAACCTCCTACTCTCCTTCAATCGCGAGTAGTTTCTCAATCGCCGTATCATATTTTTCTTTCCACCCACCAATACTGCCCCAGTTCTCGCCATTCACTTCAATATTACCAGCGCTTACGGTTCCCAGTTGTGTAATGGTTACACCTGCTGTCCTGGCTTTCTGTATAATCGTTTCTGCCTGTTGTGCGGTACAGGATACCACTACCCTGCCCTGTGCTTCGCCAAACCAGTAAGCATCTTTACGCAAATCTGTTTGGGCTGCTACCTTGAATCCAAGATTTTGATTGAAGCCGCTTTCGAGCAAAGTGATCGCCAATCCACCCTCACTGATATCGTGCGCACTATTGATCAGTTTTTCTCTGATGATGTCTGTCACCAACTGCTGTACAGCCAGTTCTTCCTCCAGGTTAAAATAAGGAGCCGGTGAGTATTCTGTCTTCTTCCATTTATGCAGGTATTCAGATGAGCCGATATCATTTTGTGGTTGGCCGATGAGCAGGATCTGGTCTCCCTCCTTTTTAAAATCCATCGTCATGCGGTTCGAGAAATCATCCAGGATACCCACCATGCCGATGGTTGGAGTAGGATACACAGGACCATCCGGATTCTGGTTATAGAAACTCACATTACCACCCGTAACCGGTGTTTTGAATTTCCGGCAGGCATCGCCCATCCCGGTAACCGCTTTTACAAACTGGTAATACACTTCCGGATCATAAGGATTACCAAAATTGAGACAGTTGGTAACACCGATGGGTTCACCACCGCTGCAAACAATATTACGTGCGGCTTCTGCCACAGCGATCATACCACCCACATAAGGATCGGCAAAAACGTATTTGCTGTTACAGTCTACCGTAATGGCCAGCGCCTTCCCCGTTCCTTTTGCCAGAACGATCGAAGCATCGCTGGGCGCATTGGTAGATGCATTGGCAGCACCCACCATACTATCATATTGTGTATATACCCAACGCTTGGAAGCGATATTGGGAATCTGTACCAATTGCTCCGCCACCGGTTTTAATTCGGTTACATCCGGAATGGTATTACTATCGAATGCTTTGATCTTGGCAAAGTAGGCTGGCTCTTTGTATTCGCGGGTGTACTGAGGAGCACCGCCGCCCAATACGAGTTCATACGCAGGAATTTCGGCTTCCAGTTCGCCATGCATATAGAATTTCAGCAGCCCATCATCGGTTACCTGTCCGATCTCGCTGCAACTCAGGTCCCATTTCTCAAATACTTTTAATACGGCTGCTTCTTTACCTCTTTCCACTACCACCAGCATCCGCTCCTGGCTTTCGCTCAGCAGCAGTTCCCAGGCTTTCATATTTTTCTGACGGGTAGGCACTTTATCCAGGTCAATGCGCATACCCACACCACCCTTCGCACTCATTTCGGCGGTAGAACAGATGATACCGGCAGCACCCATATCCTGCATACCGATCACGGCGCCGGTTTCGATTACTTCCAGACAGGCTTCGAGTAATTTCTTTTCCTGGAAAGGATCGCCCACCTGAACGGCTGGCAATTCTTCCACACTGTCTGATGTAATATTGGCCGAAGCAAAAGAAGCTCCACCAATGCCATCTTTACCCGTGGCACTACCCACAAAAAATACCGGGTTGCCGGTTCCTGCGGCAGTGGCACTCACCATTTTATTGGCCTGCATAATACCTACACTCATGGCATTCACCAATGGGTTGGTATGATAACAGTCTTCGAAATACACTTCTCCGCCTACTGTAGGTACACCAAAACAGTTGCCGTAATGACCAATACCGTGTACCACACCACTTAACAGGCGTTGTGTTTTTTTATCTTTCAGGTTACCAAAACGCAGGCTGTTCAGCGATGCGATGGGGCGGGCGCCCATGGTAAATATATCACGCTGTATACCACCCACACCGGTAGCCGCACCCTGGAAGGGTTCGATGGCGCTGGGGTGGTTATGACTTTCAATTTTAAATACCACACCAAAACCGTTACCCATATCCATTAAACCGGCATTCTCTTCACCGGCAGCCACCAACATACGGCCACCATCGCGGGGAAGGGTCTTTAACCATTTAATCGAGTTCTTGTAACTACAGTGTTCGCTCCACATACCACTAAAGGCACACAACTCGGTAAAGTTGGGGGTGCGACCTAATTTCTGTTTGATAAGTTCAAATTCTTCGGCTGTCAAGCGAAGTTGTTCGGCTGTTTGGGCGGTAATTTCCATGATGCCGCGAAGGTAAGAAAGTACCCGTAAGAGGCAAGATGAAGTTTTGCAGCATCAGCCGGCCGTGTGGAAAATCTGGTCCCTGCACGACCGGCTGCACATTATCCTTGCGATTTTACCAATCTGCCGCTACCCGATACCTTTTTCGTAATATCGGAAGCCGCTCCCTGGTAACTGATATTGCCGCTGCCGCTGATACTGGCCTCGATGCGGCTGTTGGCGTTAATTTTAATATTACCGCTGCCACTTACATGGGCAGAAGCATTTTCTGTGATCAGGCTGCTGCAATCTGCATTGCCACTGCCGCTGATGCGGATATGGACAGCGTTAGCGGAACCGCTGAGACTGATATTACCGCTGCCGGAGATAGCCAGTTCGGCTGTTTTGATCTTGTGAATACCCATCCGGATCTTACCGGAACCGGATAGTTTGAATTCGGTGGTTCCTTCATTACTGAATTTGCCATCGCCCATGATATCCCCACTACCGGACAGCGATACCCCGGTTAAGCGGGTAAGTGATACATATATAGTGATCTTGTTTTTGGAACGCAGGTTATAGGATTTACGGGCGCGGATCACCAGCTTGCCATCATCTACTTTGGTTTCGATGTATTCGAGGAGATTCTCATCCCCCTCAACCTGGATAGAACCGCTTTCGCCATATGCCACCATTACATCCCAGGAACCGGAAGAAGAAATGGCGGTAAAATTACCCACCTGCCGGTTTTCTTTTTGCAGGTGACCATTGCCCTCTACTTTCTCCCAGGGACCCCATTGTGCCATTACCGGCAGGCTTGCCAGAACGGCCAGCAGCATCATTAGTTTTTTCATGTGATTGGTTTAAGTGCAGGTGAAACGATGCTGTGACGGAAAAGTTACAAACCGGTCGAAATTCACCAAGCTCTACATCATATTAAAACAAAAACAAATTAATATTTATTCTATGTTTTTATTTTTCCACATTTTCCCCGATTTTAAGAAGATTTGAAGGTCGGAAATTAATTTTTTGAATTAATAACGTGTATTTTTGGTCAGTCAAAAAAAATTAAACCTATGTCTTTACGTTTTTCAGCTATCGAAAGCATCTCAAAAGAAAGTGGAGATGCTCCAGCTCCCGCAAGTACAAAGATCACGGCTATTTTTAACGAGAACGTGTTCACTTTAAAAACAGCACGTGAGTTTCTGACCGATGAAGCTTATAAAAGTTTGGTAACCAGTATCCGTGGTGGTAAAAAGATCGACCGCGCCGTTGCTAACCAGATCGCCAACGGTCTTCGTGCCTGGGCTGAGAGCAAAGGAGTTACCCACTATACGCACTGGTTTCAGCCATTAACCGGCACCACTGCTGAAAAACATGACTCTTTCTTTACCCTGAAAAGTGATGGCACTGCTATCGAAGAATTTGATGGTGCCGCCCTGATCCAACAGGAACCCGATGCATCATCCTTTCCCAGCGGTGGTATCCGTGCCACTTTTGAAGCACGTGGTTATACAGCCTGGGATCCTTCTTCCCCTGCCTTTATCATCGAGATCGGGCATGGTAAAACACTGTGTATCCCTACCATCTTTGTTTCTTATACCGGCGAATCACTCGACTATAAAGCCCCATTGCTGAAAGCACTGGAATCCCTGAACAAAGCAGCGGTAGATGTTTGTAACTATTTCGACAAAAACGTTACCAAAGTAACCGCTACCCTGGGTTGGGAGCAGGAATATTTTGTGATCGATGAATCACTGGCCATGGCCCGTCCGGACCTGGTTCAGTGCGGACGTACCGTTTTTGGTGCCTCTCCTGCCAAAGGGCAGCAGCTGGAAGACCATTACTTTGGTTCCATCCCGGAAAGAGTATATGCTTTCATGCGCGATTACGAGCAGGAAGCCTACAAACTCGGTATTCCTTTACGTACCCGCCACAACGAAGTAGCCCCTGCTCAGTTTGAGTGTGCTCCTATTTTTGAAGAAGTAAATATTGCTGTTGACCACAATACCCTGTTAATGGATGTGATGAGCCGTGTGGCCAAACGCCATAAACTAGTGGTATTACTGCACGAGAAACCTTTTGCAGGTATCAATGGAAGCGGTAAGCACAATAACTGGAGTATGGCCACCGATACCGGTGTAAACCTGCTGGCTCCGGGCAAAACGCCTAAGACCAACCTGATGTTCCTCACTTTCTTTGTGAACACCATCAAAGCGGTACATGATTATGCAGATATCCTGCGTGCGGCCATCGCTTCTGCACCCAACGACCACCGTCTGGGTGCCAACGAAGCGCCGCCTGCTATCATCTCCGTATTCGTGGGTCAGTACCTGGCTAAAGTACTGGCTGATGTGGAAGCCCGTGTGAACACCAAGTTCGACGAGCAGGACGAAGCCATCCTGAAACTGGACCTGCACCGCAGCATTCCGGAACTGATGCTGGACAATACTGATCGTAACCGTACTTCTCCTTTTGCCTTTACCGGTAATAAGTTCGAGTTCCGCGCGGTAGGTTCTTCTGCCAACTGCGGTATTTCTATGACCGTATTGAATACCATCGTGGCTGATACCCTCCGCAAATTCAAATCAGAAGTAGATGGTTTGATTGAAAAAGGAGACAAAAAAGAAATCGCGATCATGCATGTGATCCAGAAATACATTGTAGACAGCAAAAAAGTATTGTTCGAAGGAGATGGTTACAGCGACGAATGGCACCACGAAGCAGAGCGCCGCGGTTTACCTAACCTGAAAACCACACCGGTGGCACTGGATGCGTTACTGACCGATAAAGCCAAACACCTGTTTGCCAGCACCGGCGTTTACTCGCACACAGAACTGGAAGCCAGGCACGAGATCGAACTGGAGAAATACATCAAGAAAGTACAGATCGAAGCCCGGATCATGGGAGATCTGGCAACCAACCATATCCTGCCTGCAGCCATCAAGTACCAGAACGAACTGTTGCAGAACGTGAACGGTTTAAAAACAGCGGGGTTACCTGAAACGGCTTATGCCAGCCAGCTGGAGATCCTGAAATCGGTAAGCAACCATATCCAGGTAATCCATACCAAAGTACATGAGATGGTAGAAGCCCGTAAGATCGTTAACAACATCGAAAACAGCCGAACCAAAGCCATCGCTTACGAGAGCCAGGTAAAAGCTGCTTTCTTTGATGAGATACGCTACCACGTAGACAAACTGGAGCAACTGGTGGACGACGATATCTGGACCTTACCCAAATATCGCGAGATGTTGTTCTTACGCTAATACTTTTTGACTTGAGCCATACAGCCCTGTTCTCCTGCAGAACGGGGCTTTTTGTTGGCAGCTTAAAGAAAAATTAAGACTGCTTTGCTGCCGACCAGCGGCTACCATCCACCGAAAACATTGGGAAAGGCATGACTTTTTGGATAGTTTTCCTATACTAAATCCTAAAACAGTACCAGTATGAAAAAAGTAATCGTATGCTTAGCCATTGTGCTTGGTTGCTCCATGACAGCCGTAATGGCCCAGGGGGGCGGTGGTGGTCCGCAGATGACACCGGAAGAAAGAATTGCCATGATGAAGGAAAGACTGAAACCATTGGGCTTATCTGATGTGCAGACAGACTCAGTTGTAGCTGTTATGAACGATCGTTCATACATGGCCGGCATGAATTTCAGGGAAATGACTCCTGAAGACAGACAGGCTAAAATGAAAGAAATTGCCGATGCAAGAGAGAAAAGACTGGTAAAAGCAGGGTTATCTGCTGAACTGGCCAAAAAAGTGATCGAAACCATGTCTATGCGCCCGGGTGGTGGCAGAGGCGGTGGAGGGAAGTAATTAACTCCTCATAAAAAACTCATCAATTAATGATGAGTTTTTTTATGCCCGACAATGATTGAAATATGTAAAAAATATTTAATTTTAATTGATTCCTCCCACTAAACCAAAAATGTATAGCATGAAAAAAATTGTAACGTTTATTGTAGTGGTTGTTTTGGCATTACCGATAGTAGCTAATTCGCAGGGAACTATTACTACAAGCAGTCCAGAATCTTTTTTAACATATCTGCGCGATCGTCAGAAACCGGCATTGATCTCAAAGTTGAAACTAACGGATGAACAGGCAGAAAAAGTGATCGAAGTTCAGGTTTGGGCAGCACCCTATCTGCGGAATATTACTTTTGATATGCCGGAAGAGAAAAAAATCCGCTGTTATACTTTTAAATGAGAAAAAAAAGAAAAAATACAAAGCCATCCCACTCTCCGATGAAAAGGTGGAAGAAGTGATTCAATTTTATGCAAACATGTTGAAGAATCGAAGCTGGCCGGATGGAGAAACATCACTGTTGAAACAGTAATATCTGCACTATGAAAAGAATTTTATTAACGGTATGGATACTTGGTGTCGGTGCTGCGTCTGTGATAGCACAGGAACCTGCCATCAAACGCACACCCGAAGAGCTCAAAGAACTTTTTGGCTATTGCGAAAAAGCAGATCTTGTAAAGCAACTGAAATTCTCACCCGATATGGCCGACAAGATCGGGGAGGTAGATTACTGGGCCAGGCTGCAGCAAATCAGCATTGATGCCAATACCAACGAAACCTACGCCACCCATGGCGAGCTGCAGCAGGATGTGGTAAAAAGATACCGTGCCCTGCGTATGTCTGAGAGCGACTTAAAAGCCCTGCTCGATTTTAAAAAAGTCAGGGAAGGCCAGGCCCAACCCTGTGCAGCCATTGCCCTGAGTTTTAATCCATCTTTTGATACATTGTCGGTACCGCGTGCCCTGCAATTATATAAAACCAAATACCGCAAACAACTCATCGACCAACTGGGCATCAATGGCCGGCAGGCAGATATGCTGATGGAAGCGGAAGTATGGAAACAGAAAGAATCCCTTAGCATTGCCGGCATACCCCTTGCTGATTTTAACCGCATCCGGAAAACCGTAGCCATGTATACAGAAAGAGAAAAGAAATATGCAGCCATCGGGTTAAGCTCGGAACAGATAGACAAAGCCATTCAGTTCTTTACGCAGAACCAGGTATATGCAGCGCAGATCAAAACAAGTTATCCAACCAACTGATAGCTATTACGCATACAAAAGAAAAGCCGCAGAATCTGCGGCTTTTCTTTTGTCTTATTTCATTTTGAATGATTCGAGGAACTTGGTGGTAAAATTTCCTTTCCTGAAATCCTCATTCTGCATC
>Ga0255338_1006067_pt1 | contig 10566 bp, 9 predicted proteins | sample MeOH1_35cm_T4_19_FD_203715 | JGI IMG/M metagenome (GOLD analysis project Ga0255338, IMG submission 203715) | Sandy soil microbial communities from University of British Columbia, Vancouver, Canada - MeOH1_35cm_T4_195 | ecosystem: Engineered > Artificial ecosystem > Sand microcosm > Unclassified ... | reverse complement strand
GACGGCTACGCCAAGAACGCCCACGGCGGCGAGCACGTCACCTACGCGCGGCTCAGGGCGATGGGCACCGACGGCTTCCAGGAGCCCGCGACCGGCTTCGAGGGCGGCAAGATCGTCGGCACGGCGCGCCTCTACACCGACGGGGTGTTCTCCACCGACGACGGCAAGGCGCGCTTCATGGATGCGCCCTGGCGCGGCCTGCAGGCGCCCGGCAAGGAGGAGCAGAAGGCCAAGTACAAGTTCCTCATCAACAACGGCCGCGCCAACCTCGTCTGGCAGTCGGCCTACTACGACGTGCAGAACGAGCTGGTGATGGACCGCTGGCCCTATCCGTTCATCGAGATGAACCCGGACGACATGGCCGGGCTCGGCGTCAAGGAGGGCGACCTCGTCGAGGTGTTCAACGACGCCGGGTCGACCCAGGCCATGGCCTACCCGACCCCGACGGCCAGGCGCGGCGAGACGTTCATGCTCTTCGCCTACCCGACCGGCGTGCAGGGCAACGTCGTCAACGCCGGAACGAACGAGCTCGTCATTCCCAACTACAAGCAGACCTGGGGCGACATCCGGAAGATCTCCGATGCGCCGGAAGGCGTGAAGCACCTCTCCTTCAAGTCGAAGGAATACACCGGCTGAGGCGGCTCCGCCCGCAGGCCGGCCACCCGGCCGCTGCCGTGGCCGGGTGGCGACTTCGTTGTCCCGCCATCCGGCCGCCGGGCGGAGCGGCCGGCGCGCTACTCGATCGTCACCGACTTCGCCAGGTTGCGCGGCTGGTCGACGTCGGTGCCGTTGATGACGGCGGTGTGGTAGGCGAGAAGCTGCACCGGCACCGCGTAGACGATCGGCACGACCTCCTCGGGCATCTCCGGCATGATGATCGTCGCCTCCGGCTCGATGCCGATGTTCTCGCGGCCCGGGGCGTCGGTGATCAGGATGACGCGGCCGCCGCGGGCGGCGACCTCCTGAACGTTCGAGGCGGTCTTGTCGAACAGCCGGTCCGAGGGCGCGATGACGACCACCGGCACGTTCTCGTCGACGAGGGCGATCGGCCCGTGCTTCAGCTCGCCGGCGGCGTAGCCCTCGGCGTGGATGTAGGAGATCTCCTTCAGCTTCAGCGCCCCCTCCAGCGCCAGCGGATAGCTGGTGCCGCGGCCGACATAGAGCACGTCGCGGGCCCGGTGGATGCGCCGCGCCAGCGCCTCGACCTCGCCCTCGAGGCGGAGCGCCTCGGCGACGAGGCGGGGCACTTCGGCGAGCCCGCGCACGAGGCGGGCCTCCTCGGCGCGCGGCAGCGTCCCGCGCATCCGGCCGGCCGCCACCGCGAGGCTCGCCAGCACCGCGAGCTGGCAGGTGAAGGCCTTGGTCGAGGCGACGCCGATCTCCGGGCCGGCCAGCGTCGGGAACACGACGTCGGCCTCGCGGGCGATGGTCGACGTCGGCACGTTGACGATGGCGCCGGTGCGCATCCCCTGTTCGCGGCAGTAGCGCAGGCTCGCCAGCGTGTCGGCGGTCTCGCCGGACTGCGAGATGAACAGCGCCAGGCGGCCCGACTCGACCGGCGGCTCGCGGTAGCGGAACTCCGAGCCGACGTCGATCTCGACCGGCAGCCGGGCGAGGCGCTCGAACCAGTAGCGGCCGATCATCCCGGCGTAGCTCGCCGTGCCGCAGGCGGCGATGGTCAGGTGGTCGAGGCCGGCGAAGGCGATCGTCAGCGTCTCCGGCAGCCGCGTCGCCTCCTCGCCGAGGTCGAGATAGTGGGCGAGGGTGCGGGCGAGGACCTCCGGCTGCTCGTGGATCTCCTTCGCCATGAAGTGGCGATGGTTGCCGCGGTCGACGAGGAAGCTCGCCGCCGGCGCCGGCGTCACCGGCCGGTTCACCGGGCGATCGGCCTCGTCGTAGATGGCGACGTGGTCGCGGGTGACGACCGCCCAGTCGCCCTCCTCCAGATAGACGATGCGGTCGGTGAGCGGGGCGAGGGCGATGGCGTCGGAACCGAGGAAGTTCTCGCCGTCGCCGAGCCCGATGGCGAGCGGCGAACCGCGGCGGGCGGCGAGCAGCAGGTCCTGCTCGCCGTCGACCAGCACGGCGAGCGCGAAGGCGCCCTTCAGCCGCTTCATCACCGCCGCCATCGCCTCGCGCGGCGACGAGCCCTGCGCCAGGGCGCGGGTGAGGAGATGGGCGACGACCTCCGTGTCGGTGTCGCTCTCGAACGTCGCGCCCGCCGCGGCGAGCTCGTTGCGCAGGACGCGGAAGTTCTCGATGATGCCGTTGTGGACCACGGCGACGCGGTCGGTGGCCTGCGGATGGGCGTTGCGCTCGGACGGCGCCCCGTGGCTCGCCCAGCGCGTGTGGCCGATGCCGGAGGTGCCGGCGAGCGGCGCGCGGGACAACAGCGCCTCGAGGTTCTTCAGCTTGCCCTCGGCGCGGCGGCGGGTCAGCCGCCCGTCCTCGAGGGTGGCGATGCCGGCCGAGTCGTAGCCGCGATATTCGAGCCGCTTCAGCGCCTCGAGGATGCGGCCGGCGACCGGCTCGTGCCCGAGAATGCCGACGATACCGCACATTGGGCCGCTCCTCCGATGCTCCACCGCCACCCGCATCTAGCGACCGGGCACGGGGCGCGCCAATCAATCCATGTTGCCGATTGTCTTACGTCGCCTGGGCGATGCGGGGCCGTCCGCGGCGCCGCCGAGACGGGCGACGCCCGCCGGAAGGCGCAAGCGCCGGATCTGGCGGCAGGCTCGCCGACGTCGGTCGTCCGGCCGCTCAATCCGCCTTCTTCGCCCCGCCGGAGCGCATCGCCGCGGCGCGCCCCGGCATCACCACCTGGCGGGCGCGGGCGATGGCGAGCGCATCGGCCGGCACGTCCTCGGTGATCACGCTGCCCGAGCCGACATAGGCGCCCTCGCCGATGGTCACCGGTGCGACGAGCGCCGTGTTGGAGCCGATGAAGGCGCCGGCGCCGATGTCCGTCGTGTGCTTGGCGGCGCCGTCATAGTTGCAGGTGATGGTGCCGGCGCCGACGTTGGCGCCGGTTCCGACCCGCGCGTCGCCGACATAGCTCAGGTGATTGATCTTGGCGCCGGCCTCGACGACGGCGTTCTTCACCTCGACGAAGTTGCCGATCTTCGCCGCGGCGCCGAGATCGGCGCCGGGCCGCAGGCGGGCGAACGGTCCGACCTGCGCCCCGGCGGCGACGCGGGCGCCCTCGAGATGGCAGAAGGCGTGGATCACCGCGCCCTCCTCCACCGTCACCCCCGGCCCGAAGACGACGTTCGGCTCGACCATTACATCGGCGGCAAGCGTCGTGTCGTGGGCGAAGAACACCGTGTCGGGCGCGACCAGGGTGACGCCGGCGGCGAAGGCCGCCTTGCGGGCGCGCCGCTGGAAGGCCGCCTCGCACGCCGCCAGCTGGGCACGGTCGTTGACGCCGAGCACCTCCTCCTCCTCGGCGATCTCGACGCCGGTCGACAGCCCCGCCGCGACGGCCGCCGCCACCGCGTCGGTGAGGTAGTACTCGCCCTTGGCGTTGTCGTTGCCGATCGCCTCGAGGAGAGCGAGGACGTGGCCGCCGCGAAACGCGACGATGCCGGAATTGCACAGCCGCACCATCCGCTCCGCCGGGCTCGCGTCGCGGTCCTCGCGGATGGCGACGAGCCGCCGGTCCTCGACGATCAGCCGGCCGTAGCCCGCCGGATCGGCGGCCTCGAAGCCGACGACGACGAGGTCGGCGCCCTCGGCCAGGCGCTCGCGGACCCGCGTCAGGGTCTGCGGCCGGACGAGCGGCGCGTCGCCGCACAGCACCACGACGTCGTCGGCCGGGGTGGCGAGCGCGGCGCGGGCGGCGAGCACGGCATGTGCCGTGCCGAGCCGCTCCTCCTGCAGGAAGGTCTCGGTGCCGGGGAAGCCGGCGGCGGCGACGCGGCCGACGGCCTCGGCGCCGCGGCCGACGACGACCGCCACCCTGTCGGCCCCGGCCGCCGTCGCGGCGGCCACGACGTGGCCGACCATGGCGCGGCCGCCGATGGCGTGCAGCACCTTCGGCCGGGCCGAGCGCATCCGCGTGCCGTCGCCGGCGGCGAGCACGATCGCAAGGCAGGTCCTGTCGGCCATCGGGTGGCTCCGCGCGATGTTGTCCGATGCGCCTTGTCGCCGTGGCGAACCCAACACGTCAAGGTGTCGGGATCGCGCTTGCGGTCCGGCGCCCGCTTCACCACACTCGGCGGCGTCTCGGACCGATCCCGTCCGGCGGCCGCCGTCGGCCTGCAGCATCCCGCCGGGAGCCAGTTGTGGCTCTTCTCTAGGAAATGCTCGCAAGCCCATGACGCAGGAGCGAATTCCGGCTACATCGAGCCGTGCCTTCGCGTCGCGTTCAAGCGGTGTCGTCGCCGTCGGGATCCGGCGCGGGGCGGCCGCCCACCATGGAGCTCCACCATGACGTTCGTCTTCCGGCAGTCGGTCCGCCGGGTCGCCTTCGCCTCGCTCGTCGCCACGACGGCGCTGGCGACCATCCTGCCGGCCGAGGCGATCGAGCCGACGGGCAACGAGATCGCCGACGCGTTCCTCGCCGGTGTCGAGGCGAGCGGCACCACCGCCCTCGCCGTCGGCGCCGTCTCCGGCGACGACGACACCACCGAGATCGTCGCCCTCGAGGCGACCATCAAGGACGGCAACGACCTCTCCAAGGTGTCGATCGACCGCATCGTCATCGACGAGGCCGACCTCGTCGACGGGCGCATCGAGGCCGGCTCGATCACCATGAGCGGCGTCGCGATCACCAACGACGACGGCAAGTTCACCGCCGGCAAGGCCTCGGCGACCGGCGTGCGCATCCCCTCGGCCGCGGACATCGGCTCCGGGCCGGACGCGATCGCCGCGCAGTCGGTCTATGACGGCGGCCGCGTCGAGGGCATCGTCATCGCCGACAAGGACGGCTTCACGGTGCCGATCGAGAGCGTCGAGTTCGACGCGGACGACATCGTCGACGGCGTCGCCCGCAAGGGCACCCTCGCCGCCAACCGCATCGTCGTCGACGTCGCGACGATGCCCGACGAGGACACCAAGGCCGAGCTCGCCAAGCTCGGCTACAAGCGCCTGACCTTGTCGTTCTCGGCCTCCGGCGCCTGGGACCCGGCCAGTGCCGTCGCCACCCTCGACAAGCTGCAGCTCTCGGCCGAGGACGCCGGCACCCTGACCATCTCCGCCCGCATCGGCGGGCTGACGGAGGCGGTCGTCGAGCAGCTGAAGACGACGACCGACACCGACCAGACGACGCAGCTGCTGCAGGGCCTGACCATCCAGGAGCTCAGCATCGGCTACCAGGATGCCTCGCTCACCAACCGCCTCCTCAGCGCCCAGGCGCAGGAGACCGGCACGACCGCCGAGACACTCGCCGACCAGCTCGCCACCGCGCTGCCGGCGATGCTGTCGATGATCAAGAACCCGACCTTCGAGAAGAGCGTCGCCGCCGCCGCCGGCACGTTCCTCAGGAGCCCCGGCTCGATCTCGGCGACGGCGAAGCCGGCGAGCCCGGTGCCGATCGCGATGATCGTCGGCACCGTGATGATGGCCCCGCAGACGCTGCCCGACGTGCTCAACGTCGAGGTCGTCTCGACCGGCAAGTAAGCGCGGGCGGGCGGAAGCTCCCCGCCCGCCCCTTCCGCCTGGTTCCGTCCGCATCGCCCGGCCGGGCGGCGCGGGCGGTGCGCCCGGCCGCCATCCGCCGACGGATCGGAACCATGACGCGCATCGTCTTCCTCGACCGCGGCACCATCGCGCCGTCGATCCCCCTCGCCCACCCCGCCGGCGCGCACGAGTGGGTCGAGCACGACCGGACGGCGGCCGGCGAGGTCGCCGCCCGCCTCGCCGGGGCGACGGTGGCGATAACCAACAAGGTGCCGATCCGCCGCGACGCCATCGAGCGGCTGCCGGACCTGCGGATGATCGCGGTGGCGGCGACGGGCTACGACTGCGTCGACGTCGCCGCGGCGCGCGAGCGCGGCATCGTCGTCGCCAACGTCCGCGACTACGCGGCGACGACGGTGCCCGAGCACACCTTCGCGCTGATCTTCGCGCTGCGCCGCTCGCTCGTCGCCTATGCCCGCGACGTCGCCGACGGCGGATGGCAGCGGTCCGCGCAGTTCTGCTTCCTCGACCACCCGATCGGCGATCTCAGGGGCTCGACCCTCGGCCTCGTCGGCCGCGGCGCCCTCGGCCGCTCGGTCGGCGACATCGGCCGGGCGCTCGGCATGAAGGTGGTCTTCGCCGGCCGCAAGGGTGTCGACGCGCCGGAGCCGCCGCTGGTGCCGTTCGACGAGATGCTCGCCACCGCCGACGTCATCTCGCTGCACGTGCCGCTGACGGCCGAGACGCGCGGCCTCATCGGCGCCGCCGAGTTCGCGCGCATGGCGCGCCGGCCGCTCCTCGTCAACACCGCCCGCGGCGGCCTCGTCGACGAGGCGGCGCTCGTCGCCGCCCTCGACGCCGGCCAGGTGGCCGGCATCGGCTTCGACGTGCTGACCAGGGAGCCGCCGACCGAGGGCAACCCGCTCCTCGCCGTCGCCGGCCGGCCGAACGTCGTCATCACCCCACACGTCGCCTGGGCGAGCGACAGCGCCATGCGCACCCTGTGGGGCCAGGTCGTCGGCAACATCGAGGCCTTCCTCGCCGGCACGCCGCGCAACGACGTCGCCGCCGGCTGAGGCGGCGCCTGTTCAGAACCCGAGCGCCGGCCGCCAGCCGGCCTTCTCGAGCGCTTGCCGGCGATCCTTGCACGGCAGGATCTGCATGCCCGGCAGGACGCTCAGCTTGCGCTTGTTCATCCTGGCGAGCTTCTCGAAGGTCTCCTTGCAGACGACCACCGACAGGCCCGGGTGGCGGCGCCTGATGTCGGCGTACTCGCGCTGGACGGTGGTGACGCCGGGGATCGCCGCGAACAGGCCGTAATAGTCCATGATGACCTCGAAGCGGCGACCCGGCCGGGCATCGAGGAAGTCGGCGCCGGCGCGCAGGGCGTTCGAGAACTGGATCGGGTCGTGCTCGTAGAGCACGACATAGAGGCGCTCGCCGATGCGGGTGCTCTCCGCCACATCCGTGGTGCCCGCCGCGGCGGGTACCAGCGCGGAGAACAGGAGAAGCGCCGCGGCGGCGAGACGCCCGGCCATCAGCCGACCCCCGCCAGCCGGCGCGCCGTCGCGTCGAAATCGCCGCCGTCGACGGCGGCCGCGACGTCGAGCCCGGTCAGCGCGCCGAACTTGAAGCCGTGGCCGGAACAGGCGCTGACGAAGACGCCCCTTCCCTCGCGCAGGAGGACGAAGCGATCCCCCGGCGCCCGCGTCCAGAAGTTCGTCACCGCGGCCTCGACGGTGAAGCGCTCGACGCCGCGGATCCGGCCGGCGTAGGCGGCGAGGATCGCCTCGACGTCGGCCGGCGTCGCCTGTCGCTCGCGGCCGGGGTCGCCGGGCCGCGTGTGGGCGCCGTTGCCGAGCTTGACGCCAATCCCCTCCACCGGCCCGATGCCCCACAGATCGTCCTCACCGCCGAGGTCAGTCCACGACGGCCCCCGCTCCCAAGCGGCGGCGAGGTCGGCCGGCGGCCGCGCATAGAGGACGGTCGAGCGCCGCGGCTCCAGCGGCGGCGCGCCGGGAAAACCGAGCGCCGCCGCCCCGACGCCGGCGGCGACGACCACGACGTCGCCGCCGATCCGCTCGCCCGCGTCGGTGACCGCGGCGCCGGCGGCGGTGTCGACGCGGACGACCGGCCGGCCCGGCAGCAAGGCGACGCCGCGCAGGTCGAGCAGACGGACGAGCCCGTTCAAGATGCGCTCGGACATCAGCGCCCCGCCGCGCGGCGCGAAGAGGCCGTAGCGGACGCCGTCCGTCTCGAACTGCGGGAACCGCGCATCGACGGCGGCCGGGCTGAGTTCCTCGGCGTCGGCGCAGGTGGCGAGGAGGTCGTCGCGGCCGCGGTCGGTCCAGTCGCCCGCCGCCCGCGACAGGGCGAGGACGCCGGTCTCGACATAGTGGCTGTCGCCGAGGTCGGCCCACAGCCGGTCCCAGGCCGCGAATGCCTCGGCGACGCGCCGCGCGTAGAGCGGCTGGTTCGGATAGTGGTGGCGGATCATCCGGTGGTGGTCGAAGGAGGCGGCGAGCGGATTGGGGATCGGCCCCGCATCGACGACGTCGACGGTGTGGCCGCGCTCGCTCAGCGCCCAGGCGGTCGACAGCCCGACGATCCCCGCTCCGACGACGACGACGTGCACCTCGGCCCCTCCCGGCTTTGCCTCCCAGCCGGGATAGCAGAGGGGCGCCGGGCTCGCAAAGGCCGGCGACGTGCCAGCGCGCCGGTGCGACGCTCCGGCCTGATCCCGGCCTTCTCGGCCCTGACCCACTCGTCAGATGGCGGTGTCGGGCTCGTGGTGGCACACCGCCTCGATGCGGTTGCCGTCCGGATCGACCAGGAAGGCGGCGTAGTAGCTCGGGTGGTAGTCGGGCCGGAGCCCCGGCGCGCCGTCGTCGCGGCCGCCGGCGGCGAGGCCGGCGCGCCAGAAGGCGTCGACCGCCGCCCGCGTCGGCGCCTTGAAGCACCAGTGGCGGCCATGGGCCGTCTCCGGCCGCGGCCCCGTCTGCAGGGCGAGATAGCTGAGGTCCGGCTGCGCGGCGTCGCAGCGCACCCCGTAGCCCGTCCAGCCCGGCTCGGCGCCGACCTTCGGCACGCCGAGCGCCGCCATCACCGCGTCGTAGAAGCGCGTCGCGGCGGCCATGTCGGTGACGGTGATCGAGACGTGATCGAGCACGGCGCGGCTCCGGGCGAACGGCGAGGCGTGGCGGCTGCAGGAGATCCCGCGGCCGGCGGGAACGTCAGTCCTCGACGAAGTCGCCGCAGCGCGGCGGCGCGGCGCTGTCGCCCCAAGGCATGATCGGCACGGTGGAGGTCGAGTTCTTTGGGCTGCCCTCGATCGGCCGATCCGAATAGACGAGGTATACCAGAACGTTGCGCTTCACGTCGCAGCCGCGGACGATCTGCATGCGCTTGAAGATCAGCGAGCGGCGCTGGCTGAACACCTCATCGCCCTGCTCGAACTTCTCCTTGAACGAGATCGGGCCGATCTGCCGGCAGGCGAGGGAGATGTCGGACACCTCCTCGGCGACGCCGAACATACCCTTGACGCCCCCCTGCATCGGCAGCGTGTAGTGGCACGCCACCCCCTCGACGATCGGGTCGTCGATGCCGTAGACGACGAGCTTCGCGTCGGGGGTCAGCAGGTGCCAGACGGTCGACTTCGAGAAGATCTCATCGGGGCCGTCCGCTGCGGCGGGACCGGCGACGAGGAGCGCCGCGGCGGCGAACAGGAAGCGCACAAGCTGCATCGGGACATCCCACGCTCGAGAAAGCCGGCCGGACGCCTGGTCCGGCTGACGGGCGGCCATGCGGCGGCCCGTCGCCGTCCATATGGGGTCGGCGGGAGCGCCGCGCGATGACGATCGACAACTCCCTGGGGTCCGCAATGCCGGATCTGATGCCGTTCCTCGTCGGCGGCACCGTCACCGCGGTGACACTGGTCTTTCACGCCGCCGCCCTCGGCGCGACCAGCCTCGTCATCCATCACGTGCTGCGGATGGTCCACAATCGCCGCCCGTTCACCCGCATCACAGTCGCGCTGACCGTCGCCGGCTCGCTGCTGACGGCCGCGCATTTCATGGAAGTGGCGCTGTGGGCCGTCGTCTACCGCGTCTTCGCTGTGACGGCGCAGCCGGACGCCTGGATCTATTTCGCCTTCGTCAACTACACGACGCTCGGTTACGGCGACGTGCTGGCGAAGCCGGAATGGCGGCTGCTCGGCCCGATCACCGCCACCGACGGCATCATGCTGTTCGGGCTGACTACGGCGCTGTTGTTCCACGTCATCAACGTCGCCGACTCGGGCCGGCCGCTGATCACTCGGCCGCCGCCCTGATCCGGTCGACCTCCTCGCGCGGCAGAGGCCGGCCATCGCCCTGCGCCCTGACCATGTTGTCGAGGAACTCGCGGGCGCTCTGCCGCCAGGTGAAGCGCTGGGCGTAGGTGCGGCAGCGCTCGCGCGGCACGTCGAGCGCCGCCAGCGCGGCGGCCCTGAGATCATTGTCGAGGAAGCCGACACCGTGGCTGTCGACCACGTCGAGCGGTCCCATCACCGGGAAGGCGGCGACCGGAACGCCCGAGGCGAGCGCCTCGACGAGGACGTTGCCGAAGGTGTCGGTGAGGCTCGGGAAGACGAAGACGTCGAGCGAGGTGTAATGCCGCGCGAGCTCGTCGCCGACCTTGGCGCCGGTGAACACCACGTTCGGGAAGCGCCGCCTGAGGTCCTCGAGCGCCGGCCCGTCGCCGACGACGACCTTGCTGCCCGGCAGATCGAGGCTGAGGAAGGCGTCGAGGTTCTTCTCCACCGCGACGCGTCCGACATAGCCGAAGATCGGCCGCGGCAGGTCGGTCAGCGCCGGCGGCTGGTCCGGGCGGAACTGCGCCTGGTCGACGCCGCGGCTCCACCGCATCAGGTTGCGGAAGCCGCGCGTCTTGAGGTCGCGCTCGAGG
>Ga0255338_1006066_pt1 | contig 10566 bp, 17 predicted proteins | sample MeOH1_35cm_T4_19_FD_203715 | JGI IMG/M metagenome (GOLD analysis project Ga0255338, IMG submission 203715) | Sandy soil microbial communities from University of British Columbia, Vancouver, Canada - MeOH1_35cm_T4_195 | ecosystem: Engineered > Artificial ecosystem > Sand microcosm > Unclassified ... | reverse complement strand
TGCCAACGTGCTCGGTCCCATCCAAGTAGTGATCCAGCCGGCCCAACAGCTTGCCCAAGGGGCCGCGCGGCTCGTTCTCACGCTCCTCGATCATCACCCCGCCAAGGCACTCGTTCAGTAGGCGATGGGCGGCTAGCATTTCCCGCAGTGCCAGCCTCAGAGGGTCATTTTCCGGATGATCGGCGACCATCCTGTGGTCAGTCCGGGCCTCGTAGACATAGCGGCGAATCTGCTGCAGATGTGCTTCCACTTCCAGCGAGCCGCTTGCAAGTCGAGTCAGTGCAGACGCCTTGACCGCCTCCTCTATCAGCTTCAGGCAGTCGGGCGGCAAACACACAGCGGCTGCTGCCGTCAGGTGTTCATCGAGCTTGTCGAGGATGATTTCCAGCGGCTGTCGCTCGACTGGCAGCGGCTCTTCTTCGGCGCAATACTGCGTATGGGCGTGGCCCACGATGTCATCCCACGTTGTCGCGCGTGTCGCGTCGGGGCACTCCAGCGCGTTGCCCGCAAGGGCCAAGGTGTCCCCGAGCGCGGCTGCGAAACCCTCGAGAAGCTCAGGCTTGCCCAGCAGTTTCTGCAGGAAAGGCCGAACGAATACGTCCTGCGGTATGTTGCGGCCCCTGTACCGCGCTTGCAGAAAAGCTCTGTCAGAGCCCTCATCAGAAATTTCGCGTGCCTTGGTCACAATGTCGGCAACCAGCGCCTTGCCCGCCATGAAATTGCGCAGGGTCTTGGCGTCCGGGCGCTGGGGGTTGGTCTGCTTTTTCATTCCCGGCCCCCTTCCTTGGCGTCTTCGCCGTGGTAGGCGGGCGGCAGCAGCATCAGGTGAGGTTGGACGCCTTCGGCCATGGAGTCGCCGACATCCGCCTGCCCGATCTGGGTCAGAAGACGTATTTGGTTCGCGAGCGCTTCCGCAGTAGTCGCGGAAATCGCCATGTCCTCTTGGTCGTCCGTCGTGGAGTCCACGATCTGTATACAGAGCCGCTCGATGCCTTCGGCGATTGATGCGATCGTGCCGAATACCCATCTCGCCTTGCGCTCGCCCAGCGTGCGCTCGTTGCGGGCCGGGCTGGTGGCCGGCGCTGCTGTTGCCGATGGCGATGGGGCTGCGGCCCCCAGCACAAGCTCCAGAACGGCGCAGATGCCGTGGTACAGGCCGAAAATCAGATCGTGATCATCCTGCTGCCCGACGTGCTCCCATTCGTCGCTGGCGGTGTTCATGGCGCTCAGCGAGTTGCGGGCGGCAGCCGCGTACTGCGCGAGAGGCGTTGCCGGATTGCTTGTGCATGCATGGAGTTCGCGAGCGACACCCGTGAGCAATGCCTTGTTGCGCACGGCGGCGTCCGGGTCTCGCCGGCCTTCGACTGTCGCCGACAGCAGCAGCGTGAGCAGCGACAACACTTCGCAGGCGTGCATCCGGCAGGTCCACTGCTCGTTGGAAAGATTGGAAAAGTCGGCGACGGGCGCCGAGGCGGGCTTCTTGGCCCGGGTTGCGCGCACGGGCGCAGCGGTGGTAGCATTCATGCAAGTCCTCGCTAACTTTTGAACGGGTTTGGGGGGTCTTCACGGGGCCAGGGCCGTTGGTAGCGGTCGCTGGCTTCAACTATTTCTAGGTCCAGCTTATGGCCTGGGTGCCGAGAATGCGAGGGCCTAATGAGGCCCTGTTAGGTTGCATTTTGGGTGACTGCGTTTCGGCCTTAGCCTGTGCCTCCCCGCCCTTCATGCTGCTGCTTCGCTTCGGCCAGCACCTTATTGATAAGCCAGTTGGCGCTGCGCTCGATCTTGGCCGCCTCGACACGCACCCACTCATGCAGTTCGGGTCGTAGCCTGAGTTGCACCGGCTTGAGCACTTGGCTTGGTTGGGTTTCCATTTTTGCTCCTTAGTGGCTTTTAGCCATGATGGCTGAATTATGGCTAGTCGAATTGACTTCACCAAAGACAGAATGGCTATTAGCCATCATGATTTCATGGCTGAAAGCCACTATGCTTGGAACATGAACGACGAAAGCGCAGCAAAGAATCCCGTGCAGGCGGGCGACAAGTACATCGTGAGATTTCCGGTCGGCATGCGCGATCGGATGGCCGACGCCGCCAAGCAGAACAACCGGTCCATGAACGCTGAAATCGTGGCGAGGCTGGATGATTCGTTTGGGGCCGAGATCGAGGCCGACAGTTCCAAGCGGCTCATGCGTGGGCACATGGCGCTGCTTAGTACTCTCGCAAACTACGTAGTGCTGAAATTGAGGCACGGCAAGATCGCAGCGGGCATGGATGACGCGATGCTGCGGATAGCTGAGAGCATTGGGAAGTTGGAGCCAGGCACCGATCTGATGGAGGCCGTGAAGGAGCCATTTACTGACTATGTTGTTGCACTCACGGACGCCGTCAACGAGGCAACTAAGTTGCTTGGTCCCGGATGGGGGCGGAAGGAGAACTTGGAGCGGTTGGAATCCGTTGCACATCAAGCGCGCGCTGAAGGCTCGTTGGTGGCCGTGCATCGAAAGCCCGATGGAGAATTGGCTTTTTCCACCACACCCAAAGGCTCCATGCCGGTAAGCGATCCTTTGGCGAACAAGGCCGCGATGGCAAGTCCGGCTGGCGCCCCTGCGGCGGCGACGGATGCCGGAGGCCGGAATCGAACCGGTACGGGTTTTACCCCGGGGGATTTTGAGTCCCCTGCGTCGGGTGGCACAGAAGGCCGACAGCCGATTGAGGTCGAAGTTCGAGGCAAGCCGATGACCTTGAAGCCGAGGGCCGACGGCGACGGTTATGACGTGGTCCCACGCAAAACGCCAGCGCCTACAGAGCCGCCCCGAAAGCTCACCCGCGCCGAGCGATATGGAGTCAAGCCGCCGAAGAGGTAGCGCGGCGGTCACCGGGACGACTTCGCGCTTGGGTATTTGACTATCTTCCATCGCCGCTATTGAAGCGGCAACTCGACCCAGGGCCAAGGTCCGAGCTGGCTGAGTTCTTACTCAGCTGGCTGAGTCACCTCACGCCTCCAGCTGCGAACCCATCGAGCGATAACCTGGGTATTCCCCTCGAGATGCTCAACTTTGTCCAGCATGTCGCGCGCGAAGGCTTCGAGGGTCTTATAGGTCCCAGGGTTGCGTTGCCATTCGTCCCAGCGAGCTTTGACGAACCTCTTGTCCTTCGCCTTAGGATCTAGTTTGTGTCGGGCGATGCCCGCTTTGCGCGCCAGGCTTTGCCCGTGGATTAAAGGTGCGCACTCTATCTCGACCAAGAACAGATTCTCATAGGCCATTGTCAGAAGGACTGCCATTTCGCGGGTGTCCCGCCTGTCCGAAAGAAGCGCATCCATACTGGCATCTGCGCACACGATGCATTGCGCAGCAAATCCTTGAATCATCAAACGCGGCGACGAGCTCAAGTGAGCAGAGTTCCAGGCGTGCCCCATCGGCTCAAAAATGGGATCACCCTGTTCTTTCGCGACGTTGGCTAACTCACTAATGACTGAGGCAACGTCCTTGGCAAAGGTGACGCGGTCCAAGCGCTCCCGATCGCCGTCGGCATACCAATATTCCTTATGCCAAGGAAGGGACTGAAAGTTATCCGGCTGGAAAAGCCAAGTTTTGGCATACAGGCCGGAAAAAGCGGTCAAAGCGCCGCTCGCGACTTCCGAGGCCTTGAACATGAGGTCACGTTCTGGTGAGTCGGCATCGAATCGACTCCAGTAGTCCGGGACGGCATCACCGTTCTTGGCGGGGTCAATCCATCTAAGAGCGTAGGGGTTCACGAATCTTGCGGAACGGCCTGCATGTGACAAGCATACTTGTTTCGCAAACAGCTCCAGAAACGAAAAAGCCGCCTCAGTGGGCGGCTTGGCGGGAGCAGAAAAGCAAAGGCCCCGCTTTTGACGGCGGGGCCCAGACGTTGCGCGGGATTGCAATCTCCTATTGCGCAACGGCCTCCTTTCGGAGGACTTAAGCCCGATGCCGAAGCAGCGCGGGTACGAGCGGTATTTTACGCCCCTACATGTAGGTCGTCAAATCGGCCATGCCTAGCCCATGCAGGATGCAAGACTGAATCGTTCGCAGGTCTGCCTTGCTGATTACTCGCGCGTCGTACTGGCGCTTTCCCTGGTCATCCTTGCCGGTGGTCAGTAGGAACAACCGGTGGAACGCGACGGTGTAGATCATGTCCGCTTTGACCCACTGGTACTCGGAATCGTAGGGCGCCGGCAGTGGCTCGCCGAAGCGGATGCGATGGTGATATGCCTCCGGCGGCTGAGGCCGGGTTGTGCTCATTGGCACGACAGCGCAAAGCCCCTTCCGATAGCGCAGCCTGGGCGAAACGACTACCACCGGCCGGCGCTTGACCATCTCCGGTTCCTTCATGCCCGCGAAGTCGCACACGAGAATAGAACCTGTCTCAGGATGAAATTGGATGGCCATGGGCTATTGTCGCGCAGGCGTCCCGGCCATCTTCTTCATCTTCCTGCACTCACGAAGATCCACCAGCGTCTTGAAGCGGTGGTCCGGATCCTCGATCCACTGCATGTTCGTGGGCTTGTCCTCGCCGCCGGCGCACAACGGCTTGATGTGATCGACGGCCCAGCCTTTGCAAGGCCCTGAGCGTCTGCCAGTGGCAGGGCAGGGGTTCTCAGCGCGGAACGCCCTGACCTCTGCCTGGCTGCGCTGGATGGGCTGGGGCGAGGGCGCCAGACGCTAAGAGCGAGGCGCAAAAAAGCCAGCAACGACCCAGCATGTCACTCGGTGGGCGGCGTACGCCGCAATCATGCCGCCTACGCCCGACAGAAAGAGCTCTCCGCCATCTGACGACCCGTTAATGAGCGCGGCGCCAACCACAAACGCCGCGAACAACCCCCACAAGCCCCACCACACAGCGCTGACGCGCTCCAGCCCTTTTTGAATGTTCATTTGCCCTCCTCGATCGCGATAGCTATCCAGCACGCGAGGACTGAGACGACAAACGCGAACACTCCAGCGTTGAACATGGATAGCATGTTGTAGACGCCAAGCCAGTCTTTTGGAACGTTGCACCAGTCCCACTCCAGGTAGGCGCCGCATGCGTATGTCACACTGATACCAACCCAATAGCCGTACTTCAAATAGAGGTAAGCCTGATAGGCAAGTGTCCCCGCCATCGCAAGGAATCCGACCCCCGCTAGCAACGCAAATAGTCCGCCCATCAGTCGCAGCGAAACAGAATCTCACTCTCGGGCCAGCGCCCCAAAGGCCCAGCTGGGATTTCCTTGGTGTGCAGCACCTTGACCTTGCGGCCCTGTTTCGTGCAATGCGATTCGGCGTCCTGGGTCGCCATTGCGGTTAGCTGCAGGGTCTGCACCCAGAAACCCTCACCCTGGCGGGTGATGGTGTACATGCCCTCTGATCGAGGCACCACACCTGTGGTCGGTACGGCGCAGCCCGCCATGACGGCGGCCAATGAAATCAGGGCGAGTTTTTGAATTTGCTTCTTCTCCAGAACACCGCGATCCGCGCGGGCTCAGAATTACGCCGGTCCTAGGCGAGTTGCTTTAACAGTTACCTAGGCTCGTCAGTATGCAACCAGCTGGACGGTTTCTCAACTGCTCTGTTCGAGCTTTCGAAGCGTCTTCTGCCACTTCTCTCTCTGCTCTGGGGCAAGGGCCTCGTAGCGTTTGGCTAAATCGACAGCCTCGTCTGAAAGAAACGGCTGCGGTGCCCCCTCGCCGGTGGCGAGCCAGTGGGCGTCCACCTGAAGGAACCGCGCCGCTCGAGCGCTGTTTTCGGCCGTCAAAGCCCTCGTACTCCCGCTTAAGACCTGACTGATCGCTTGCGGCGTGGCCCCGATAGCCGCTGCCAGCATCGGTCGAACCTCCCTCGGCTTATATGGGGATAGTTCAAGGGCGAGGGTCAAACGTTCGCGGTAGTCCATAAAGTAAGCTTACCATAAAAGTAAAGCATGCTCAACTTTTCGCTTGCCTCAAAAGAAAGCATGCTTCACAATCGCGTCCATGTTGAAACGTGAAGCGATCGAACTTCTTGGTGGCACGCCGGCCGCAGCCGCCCGGGAAATTGGCGTAAGGCCTCAGGCCGTAAATGGATGGCCGGAGCAACTCAGCCGCCGTCTTGAGGATCGCGTTCTTGCCGCGCTATACCGCCGGCAGCACAGAGCCACCGCAGCAGTAGCCGCGTCTATTCAAGGGCGCTGAATGGGCCGCCTCCGCTCAATTCCGGGTGGTCTTCGCCCATGCCCGTCATTGCTTGAAGCCGGGCCCATTGTCGTTCTTACCCGGTGCTGGTCGAAGCCAACGACCAGGTCGCCATTGCTCCATGCCACCGTCAAGCGACCTGTGGTGACGGTCAACTCCTGCCCGCCCTCTCCTGGCCATGTGTTCACGGCGGTGCTGGTATGGACGCTGCGGTGGATGACGAGAGCGTGGGGATCGGGAAGGGCAGGGGTTCGTTGCATGGCCCCCAGTCTCTTTTTTTGCCCGAACGGAGTCATTCCCAACGGTTCCACATTTTTAGGAGAGCGCACGAATGGGTGAGCACGAATCCCTCAACGAGGCGCTCATCGAGTGCGTCAAAGCTGCTGGCGGCAGCAAGACAGTAGGGCACAAGCTTTGGCCGGAAAAAGCGGTCGATGCCGCGCAGCGCCACCTGCTGGCGTGCCTGAACGAGGACAAGCCCGAGCGACTGACGCCAGACCACCTCTTGATGCTGCTGCGCCTGGCGCGCGACAAAGGCCACCACGGCGGACTCGCATACATGGCGGCGCAACTTGGATACGCAGCGCCGCAACCGCTCGAGCCTCGTGACGAAGCCGCAGAGCTGATGCGCCAGTACATCGAGGCGGTGGCCGAACAGAAGAGGACCGCTGATCGCATGGAGCGCGCGGCCGCACGGATGGGGGCGAAAGCATGATCAGCGAAGAAGCACTTTTGACCGATTTGAAGGCCACTTACCCCGGAATCCATGCGCATCCCTTGCGCGAGTACGGCGCCCCCGGTTGGACGCGTGGCGTATGCACCGGCGGCGAGGCGGTGATGCCTGACGGCATGCCGATGTTCTCGACCCTGTATTACGGCAATCCGACCTATGACGGTGACGTCCATACCAGCGGCCTGCAAAACCGGCGTGCCACACCGCAAGAAACCGGGTGCGCGAATGGCTCAATGGCCGAGGACTGACGGATAAAACCATCGAGGCCTTCAGGATCGCAGAACAGTCGCGCGGCACCGAAGCATTCGCAGTCTTCCCGTACCTACGCGACGACGAGTTGGTGAATGTCAAGTACCGCAACACCTCCGACAAAAAGGACATGCGCCAGGAGAAGGGGGCGGAGCCCTGTCTTTTCGGCTGGCACCTGATCGACCCCAAGGCTCGCACCGTTGCCATCACCGAGGGCGAGATCGACGCTATGACCTTGCACCAGGTCGGCATTCCGGCGCTGTCGGTGAATCAGGGCGCCGGGAATCATCAGTGGGTCGAAAGCGATTGGCAGCGGCTCGACCGCTTCAGCGACATCCTGGTCTGCTTCGACTGCGACGAGGCTGGCGACAAGGGCGCGCGTGAAGTGATCCAGCGCCTAGGGCCCGAGCGCTGCCGGCGCATGCTCATGCCCGCCGGGATCAAGGACGCGAACGAGTACCTGCAGCAAGGTGGGGACGGGGCGGATTTCGATGCGTTGGCCCGGGACGCCAAGCCGATGGATCCCGACGAACTGCGCTGCATTTCGGATTTCGTCGGCGAGGTGAAGGCCAGTTTCTATCCGGCTGAGGGCACCGCGCGCGACCCCTACCTCACCCTGGACGTCTATTTCGACTGGTTCCAGTTCCGCGGCGGCGAGGTCACGCTCTGGACCGGCATCAACGGCCACGGCAAGAGCCTGCTGCTTTCGCAGGTCGAGCTGGGGCTCATGAAGCAGGGCTGCCGGTTCGCTGTGTTCTCCGGTGAGATGGCCCCCATGCGGCAGCTCAAGCGCATGGTCAAGCAAGCGTCGGGGATCGATCGCCCTACGCCGGGCTACATCGACGCTATCGGCGAGTGGCTGCGGGGCCAGTGCTGGGTATTCAACCAAGTTGGCACAGCCAAGCTCGATCGGCTCATTGAAGTGTTCACCTATGCCCACCGCCGATATGGGATTACCCATTTCGTGATCGACAGCTTGATGACCACGGATGTTCCCGACGACGGCCCGCGGGCGAACACCGAGCAGAAGCTGGCGATTGCCAAGCTGTGCGGCTTTGCCAAGCAGTTCAACGTCCATGTGCACTTAGTGGCCCACCCGCGCAAAGGTAGGGACGAATTGAGCGGCCCGAACAAGATGGATGTCGCCGGCAGTGGCCACCTCACTAACGGCGTCGACAACATTTTCGCGGTCTGGAAAGCCCCCAAGGACCAGGCCCAGCCCGATGACACGGGGTCGAAGGACGCCCAACTGGAGCTGATGAAGCAGCGCGACGACGGCGTCCAAAACTTCAAGTTGGCGCTCTGGTTTCACGCGCCGTCCATGCAGTTTCGATCCACCTACCGCAGATACCCACTGTCCTACGTCGAGTTTTCTCAGGAGCCCCGTCTATGAACGCGACCACCAAAACCGAAGTGGCGGCCATCGCCGCGCCGCCAGCGGAGCCCACGGTGCTCCTGTGGAGCCGGAGCCAGAACGTGCTGCACATTGAACCGCTATCGCGCATGCTCGATAAGAACCGGCGGGCCTACGTGGCCGACCGCCGCATGGACTATGTCCCCATGTTCATCGGCTCGGACGATGACTGCCACGCCGCTGCGGCGAGCATGCGGCAGACCTTGATCAAGCGCCAGGACCAGCGCGAGGCTGCCAAAGGCAAGCCGCTATGAGCGGCACCCAATACGGCGGCGGCCGGCGCTCGACTCAAATCGAGCAGTTCAACGAGCTGCTGAAGACCAGCGACTACTTCGCCGACGTGATGAACACGCACCGCCGCGCCACCGCCGAGGTATTGGCGGAATTCATTGGTGTGATGGTCAAGGGCGGGGCGATCGACGCCGCGCAGGTAATGCAGGTCCTGCACCAGATGGAAAACGGGAAAGGCTCGCCGTCCCTGGGCAGCGCCCGCAGGTTGGTGGCCGGCCTGATTCGCGATGCCCTACAGAAGGACGCCAAAGCATGACGTTCGAAGTTCGGATCCCGGATGCCGTGCACCATGAGCTCCTCAATTGGGCGCGCTGGTGCTGGTCAGGGCCCTGGCCGCACCCGCTGCCGCCCACTGAATGCGGCTCCCTCGAGGCTGGGTACAGGGCGCCACCCTCGTGGGACTGCCTGGACGAGCGCCGGGCTCCCGCGGTGAAGCCAAACGGGCGGCGAGCACAGGTAGTGCAGGACGCTTGGTGCCGGATGCCAAAGGGCGAGCGTGCCGTTCTTAAAGAGGAATACCCGGGCTCCCTTGAAACACGCCGGATTCAGGGTCGGGAAGCTGCAGCGCGCCGGCTAAGCATGCCGCTTCACTGGTATGAGCAGCTGCTGGGCGCGGCAGTAAGGAAAGTGGAGGCAGCCTTTGAGGTATGCGCGTGAAACGATGGAGCTGATTGCGGCATATCCCGGCCGCGATTTTCGAATGCAGGAGATCGTGCGATACATCGCCGGGGCAACGCCGGACACCCGCAAGCGGCGCTCGGTCCGTGAAGCCGTGCGGCTTGTGCTGCAGCACTTGGTCGAGTCAGGTCCTGTCGAACTCACACCAGCGAAGGGACGAGGCGGATTCGCGTTGTACCGCTGGAAAGTGCCAGATGATCTACTGGAAAAGTGCAGGGCGTAGTGTGAGAATTCGTGCGGGGCAGTGCCACTCGCCTTTTCGCCCTGTACCAGGTCAGTGATCCGCTCCTGCGTGAAAACTACTTGATGCCGGAAGGTAGTGTGTCGAACGGCGCCTTGAAGCCAGCGGATGCAACAGCGTCCGTAAATTTGTCTTCGAAGTGGGACAGAAGCATCTCGATAAATCGTCCGTGGTAGATGCCGTAGATCAAGCTGGAAAGGATCTTTTTCTGGTTCGGAACAATGCCGAACGTCAGCTGGCCCGGGCTCACGGTTGGTCGAAGCCATGCGTGGTGGATCCATTGTGCAGGGGTATGCGTGAAATCCCCATGAGCGTCGTATTCCCACGTTTCCACCTCGTCATCGTCGATCGCTTTCTTAATTGCAGCCAACAGTGCCGCCGGGTTCTGGGATTTGATGGTTATTGCCATGCGAAGTCCTCGTTTGTTGCAAAGGCATATGAGGAGGCCGCTTGCGGCTTACGTGGAACTGACTGACTAATGTGAGGTAGTTCGCAGGAACGTATATGCCAGGGTCAGGCGAGAGTTGAAGGACTCTCAAAGTGTTATGGCCTGGGGTAGCGAGCGATGGGAAGCCGTCGCCACAAGAATTACAAAGGCCCGCCAAGTGCGGCCTTTCTCGTTTCCGCGCTTCCCTCCGGCACACACGCAAAACACGCTCAAGGCCGGGCATGGGGGCGCACCTATACCGCCTCCCCCAAGGCAAAGCCATCGCAGCTCCAGTGGCTAAACATAACGGCCGCACTCCTGACGCAAATAGACGACGCGCTGCGTAACCTCCTGCGCA
>Ga0255338_1006065_pt1 | contig 10570 bp, 9 predicted proteins | sample MeOH1_35cm_T4_19_FD_203715 | JGI IMG/M metagenome (GOLD analysis project Ga0255338, IMG submission 203715) | Sandy soil microbial communities from University of British Columbia, Vancouver, Canada - MeOH1_35cm_T4_195 | ecosystem: Engineered > Artificial ecosystem > Sand microcosm > Unclassified ... | reverse complement strand
GTCAGCATCGGCCGCAGCCTCTTGCCGCCCGACGAAATGAGGTGATTGGCCACTTCTGGGATCATCGTCACCTCGGAGCCTGTACGGGCGAGGATCGTCGTGTTGACGCGTTCCATGTCCGCGGCCACCAGGTCGACGAGGCGGTTGAGCCCGGCGGGACGCGGGCTCTCGAATGGAACGACGACGGCCAATTCATATCTCCAGGTTAGGCGGGCGCGCGAGCATAGAAACGCTGTGTTAACGCGGCAAGTGCGTTAGATTGCGGTATCACTGCGAAGTGAGGTGCCGGTTACGGCAAGAGGGGCTCCGGGTGGCAACAGAAACTACAACCTCCGCGACGGCGGACAATCCGGCCCGTTTTGCGGGCCTCAAGATCGCCGTGCTGGTGCCTTGCTACAACGAGGAGGTGGCGGTCGCCAAGGTGGTCGGCGATTTCCGGGCTGCGATCCCTGAGGCCACGGTTTTCGTCTACGACAACAATTCCACCGACAACACCACCGCCGCCGCCCGCGCCGCCGGTGCCGAGGTTTTCCGCGAGACGCGCCAGGGCAAGGGCTACGTCGTGCGCCGGATGTTCACGGACATCGAGGCGGACGTCTATGTGCTGGTGGACGGCGATGCGACCTACGATGCGCCAAGCGTGCGCAAGATGGTCGCACTCCTGCTCGACCAACGGCTGGACATGGTGGTGGGCAGCCGTGTCCATCGTGAAAAGGCCGCCTATCGCGCCGGCCACGAGACCGGCAACCGGCTGCTCACGCGTTTCGTTGCTTCGGTATTCGGCCCCAGCTTCAACGACATGCTGTCGGGATACCGGGTATTTTCGCGGCGTTTCGTGAAGTCGTTTCCGGTCTTGTCCGGCGGCTTTGAGATCGAGACCGAGCTCACCATCCATGCGCTTGAGCTTGGCATGGCGGTGGCCGAGATCGAGACGCCCTATTACGCGCGGCCGGAGGGCTCAGCCTCCAAGCTCAATACCTGGCGCGACGGCTTCCGCATCCTGTGGACGATCCTGCAGCTCTATCGCGCCGAGCGGCCGCTACCGTTCTTCAGCGCCCTGGGCGCGGCGCTGGCGATGGTTGCGATCGCTTTGGCGGTGCCGATCGTCATCACCTATTTGGAAACGCATCTGGTGCCGCGGCTGCCGACGGCGGTGTTGGCGATGGGCCTGATGCTGATGGCGTTTTTGTCCTTCGCAGTCGGCCTTGTGCTCGACACTGTAACGCGCGGCCGGCGTGAGATGAAGCTGCTCGCCTTCCTCGCGCTGCGCGCGCCCGGCGATGAGCGGCGGCACAACTAATATGCGCGAGCTCGTGCGCACCAACGACGCGGTGCTGGTCTCTGCGATCGAGGCGTTGCTCAACGGTGCCCACATTCATCATCTCGTGCTCGATCAGAACATGAGCGTGCTGGAAGGCTCGCTCGGTGTGCTGCCGCGCCGCATCCTGGTGCCGGACGACATGGAGGCGCAGGCGCGACAATTGCTGCACGACGCTGGGCTTGGCCATGAGCTGCGCGGCGATGAGCGCTGAACGGACGCTTGAGACCAGTGAAGACGCGGTGCTGGGCGGCCGTTTGCGGCTGCGCCAGCCTTTGCGTGGCCACCGTGTCGGCCACGACGCCATCCTGCTGGCGGCGTTTACCGACGCGCGGTCGGGCGAGCATGCCGTCGATCTCGGCGCCGGCGTCGGAGGGGCTGGCCTGGCGCTGGCACGGCGGGTCGACGGACTGCGTGTGACGCTGGTCGAGATCGATCCCGACCTGGCAGCGCTGGCAACGGCTAATGTCGAACTGAACGGACTGGGGGATCGGGTGAGGGCGGTTGCCGGTGACGCCGAGGATATTGATGCTTTGGCGGCTATGGGTCTATCGCTGGGCAGCGTCGACCGGGTGCTGACGAACCCGCCGTTCAACGATCCGCGCCGGCAGAACGTTTCACCCGACGCCCGGAGGCGGTTGGCCCATGTCGCCGAGCCCGGCTTGCTCGGGCGCTGGGTCGCGAGCGCCGCGCGGCTGCTCAAGCCCGCGGGCGTGCTGACCCTCATCTGGCGAGCCGACGGGCTGGATGAAGTACGGTCGGCGCTGGAGCCCGCTTTCGGCGGGATGACCGTGCTGCCGGTCTATCCCCGGGTTGGGGCGCCGGCGATCCGGGTCCTGGTGCGGGCGCGGAAGGGCGCGGGAAAATCTACGACCGAACGGCCAGGTCTCGTCCTCAATGGCGCTGACGGCAGACCGACTGGGGAGGCGGAAAGCGTTCTGCGTGAGGCGGCGCCCTTGGGCTTGGCCGCGCGCTGACGGCGCGTTGCCAAGGTGCCTAAACTCTACGCCGCAACGGCATCATTTGGCGCCACCGGCGACTGACGAACTGCCGGCGCATGCGGCGCAGGTTCTCGTCGGTGAGATACGATAGCCCAATTATTGCAGCGATTAGCACAAGCAGAAGGGTGATCTTCGGGTCCATCGACTGGCCTCTTGCGTGCCGCCACTTCGCGTGGCGGTAGTCGTTGTTGCAAAAAGCATTCCATAGTTAAGAAATGGCAAAATGTGGGATGCTTCCGCTCACATCAGAGTCACTTCGCCGTGACAGTTGCCGCGCTTGGATCATAGCCTCTTGGTCGCAGGGTCTTTGACTTCGATCCGGCGGGTGCCTAACTGCCACCGACAGCAACGCGGTGGACCGACATTCGATGCCAAACATATTTGCAAAGCTGCTCGACTTTTTTGGCGCCCTGTTGCCGCCGCCCTTCCGAGCCGACATCCCGGTGGTGCCGGTGGTACGGCTGTCGGGCGTGATCGGTGTCACCACGCCGCTCCGGCCCGGTCTGATGCTGGCCAACCTCGCCCGCACGCTGGAGCGCGCCTTCGAGGTGCGCAACGCGCGGGCGGTGGCGCTGATCATCAATTCGCCCGGCGGCTCGCCGGCGCAGTCGCATCTGATCTTCCGCCGCATCCGGGACTTGGCGGCGGAGAAGAAGATTCCCGTCATCGCCTTCATCGAGGATGTCGGCGCGTCCGGCGGCTACATGCTCGCCTGCGCCGGCGACGAGATCATCTGTGACCCTTTTTCCATCGTCGGTTCGATTGGCGTGGTCGGCGGTTCGTTCGGCTTCGTCGAATTGATGGAGAAGCTGGGGGTCGAGCGCAGGCTTTACACGTCGGGCGACCGCAAGGTGATGCTCGACCCGTTCCTGCCGGAAAAAGCCGAGGACGTCGTGCGCATCAAGGCGTTGCAGAAAGACATCCATGCCCATTTCATCGGGCTGGTGAAGGAGCGCCGCGCGGCCAAGCTCAAAGGCGGCGACGAGACCTTGTTCTCCGGCGAATTCTGGACGGCGCAGGCGGCGATCGACCTCGGCCTTGCCGACCGCATCGGTGATATCCGCTCGACGTTGCGCCTTCGGTATGGCGAGAAGGTGCGCATGCCGTTGATCGAGGCCGAGCGCAGTTTCCTTGGCCGCAAGCTCGCGGGCGTCGGTTTGGCAAAGATGCTTGGCGGCGATACCGCGTTACCGGACGATCTCATCTCGGCGCTGGAAACGCGCGCGCTTTGGTCGCGTTATGGGCTGTGAGGGCCGCAAGAGGAAGCCGCGAAATCGCCCAGATTGAACCTCAGGCTTTGTGCATCGCTCGAACGGGAGCCTGAGATGCCGCCTTTTCTGTTTACGCCGCTGGTGAAATGGACCCTCGTCGCCCTCGGCGGCGCCATGGCCGTGCACTGGGTGGTCAAGGAAGTGCGGCGGGTGAACGAGGAGCTCGACGCGCGCCGCGCCATGGCCAAGATCCGCGATCAGGAGCGGCGGCCGACGCTGCGGCGCGATCCGGTGACCGGCGAGTATCGGCCCTAACGTCTTCGGTTCAATGGTCGGACGGACGCGGCCGCTCAGCCGCGACGGCGGTTGCTCGTGACCATGGGCCCGATGAAGAGGCCCACCATGACGAGGCCGATGATCTGAAAGGTCAGCACAGGAAGCCCCCGAGTTGGTGCGGTTTCTTCTTGTTGGTCGTTTGCCTAGCAAATCCGGTTCAAGGCCGCGTAAAGCCGATCGCTGCAATTGCGCGCAATCGGCCGCCGGTGGGTGTTTTCGACCTCAAAGTCAGCGCTTTCCTAATGGTTTCATCCCGGGTTCGGTTCGCTTGACCCTCTTTGGAGCCGCCGATAGGGTTCCGCGCAATTTTCGTTCTCAAAGAATCCGTAACCACACGATGGCCGAAGCCGACCTTCTCGCCAGGACCCCTGCACGTCAGGACAACCTGGACCCCTCGCGGTCTTTCCAGGGCCTGATCCTGGCGCTCCAGCAGTACTGGGCCGATTGGGGCTGCGTTATTTTGCAGCCGTATGACATGGAGGTGGGAGCGGGCACTTTCCATCCGGCGACCACGCTGCGCGCGCTCGGCCCGAAGCCGTGGAATGCCGCTTACGTGCAGCCTTCGCGCCGGCCCAAGGATGGCCGCTACGGCGAGAACCCGAACCGGCTGCAGCACTATTACCAATTCCAGGTGATCCTGAAGCCGTCGCCCGCCGACCTTCAGGACCTCTATCTCGGCTCCTTGCGCGCCATCGGCATCGACAGCGCCGTGCACGACATCCGCTTCGTCGAAGACGACTGGGAGAGCCCGACGCTGGGCGCCTGGGGGCTTGGCTGGGAATGCTGGTGCGACGGCATGGAAGTGTCGCAGTTCACGTACTTCCAGCAGGTCGCCGGCTTCGAATGCGCGCCGGTCGCGGGTGAGTTGACCTACGGGCTCGAGCGCCTGGCGATGTATGTGCAGGGCGTCGACCGTGTCTATGACCTGAATTTTAACGGCCGCACGGACGACAAGAAGGTCACCTACGGCGACGTGTTTCTGCAAGCAGAGAAGGAATACTCGAAGCACAACTTCGAAGTCGCCGACACGGCGATGTTGTTCGATCAGTTCAAGATGGCGGAAGCGGCGTGCCAGAAGTATCTCGCGGCCGGTTGGCAAGAATCTGAAAAAGCCGGCGAGAAGTCGAAGCACCTGATGGCGCTGCCGGCTTACGACCAGTGCATCAAGGCTTCTCACGTCTTCAATCTGCTCGACGCGCGCGGTGTCATCTCCGTCACCGAGCGGCAGAGCTATATCCTGCGCGTGCGCGAACTCGCCAAAGCTTGCGGCGAGGCTTGGCTCGCCACCGAAGCGGGCGGCCGATGAGCCAAGCGAAGACCCTCCTGCAGATGGCCGGTGCCAAAGCGGTGCCGGCGAAACTGTCGGACGCGGTCGTCGTCATCATCGACGCGCAGAACGAATACGTCTCCGGCAAGCTGCCGCTTGCAGGCGTGGATGCCGCGCTTACGCGCATCGCCGATCTGCTCGCGGCAGCGCGCGCGGCCGGCGCGCCGATCATCCATATTGCGCAGAAGGGCAGGCCGGGCGGCTTGTTCGATCCGGACAGCGCGACTTTTCAATTCGCCCCGCAGGCCGCGCCACGCGCGGGCGAAGCGGTGGTGGAGAAGCCGCTGCCGAACTCATTTGCGAAAACCGATCTCGACGCCAAATTGCAGGCTACCGGCCGCAAGACGCTCATCATCGCCGGCTTCATGACGCACATGTGCGTCAGCGCCACGACGCGCTCGGCGCTCGACCACGGCTACACGGTGACAGTCGCTGCCGATGCGGTCGCCACGCGCGCCTTGCCCGATCCGCTCGGCGGCGCCGACCTGCCGGCCGAGCAGGTCCACCGCACGGCGCTGGCCGAACTGGCCGACCGTTTTGCGACGGTTGTGCCGGTGGCGGAGATCAAGGCCTAGGCAAGGGAAGGGGCCGGGCCGCTCCCTACGTTCCCCAATTGCAGCTACAGTTGAACCTCCTGCCGCGGGGGTACGACACACCATCATGCTGACCTGGATCATCATTATCATCAGCATCGCCATCATCGGTGCGGCGATCGTCGTCTTCAACCGTCTGGTGCGCACGCGCCAGATGGCCAATGAGGCCTGGAGCGGCATCGACGTGCAGCTCAAACGGCGCGCCGAGCTGGTGCCCAATCTGGTCGAGGTCGTGAAGGGCTATGCGGCGCACGAGCGCGGCCTCTTCGAGGAGGTCACCAAATTGCGCGGGCAGGCGGGCGCCCTGCCGCGCGAGGATGTCGCGCAACGGGCGCAGGTTGAGGGCGCGCTGTCGGTCGCGCTCGGGCGCTTGATGGCGCTTGCCGAGAATTACCCGGACCTCAAGGCCAGCCGCAACTTCCTCGATCTGCAGCAGCAACTCGGCACGCTGGAGAACGAATTGCAGATGGCGCGGCGCTACTACAACGGCGCGGTGCGCAACCAGAATGTGCTGGTGCAGTCGTTCCCCTCGAACCTGATCGCCGCCGCGTTCGGTTTCGGCGAGCGGCAGTATTTCGAATTGTCGAGCGAGGCGGAGCGCGCGGTGCCGCAGGTTGCGCTCGATCCGCGGACATGAGCGGGCTCCTCCATATCGCGCGGCGGCTGGCGGCGACGCTGGGGCTTTTCCTCGCGGCCTCAAACGGCAGCTTCGCCGCCGAGGTGATCCATTCGTTTGAGTCGACGGTCGCTCTCGCCAAGGACGGCGAGCTCACCGTCTCCGAGCGCATCCGCGTGCGCGCCGAAGGCAATGCCATCAAGCGCGGCATCTTCCGCGACTTTCCGCTCACCTTCACCGATGCTCAAGGCAAGCTGCGCGAAGTCAGCTTCAAGCTTATCGACGTCACCCGCGACGGCAAACCTGAGCCTCATTTCACCGAGCGCAAGAGTGGCGGCGTCATCCGCATCTATGCCGGCGACAAGGACGTGACGCTCGCGCGCGGCGATTACACCTACGTCATCCGTTATCGCACCGCGCGGCAGGTGCGCTGGTTCGACGGCAAGCCGGAATTGAACTGGAACGTCACCGGCAATTTCTGGAATTTCCCGATCCTCGCCGCGAGCTACCGCCTCGAACTCGCCGACCGACTGCGGCCGACGCGTTGGACCGCCTATACCGGCCCGCGCGGCGCGCGCGGCACCGATTGGCGCGGCGCAATCGATGCCGACGGCGCACTTGTCGTGTCGACCACGCGTCCTTTGCGGGCCAGCGAAGGCCTCACCGTCGTTGCCGCATTGCCGGACGGCGCGGTCACGCCGCCGACGCAAGCCGATGAGCTCTGGTATTCGCTGCGCGACAATAGACACTGGATCCTCGGTGGCATCGGCTTCGTGCTGGTGTTCGGCTATTACGTCGCGGCCTGGAGCGCGGTGGGGCGCGATCCGAAACAGGGCACGATCATTCCGCTGTTCTATCCGCCCAAGGGCATTTCGCCGGCGCTCGCCAATTACATCGAGAACTGGGGCCTCGGCCGCGAGAAATGGCGTGCCTTCACGGCGGCGGCGCTGTCACTTGCCGTGAAAGGTCTCATCCGCTTCGACGACAGCGATGGCAAGCTGACGCTCAAGAGCACGGGCCGCCTGTCCGACGGTGGCATTCCAGCCTTGCCGCCGGGCGAGCGCGCCATCGCCACTTGGGTCAATGGGCTAGGCGGCAACGCCAAGATCGACAGCAGCAACGGCACCTCGCTAGCCAAGGCGGCGGAGAGCTTCGGCACCAGCATCGAGAAGGAAAACAAGAACCGCTTCTTCCGCCGCAATCTCGGTTATGTGCTGGTCGGCGTCGTGATGACGGTCGCTGTCATTGTCGGCATCATCGCTTTCGGCGGCCTTCAGGAAGAGGACATCCTCATCATCGTCGGCATCGCCTTCGGCAGCTTCTGGCTCGGCATGTTTTTGGTGCCGATCAGCTTGGCGCTGTTCAGCTTCAGCAGCTTTGCTTCGGTCGTGCGCGCGGCGCTGACGCTGATCGTGCTCGGCATTTTCGCGTCGATCGCCGCCACGGTGCTGCAGGCCGCCTTTCCGAACGGCTTCGGCGACGTGCTGCCGATGCTGCGGTCTTTGCTCGGCGACCATTCATTCCCGGTCGCGCTGGTGATCGGCTTTGCCGCGCTCAATGGCCTGTTCAGCTACCTGATGCGTGCGCCGACCTCGCTCGGCCGCCCGGTCATGGATCAGCTCGCCGGCTTCAAGCTCTATCTGGAGACCGCCGAGCAGGCGCGCCTCAACATGGGCGCGCCCGAGATCACGGCCGAGCGCTTTGAGGCGCTGTTGCCGTACGCGGTTGCACTCAATGTCGAGGAGCCGTGGTCGGAGGCCTTCGCGGCGGCGCTCAAGCGCGCCTATCCGGGCGAAGCCGATCCCATGCGCCACTATCAGCCGGCCTGGCACTCGGGCTCCTGGTCGGGGAGCAATTTCGGCAGCGCGGTCGCCTCGACGGTGGCGAGCACCTCAAGCGCGCTGTCGAGCGCCGTGCCGGCCTCGTCCTCCTCATCCGGCTTCTCCTCGGGCGGTGGCGGCTCCGGTGGCGGCGGCGGGGGCGGCGGCGGCGGCGGCTGGTAGCCGCTCTTTACCCTCCCCTGGAGGGGGAGGGTCGGACCGCCGCTAGGCGGTCCGGGGTGGGGTGATCTTCTCAAAAATGTCGTGCTGGACGCGGTCTATGGGGGGCTTTATGGCTCTGGCCACGCCAAGTCAGGTCTCCTGAAGCAATTGCGTCAGGAGACTATGCCAAAGCTCACCCCACCCCGGCGCGCTTTTGCGCGCCGACCCTCCCCCTCCAGGGGAGGGTGAAGGAAGTACGATGCCCGACCTTCTGCTCGAACTCTTTTCCGAAGAAATCCCAGCGCGCATGCAGGCGCGCGCGGCCGACGACCTGCGCAAGATGGTCACCGACCGGCTTGTGGCTGCCGGGCTCGTCTACGAGGGCGCCAAGGCCTTCGCCACGCCGCGGCGGCTGGCGCTCACCGTGCACGGCGTGCCGGCGCAGCAGCCGGACCAGAAGGAAGAGCGGAAAGGCCCGAAGGTCGGCGCTCCCGAGCAGGCGATCGCCGGTTTCCTGCGCGCCGCGGGGCTCACCTCGATCGATCAGGCCAAGGTTCAGGCCGACAAGAAGGGCGACTTCTACGTCGCCGTTACCGAGAAGAAGGGCCGGCCGGCGATCGACGTGATCGCGGAAATCGTGCCGGAGGTGGTGCGCGCGTTCCCATGGCCGAAGTCGATGCGCTGGGGCGCGGAGGACACTTTTTCGATCAAGTCCGAACATCCAGAAATTGATATTCGTGCCGATAGGTTGCGATGGGTCAGGCCGCTGCATTCAATTATTGCAACCTTCGGCCCGGAGACCGAGGACCCGGAAATCGTTCGATTCCAAATTGGGTCGATTAGTTCGGGGAACACCACGCGCGGCCACCGCTTCATGGCGCCCGGCGCCTTCGCGGTGAAGCGCTTCGACGACTATGTGGCCAAGCTCGACGCCGCCAAGGTGGTGCTCGACCCGGCGCGCCGCGCCGACATCATCCTGGCCGACGCCAAGAATCTTGCGTTTGCGCAAGGCTATGAGCTGGTCGAGGACGAAGGGCTCTTGGCTGAAGTCTCCGGCCTGGTCGAATGGCCAGTGGTGCTGATGGGTTCGTTCGACGAGGCCTTCCTCGCGATCCCCGACGAGGTAATCCGCGCCACCATCCGCGCCAACCAGAAGTGCTTCGTGCTGCGCGATCCGCAGACGGCGAAGCTCGTCAACAAGTTCATCCTCATCGCCAATATCGAGGCGACCGATAACGGCGCGGCGATCATCGCCGGCAACGAGCGCGTCATCCGCGCGCGGCTGTCCGACGCGAAATTCTTCTACGACACCGATCTCAAGACACGGCTGGAAGAGCGGCTGCCGAAGTTCGAGCAGATCGTGTTCCACGAGAAGCTCGGCACGCAGGCCGAACGCATCGCGCGCATTGTCGCGCTGGCGGGGCAACTGGCGCCGCTGGTTGGCGCCGATGTCGCCAAGGCCGAACGCGCGGCGCAGCTCTGCAAGGCGGATTTGCTCACCGAAGTCGTCGGCGAATTCCCCGAGCTGCAAGGCCTGATGGGCAAATACTACGCCGAGGCGCAGAACGAGGACGAAGCCGTCGCGCACGCCTGCGAGGATCACTACAAGCCGAAAGGCCCGGACGATCTGGTGCCGGCCGATCCGGTGTCGATTGCCGTCGCACTCGCCGACAAGATCGATACGCTTGTGGGATTTTGGTTTATCGAGGAAAAGCCGACCGGTTCAAAAGACCCCTACGCGTTGAGACGTGCAGCCTTGGGCGTTATACGTTTGATATTGTCTAATAATCAGCGCCTTTCGTTGAGCAATTTGATACGCGAGTGCTATCGCCCGTATGCCCAAAGTGGAGAGGGGGCGACAGTTCCACACCAAGCTCTAACGCCTGACTTGCTCTCCTTCTTCGCCGACCGCCTAAAAGTGCAACTGCGCGAGCAGGGTGCGCGGCACGATCTCGTCGATGCTGTGTTCGCGCTCGAAGGCCAGGACGATCTGTTGATGATCGTCCGCAGGGTCGACGCGCTCGGCAAATTCCTCGACACTGACGACGGCAAGAACCTGCTCGCCGGCGTCAAGCGCGCGACCAACATCCTCCGCATCGAGGAGAAGAAGGACAAGCGCGAGTATACCGGCGCGCCGGATGTGAAGCTCCTGCAACAGGCGGAAGAAAAAGCGCTGGCCGATGCCA
>Ga0255338_1006064_pt1 | contig 10571 bp, 10 predicted proteins | sample MeOH1_35cm_T4_19_FD_203715 | JGI IMG/M metagenome (GOLD analysis project Ga0255338, IMG submission 203715) | Sandy soil microbial communities from University of British Columbia, Vancouver, Canada - MeOH1_35cm_T4_195 | ecosystem: Engineered > Artificial ecosystem > Sand microcosm > Unclassified ... | reverse complement strand
ATTTTGGCTCAGATGCCCCTATTATTCTTGGTACAAATGTGATTGCTCACGCAAACTGGATCATAGATTTAAAATCTAACCTTTGGAATATCCAAAACCTATAAATCGGCTACCTTAATAACCCTTCGTTCTTTGTCACAACTCATCAAAGAGCCTATTGGCAAAAGAGTCAGCCCTCACCGACTGGCTCTTTTTCTGTGCGTTTACGTCAGACCCAAAAAAGGAAAAAAAATCTGCTACTAGAGCAGATTGTAAAAACGTGCTTTCTTATACAAGAAAATTGAATCTCTCCCTCATCATGAGGCCGCCGGAAACTGTGGTGACACGCTCTCGGTCTCCTCACTCCCTGACGCAATTTTCGCCAATCTCGCTGCTTCTTCATCCCGCTTCATGGCGAGTTTTTCTTGATGAACAGAGCCATGCGAACACTTCGCGATGATTCCAATCGCTCTATAGGTTAAGCCGCTTTTTAATAGCTTTCTTATGAGATCAGAATCCCTCATTTTCTTCCTGCCGATGAGTTTCCCTTTTGCTCGAGCATTCGCTAGACCATTGCGGACCCTTTCCGCAATTAAATCTCTCTCAAGCTGAGCAATGGCCGAAATAATCACAAACATAGCTTTTCCAATCGGCGAGTTCGTGTCCACTCGTTCGGTTAGAGAGCAGAAATTAGTGTTATGGGCCTTCATAACCTCCATTCCATGAAGCATATGTGTCGTACTTCGAGCAAAACGAGAAAATGAATATACGACGATACACTCCACTTCGTTATTTTTGACGGCATTCATCATCCGATCCAACGCAGGCCTTGATGACTTGGTACCGCTGACTCCTTCGTCCGTGAATAACTCATACTCCGTGATTTTATTTAAACCACAGTATTCTTTCAGCGCTCGGACCTGCGCCTCCAGGCCCGTCGATTGTTGATCTGTACTGACCCTTGCATATAGACAAACTTTTCTCTTCATTAGAACCTCCCATGTTTTGATATTGTTAATTGCAGCTCCTCCTTTCACTAAGCCTGTCCTTCGAGTTACAAAATCCATGCCTTTAGCGGGACCGATATCTGACGACGTCCCCATCCCGTCCTTGATCTTTTGTATGCCCTCCCAAGCAACGTCATGAAGAGACAACGTCCCCAAAGGACTCCGGTTCCACTCGTCAAAACCTGCCGGGGCGCTTCATTCCTTATGAAATGATTTTTCTTCAAAGAAGTTTCAATTTTTTTGAAATCTCAAAAACATAGAAAAATCTAACACAAGCAAGTACTTACGGATTTTGCTCGCATCGCCTCACCACAACTCCTTCAAAATTTTTGAAGTAATTTTTACATGGTCCATTCAAATCCTCTCTTATAACAAATCTGGCGTGTGATATGCGTGTCTGGTGGGCATTTTTACATGGCCCCGTATTTGCTTTTAGGAAGATGTCCACTTTTTGTGGCGAAGGAAGAAGCAATGACTAATGGCGCGAAGGACCTGTTTCTGAACGTACTTTCCCCGAACTTCCCGAAAGGGGCGCCGCAACTTGTTTCCTTGGAAAAAATAAAACGCCCCGCTGGTTATCAAATTCCTGGCTTTGTCGCCTTGGGCGCCACCATTCGCTACGGAAATTTAAAAGCTCAGGGGTTTGGCGAAGGTCCCGAGGCACTTGCAATTAGCAAAGCCCTTTCAGAAGCGACCGAAAGAGTCGTTCAAAAACTTTACTCTTTAAGGACCCAATCTCCTGAGTCCAGCAATGGATGGGCTTGTCACGTGAGTTCGGAACTTGCGGTCCAATCGGCGATTTTGGAACTGATTGAACGTGACGTTGCCATCACCAACTGGGAATCCAACGGGCCTTTTTTTGAGATTCCCCAAACTCTATGGCCCCCAGAATTAAAAACCTGGCTGGAAATGCGCCATCCGTCTCAGGAATATTCAAGTCTCCGCCTCTTCTTAAGCCAAAATGACAACGGAGCTTGTATCTCCGCTCTCCTATTTAATGACAGACTGAATTTTGTTGCTGGGCATGCCTCTGGTTTAGACTTAAAGGCCGTCATTCTATCGGCAACAGCGGAATGTATGAGAGCCGCTCACGCTGCACTTCGATTTGAGAACTTTGTCGAGGTGGCGGCCCTTCATGCTTCTGGTACAACAGCCCCCGCACCTCCCGGCGCTCACTCTCTGGCCTATGCTTACTCCAAACCTCTCCCTTCGAACCTTCGGCTGCTTAAAGCCACTGAAGAAGAATTTGAAAAAATGTGGAGCCGGCACTTAAAAATAGTTTCCAAGCTTGATCATTCAAAATTATATATTCAAGTTTACCCTGTCGCTGACCTCTTTGTCGCGCGAGTTCGAAGCAATCAGTACCGTCCCATACACTGGGGAACCAAACACGGTGAAAAGGCTACTTTAAACCCAAACCCACACTTCGTAGGTTAACAGGAGGACTCCATGAAACGACCCTTTATTAAGGCCACTCTTTTTGCCTTAACCTCAATTGCCGCCCTACAAGCGCAAAGCAATGAAACTGCCAATGACCTGACTTTACTAGAAGATCTGCCTGTTGAACAAAGAGCTTTGGCTCACCAAGCTGTGGTCGACTTTTTGGTGGCTCATCCAGAATATGCCGGAAAAATCAAAGTGATCGCGGTTGATCAGAATGGAGTCATTTATGTACTTGATGAAAACAAAGTTATTTTGTCTCGTCTTGGCCAGCCTAGCTGCGTTACCACACAAGCAGATCCATGCCCTCAACAGGACAAGTGAGGCGTCACGGATGAAAACAGTTCGCACCTATATGAATCTTCCAACGGACATTGATCCGGCTCATATTCTTTCCATGGCAGACTTGGAGCTTTCTATTGCCTTAGCTTCTCCCCTTGTGGGCTTCGACCAAGAAAGGCAAATAACGGCGGCTCTTGCAGAAAAATGGGAGATCCTTCCTCCAAAGACCATCCAATTTAAATTCAGAAAAAACCTCTTATGGTCTGACGGAACACCGATCACTGCGGATCAATTCAAAGCTTCTCTAGAGCGTGCAAGAAAAGCTCACCCCGACGATTTGAAGGCTCTTTTTGAAAGCATCGAATCCATGACTGCCGTTGATAGCCAGACCTTACAACTCACAACCACCACGGAAATCCATAAGAGTGGCATTCTCTTGAAACTGACCGAACCGATGTATGGCCTTCTTTCTACTAAAGAAGTGGGATTGGATCTTGCAAAAAGCTCTGGGCCTTATTCCGTTGTTAAAAATGCTGATGGAGAACTTCATTTAAAGGCAAACCCCCACTGGTATATGTACAAACCAGACATGCCTCAAGAGGTTCAGATCCGCCGACCGCCTGCCAATGTGGATCTCATTGAGTACTTTCAAAAAGACGAATGGGCCAACCTTATTTCCGGCACTTCGCTCATGAAGAACGCCACCAGAGAGGGACTTGAAAAAGCTGGCATCAAAACTTGGCAAAGGTCTCTTGATAAAGTTTTTAGCTTCTACCCTAGCAAAAGATTTATAAATACAGGCGGCGCTGAGGTCCTTAAGAAACTGTCCTCCGCTCTCGATTACCAAGCTTTGACGGAAAACCTTTCCGGACATACCCGCGCAGAGCAATTTTTTCCACGAGGTTATGAACTTTGGTCAGCAAAGTCTCCCGTGTCCGAATCCTCTGGGAACTTTAAAAAGATTTTTCGCCTCAAAGTGATTATTCCAGACACCCATTATACCCTGGTTTTAAGGCCCACGCTGCAAAAAGCATTAAACCAGATTAGCGGAATTAGTGCCGACGTTGAGGTGGTTCCTCTCATCAAGCTTAACGAGCGTATGAAACTGGGGGATTATGATCTGTTAGCAACGGGAATCGCCGTCGCAGACCCCAATTTTGAAGGAGCCATGTCTTTCTTTTTTGAGCGTGATCCGGCCTTTATTCCTTCCTCAAAAGCCCCCACTGATTTTGCAGATCAGGTTCGTCTTGCACGAGGACTTCCCACTTCGAAGGATCGAGCCGCAAAAATGAGAGGTGTCATGCTCGCGGCCCAGGAAGCAGGACATGTATTACCTTTATTTCATTTTTCAAGTGTGGCCTTGGCCAAACCAGGAGTAGACCTCTCTCAGATTCCAAATACAGACGAAACTGTTTTATTTTTTAAGGTAAAAATGCCGTGAGGAGGATTTCCCTTTTAGAACAAGCAAGGAAAAGAGCCCTGCAATGGACAGCGGCAACAGCCTTTGTCACTGTTCTGATTTCCGCATGTCTTTTCACGGTCTTATTTATTAAAGATGCTGAGAAAGATGCCCTTTTGACCGCTCAAGCTTCCATTTCCTCCTATCGGAGCGACATTTTATCAGGAGACGTCAGATCGATCGAGCTGCAACTCCAGCGAGATTTTAAGATCAATGATTCTGATTTATTCATTTTTTTGGATCCCCAAAAGCACCCTTGGGTGGGTGATTTGAGGACGGTAAAGTTAAATTCTTGCAGTGAGGCCTCAGGGGTCTGCCGTGACCTCATCAATGGAAAAATAATTTTACAGATACCCATTTACTTTGACAGTGGTAAAACTGCCTTATGGGGCTATCTTCATATTGAGAAGACACCGAATATTCATTGGGACATCATCATTTTTGTCTCAGTAGCGATTTTGTTGGGAATGCTGTTATTGTCTACGGTTCTCTACTCCCAATTTATCAAATCCGTGAGCCTTGTCAGCACCACAATGGCAAATTGGTCTGATCAACTTTGCAAGAATCCAAAGGACTCCAGCTTCCTGAGCACGATTCCTTTTAAGGAAATAGAACCCATCGCCCACTCGCTAGCCGGGCTAAACAAAGAAATCTCTTTGCTTGAAAAGGCGGCCCACGAACAGGGCTCTCTCAACACGCTTCGCTCCATTGGGCATGATATCCTAAACCCCGTGTCCCGGATTAAAAGAATGCTTGGTGTTCTGCAAATACAAGCGAAAGCCAATACCAATGCCAATCCCAATGTGGGCATTGATCCGGAGATATTCAATAACCTGAATTCAAATTTAAAGCGCCTTTCAGGGTACGCCGAACAAATCAAATCTCTTTACAGGAAAAACACCGGGGAATATCCAGCACCAAAAGCGACCGTTGATCTCTCAAAAGAGCTGATGTTGTTATCAACAGAACTTGCCCAAGATGCCGAAGCCCTTCATAAGAAAATTTCAATTGAAGCGGATCTTGAACCGAATTGCTTTGTGAATATTCCAGCTCCAGTGATTGGTCGAATCGCTGAGAATCTGATTCTGAATAGTTTCCAGGCTTCCGCAGAAAACTCTAAGGTCCGAATAAGGTCTTTTTCGACAGATCTTCATGTGGGTCTTCTCATTGATGACGAAGGATCTGGAATTTCAGAAAACCTCAAAGAAAAAATCTTTGAGCCCAATTTTACAACAAAGGCCAATAAAGGAACAGGCTTGGGACTTTTCGTGGCGAAGCAATTATGTGAGGAATATCGAGGCACTATTCAGTTCACCTCAAGCTTGGGCCAAGGCACCACCTTTGAACTAACCTTTCCGCGAGCGGAGATTTCATCATGAAATACCGGATTCTATTAGTCGATGACGATCAGGAAAATCTCTTTGCCAATAAAAGTCTTTTGGCGGGGGTCGGATATGACGTGTACACAGCAGACAGTGGTGCTGAGGCTATTAAGGTGGTGAAAAGAACTAAGAAGGATTTCGCATTAATCCTGATGGACTATCACATGCCGGGAATGAAAGGCCCCGAGGTCATTCAGGAAATTAAAAAAATAAAGCCTTACCAGCAGATCCTGACCTTTTCGATGGACGACACCTCCAAAGTGGTGAGGGAAAACTTCTTGGCCGGCGGAAACGACTTTATTGATAAAAACACGGATAATGAAACCTTAGTGACGACCATCGAGAATTACTGCTCGAAATACGAACAGCTTTACAGAACTATAGAGGCCGATGAACTTCCTTCGGATGAAAAAACCCAGCTCATAAAACAAACAGGGATGGTGGGCCGATCTGAAAAGCTCTACAACCTCTGTAAGGATATCAGAAAGGTGGCTCCGACCAATGCAACCGTGATGATCTTGGGCGAAAGCGGGACTGGAAAGGAGTTGGTGGCTAAGGCTCTCCATGAGTTGAGCGGGAGACCCAAAGATCGCTTTGTCGCCATCAATATTGCCGCTGAGTCCCCTCACCTTCTGGACTCTTCGCTTTTTGGTCATCGCAAAGGGGCTTTCACCGGCGCCATAGACCATCAAGTGGGAAAGTTCGCCCTTGCCGACAAGGGAACGCTTTTCCTGGATGAAATTGGCGATATGCCGTTAGAGCTGCAGGTGAAGCTATTGCGTGTGCTTCAAGAAAAGCAAATCACCCCCATTGGGACGACCGCCCCTAGGGATGTGGATGTTCGCATTGTGGCCGCCACCCATAAAGACCTCAAAAAGATGGTTGCGGATGGGACGTTTCGAGAAGACTTATATTATCGACTTCTCAATATTACCTTGAGCACAGCTCCTCTCAGAGAGCGGACTGAAGATATCGAGCCGCTGGTCGCTTACTTTTCCGGTCAGGTCTGTTTGGAAAACAAATGGGACCGCTCCTTCCATCGAAGCTGCCTTGAGGTGTTTAGAGATTATCACTGGCCCGGAAATATTCGACAGCTTCGGTCAGTCGTCGAGCGGCACCTGCTGTGTACGGATTCTTCCATTGTAAAAAAGGAAGACCTTGATCCTATGCTTTTTAAGTCTGATAAAAGCAACAGACCCGTGACTTTGAAAGAACTTGATGAACAGCTTGAGGAGATCAAGAAGCTTCACGTTAAAGAGATCTTAAAGAGCACTTCTAAAAGGGCTGAGGCGGCAAGGAAACTCGACATTGAGCAGAACTTGCTTTCGTATTTTATCAATAAGTGGGGGCTTTAGTCTTGGTTGAGCTGAATGCTATAGGAATGCAGGATCTCGTGAATTTGGCGAGTCACCCCTAGTTCGCATGCAACTGCTAAAAGTATATAACATGGGGCAAGGACAGGGTGGTCAAAAATGACCTGAATTTCTGCCTCTCCAAGATCAGTTTCTGTTGAAAGCCGGCTGTGCAGAGGACCAGCCTGCTTCAAGCACGTACTTAGCTCTTGATTAAGCTCTTCTATCGCTAGCATGACTTATCTTTTCCTCCCACATTGTTGAATTTTCTTACTCTCAGGCCTCTTTGTTTCTCGAAAAAAGAGAGGGTTCCGCAGTTCCCCGTCCATTCTCCCCTTTTTAGACTTCCCTCTCTCTCGCTCTGGTTCACACCAAAAAACCTTCATGCGCAAGATCTTACGCACATAAAACACACAAAAAGCACAAAATCAAGAGCATAAGATCATACGCAAATTATGGGTGGTTATGGGATTGAAAAAAGGTACTAGTCTTCTGTCAAATTCTGACAAGAATCTCTTAAAAGCACTGGGCATTAGAATTCGTGAAATCCGGGAAAAGAAAAAATTAACGGTCTATGACGTGACTGGAGATGACCTTTTGATTAAATCCCGCCAGCACTGGCAAAAAATCGAGGCCGGGCAACTAAGCCTGACCTTTGTGACTTTCTATAAGATTGCTCAATCGCTTGATGTGAATCCTAATGAACTCTTGAAGGGCTTGTAACGACAGCAATTGGTAATTCTAGCCTTTTTACTCATGATAAGGGAGAAACACCGATTTCCAATTCCAGAGTGGATGATTCTCACGGACCGGGCTGAATATCAAACCTTACTATTTTTTCAGCAGAACGCTTGAACTCTGAATGTCCCCCCTCTATGCTTACTAAATTGGTACAAAATAAGATTTTTGAGCACCTGGCCGTGAGCTTCTCATTGCTCCGCAGGGTTTTGATACTCTTCAGTCTTCTTTCAAGACGGCGACGTTGGGGGCGGATTCTCTTTGACGCCTCGACTAAAAATCAAGGCCAAGATAAAATCTGATTCAAACCTTGAAAACAAATAAAAGAGCTTAAAAAGATAGAGCCACCAAGTTGGCGGCCCCCTCCGGAAGCTTTGTCCTACCCAGAGGGCTTCATAGTAGTACAACGGGAATTATATCCGCGTAGTTAAGCACACACCATTGAGATTCAAAAAAACCTGAGTTCGCTTAGATACGGTAGTTTAGAGTACCGATCAGTTGCGGTAGTTTAGAGTTGCGTTGACAGTCACTCTCTCGGTTGGTGGTGGCTGTTTAATGGACTACCGCTTCAACTGTCACCTCCGTTTTGTCGATCACATATTTTTTATAAAGCTCATAACCGTCATCCCAAGTCTTTCTCGGTGTGCGCCCCAGGCAGCGCTTCCCTTGGTTGGTGCGTTTGGTGTTGTAGTTCTCCATATATGCGTCAAGATCGACCTGCATTTGCTCTATAGACGTATAGAGAGTTTTTCTAAAGGCCACGGCATAAAATTCTTCCTGGATGATCTGATTGAGTCTTTCCGTACAGCCATTGGTCTGGGGATGGTAGGCTTTGGTGCGTGAGTGCTCAATGTCGTTCAGATGCAAGAACAGCTGATAAGGATGCCTCTCCATCACGCCACTGTACTCTGTCCCACGATCTGTAAGAACGCGTAGAAGGCGAACCATCTCTTGATCGAAAAAGGGCAGCACCTTATCGTTCAAAAAGTCTGCCGCCGTGATGGCAGTCTTGTCAGAGTAGAGCTTGGCAAAGCCCATGTTGGAGTAGGTATCGATGCCGGTCTGCTGATAGATCTTTCCTACGCCCTTGATATAGCCAACGTAGTAGGTGTCCTGGCCGAACAAAAAACCCGGGTGATAGGTCTCAATTTCGCCGTGCGCTGCCTTTTCTTCCTTGGCGGTCTCAAGCGCGTTCACCTGGGCATCGGTAAGAACTTTGCCAGTCTCGGCGGCGTATTTCTCAAGACGTTTCAAACGCTTACTTTTCTTTTCAAGATCGTGACGGAGCCAAACACCACGAACTCCGCCACAACTAACATGAATGCCCCGGGCCTTGAGTTCGTTTGAAGTTCTTGCCTGACCGTGAGTGGGATTCTCCAACGAGTACTCCAAAATCTTCTGCTCAATTTCTGGACTGATTCGATTCCCTACTCGCGGGGTCTTCCTAGACTTTTCTAAGAGTCCTTCGATTCCGTCTTCTTGGAGAGCTTGCTTTATATCATAATAATGCTGCCTGGTGACGCCGATGTTCCGACAAGCCTCAGAAATGTTTCCAAGCTTCGCTGCAAGCTCGACAATGTTCAACTTTCGATTAATAATGTATTGTTGTTGAGTCATGGGACTCTTCTCCTATGGTTAAAAGTTTTAGTGTGGTAACTAAATTTTCAACCGAGAGAGTCCTTGACTCAATTCTTCCTCTAGAAGGTCTAGGTCCTGTAAACGCTTTTCTTAACTAGGCCAGATCAGTCCTCCGTTTCCTAGAACTCGTATCAGCATTGGTCTTTTCAAAAGGTCGTTGATCCATAAATTATTTAACCATGTACATGTGAACTAATAAAATCTCTCGTACCTTTTAGATGGAATTCTATTTTTCTACTTCCGAAAAATACAGAATATCGTTGCTTCAGCTCTATAATCTTTTGATCGCGTTCGTCTCCAAAGTCTACAACCTCTATCGAAGCATCACCTCTAACCATTCTTGCTAAGAGTTGGCGCATTTCAAAATCGGCTTGTGGTAAGGAGTATCCAACAAACACAAGCCTATCTGCCTCGGATAGCTCAATACCCGCATTATGCCAAATGAGTTTATATTGTGGATTAGACAAGTTTTTTAAAAAAGTTGGCATTATTAAATTGGATACAAGATTCATTGACCTATCTGTCGATCTAAAATTTTTTTTACAATGCCGACAAGGAGTCGGATTGCGAAAGTGATCAATTGCTATTTTTCTTCCGAAATCTACGTATACGCGAGAACACCTTGGGCATTGCAGCCAGTTTAGGGATCCATGCAACTTCAAAAGTTTTACATTGAAACCTCCAGCCCCAACTTTTTCAAGACCGGGCTTAACCGAGTCATCATCAATCCTATATGAACTAATATAGCAGCAGTAATCCACAACCCCTTCTTCTACATACCGCTCACCAATATAGGACTTCAACGAATTATCTAATAAAATATCCCAATTAGTACTCAACACTGCCACTGGATCGAATTGCTTCTTTGTACGTCGTAGTTGACACTGTTCAACCAAGAATTTTGCAAACTTATCAACATAATCCTCCCGAGTGTCTTTAAGCTTTTTCTCTAATGCTTGACCTATTAAATAATACACCGTTTCCCTCACCTGGAGTATTCTATCCCTATCAAGATTTCTGAAGGAAACATTATCTAAAAGACAGCGATCAATAGGAGTAAATATATCCCCCAGTGGAACTGACTTGTGTTTGTCTGGTGTGCTGTCCGGGCTCGTTCGTCACAGTTGGCGGGATAATTTAAGTCAAAAAAGTGTGCGGATTTTGAGCTAAGTAGCTGAAATCTGGAAGGTGACCCTAGTTCTCAAAGGAGAACAAACCATGATACAAAGGGGTCACAATGAGCGAAGCAAAGAAAAAGCGAACAAGAAGATCAGCGGAGAAAATGGCGGAACTC
>Ga0255338_1006063_pt1 | contig 10572 bp, 11 predicted proteins | sample MeOH1_35cm_T4_19_FD_203715 | JGI IMG/M metagenome (GOLD analysis project Ga0255338, IMG submission 203715) | Sandy soil microbial communities from University of British Columbia, Vancouver, Canada - MeOH1_35cm_T4_195 | ecosystem: Engineered > Artificial ecosystem > Sand microcosm > Unclassified ... | reverse complement strand
CCATCGGCCGCGCCGGCCCGCGCCCAGGCGTCGAACCCACGAAGGAGCGTCGAGGGGCCGCACAGCCACAGGTCCGCGCCGGCCGCGGTCAGCGACCAGATGTTCGAGCGGGCAACCCGCGAGTGGAGGACGTCGCCCAGGATCACGACCTTCCGCCTGGCGACCGAGCCGAGGCGCTCCTGGATCGTGTACAGGTCGAGGAGCGCCTGGGTCGGATGGGCGTGCCACCCGTCGCCGCCGTTGAGGATCGAGCCGCCGAACACCTCGGCCGCGAGATACGGTGCGCCGGACACCGAGTGGCGCATGACGATCATGTCGGCGCCGAGCGCCTCGATCGTCCGGACCGTATCGACGAGCGACTCACCCTTCGTCACCGAGGACGTGGCCGCGGCGATGTTCACGACGTCGGCCGACAGGTTCTTCGCCGCGACCTCGAAGCTCACCCGTGTCCGGGTCGACGCCTCGTAGAAGAGGATCGTCACGTTCCGGCCGCGGAGCGCCGGGACCTTGCTGATCGGCCGATCGAGCACCTCGCGCATCTCGTCCGCGGTCCGCATGACGAGCTCGATCTCGGGGAGGGTCAGGACGTCGAGGTCGAGGAGGTGGCGATGCCGCCACGGGACCGTCTGCGAGCCGGGAGCCGCCTCGACCGACGGGACGATGACCGCGGCGTCCGGCGCCTGCGTCATCGCGTCACCCGACCGCGGCCGCGGCGACCCGCTCGATGTCCACGCCGTCCTCGCCGTCGATCTCGGCGAGGTGGACCTTGACGATCTCCTCCCGCGACGTCGGGACGTTCTTGCCGACGTGGTCGGCCCGGATCGGGAGCTCGCGGTGCCCGCGGTCGACAAGGACGGCCAGCCTGATCGCATTCGGCCGCCCGAAGTCGACGAGCGCGTCCATCGCGGCACGGATCGTCCGACCGGTGTAGAGGACGTCGTCGACGAGGACGACGGTCCGGCCGTTCAGGTCGAAGGGAAGATCCGTGCCCTTGACGATCGGCTGCTGGGCAACGAGCGACAGGTCGTCGCGGTAGAACGTGATGTCGAGCGCACCGACCGGCAGCTCCACGCCTTCGTGCTCCGCGATCGCGGCCGCGATCCGCGCCGCGAGCGGGACGCCACGGCGCTGGATCCCGATGAGCGCGAGGCCCTCGGTCCCGGCCTGCTTCTCGACGATCTCGTGGGAGATGCGAACGGTCGCCCGGCGAATCTCCTCCGCCGTCATGATCTGCCGCCCGCTCACCGACGGCGCTCCGGTCGACCGGCGGTCACGCGCGCCCGACGTGGCACCCTGCGCTCCTCCTTCCCGGCCTCGCGGAGCCGGTCCTTAAAGGGATCGCCGGATTCTAGCGCAGGGCGGGGGGCCGGATTTCCGGCGGGATCGGCGGGACCCGTGACGCGCCCGTTCAGCGGATGACGACGGCCTGCTCGTTCCCGGGCGCGGTCTCCACGGACCCGAACGAGGTGCCCGTCCAGGCCAGCACCTTGACGCGGCTCCCCTGCCCGTTCTGGCGCGGCGGCGTCGCCCAGACCAACCGACCGTCGCCGATCGAGTAGCCGGGGAGGGCAAGCTCGCCGGCGAGCGGCGGGTCTGCGGTGATGCGCCCCGTCGCGGGATCGACGACGTAGAGGCTGAGGCGACCGAAGGACGGGTCGCTGTCATCGGCGATCCAGACGGCGAGGCGGGTGCCGGTCTCGTCCCAGCGCGCCTCCCAGTCGCGGACGGCCCCACCCTGGAGGATGTCGGGGAGGACCGACGGGGCGACGGACGACGAGGCGGACGGCGTGGTGCGGGCGGACGCCGGTGCCGACGGCCGCGCGGTACCGGGCTCGCTCGTCGCGTCATCCGACGGCGACGGGGTGGTGGCCCCGGGCCAGCGCCCGATCACGAGCCGGCCCGTCGACGGACGCCACTCGCTCGTCGCTTGATCGAACTCGAGGCTGCCGTCCCAGTAGATCGCGAGCCGGCGAGTCGGGTCGACCGTCGGCCGCCAGCCGGGGACGCCGTCGAGGGGTGTCTCCGTGCGCGTGTTGGGATCGATGACGAAGGAGCGGCCGGCAAAGCCACCGGCAGCGCTCTCGCCGGCTCCGTCGAGGCGCGGCTCGAAGACGGCGCGACTGCCGAGGATCTGGTCGTCGAGCCAGCCCGAGAAGACGGAGCGGTGGTCGGTGGTGATCGGCTCGGCCCTGGCGTCACCGGATCGCCAGATGTAGATGTCCGGACCCTCGCCGCCCTGCGCCGGCCGGGCGGAGAACGCGAACCATGTGCCGTCGGGCGAGTAGGCGGCCGTCTCCCCGACGACGACGACGTTCGACGCAATCTCGCGCTGGCCCGGCGGTGTCGGGCTGGCCGGACTGGGCGTCGCAGGGGTCGGCGTGTCGTGCGGCGTCGGGGACCCCGCGGATCCGGTCGGCACGGTCGGGGACACCGCGGATCCGGTCGGCGACGGCGGCGGAACCTGCGGCTCGATCGTCGCGCCGACCGTTACGTGTGGTGTCGGCGTTGGCGGCGGAGTGCCGGGTGCGCTCGTGGCGGTGTCGCCGGTGTGCGTCGGGATGGGTGTCGGCGGCGGAACCGGCGTCGGAGATGCGGCACCGCCCGGCGGTGTCGGCACCGGGACGACGTAGACGGTCCCGCCCGTGCCGCTGCTGGTGTTCGCCTCGACCACGACGAGCTGCGACGCCGTCGGCGAGAGGACGACCGAGCGGGGCGGCTCGGGCAGCGTGACGTTGCGCGGCGTCGCCTCCTCGATCGGGGCGCAGTCGCGCGCGGCGCTGCTCGCGCAGACCTCGTCGACCGTCGAGAAGTAGACGCTCATCTGGCCCTGTGGGCCGACCCGCATCCAACCGAGGTCTGCGGTGACCGGGATCGGGGTCAGGCGCGGCGCGGTCGACGGCGCCTGCGAGTGCAGCGCGACGACCGCGCTCGCCGTCGGCGCGATCGCGGGGGAAGGTCGGCCGCCGAGCAGCGACGCGCCGACGACGACGGCCACGACGAGCACGCCGGAGAGCGCGCCGAGCGGGATCGGCGACGGGCGAACCCGACGGAGCAGCGGGACGCGCGAACCGCGGCTGCGAGCTGGCGCGGCAGACCCCGCCGCCTCGCGCTCGATCGCCGCGGCAGTCCTGGCCCACAGGTCGCGTGGCGGGACCGGCCCCTGATCCCGGAGAGTCCGGAGCTCGAGCCGCTGGGCTTCGTACGCGGCCGCGACCGCACGGCACCCGCCGCAGTCCGCGAGATGGGCGTCGAGCCAGGCCGCCTCGTCGGCGTCGAGCGGTGCGTCCAGGCGCTCGGACGTCCGGACCCTCGCCCGGTCATGCGGAGAGTTCCAGCTGCGCGGCCGGCGCGGGAACGAGGCGCTCATCGGTCGCGGCCCAGCCGACCCGCGGCAGGCGGTGCGGAGGAATCAGTGGATCGGCCGGTGTCGGCGGCGGCATCCGCCACGCGTTCGGCCGCCAGCGCCTGGCGGAGGCTCTCGCGGGCGCGGGTGAGGAGGGCCCGCGCGGCGACGTGGCTGACGCCGAGGGCCGCTGCGAGCTCGAGCCCGGTCAGGTCGTGCAGCTCGGCGAGGAGGAGAGCCGACCGCTGCCGCTCGGGGATTCGTTCGAGCGCGCGCTGGAGGTCGCCGGACAGCCGGAGGTCCATGACCAGGTGCTCGGCCGACGGCGCCGCGCCACGCGACTCGCCGGTCCATGGCAGGAAGCGGACGATCTTGCGCCTTCGGAGCTCGTCGAGCGCGACCCGGTGGGCGATCTGGTAGAGCCACGCCCGGGCGTTCTCGGGCTTCTCGAGCGCGTCGTAGTTCCGGTACGCCTTGACGAACGCGTCCTGGGTCAGGTCGGCGGCAAGCTCCGTGTCGCGGAGCATCCGGAGCAGGTAGGCGTAGATCTCTCCGTGGTGCTTCGCGAACAGCTCCTCGACGAACGAGCCGGCCGTCGACCGATCCCAGGCGTCGCTCACGCGCGCACCTCCGCGGATCGAAGCAGCACCGAATTCGCCGCTGAACTCGCCGACCATGTGCCCTCTTGGTGGACAAGAACCCTGATGGGCGTGCGGGACGGGGGCCGCGCGCTCCACGGGCGAGAGACGCGGCGATCGGCCGACGTGTGACGCCCCCCGACTGGCCGACCTCGGCGCATCAGCCCGAATCCCCGCGATCTCCGGGGTTCGCCCGGGCCAGCAGCTCCTCGACCGCGTCCTCGGGCGAGACCGGATTCACCGGCAATCCGGTCCCCAGCTCGAGGCCGGCGATCTCGCGCAGCCGGGGATGGATCTCCCAGTGCCAGTGGTATGTGGAGTCGACCTGCTCGCTCAGGGGCGCCGAGTGGAGGACCAGGTTGTACGGCGGCCCGTCGAGCGCGACCGATAGCCGGGCGAGCACCTGGCGGAGGGCCTCCGCCGTTGCCGAGACGTCGCGCTCGGTGGCGCGAGCGAAGTCGGCGTCGTGGCGGCGCGGGACGATCCAGACCTCGAACGGCGATCGCGAGGCATACGGCGCGAAGGCGACGCTCGCATCGTCCTGCCAGATGAGCCGCGCCCGGCCGCGGACCTCATCACGGACGAGTCGGCAGTACGGGCACTCCCCTTCCCGAATGACGAAGCGAGCGGCCCCGCCGAGCTCCTCGGCGACCCGATGCGGGATCTGCGGCAGGTCGTAGATGTCGAGGCACAGGTGGTTCGTCCGCGCGCCGGCCTGGGCGCCCCAGTTCTGGACGATCTGGACGTACTCGGTCTGGCCCGCGGCCTGGGCGTCGGCGAGCGCGCATCGGGCCCCCTCGACGAGCGCCTCGATCGTCGCGTTCCCGACGGCGTGAAGCGGCCGATGCTCGCCCGGTGGCGCGACGACCGTCCGCCAGCTGCCCGCCGCCCGGGCCTCCGCGATCGCCACCTGGGCGACCCCCGTGTCGAGCTCGCGCGCTTCCTCCTCGGTGCCGACGACGTGGAATGCGAAGTCCTTCAGGACCCGGAGCCGGACGCCGTCGCCCTCGGGGATCCGGCAATTCTGGCAGCGCCCGTCGTCGTCGACCTGCTCCGCGGCCCGCGCAAAGCGGTCGCGGTGGAACGCGCGATCGACGACGGTCGCGACCCACCAGCTCGTCACCGGGTCCTTCCTGAGCTCGAACAGCCCGGCCGCCACCGGTCAGGCCGCCGTCGCAGTGAGGAGACGCTCGAGGGCGGCGCGGGCGGCCAGCGGATCCGCGGTTGCCGAGACGAGGGGGGCGTCGAGCTCGGCGGCGAGGGCGCCGGCGAAGATCCTGGCCGCCTCTGCAACCGCGTCGGTCGACGGGCCCTCCTCCGGCCGACCCGCTTCCCGGGCGATCGAGGTCGACTCGACGTCCGGCATCCCGCACGCATCGATCAGCTCGAAATCCTGGAGCTGGACGTCGACGTTGAGGGCGATCCCGTGGTACGTGACGCCGCGCTCGACGCGGAGGCCCAGCGCACCGATCTTGCGTGGCTCACCGCCCTCGGGGTCGCACCAGCAGCCCGGGTGGCCGTCGCGACGGGCAGCGTCGACGCCGAACGCCGCGCACGTCGCGACCATCGCCGCCTCGAGGGCGCGGACGAGCGGCCGCAGCAGGAGGCCGCGGCGATCGAGCCGGAGGATCGGGTAGGCGACGAGCTGCCCCGGCCCGTGGTAGGTCACCTCACCACCGCGCTCGACCCGGACGAGCTCGATCCCGCGGGCCGCGAGCTGTCCGGCGGTGGCGCGGACGTGCGACTCGTCGGCGTGGCGGCCGAGCGTCAGGACGGCAGGATGCTCCAGCAGGAGAAGCTGGTCGGAGATCCGGTCGGCGGCGCGGGCAGCGGCAAGGCGGCGCTGGAGGTCCCACGCCGGCCGATAGTCGATCCGGCCGAGCCATGTCGCGTGCAGCGGCTCACGTGGTCCGCCGCGGGCGCCGTCGATGGCGTGGCTCCCAATCTCCTCCACGCTCGGCACGATAGCAGGGCGTGGCCCGACAGCCGACGTGGCCTCCGGGTGATGAAACCGGCTGCGGAGGTGCGTGCCGATCTACTGAGCGAGGCGCGGATACAGCCGCGCGCCGATCACGACGAGACCGGAGAGACCGACGACGAGCACCGCCAGATCGACGGGGATCGAGACGGTCGCCGCCGCGCCGGCGATCATCAGGCTGCGGATCGAATCGACCATGTACGTGAGTGGATTGACGATCGCCACCGCCTTGAGCCATTCGGGCATCAGGGCGATCGGATAGATCGCGCTGCTCGCGAAGAAGAGCGGCATCGTCATCACCTGGCCGATCCCCATGAATCGCTCGCGGGACCGGACGATGCAGGCGATGATCATCGAGAACGCGGAGAACAGGCTCGCCCCGAGGACGACGACGACGGCGACCCCGAGGATCGACAGCGGATCGACGCGGACGTCGATCCCGATGAGCAGCGAGACGACGAACACGGTCGCGGCCTGGGTCAGTGCGCGCAGGCCGCCGGCGAGGCTCTTCCCGAGCACGAGTGAGACCCGCGACGCGGGGCTGACGAGGAGCTTGTGGACCACGCCGAGGTCGCGCTCCCAGATCACCGCGATCCCGTAGAGGATCGCGCTGAAGAGGGCGCTCTGGGCGAGGATCCCCGGTGCGAGGTAGTCGAGGTACGGGAGCGAGCCGGTCGGGATCGCCCGGGCGCGGGCGAGGACCTGGCCGAAGACGAGCAGCCAGAGGATCGGCTGGATCGCCCGGGTCACCAGCTCCCACGGGTCGTGGCGGACCTTGAGCAGCTCGGCCCACATGACCGTCCTCGTGTCGACCACGAGGGCGAAGAGCGCGGAGGGCTCAGCCGAGGCGGTGCGCCGTGCGACGCGTTCGAGCGACGTCACGATACGTTCCTCCGGTTTCGAGGCCGGCCCCGGTGAGGTCGGCGAACACGTCGTCGAGGGTGGCGTCGGGGCCGAGACCGCTCTTCAGCTCGGCAGGGCTGCCGATCGCCCGGACCGTGCCGGCGTGCATGATCGCGACCCGGTCGCACAGCTCGTCGGCCTCATCCATGTAGTGGGTCGTCAGGAGGATCGCCGTGCCGTCGCGGTCGCGGAGCCGCCGGACGTGCTCCCAGACCGACGCGCGGGCAATCGGGTCGAGTCCGACTGTCGGCTCGTCGAGGAACAGGACCGCCGGCTCGTGGAGCATCGCCTGGGCGAGCTCGAGGCGGCGGATCATCCCGCCGGAGTACGTGCGGGCGAGCCGGTCCGCGGCATCCTCGAGGCCCATGAACCGGAGCGCGTCGGCGACCCGCTCCCGCCGTTCGTCGCCTCGGAGGTGATGGAGCCGCGCCGAGAGCTCGAGGTTCTCGCGGCCCGTCAGGGCTCCATCCGCCGAGACGAGCTGCGGGACGTAGCCGATCCGCCGGCGGACGGCCGATGCGTCGGTGGCGACGTCGTGACCGGCGACGAGCGCGGTCCCCGACGTCGGTGGGAGGAGCGTGATCAGCATCTTGATCGTCGTGGTCTTGCCGGCGCCGTTCGGGCCCAGGAGCCCGAAGATCTCGTCACCTCCGACCTCGAGATCGAGGCGATCGACGGCGACGACGTCCTTGAACCGACGCGTGAGGTCGTGGGTGCGGACGGCGGGCACGACGGGGGTGGTCAAGGTGTCGCGTCCACCCCGCCCGGGACGCGCGTCGGCTCATCCGCCGTGCGGCCCAGGACACGCAGGACATCGAGCGCGGCGGTCAATCGTTCGAGCTCGTCGGGTTCGAGGACGGCGAGCTCGCGGGACAGCCAGGCGCGTGTTCGCTGGTGGGCATGCTCGACGTGTTCGCGGCCGGCTGGGCTGAGCGTCAGCTGGATCCTCCGGCGCTCGTCCGGATCGGTGGCCCGGTCGAGCATTCCGGACCGGACGAGGCGATCGACGAGCCCGGACGTGGCGGATGCGCTCATGCCGAGGTGCTCGGCCAGGGGTGAGAGGCCGATCGCCGGATGGCGCCGGACGTAGAGGAGAGCGCGGAGCTGGGGGACCGTCAACCCGTTGGAGCCGGCGACGCGCATCTCGCGCCGGATCCGACGCATGAGCCGGGGGACGACCTCGAGGATCCGGTCGGCGGTCTCGTGACGGAGGTCCGTCTCGGTTGGAGGGGTCGCGGTCGGAGTCACTTGAGCCACGACGTCTCGATTCGTTCGCTGCGCGAACTGTTCATGATGTGGATGATATCGCGGCTTGGGCCATCCGGCACGTCCGGCTCCCACCAACGGCACTGGTTGACGACGGCCGGCAACGGCATCGTTGGGGCGAGAAGGGGACTCGCCTGGGAGGTCGAGATGTCGAAGCCGGTCATCGTCAAGCTGTTCGTCGGAGGGATCGTCGCGGTCGTCGCCGGAATCCTTCTCTGCGTCGGGGCCGTCATCGCCGCCTTCGCGAGCGGCGTGGTCGTCATGAACGGACCCGACGTCGAGACCATCCAGTGGACGCCGGTCGCAGGGACCACGATTGCACTGCTGCTGGTCGGAACGCTCGCCGTCGTGGGCGGCGCGATCGCCGGGCTCGTCGCGTGGATCGGCGCGCTGATCAACACGGCCCAGCTCGAGGACAAGCTCTGGTTCATCGTGCTGCTCGTCCTCGGGTTGATGAGCTTCGGGTTCGTGGCGATGATCGCGTACGTCATCGCGGGACCCGATGGAACGGTGCAGCCAGCTCGTTCGCCCGTTCAGGCAACGCCGTAACCGCGGCGAATCGACCGCGGCCGCCGCACGCTGTCGTGCGCCGCCGGAAGGAGCGAGGAGCGATGCGTGCGCAGCCCGTGCCCCAGTCGGGGCCGATCGAACGACCGCGGTATGCCTGGGTCGCCGTGATGCTCGAGCTCGTGACGGGGCTGCTCGCGATCCCTGTCGGGTGGCAGTTCATCCAGGACCCGACGGGTCGGTCACTGGGACTGCCGCGAGGCTGGATCGAGGCAACGCCGTTCGGGAGCTACCTCCTACCCGGCCTGTACCTCATCGGCGTCAACGGCTTCGGAATGCTGGCTATTGCCTGGCTTGCGGTGGCTCGCCACCGGGCTGCGCCGTGGCTGACCGGGACGCTCGGCGTCGGGTTGATCATCTGGATCCTCGTCCAGATCCTCGTATTGCCCGAGACGATGATCCTGACCTGGGTGTTCCTGTCGATCGGGTTCGTGCTCGGCTTCGTGGCCCTGTTCTGGCTCCGGAAGACCGGCCAGCTTCGGCTCTGGTAGCCCGGGGCGACCTGCCGTTTTCCGATCGTTGTCGGCAACGCCCGGCGGCCAGTGCGACCACGGCCGTCGGATCGGATGGGTAGAGGCCGGCGAGACCCCGTGCTATCCTCGCGGACGCACGCGGCGATGCCGCCAGTGCCTCCCGAGCGGGAGTAACTCAGCTGGCAGAGTGTCTGCTTCCCAAGCAGAATGTCGCGGGTTCGAATCCCGTCTCCCGCTCCATTCCCCTCCCCTGACGGTTGATCGGCGAGATTCCGCGCCGATCAACCTCGGAATCGGCGGAACGGTGCGGTCGGGTGGGGTTGCCAGTTAGCTGATCGGCCCGTGGCTCCCGGGGCCGAAGGCTCCACGACATCCTGCGCAGGGTCGCCGCGTGATCGCGACGACGTTCTGCCCAGGAACGTGGGTCCTGACGGTCCCGCTGCCGGAGCCCGCGAACCGATCGCATCTGCGATCGGCGCGGGTCCGGTGAGGACGCTACCGCCATGGTGTCCCCACAGGACGGGACCCCGAACCTGCGCCCGGGCGTGGAGCGCGACGCGGGCAGCATCGCCCCACGCTTCGACCCACAGCTCGCGCTCGACGACCTGTTCGAGGATTTCCTCGCCGACTCGGCCTCGCTCATCAACGAGCGCACCGAGCGCCTCTACGGCTACGACTGGAGCCACTTCACCGCCGGGCTCGACGAGTCCGGGCTCGCGCGCGTCCTGGACTCGATCACCAAGGCCAACGCCGTCGCGTACATCGCGTGGCTGCAGCGCCGGCCGAAGGCGAAGGGCAAGGGCACCCCCAGCTCCCACTCGGTCCACCACTACGTCCGGGTCGTCCGGACGTTCGTGCGGTGGCTGGTGACCGAGGGCGTGTACCCCGCGGACCCGTTCGCGGGCGGCCGTCGGGGCGTGATGCCGAGACTCGGCCCGCGCCTCCTCAAGGTCGCCAAGCGGACCGATCTCGAGCCGGTTACCCGCGAGACGCCGCCATCGACTCAGCGAGGAGACCGACCAGCACTCCAAGCCCGGCACCAAAGACCAGGCCCAACGGCAAGTCGGCACCCATCGGAAGCGCGGCGATAAGACCGAGACCTCCGCCGATGCCCGATCCCAAACCGATGCTCAGGCCGGTCGGACTGGGCTTATGGGCTGACTTCATCTCACGATCCTTTCTCCCCGACGCGATCGGCCAGGGTGAACTGACCGGCGGGCGGGCGCACGATCATCGCCCCGGGACAACTCGACCCCAGATCGATGCCACGATCACGACATCGATAACGATCGCGACAACGTAGAACGGGTGGAAGTACAGCCCGAGCGCGGCCAGTCCAAGCACGGCACCGACGAGTGCCAGCATCTGCCACTGGCCGGTGACAACCGAGAGGCCCAGCCAGCC
>Ga0255338_1006062_pt1 | contig 10572 bp, 6 predicted proteins | sample MeOH1_35cm_T4_19_FD_203715 | JGI IMG/M metagenome (GOLD analysis project Ga0255338, IMG submission 203715) | Sandy soil microbial communities from University of British Columbia, Vancouver, Canada - MeOH1_35cm_T4_195 | ecosystem: Engineered > Artificial ecosystem > Sand microcosm > Unclassified ... | reverse complement strand
TGCCCAGCTTGATCAGCGCCTTCAGCTTCTGGCGGCGGATCTCGAGTTCCTCCTCGGTACCCTGCTGGGTCGAGGCAAACTCCTTGAGCAGCGCCTTTTCCTTGGCCTTGCGGTCCTTGGCCTTCTGCTTGTCAGTCTTGGGCGCCGCCGCCGCGGCGGCGGGAGCGGCCGCGGGTGCCTTGTTGTCGTAAAGCTCTGTCACGTCTTCAGTGGTGCTGTCGTCTGGCTGCATCTCGGCCTTGGGCTTGCGGCCACGCTTCTTGGGCTCCGGCTTGACGGCCGGGGCAGCGGGACGCTCGGATGCAACGGGTGCGGGAGTCGCGGCACTGGCCTTGGGCGCCACGGCGGCAGCGCCAGTCTTGGCGCCTCCGCTCCGGGTGCCGGCCGTCGTTGCCGCACGCTTGCTCTCGACTTCGGTATTCTGCTGTTTCGCCACGGTGATACTCTTGCCTTTCACGGGTGCAGAAGCGGCATGCTGCTTGCCGCTTGAATTGGCGCTCTTGCCGCTCTCGTGTGCCGAAGTCGAGGGCTTTGTCTTTTCGGATGTGCGATTCCTGGCGGAAGTGGTCCCCGCCGGCGCAGATGCACCGGATGTGGGTTTTGCTGGCGCAGACCGGGCTGTTGTCGTCCTGACTGACGCGGTCGAAGTCTTCGCCGCCGTTGTTTTCACGGACGCCTTGCCGCTCCCTGATTGGGGAGCTTTGGAGGGCGCCTTATCGGCTGCCCTTTCGGTTGCTTTGGCCTTTGCCATTGGCACGCTCACTTTCGCCAGTACTGGAGAGAGATTTCGCAATCCAAACCGGGCATTGTAGCACGTCACCAACCCCCGGCTTCCTGTCAGGTAAGGTTTTCACCTGAAAAATCAAGGCTTAAGCACCAAAAATACCTGCGCTTGCGCCGCATTTCGCCAATCCGGCCGTCATCCTCCATCGGAGGAGAGGACCAGCAGACCGCGCTGGCGCCGGCGCTGCACCTCGGCCACCAGCCAGACCATCCGCGCTTTTTCCGCGTCACTCGCCGTACCCGCAGAGACAGCCTTTTGCAGCGCATTCAGTTCGCGCTGCAGCGGTTCCGCCAGCAATTTGTGGATCGCGCCGTCGAATTCCATCGTCGCCGGTGCTTCGTCGATCTCTTCCTTCAGCACGGCCGTGCGCGCGCCGGCGTACACCTCGGCATAGGGCGACTGCGCCAGTTGCTCGCTGAATGCCGCGAAGTTCGCTTCGCCCTCGATGCCATCGCAGGCACCTACAAGGTGAGTAAGCACTTCGGCCTCAGGCCGCGTGGCATCTAGCAATAGTGCCCGTGTATCGGCATCGAGCCGGGCCGAGAGCGACGGGTAGCACATCAGCAACTGGATCACGCGCTGCTCCAGGCCCGTAGGCGCCTGGCGGCGCGCGCGCGGCCGGGGCTGCGCAAAGCGCCCCACGCGCGACGAGTCGCTGCCCAGGCCGCACACCGCCTCGATCTCGGCGGGCGTCGTACCGGTAGCATCGGCAAGTTCACGCACAATCTGTAGCCGCAGGCCGCCCGCAGGCATGGCTTGCAGCAACGGCTTGGCCTCGTACTGCGCACGGGCGCGCCCCTCGGGCTGGCGCAGGTCCTGCTCCTCGGTCACCACCTGCAGCAGGAAGCGCGACAGCGGCATGGCCGTCTGCACCTGGCGCGCGAACGCATCGGTACCCTCTTCCCGCACATAGCTGTCAGGATCGTGTTCAGCCGGCAAAAACAGGAAACGGATCGTCTTGTTGTCGGCAATGTGCGGCAAACACGCCTCCAGCGCGCGCCGCGCGGCGCGGCGCCCGGCGGCATCGCCATCGAACGAGAACACCACGGCATCGGTCTGGCGCAGCAACTTCTGCACGTGCACGGCCGTGCACGCCGTGCCCAGCGTGGCCACCGCGTTGGCAAAGCCCAACTGCGCCAGCGCCACGACGTCCATATAGCCTTCCACCACCAGCACGTAGCCATTCTCGCGGATCGCATGGCGCGCCTCGAACAGCCCGTAGAGCTCCGTTCCCTTGCTGAACAGCGGTGTTTCGGGGGAGTTCAGGTATTTTGGCTCGCCTTGCCCCATCACCCGGCCGCCAAAGCCGATCACATTGCCCTTGGTGTTGCGGATCGGGAACATGATGCGGTCGCGGAAGCGGTCATAGCGGCGCGGCTTGCCGTCGGCATCGCGCTTTTCGGCGGATTCGATCAGCAGGCCGCTCTCGACGAGCGGCGCGGCAACTGCGTCGTCCCGGTAGCTGCCGAACACCGCCTCGAGCCCCTGCCAGTCGTCCGGGGCATAGCCCAGGCCGAAATGCGCGGCGATCTCGCCGGTCAGCCCACGGCCTTTCAGATACTGGATGGCCTGCGGCGCGGCGCGCAACTGCTTGCGGTAGAAATCGGTGGCGCGCGTCATGGCGTCGGACAGCGCCACGGACTTGGCCTGCTGCTCCGCACGCTGGGCCGGGGGCAGGCGGTCGCGCTCCTCGGGCACGGACAAGCCCACGGACTGGGCCAGTTCGCGCACCGCGTCGGGGTACGACTGGCCGGAATACTCCATCAGGAAGCCAATGGCCGACCCATGGGCGCCGCAGCCGAAGCAGTGATAGAACTGCTTCGTGGGCGAAACCGTGAATGACGGGGATTTTTCGTTATGGAACGGGCACAGTCCCATGAAATTGGCGCCGCCCTTCTTCAGCTGCACATACTTGCCCACCACATCGACAATGTCGACACGGTTGAGCAGGTCCTGAATAAAGGATTGCGGAATCACCCGACTGACCGTCCTGATGGCGCGGCCTGCCATGTCGGCGGCCGCTTTTCTGGGAATGCGTGACCGGAACGTCGCCCGGTAGCTGTCAGATCATTGTAGTGCAGATGCAACGCGCTGCCCGGAAACCCCGCTTTGATCACCAAATCCGTCAAATACGGCAGCAACTTCGCGCATTGCATCATCAAATACTGATCTTACTTGCTGGCCAGCGCGGCCTTGACCAGCGCCGATACCGCCGTCATGTCGGCCCGGCCTGCCAGGCGCGCCTTGACCAGGCCCATGACCTTGCCCATGTCCTGCGGGCCGGCCGCGCCGGACTCGGTCACCGCCTTCTGGACTTCCGCCGCCACTTCGGCGTCCGACAGTTGCGCGGGCATATACGCGCTCAACACCACCACTTCCGCCTTTTCCTTGTCAGCCAGGTCGGTCCGCCCGGCCTGCTCGAACTGCGAGATGGAGTCCTTGCGCTGCTTGAGCATCTTGTCCACCACGACGGTAATGCCGGCATCGTCCAGCTCCACGCGATCATCCACTTCGCGCTGCTTGATAGCGGCCATGAGCAGGCGGATGGTACCCAGGCGCTCCGATTCACGGGCGCGCATGGCGGCCTTCATGTCGTCGTTGATGCGGGCTTTGAGGGACATGGCAGTCTTCCGAAAAAATGGGATCCACAGCAACCGGGCACGCCCTGGGCGATGCTCGGACCGATATACAGACCATAACGCAAAAACCCGCCGGAGCCGTGCCCGCAGCGGGTTTCGAACTGACGCGAAGCGCGGTCAGTAGAGCTTCCTGGGCAGCATCTGGCTGCGGATGTGCTTGTAGTGACGCTTCACCGCGGCGGCCTTCTTGCGCTTGGCGCACCCTGCCAGCCCTTACCAGCGTCATGAGAGGTGCCGATTGTAGCGTAAGGTCTGTGACGCTGCACGCGCATTGCCGCACCCGGCGGCATCCGTGCCCGCTACGCCACAGCGGCGGCCCCACGTGACGCCTCCGCCACAGCCTCGCCCGCTGCCACGGCCGATGCCCACGCCCACTGGAAGTTGTAGCCGCCCAACCAGCCCGTGACGTCCACCACCTCGCCAATGAAATAGAGCCCGTCCACCTCGCGCGCCATCATCGTGGCCGACGACAGCCCGCGCGTGTCCACGCCACCCATCGTCACCTCGGCCTTCTTGTAGCCCTCGGTGCCGGATGGCACCAGGCGCCAGCGGTTCAGCGCATCGCCCAACTGCCGCAGCGCCTTGTCCGGCAGGTCCGCCACCGGCTGTGCGCCGGGCAGGCCGGCGGCGGCACACCACGCGTCGGCCAGCCGCGACGGCAAGCGCTCGCCCAGCAGGTTCGCCAGGTGCTTCCGGCTGCCCTTCTTGTGCCCGATCAGCCAGTCCGCGGCGTCCTCGCCATCGAACAGATCGATCTCGATTGGGGCGCCCGGCCGCCAGTAGCTCGAAATCTGCAGCACCGCAGGGCCGGACAGGCCGCGGTGCGTCCAGAGCAGGTCTTCCTTGAAGGCACCGGCCGTCTTGCCGCTGCCGGTGCCGATATCCACTTCCATCGATACCCCGGCCAGCGGCACGAACGGCTGCCACGCCTGGCCGTCGAAGGTCAGCGGCACCAGCGCCGGGCGCGTCTCCACAATCTTGAGCCCGAACTGCCGCGCGAGGCGGTAGCCGAAATCCGTGGCCCCGATCTTCGGGATCGACAAGCCGCCCGTGGCCACCACCACGGCCCCGGCGCGTACCGTGCCCTGCGCGGTCAGCAGCAGGTAGTCATCGCCTTCGCGGCGGATTTCGTCGATCGTGCAGCCGGTCCGCCAGTGCACGTTGCCGGCGTCACATTCCGCGCGCAGCAGCTGGATCACATCCTCGGCGCTGCTGTTGCAGAACAGCTGCCCGCGATGTTTCTCATGCCAGCCGATGTCATACCGGCGCATCAGCGCCAGGAAGTCCTGCGGGGTGTAGCGCGCCAGCGCCGACCGGCAAAAGTGCGGGTTCGATGACAGGTAGTTGGCCGGACCTGCCTGCAGATTGGTGAAGTTGCAGCGCCCCCCGCCCGAGATGCGAATCTTCTCAGCCAGCCGCGTGGCGTGGTCGATCAACACCACACGCGCGCCGCGCTGCCCGGCCACGGCGGCACACATCATGCCGGCCGCACCCGCGCCCAGCACCGCCACATCGAATCGGTTCGATCCCGTTGTCATACCTGCCTTTCAAGAAGCGTGGATTGTAGCGAAAACCCGTGCCGGCGCGCCGACCGCCGCTGTGCTACCCTGCTGACCTTCCCTGTTTATGCGCACTTGCCGGCACGATCCACGCAGATCGCCGCCGGCCACCCTGTTTACATGCTCGTCCTCGGTATCGAATCCTCCTGCGATGAAACCGGGCTGGCCCTCTATGACACCGAGGCCGGCCTGCTGGCGCACGCGCTGCATTCGCAGATCGCCATGCACCGCGAATACGGCGGCGTGGTGCCCGAACTCGCTTCGCGCGACCATATCCGCCGCGTGCTGCCGCTGCTGCGGCAAGTGCTGGCCGACGCCGGCCGCACGCGCCAGGACATCGACGCCATCGCCTACACCCAGGGCCCCGGCCTGGCCGGCGCGCTGCTCGTGGGCGCATCGGTCGCCAACGCGCTGGGTTTCGCACTGAACGTGCCGATGATCGGCGTGCACCACCTGGAAGGCCACCTGCTCTCCCCGCTGCTGACCGACGCGCCGCCGCCGTTCCCGTTCGTCGCGCTGCTGGTCTCGGGCGGCCATACCCAGTTGATGGAAGTGAAAGGCGTGGGCGACTACACGCTGCTGGGCGAGACCCTGGACGATGCCGCCGGCGAAGCGTTCGACAAGACCGCCAAGCTGCTGGGCCTGGGCTATCCGGGCGGGCCCGAGGTGTCGCGCATGGCGGCGTACGGCACGCCGGGCGCGTTCGACCTGCCGCGCCCGATGCTCCATTCCCGCAATCTCGACTTCTCGTTCGCGGGGCTCAAGACCGCCGTGCTCACCCAGACACGCAAGCTGAGCAACCCGTGCGAGCAGGACCGCGCCAACCTCGCGCGCGCGTTCGTCGATGCCATCGTCGATGTGCTGTCGGCCAAGTCGTTCACCGCGCTCAAGCAGACCGGCCACAAGCGCCTGGTCGTAGCCGGCGGCGTGGGCGCCAACCAGCAATTGCGCGAGCGGCTCGATGAACTGGGCCGCCGCCGCAAGGTGGACGTGTACTACCCTGACCTCGCGTTCTGCACCGATAACGGCGCGATGATCGCCTTTGCGGGCGCAATGCGGCTCCAGGCCGCGCCGCAACTGGCCCGCCACGGCTATGACTACGGCGTGACGCCGCGCTGGGATCTGGCCGATATCCGATTGCCGGCTTGATTCCTCGGGCATCGCAACATCATTGAGAACCTTCCAGAACCCATGTCCGCCGGCATGGGTTTTTTGTTGGTAGGAAAGCTCTAACGCCAGCCACGGGCGGACACATCGCAGTCACAACGGCGCCCAACAATATGCGTTTCCCGCATCACATATCGACAACAAGAGGAAACGACCATGGATCGCCGCAAGTTCTTGAAATGGGGAAGCTTTGTCACGGTCACCGTTGCCACCACCGGGCTGACCGCTTGCGGCGGCAATGACGATCCGACCCCCGCCCCGCCGCCGGCCGCCGACGCTGGCAACACCTTCACATTCCAGCAGGGCGTGGCCTCGGGCGATCCCAAACCCGACAGCGTGATGCTGTGGACCCGCGTGGAGGGCAGCAACGGCGGCAAGCCCGTGAACGTGCGGCTGCAGGTCTCCACGCAGGCGGATTTCGGCACGCTGCTGGTGGACAGCACGCTGCAGGCCCTGCCCGACTGGGACTACACGCTGCGCAACAAGGTCACCGGGCTGTCCGCGGCCACCACGTATTACTACCGATTCCTGACCGGCAGCCAGACCAGCCCGGTGGGCCGCACACGCACCGCGCCGGCGGCCGGCACGCCGCTGTCGCAGCTGAAGTTCGCGTTCGTCTCATGCCAGGACTGGAGCGTGAACCACTGGGCCGGCATGGAGGAACTGGCCGCGCAGGACCTCGATTTCGTCGTTCATATCGGCGACTACATCTACGAAACCGTCGGCGCGGCATTCCAGACCGGCAAGGTGGAGACCCGCCACGCGCAACTGCGCCTGCCGGATGGCACGGCCGGCACGGGCGGCGACGGCTCCACCTACGCCACCACGATCAACGACTACCGCTACCTCTACAAGACCTATCGCAGCGATCCGCGCCTCCAGGCGCTGCACGCGCGCTTTCCGTTCATCGGCATCTGGGACGACCACGAATTCTCCGACGATTGCTGGCAGGACCGCCAGACTTACAGCGCCACCGACGATGCCACGCCGCGCACGGCCCGGCGCCGCGCGGCCAGCCAGGCATGGTTCGAGTTCATGCCGGCCGATGTCAGCTTCGACGCGGCCAACGCCTCGTTCCAGAACATCCAGATCTATCGCGCGTTCACGTTCGGCAACCTGGCCACGCTGGTCATGACCGACGAGCGCCTGTACCGCGCCGACCACGTGATCCCCGAGCCCGCGGCCGGCAGCAGCATCGGCAGCCGCTACTTCGTGCCCAAGGCCACGCTGGCGGGCCTGGAAGCGCAGAAGATGACCGCCGCCGCCGGGGCGCTGACGCCGGTGTCGATCCTCGGCGATACCCAGCGCGGCTGGTGGCAGGAGCAGATGCAGGGCGCCACCACCACCTGGAAGCTCTGGGGTAACGAGGTGTCACTGCTGCGCATGCAGATCGACGGTACGCAGGCCATTGCCACCCTGCTGGCGGCGGGCCTGGTGCAGGCCAATGCCGCGCTGGCGCCGCTGCAGGCCGCCATAACCGCGGCACTGGTCACGGACCTGACCACAGCCAAGGGCGATGGCACCTATCCGACGCCCGCCTACGCGTCACTGAAGGCATTGCTCCAGACCAGCGCTGGCGTGCCGGGCGCCGTGTTCGACGCGACCATCGCGCCGGCACTGAACGCGCAACTGCCGCCCGTGACGCTGCTGGATAAGTACATTCTCAATGCGGATCAGTGGGATGGCTACAACGCCGAGCGCAAGAGCATGATGGCGTTCCTGAAAACCCGGAATATCGCCAATGTGGTGGCGCTCACGGGCGATATCCACGCATTCTTCGCCGGTCCGGTCATGGACGACTACGACGCCGGCTCGCCCGCGCCGGTGATGGTGGACCTGGTCACGGCGGGGCTGTCGAGCAACTCGTTCTTCAGCTACTTCAAAAGCGTGGTGGACACCGATGCGGCGTTTGCCGCCGCCAAGCCGCTGGTCTACGTGGAACAGGGCGGCGCGGTGGTGAATACGTTCAACGGCACGCTGTCGGCATTCAACCCGTGGCTCAAGCACGTGGACACCGACGCGCAGGGCTACGCCGTGGTCACGCTGACGGCCGCCAAGCTCAGTTGCAGCTTCAACAAGCTGAAGCCGATTGCCGACGGCGTGGCGCCGGCGCTGCCGGCCACGGCCAGCAGCAAGGTCGTGGAGGTGGTGGCGGGTATGCCGGCGGTGAATGTGATTTGATCCTTGAGGGGGCGCGGGCGCTGGGCCTGGTTGAGGCGCCGGCCCTCTCCCCCGGCCCCTCTCCCATGGGGAGAGGGGAGCAAACCAGCGGCCGATGTCAGGCCGCCGTTCGCTTGTCGTGCTCGATCACCGCATAGGCGCTGTGATTGTGGATCGATTCGAAGTTCTCGGCTTCCAGCGTGTACGCCACGATCCGGTCGTCGGCGTTCAGGCGCATGGCGATGTCGCGCACCAGGTCTTCAACGAATTTCGGGTTCTCATAGGCGCGCTCGGTCACGAACTTCTCGTCGGGGCGCTTGAGCAGGCCCCACAGCTCGCACGACGCCTCTTCCTCGGCCATGCGCACCAGCGCCTCCACGGGCAGGTCGCCGGCCAGCTCCACGCGCATCGTGATGTGCGAGCGCTGGTTGTGCGCGCCATACTGCGAGATCTTCTTCGAACACGGGCACAGGCTCGTCACCGGCACCAGCGCGGTCAGCCACACGTGCGCCTGGCCGTCGCGCACCTCGCCCGCCAGCGTGACCTCGTAATCCATCAGCGATTCCACACCGGACACCGGCGCGGTCTTCGAGATGAAATACGGGAACGTGACCTCGATGCGGCCGGCGTCGGCTTCCAGGCGCACCAGCATGTCGTCCAGCAGGGTGCGGAACCCGGCCAGGTCCAGCGGCGCCCGGTTTTCCTCCAGCAGCGCCACGAAGCGCGACATGTGCGTGCCCTTCTGGTCCGCCGGCAGCCGCACGTCCAGGTTGAACGTGCCCACCGTGGCCATCACGCCGGCCGGGGTCTTCAGGGTGAGCGGATAGCGCACGCCTTTCACGCCAACTCGCTGAATTACGATCTGGCGGGTGTCCACGCTCGACTGCACGTCGGGCATGACGAAGGCGGGATTGATGTCATTCATCTACGGTTTCCTTTACGGTCGCGGCGGTTTCGCCGCCGCGCAACGAGTGTGAAAAGAAACCGGCGCGGGATAAGCCGCGCCGGCTTTTACTGCCCTGAGCCGTCGGTTCAGGCCACGCGCGGCGTGGCCACCTTGACGGGTGCCTCGGCAATGGCAAAGCGCTCGCGCACCGAGCGTTCGATGCCGGCGGCATCGAGCCCGCACTGCGAAAGCAGGAAAGCGGGATCGCCATGATCAATGAACTTGTCGGGCAGGCCCAGCACCAGCACCGGCATCTCGATGCCGGCCTCGGCCAGCGCCTCGAGCACCGCGCTGCCCGCGCCACCCATCATGCTGCCCTCTTCCACCGTGACCAGGTAATCGTGGCTGGCGGCCAGCGACTTCACCAGTTCCACGTCGAGCGGCTTCACGAAGCGCATATTGGCCACCGAGGCGTCCAGCGCCTCGGCCGCGACCAGTGCCGGATGCAGCATCGAACCGAACGCCAGGAACGCCACGCGCTGGCCAGGGCGGGCGTGCCCTTCACGCCGCATTTCGCCCTTGCCCACCGGCAGCGCGGTCAGCGCGGCCTGCGTGGCCACGCCGGCCCCGGCGCCGCGCGGATAGCGCACGGCGGTCGGGCCATCCTGCTGGAACGCGGTGGTCAGCAGTTGGCGGCATTCGTTCTCGTCGGCCGGCGCCATCACCATCATGTTGGGGATGCAGCGCAGGTAGGCAATGTCGTATGCGCCCGCGTGCGTGGCGCCATCGGCGCCCACCAGGCCGGCACGGTCCAGCGCGAACACCACCGGCAGGTTCTGCAGGGCCACGTCGTGGATCAGCTGGTCATAGCCGCGCTGCAGGAACGTGGAGTAGATCGCCACGACCGGCTTCAGGCCCTCACAGGCCAGGCCGCCGGCAAACGTCACCGCGTGCTGCTCGGCGATGCCCACGTCGTAGTAGCGATCCGGGAAACGCTTCTCGAACTCCACCATGCCCGAGCCCTCGCGCATGGCCGGGGTCACGCCGATCAGGCGCTTGTCCGCGGCGGCCATGTCGCATAGCCATTCGCCGAAAACCTGCGTGTAGGTCTTGCGCGACGGCTTGCCGGACGGACGAATGCCCTCGGCCGGATTGAACTTGCCCGGGCCGTGGTAGAGGATCGGGTCCGCCTCGGCCAGCTTGTAGCCCTGGCCCTTCTTGGTCACCACGTGCAGGAACTGCGGGCCGTGCCCTTCCAGCGCGCGCTGGCGGATGTTCTGCAGCGTCGGCACCAGCGACCCGAGGTCGTGGCCGTCGATCGGGCCGATGTAGTCGAAGCCGAATTCCTCGAACAGCGTGGCCGGCACGACCATGCCC
>Ga0255338_1006061_pt1 | contig 10574 bp, 12 predicted proteins | sample MeOH1_35cm_T4_19_FD_203715 | JGI IMG/M metagenome (GOLD analysis project Ga0255338, IMG submission 203715) | Sandy soil microbial communities from University of British Columbia, Vancouver, Canada - MeOH1_35cm_T4_195 | ecosystem: Engineered > Artificial ecosystem > Sand microcosm > Unclassified ... | reverse complement strand
TGCCGGTCTCGAGGTTCGACAGCAGCCGGATCTCCTCGAGCGTGGCGAGCGGCATCGCGTGGGCCTCGTCGATGAGCGCGACCACCTGGCGCCCCTCGGCGTGCAACGCGATCAGGCGGTCCTGCAGCCCGCGCAGGAGCTGGGTCGTGTTCGCCCCCTTGGTGTCGATGCCCAGCTCGCTCGCGATCGCGATGAGCATCTCGTCCCGCGTGAGGCTGGGCACGGCCAGGTAGATGGTCTCGACGGTGTCCGGCAGGCGCTCCATGAGCACGCGGCAGAGCATCGTCTTGCCGGTTCCGACCTCGCCCGTGACCTTGACGAGCCCCTCGCCCGCGGTGATCGCGTAGACCAGCGCCTCGAGCGTCGCGCCGCGGTTGGCCCCGGCGAAGAAGAACTCGGTGTGCGGGGTGATGCGGAACGGCGCCTCGCGCAGGCCGAAATGCTCCAGGTACATCGTCATGGATGGGGCGACCGGGGTGTCAGTTGCGGGTGCCGGGCGCGGCAGCCGGGTCGGCGGGATCCGATGCGCCGAGTTTAGCACCGGCACGCCCCGCCGCCTCGAGCCGGCTGTAGAGCGTGCTCCGGGAAATCCCGAGGAGCTTGGCCGCCTGCGACATGTTGCCCTGCGCCACCTCGATCGCGGCATCGAGGTAGGTCGATTCGAGGGCCTTCAGGGCCGCATCGAGGCTGAAGGGGCGCCCCGACGACAGATCGGACCTTGCGTCGGCGAGGCGCTCCCCCGCGCCGCTCGCGCCCGGTTGCGGGGGGGCGAACTCGGACTCCAGGTCCGCCTCGCCGACGGTGTAGCCGGCGAACTTGGTGTTCAGGCGGATCACGATGTTGCGCAGCTCGCGCACGTTCCCCGGAAACGGGTAGGCGAGCCAGCGCGCGCGGGCGCCCTCGTCGAGCTCGAACGGCTGCGTGCCCGCGCGCTCGGAGAACACGTGCCGGAAATGGTCGAGCAGGCGAAGCCTGTCGTCGCCCAGCTCGCGAAGCGCCGGCACCGCGATCGTGAAGACCGACAGGCGATGGTAGAGGTCGGCCCGGAAGCGCCCCTGGCGGATCTCCTGGCGCAGGTCGCGGTTGGTGGCCGCCACGATGCGCGCGCGGCTCACTCGGGTCTGCGTCTCGCCCACGCGCTGGTACTCGCCGTTCTCGAGCACCCGCAGCAGCTTCGCCTGGAGGTCGATGGGCAGCTCGCCGATCTCGTCGAGGAAGAGCGTGCCGTCGGCGGCGTCCTCGAAGTAGCCGGCCTTCGACTGGATCGCGCCGGTGAACGCTCCCTTCGCGTAGCCGAACAGCGTGGGCTCCACGAGGGACGGCGAGATCGCCGCGCAGTTGAGGGCGAGGAAAGGCTCGCGCGCCCGCGGGCTCAGTTGGTGCAGCAGGAAGACGACGCGCTCCTTGCCGCTGCCGGACTCGCCCTCGACGAGGGCGGGAAACCCCGACGACGCGTACAGGTCGATCTGGCTGCGCAGCTTGCGCATCGGGGGGCTCTCGCCGATGAGGCCCCGGTCTTCCTCCACGCTGCCGGGCGCGGGGGCGAGATCCCGGGAGCGCAGCACGCGCTGCAGCAGCGCGCGCAGGTCGTCGGGCTCGCAGGGCTTGGGCACGAGGTCGGCGGCGCCCAGCGCGCGCGCCCGGCGCGCGTTCGATTCCTCGTTCTGGCCGGTAAGCACCACGATGCGCACGTCCGGCGCGTGCGCGAGGATGTCCCCGATGAGCTTGAAGCCCTCGGTGGGCAGGTGCGTGGCGGGGGGCAGTCCCAGGTCGATGAGCGCGAGGTCGGGCGGTCCCGCCATCCCGCGCAGCGCGGCGACGGCCGAGGGCCGGTCCGAGGCGCAGGTGAGCTCGAAGTCCGGACCCAGCACGAAAGCCAGGCTTTCGTTGATCAGCGGATCGTCGTCGACGAGCAGGAGTCGGGGTTTCATCGGGTTGCCGTGACGTGCGTGCGTGGCGGGGATTATAGGACGCCGCGGCTCCGGGGGCGCCGCTGATTGCTGCTAGAATAGCCACCCTTTTCCGCCAGCTCCCATTCCCGCGTGACCGCAGAGAATCTCGTCGAGATCGACGCCGTGAATTTCGGCTACGGTCGCCGCCCGGTCCTCGAGGGCATCTCGATGCGCGTGCCGCGCGGGAAGGTGGTCGCGATCATGGGCGGCAGCGGCTGCGGGAAGACGACGCTCCTCAGGCTCATCGGCGGGCAGTTGCGGCCCGGCAAGGGCGCGATCCGCGTGGACGGGAAGGTGGTCCACGAGCTCGACCGCGAGGGGCTGTACGCGCTGCGCCGCCGGATGAGCATGCTGTTCCAGTTCGGGGCGCTGTTCACCGACATGACGGTCTTCGACAACGTCGCGTTCCCGCTGCGCGAGCACGCCGGCATTTCCGAGGAGATGGTGCGCGACCTCGTCCTCATGAAGCTCGAGGCGGTGGGACTGCGCGGCGCCCACAACCTGATGCCCTCGGAGCTCTCCGGCGGCATGGCGAGGCGGGTGGCGCTCGCGCGGGCGGTCGTGATGGACCCGATGCTGGTGATGTACGACGAGCCATTCGCCGGGCTCGACCCGATCTCGATGTCCGTGGTCGGGAGCCTCATCAGGCGCCTCAACGACGCCCTCGGGGCCACCTCGATCATCGTCACGCACGACGTCGTCGAGTCGATGCAGATCGTCGACTACCTGTACTTCGTCGCCGAGGGCCGCGTGGTCGGGGAGGGCACGCCGCAGCAGATCCGCGAGACGCAGCTGCCGGTGGTGCACCAGTTCGTGCACGGGGAAACCGACGGCCCGGTGCCGTTCCACTACCCGGCGCCGTCGTACGACGAGGACGTGGGGCTCGCCGCCGCGCGCGCGGAGGCCGCCCATGCTTGACCGGGCGCGCCGGACCCTCGTCCGGCTGGGGCACAACTTCATCGACAACGTCTGGCGCGTGGGCGCGATGACGCGGTTCTTCTTCATGCTGATGGTGGCGTCGGGAACGAGCCTGCGGCGGTTCCGGCTGGTGATGCGCGAGGTCTACTTCACCGGCGTCCTGTCCCTCATCATCATCGTGGTCTCGGGGCTCTTCGTGGGCATGGTGCTGGGCCTCCAGGGCTTCGAGACGCTCCAGACCTACGGCGCCCAGGATTCGGTCGGCGTGCTCGTGGCGCTGTCCCTGCTGCGCGAGCTCGGCCCCGTCGTCGCCGCGCTGCTCTTCGCGAGCCGCGCCGGCTCGGCGATCACCGCCGAGATCGGGCTCATGAAGGCCACCGAGCAGCTCACCGCCATGGACATGATGGCGGTGTCGCCGATGGCGCGCGTCATCGCGCCGCGCTTCTGGGCCGGCGTGATCTCGATGCCGCTGCTCGCCGCCATCTTCTCGGCGATGGGCATCTTCGGCGGCTATCTCGTGGCCGTCGTGATGATCGGCGTGGACAACGGCACGTTCTGGTCGCAAATGCAGGCGGCGGTGGACTTCCGGTATGATGTGATGAACGGCGTCGTGAAGAGCATCGTGTTCGGAATCGCAGTCACCGTGATCGCGACCTTCGAGGGCTTCGACGCGCCGCCGACCGCCGAGGGTGTGTCCGGCGCGACGACCCGCACCGTGGTGAGTTCCTCGCTCGCCATCCTCTCCCTGGACCTGGTGCTCACCGCCCTGATGCTTCGCGGCGACTACTGACGGGCAACCCCGGACACGCAGGAACACCATGGAAAGAACGACCATCGATCTCTGGTTCGGCGCCTTCGTCCTGACGGGGTTCGCCGCGCTTCTCGTGCTGGCCCTCAAGGTCGGCAATCTCGGCGCCGACCGCGTGAATTCGACCTACCGCGTCGAGGCGCGCTTCGACAACATCGGCAGCCTGAAGGTGCGGGCACCGGTGCGAAGCTCCGGCGTGCTCGTGGGCCGGGTGGCCGACATCCGCTTCGACAACGAGCGTTTCCAGGCCTCGGTCATCCTCGCCCTGGACACGCGCTACGGATTCCCGAAGGACACCGGCGCCTCGATCCTGACCTCGGGGCTCCTCGGCGAGCAGTTCGTGGGGCTGGACGCGGGCGGCGACGAAAAGAAGCTCGCCGACGGCGACCGGATCACGATCACCCAGTCGGCTGTCGTCCTGGAGCGACTGATCGGCCAGTTCCTCTTCAGCAAGGCCCAGGAGGACGGGGCTAAGAAGTAAGGGCGGGGAACCCACCGCCGCCGCCGCGCTCCAATCGCAACACCCCCGCAGACAGGACACCCCATGATCCGCACCACCGCCGCTCTCGCATTGACCGCCCTCGCGTTCGTCGCCGGCGCGCCCGCGCAGGCGCAGGACCTCGCGCCCGACGCGCTCGTGCGCAAGTCGATCGACGAGGTCCTCGTCGTCATCAAGGCCGACAAGGAGCTGCAGAACGGCAATCCGAAGAAGCTGCACGCCCTGATCGAGGAGAAAGTGCTCCCGCACTTCGATTTCTCGCGCATGACGCGCCTCGCCGTGGGACGCAGCTGGGCGCAGGCCTCGGACGCGCAGAAGGCGGCGCTCACCAGGGAATTCCAGACCCTTCTCGTGCGGACGTATTCCACGTCGCTCTCGCAGTACCGCGACCAGAAGATCGACGTGCGGCCGGCGAGGTTCGCGGCCCAGGACAAGGACACCGTCGTGAAGACCGTCGTGAGCCAGCCCGGCGGGCAGCCCATCCCGATCGACTACGGCATGGAGCGCACGGACAAGGGCTGGAAGGTCTACGACGTGGTGGTCGACGGCGTTTCCCTCGTGACGACCTATCGCGGCTCCTTCAACGACCAGATCCAGAAGTCCGGGATCGACGGGCTCGTGAAGACCCTCGCGGACCGCAACCAGTCCCCGGAATCGCCGAAGGCGGCCGTGAAGGTCGATCTCAAGAAGTGAACGGGGAAACGCGCGCGGAGGTGCTGGCCCTCGAGGGAGCGCTCTCCTTCGGGACCTTGCCGCAGGTCATGGCCGAAAGCCAGGCCTACAGCGCGCGCTCCGACCTCCCCGACCGCCTCACCATCGACTTCTCGGCGATCACGGACGTCGATTCCTCCGCCGTGGCGCTGCTGCTCGAATGGCGGCGCGAGGCCGCCCGCCGCGGCAAGGGGCTCTATTTCGTCAACCTCCCGGCCAACCTCCTCTCGCTGGCCGAGCTCTACGGCGTCACCGGGCTCATCCAACCCTGCCGGGCCTGAGGATGGCCACCGCCGCGGTGGAGGTGCGCGACGTCTCCAAGCGCTTCGGTGCGCTGCGCGCCCTCGACGGCGTTTCCCTCACGGTGGAGGAGGGCGAATTCTTCGCGCTGCTGGGGCCGAACGGGGCCGGGAAGACCACGCTGATCTCCGCCCTGGGCGGCCTGGTGCGCCCCGACTCCGGCCGCCTGCGCGTATTGGGCCGCGACGTCGCGACCGAGTTCGGCGAGGCGCGCAGGCTCCTCGGGATCGTTCCCCAGGAAATCGTCTTCGATCCCTTCTTCAGCGTTCGCGAGACACTCGAGCTGCAGTCGGGCTACTTCGGGCTGCGCGACAACGGGAAGTGGATCGACGAGCTGCTCGAGCGCCTGGCCCTGGGCGTGAAGGCCGACGCGAACATGCGCTCGCTCTCGGGCGGCATGAAGCGGCGCGTGATGGTGGCGCAGGCGCTGGTGCATCGCCCGCCGGTCATCGTTCTCGACGAGCCCACGGCCGGGGTGGACGTGGAGCTGCGCCAGACGCTCTGGCAGTTCGTCCGCGAGCTGAACGCGGCCGGGCACACCATCGTCCTCACGACGCACTACCTCGAGGAAGCCCAGAACCTGTGCTCGCGCATCGCGATGATGAAGGCGGGCCGGATCGTCGCGCTCGATTCCACCGAGCGCCTCCTGGCGGCATTCTCGGAGCGCGTGCTGCGGGTGAAGCTGGCGGGATGCGAGCTTCCCGCGTCGCTCGCCGCCGGCGCCACCGTGGATGCGACCGGCTGGCACCGGATTCCCGTCGAGAACGCGGCGCAGGTCGAAAGCGCGCTCGCGCGGCTTCGCGAGTCGGGCGCGCGCGTGTCGCACCTCGAGGTGACCGAGCCGGAGCTCGAGGAGGTGTTCGTGAAGATCATGGCGCGCGGCTACGCCCCGGACCGGGAGGCGGCGTGACGCGCGGCTTCCCGACGCTCCTGCGCAAGGAGGTGATGCGCTTCTGGAAGGTGAGCTTCCAGACGGTGGCGGCCCCGGTGCTCTCCGCGCTCCTCTACCTCGTGATCTTCTCGCACGCGCTGTCGGCCCGCGTGGAGGCCTACCCGGGCGTGCGCTACACCGAGTTCCTCGTGCCGGGCCTCGCGATGATGTCGATGCTCCAGAACGCCTTCGCCAACACGTCCTCGTCGCTCATCCAGTCGAAGATCACGGGCAACATCGTCTTCATCCTGCTGTCGCCCCTCACCCCCGGCGACCTTTTCGCGGCCTACCTGCTCGCGGCCGTGGCGCGCGCCGTCGTCGTGGGGGCGGGCGTGTTCCTGGCGGTGGCCTGGCTGGTGCCCTTGCCGGTCCCGAACCCCCTGTGGCTCTTCGCGTTCGCGTTCACGGGGGCGGGCATCCTCGGCGCGCTGGGCATCATCGCGGGGATCTGGGCGGACAAGTTCGACCAGCTCGCGGCGTTCCAGAACTTCCTCGTCATGCCGCTCACGTTCCTCGCCGGGGTCTTCTATTCGGTCGATTCGCTCCCCCCGTTCTGGCAGGCGGCATCGCACCTGAACCCGTTCTTCTACGCCGTCGACGGCTTCCGCTATGCCTTCCTGGGGAAGTCGGACGTGTCGCCGTGGGCGAGCCTCGCGATTGCGAGCGCCGCGTTCTGTGCCCTATCATGGCTGACTCTGCATCTGCTGCGTTCCGGCTACAAGTTGAGGAATTGAGGCCGCCATGGCCGACAGAAAATCCATCGAGGAAGCGATTCGCCAGGGGCTCGAGTGCTCGCACGTCGAGGTCCACGGTGACGACGGGGTGCATTTCGAGGCGCTCGTCGTGAGCCCGGCTTTCGCGGGAAACTCCCGCGTGCGCCGTCACCAGATGGTCTACGCGGCACTGGGCGAACGCATGCGCGAGGAGATCCACGCGCTGTCGATGCAGACCCTTTCGCCGGAAGAGTGGGCCGCCCGCTGACCCGATTCCCGGGGCCGGCCCGTCCGGCCCCCTAGCCAGAACGACCCATGCAGAAGCTCTCGATCCAAGGCGGCACCCCGCTTTCCGGCGAAATCCGCGTCTCCGGGGCGAAGAACGCCGCGCTCCCCATTCTCGCAGCCGCGCTCCTGGCCGGCGCGCCCATGCGCGTGGCCAACCTTCCGCGCCTGAAGGACGTGGAGACGATGCTGGCGCTCCTCGAGCGCATGGGCGTGCGCGTGACCCGTGACGAGGGCGGCGCGAGCCTCGACGCGGCGCGCCTCACCGACCCCTTCGCGCCCTACGAGCTGGTGAAGACCATGCGCGCCTCGGTCCTCGCCCTCGGACCGCTGGTGGCCCGGTTCGGGGAGGCCCGCGTGTCGCTGCCCGGGGGATGCGCCATCGGCGAGCGGCCGGTGGACCTGCACATCAAGGGCCTCGAGGCCATGGGCGCCTCGGTCGGGATCGAGTCGGGATACATCCACGCCAAGGCTTCGCGGCTGAAGGGCGCGAGGATCTTCATGGACACGGTCACCGTCACGGGGACCGAGAACCTGATGATGGCCGCGTGCCTCGCCGAGGGCGAGACCGTGCTGGAGAACGCGGCCCGCGAGCCCGAGGTGGTCGACCTCGCCAGGTGCCTCGTCGCGATGGGCGCCCGCATCCGCGGGCACGGAACGGACGTGATCGCGATCGAGGGCGTGGAGCGGCTGGGCGGCGTCGACTACTCGGTGATGCCGGATCGCATCGAGGCGGGCACGTTCCTCGCCGCCGCGGCGGCGACCCGGGGAAACATCACGATCACGCACGCCCCGGTGGCCGCCCTCGATGCCGTGATCGAGAAGCTGCGCGAGGCGGGCGCCGAGATTTCGGCCGCCGGCGAAACGCTGTCGATCCGGATGGCCGGACGTCCCCGTTCGGTAAGCGTGCGCACGGCGCCGTATCCGGCGTTTCCGACGGACATGCAGGCGCAGTTCCTCGCGCTCAACGCCATAGCGTCGGGCACCGCGCTGGTGATCGAGACGATCTTCGAGAACCGGTTCATGCACGTGCAGGAACTGCGCCGCCTCGGCGCGAGCATCGACATCGAGGGCAACACCGCGGTCGTCCACGGCGTGGAGCGGCTGGCCGGGGCGACGGTGATGGCGACCGACCTGCGCGCCTCCGCGAGCCTGGTGATCGCGGGGCTGGTGGCCGACGGCGAAACGGTGGTGGACCGCATCTATCATCTCGATCGCGGCTACGAGCGGCTCGAGGACAAGCTCTCCCGGCTCGGCGCCCGCATCCGCCGCGTGAACTGAGAATCCCGCCATGATCACCATTGCGCTGTCCAAGGGACGAATCTACGAGGAGACGAAGCCGCTGCTCGAGGCGGCCGGCATCGTTCCCGCGGAGGATCCGGAGGTCTCCCGAAAGCTCATCCTGCCCACCGGCAAGCCGGGAGTGCGCGTGATCATCGTCCGCGCTTCCGACGTGCCGACCTACGTGCAGTACGGCGCCGCCGACCTGGGCGTCGCCGGGCGCGACCTGCTGATCGAGCACGGCGGCCGGGGGCTCTACCAGCCGCTCGACCTGGGCATCGCGCGCTGCCGGATGATGGTGGCGGTGCCCGAGGATTTCGACTATTCCGCGGCGGTGCGCAGGGGCGCGAGGCTGCGCGTGGCGACCAAGTACATCCAGATCGCGCGCGAGCACTTCGCGGCCAAGGGCGTGCACGTCGACCTGATCAAGCTCTACGGGTCCATGGAGCTCGCGCCGCTCGTCGGGCTCGCCGACGCCATCGTGGACCTCGTGGACACCGGCAGCACCCTGCGCGCCAATCGCCTCAAGGCCGTCGAGGAGATCCTCGCGGTGTCGAGCCGGCTCATCGTGAACCCCGCCTCGATGAAGGTGAAGCGCGCGGAGGTGATGCCGCTCATCGAGGCGTTCGAGGGGGCGAGCCGTGGCTGAACCGCGCCGGCTTTCCACCCGCGATCCGGGCTTCGAGGGCGAGCTCGCCGCGCTCCTCGCCTTCGAGGGCGCGCAGGACGAGGAGGTGGACCGCACGGTGGCCGCGATCCTCGCGGACGTGCAACGGCGCGGGGACGAGGCGCTCCTCGAGTACACGCGCAGGTTCGACCGCTGGTCGCCCGCCTCCGCGGCCGCGCTCGAGGTTTCCCGGGCCGACTGCCGCGAGGCGCTCTCGCGGATCGGCCGCGCGGAACGCGAGGCGCTCGAATCGGCGGCCGGGCGCATCCGCGACTACCACGAGCACCTGCACCTCAGGAGCTGGCGCATCGAGGAGGCCGACGGCACGATGCTCGGCCAGCAGGTCACGCCGCTCGACCGCGTCGGCCTGTACGTGCCGGGCGGCAAGGCGGCCTATCCGTCCTCGGTGCTCATGAACGCGGTGGCGGCCAAGGTCGCCGGCGTTCCCGAACTCGTGATGGTCGTTCCGACCCCGGACGGCGTGGCCAATGACCACGTCCTGGCGGCGGCGAGCATCGCCGGCGTCGACCGGGTCTTCCGCGTGGGCGGGGCGCAGGCGGTCGGCGCGCTCGCCTTCGGCACCCGGAGCGTCCCGGCCGTCGACAAGATCGTGGGCCCCGGCAACGCCTACGTCGCGGCGGCCAAGCGACGCGTGTTCGGTCGCGTCGGCATCGACATGGTGGCGGGCCCGTCGGAGATCCTCGTCCTGGCGGATGCCTCCGCGAACCCGGACTGGGTGGCGATGGACCTCTTCTCCCAGGCCGAGCACGACGAGATCGCGCAGGCGATCCTGCTCACGCCGGACCCGGCCTTCGCCGACCGCGTGCTCGCCTCGATGCGAAAGGCCATCGGGACGATGCCGCGCCGCGCGATCATCGAGGCGTCGCTCGCCAACCGCGGCGCGATCATCGACGTGCGCGACATGGACGAGGCCTGCGCGATCGCCAACCGCATCGCGCCGGAGCACATGGAACTCGCGGTGGACGACCCGCTGCTGCCGAAGATCCGCCACGCCGGCGCCATCTTCATGGGCCACTTTTCCTCGGAAGCGCTGGGCGACTACTGCGCCGGGCCGAACCACGTGCTGCCGACTTCGCGCACCGCGCGCTTCTCCTCCCCGCTCGGCGTCTACGACTTCCAGAAGCGGTCCAGCCTCATCCGCGTCGCGCGCGGGGCGGCGGGGCGGCTGGGGGCCACGGCCACGGCGCTCGCGCGCGCCGAGGGGCTGGAGGCGCACGCGCGCAGCGCGGAACTGCGGGGCGAGGCAGGCAAGTGAAAGGCGCCGCCAACTGGGTGCGCGACGAGATCCGCGCCCTTTCGGCCTACCACGTCGCGCCCGCGGCCGGGCTGGTGAAGCTCGATGCGATGGAAAACCCGTACGCGCTGCCGCCGGCGCTCGCCGAGGAGCTCGGGCGGCACCTGGCGCGGGTCGCGATCAACCGCTACCCGGACCCCGAGGCGCCCCGCCTCAAGGCGGCGCTTCGCGCGGCGATGGCGATCCCCGAAGGG
>Ga0255338_1006059_pt1 | contig 10576 bp, 18 predicted proteins | sample MeOH1_35cm_T4_19_FD_203715 | JGI IMG/M metagenome (GOLD analysis project Ga0255338, IMG submission 203715) | Sandy soil microbial communities from University of British Columbia, Vancouver, Canada - MeOH1_35cm_T4_195 | ecosystem: Engineered > Artificial ecosystem > Sand microcosm > Unclassified ... | reverse complement strand
GTTCGGCCTAACAGGTCGGTCGAGACGGACACGCACCGGCAGGGCGCCGCAAGCCGGGCGCGGGAGCATACGTCTCGCGGCGCCCTGCCGGTGCGTGCCGCTCACCTCCGACGTTATATCGCACGTCAGGCCGGAGGGCCGATCGATGGCTAGTGAATTCGCGACTTTCACTGACCCGGTAGATCCGGAACTGTTCTTGTGGTGCTCGAACGTGTACAGCGCGGCAGCCCACCTGACCACGCCCGTTGAGAACCCCGAGAATCGACCCGTAATGGAGATCGAGGGCAGTGTTTACTCGTTCTCTGACCTTCCCATCAATCGCGGCATGTTGGCTGTGATGAAGGAGCTTCGTGACCGCGGCGTGTCCGAGAGCGAACGAATGTCCTTCGGTGCACGCATCATGCATTTTGGCGAAGTGCTCCAATCCAAGAAGCTTCGAAAGTTCATGAAGGAGGGTGACGAGCCAGGCGCTTTGATGGTGTCGGAAGCGCTGATTCGAGCTTGCGCTACGGCTCGAATGAGTGTTATCCGAAATCGAATCCGGTTCGACATTTCCGATGTTGCCCGGATCGCAGAGCGTTTGACCAAAGAGGAGGAAGGGCGCGGTGCGATATAACTGGTCGGTCGACTCGGACACGTTGCAGCAATGCGCCGCGAGGTGCCGTTGGATATCCTGCACCTCGCGGCGCATTGCCGCAACGTGCCGGTCACCTTCACGTTAGACCGCATGGACAACCGGGAGATCACCACCCTCATGCACCGCCTGTTCCGCGGCGAGTTGCCCGTCGCTGGGGAGTACGTGCACCTGATGGTCGACGACCGGCTGGACCGCGCACGCTTGGATGCCTTGTTGGAACGCTACATCCCGGGAGACCAGCTGTTGATTTTCGTCGACCGAAATCACTGTGCCTTCTCCGACCGACAGCGCGCGTTCGACTACGTTCGAGACTTCATGCCCCAGGGCCGGGTACGGATCGCTGACCCGAGGTTTTGCGGTCGCGTGATTATTGAGCCACTCGGCGTCGGAGCGGGCTGTGCGGTCTAACAGGTCGTTCGACGCGGACACGCACCGGCAAGGCGCCGCAAGCCGTGCGCGGGAGCATACGTCTTGCGGCGCCTTGCCGGTGCGCGCCGGTCAACTCCAACGTTAGACGGCACGATGCGCAGCATTGCTCTCGACGATCTCCTGCAAGGCGAGCACCCCGGCGCATCGTTCCACGATGCGTCGATCGAGGGCTACTACTTCGATGTGCGGTCTCGCTCGGTGGAGTATTACGTGCAGATCGCCTTCTACGGCCCAGCGGGCGGGAAGCCTTGGTATTTCCCGGGTGTTCTCACCTTCTCGGAAGTTCTCTCTTTCCTCGTTGAAGCCCCAGGAAGCGGTGCCATGCAGCGCTCCGAAGGCCTTTGGCTCACGGCAGAGGGACCTGTTGAATCTCTGGGCAGCGAGCACACTGCCGTGCCTGTATTGGCTACCGAACCGGCCCGTGCCTTCCACCACTACCTATACTTCTCCGACGTGAACGCGTTCATGTTCATTGCGGCAATGGACGTCGAGTTCGCATGGCGAGAAGTGGAAGAACAAAGGAGGGGCGGTGCCGTCTAACAGGTCGTTCGACGCGGACACGCACCGGCAAGGCGCCGCGAGCCGTGCGCAGGAGCATACGTCTCGCGGCGCCTTGCCGGTGCGTGCCGGTCAACTCCGACGTTAGCCCTCATGAATACGGCCTTGGTTGATCGTGAGAACTTCGAGCTGTGGCTTGGGAAGCCGCTCGCGCTGCTGATAGACACCGAACACAGCGGCTTCGCCGTGGCAATGATCGCGTTTCCGGTTCTGGAGCGCTATCTACGTGGAAAGTCCCGGTCCGAGCCAAACACTCCCACGTTCGACGCCGCCTTGCTCAGTGTCATACCGGAATTGGGGACTATTCAAGCAGCTGGGAAGTTCTGGTCGATCTATCGTCACAGCCTTCTGCATTGGGCCGCGTTCCAGAAGGCCAATTACGGCTTCACCGAATGTCCGGGGGTAATCTCAGTCACTGAGGAGGGTTTCGTCTGGCTGAACCCTCGTCTATTTGGCGGACGTGTTCTCGAAACTGTGCGAGCTGACTTTGAGCCCTTCGAGGCAGAGAACGTACCATTGCCTCGTGTGCGCAACCTGGAAAGCTCCCTCGAAGCGGTGCCACCGTACTCTCCGTATTTGGGCACGAGCGCTCCTCCGCGGCGGCGCCGATGAGGGCTAACAGGTCGTTCGACGCGGACACGCACCGGCAAGGCGCCGCAAGCCGCCTGGGTGATCATGCGTCTCGCGGCGCCTTGCCGGTGCGCGCCGGTCAACTCCGACGTTAGGCCCCGTCGCGCCCTTCAAATGCAGCACTCTGGAACGCTTCGTTTAGAACCTGCACGCTGTGGCCTCTCGGCAGGTCTTGGGTTGGGCGTGTGCGAGCGCTCGGCCATCCCCGGGGCCTCCCCTCAGAAGGTCCCAGGGTCGAGGGCGAGCGAGTTTCAGTCCTCCTGTCCGCGTTGCACCCTCCGCAGGCCTAAGCCGTCGGTTCGCGAGGCGTCAGTCCCTTCGGAGACCTCCCCCCAGAAGGTTGCGGGGATGATCGTGGGTGAGTTCGACCGTCGCTGTCAGCGTTGCGTCCTCTGGAAGCCTGCAAAGTTGGTGCGCGGGCCGTTGTGGCCTTTACGTCGGTTGCACCCCTTCAACGGTTGCGTCCACCCAAGTTCCGGCGTTGCCGCTGCAGAGGTTCGGCCTAACAGGTCGGTCGAGACGGACACGCACCGGCAGGGCGCCGCAAGCCGGGCGCGGGAGCATACGTCTCGCGGCGCCCTGCCGGTGCGTGCCGCTCACCTCCGACGTTAGGCCTCACCATGTCAGTCCCGCCCAACATCGACCGATTCAACAAAGCCACGCTGTTGGTTTTTGACAAGCTGTACCAGGCCTTCCCCATTCCGATTGACCTCAGCGCGTCGAAGATCGCAATGGATACGCTGCCGCCGGATGCAACGTTCGACGAGTCATTTCAGAGCATTGAGCCGGTGTACTACACGATCGAGTTCCTTCGGAAGGAGGGATTCATTGAGTATGGCGAGCACACGGTGGACGGGACAACGTTTCTGCGTGCCAGGTTAACTTCAAGGAGCCTTGCTCTCCTGGGTCAGACACCCTCCGCGCTGGAACCTCAGGTCACCGTCGCTGAGCGGATCGGGGGCTTACTGAAGGGGGGCGTCAAGCAAGTTGGCTCGGAGGCTGCGAAGAAAGCGGTCGAGCTTCTCTTCACGCATGGCGGATCGCTAGCTGCAGTTGCTGCGCTCGCGGCGCACGGTGGCTCGTGATGCCTAACAGGTCGTTCGACACGGACACGCACCGGCAGGGCGCCGCGAGCCGTGCGCGGGAGCATACGTCTCGCGGCGCCCTGCCGGTGCGTGCCGGTCAACTCCGACGTTAGACGGCAGTATGCGCAGCATTGCACTCGACGATCTCCTGCAACGCGAGCATCCCGGCGCTTCGTTCCATGACGCGTCGATCGAGGGCTACTACTTCGATGCGCGGTCACGATCATTGGAGCTTTACGTCCAGGTTGCCTTTTACGGACCAGCGGGCGGGAAGCCGCGACATGTCCCAGGTGTGCTCACTTTCTCGGGAGTTTTCTCCTTTCACGTGGAGGCTCCGGGAAGCGGCGGTTCCACACAACTCTCGGATGGCCTATGGCTCACGGCTGAGGGTCCTGTGGAGTCTCTGCCGGAGAAGGATAGGACCGTTCCGGCACTGCTTTCCGCACCAGCGCGCGCCTTTCACCACTACCTATACTTCTCCGACCTGAACGCGTTCATGTTCATTGCTGCGTTGGACGCCGAGTTCGCATGGCGCGAAGTGGCAAACCAGAGGAGGGGCGGTGCGGTCTAACAGGTCGTTCGACGCGGACACGCACCGGCAAGGCGCCGCAAGCCGTGCGCGGCAGCATACGTCTCGCGGCGCCTTGCCGGTGCGCGCCGGTCAACTCCGACGTTAGGCCTCCAACTCGGCGCCTCGTCTGTCGTCGATCAGAATAGCCATTCATGTCCTCCGCCACTATTAAGCTGTTTCTTCCCCACGGAGACGCCAAGCGACTTCGGGTCGGCGAGGTGTCCAATTGGACCGGAAAAGCTCTTGCTGCCCCCCGTACGGAACTCGATGATCTGCTCCTTCGCGAGGAACTTGAGAGTGCTGGGGTGTATTTCCTGCTCGGAATCAATCCAGATACTGGCAATCCGCAGGCTTACATCGGCGAGGCAGAGGTTATTCGGGATCGACTCAAACAGCACAAGGCAAAGGCGCTGGAGTTTTGGAACTCCATCGTGGTCTTCGTGAGCAAGGACGAGAATCTTACGAAAGCGCACGTGCGCTTCTTGGAGAACCGTCTGTGGCAAGAGTCCAAAGCCGCGGGGCGGTATGAGTTGGAGAACGTCAACGGCAGCAATCCGAAGCTTCCCGAATCGGATCGAGAGGATATGGAGGTATTCCTCTCCAGGATTAAGCAGGTGTTGCCGGTGCTCGGATCGGACCTCCTTACTCCCGTTGCCGGCTCGGCAAAGGCGACGAAGCAGCAGCAACCCGCGCTTGTCTGCAGGATCAAATCTGCAGTGGCCCACGGTCGGCGCACTGAGGCCGGATTTGTGGTGTTTAAGGATTCGACTGCGGTCTTAGCGTTGCGTCCCTCGGCAGAAGAGCAGCACCCTTTCGTCGTTACTCTTCGCCAGAAGCTGATTCAGGACGGAACGCTCGTTCAGAAGAACGACGTCTACGTCTTCACCCAAGATACCGAGTTCTCAAGCCCGAGCGCCGCCGCAGCCGTAGTTCACGGAGGCGGTGCGAACGGACTTACTGCGTGGAGAGATGCCAACGGCAAGACTCTCAAGGAGCTCGAAGGTGCCTAAGGCGTCGCAAGGCGAGGGCTGGCTGGTGAAGGCGGCCAATCGATGTCCATGAGTGCTCTTCAAATTCAGCCACAATTCCTCGGCACACATCCGGGACAGTTCATGATCGCGCGTGGCGCCCTGAGGCCTAACAGGTCGTTCGACACGGACACGCACCGGCAAGGCGCCGCAAGCCGTGCGCGGGAGCATACGTCTTGCGGCGCCTTGCCGGTGCGTGCCGGTCAACTCCGACGTTAGGCCGCATGGGGCAAGTCGTGCTCGATTTCGGCGCCTTGAGGAGGCGTTTGCCCGACTTACCCACGAACCGTCAGACGCGTATCTCGGGCGAATTGCGAACGCGTGGTGCCTACCCGACGCATATGGTGAGCGAGTCAAGCGATCTTCTCCGGACCGAGAATATATGAGCACAACTCGCGTTGGAATGCACGTATTTCGATTTTGTGCAGGGGGGGGTCTCGCCTTGTTGATCGCTTGTGGCGCAGCGCCTCCACCCCGTCCTGCGGCCGATGGGCGTGGCGATCAAGCGGCTGAAATGTTCCGGGAACGCTGCCAACGTGCCGGGGAATTCATTCGCCGCACGGTGGAGGAGGTGGACGGAATCGTACTGCTGACGCTTCGCCCGAAAGATATCAACTTCAGTGATCAGTATCGACTTGATGACCCCTATGGATTTGATGTCACCGGCGACGGGTACATTGAATCCCTGCTCCGCGGAAGCCGGTTTTCGCCTTCGCTTCCCCCTAGGCCTGAGCAAGCATATAGCGGCTACCTCTACGTCGAAGCCCGAGATCCGGACGGCGCGTGGTATCGGTACACCGGCGCTTGGAAGGAGGTCGAGAGGGTCTCGAGCAATCTGATCGGCGGCGACGGTCGCCGGTTCCGCGCCAATCAATTCGTGCTGGACAAGACTAGGGTGAGTTCTGCGCAGGCGACGTATGGCATCACTTTTGAAGACATATCCACCAAGGAAGAGCGTGACCACTGGATTGCGGGGAGTTCCTTACGGATCATCGATCTGAAGACGAACGAAGTCATTGCCGAGCGGATCGGCTACATGGTCGATCCAGGCCAGGGCGCCACCGGAGGCGGCCGTTCCCCGTGGATCCTTGCCTCTCGGTACGCCTGCCCCGCGTTTCCGCCTACGCCAAGCGGCCCTGCCATTCAACTACACCAGACGCTTAGATTCGCGGAGAAGGTTCTGCATCCCACCAAGCAGCAGTGACATGGTTCAACGATGCCAGGAGGAAAGCGCAGTAAAGACAAGCGGGTGTAGTTCCCGCATGTCTGCACCCGAGCCCGGGGCGGCGCGGCCTAACAGGTCGTTCGACACGGACACGCACCGGCAAGGGGCCGCGAGCCGTGCGCGGCAGCATAGGTCTCGCGGCCCCTTGCCGGCGCGTGCCGGTCAACTCCGACGTTAGACCGCCATGTCCCTCACGTTTTCGCAGCCGCGCTCCTGGTTGTCGCCGGCCGTCCTCTTTCTTTTTTTGCCGGCATTTGTTTTGGGAGCTAGCCCGCTGGACATCGCCTCAGGCCGACAACTCATTGGCCTGGGGCTGTACGTTCTCCTTCTTTGCACGGTTATCTGGTTTAAGGCGGTTGCTGGCACGCGACAGGTGAGAGTTCTGCCTGAAGAGGGCGTCGTGCGGATTACGTGGCGGAACGCGCTTTTTCATGTCAAGCGCGCTGAATTCGCGTTGAAGCAGTTTCAATCCGTCGTGTCGTATGTTGCGCCTGGCAGGTTTCCGACCACCCGGGTCGAGCTCATCGACACCTCAGGTACACATGCACTACTCATTGCGACCTTCCCGGCGGACTCAGTCGCCTCACGGTTCTGGAGCCTTCCTCGAGACGGAGAAGGCGATTCCCCTCGGAACCTACGCATCTCGGTTTCTCGAGCAAGTGGTCTCAAGGACGGCGGGTTTTTGGGCAAGCGGCTGCCTGGAGCACAACTGCTATGAGCGAGCGGTCTAACAGGTCGTTCGACGCGGACACGCACCGGCAAGGCGCCGCGAGCCGAGTGCGGGAGCATACGTCTCGCGGCGCCTTGCCGGTGCGTGCCGGTCAACTCCGACGTTAGACCGCAAGAATACCGTGACTGCTCAAGCGCGCTTAGTACTAGATGACGCCCGCGATGCATTGCGCGCTCACAGCAATGACTTGCAGGGGCCGGCGTTTCGGACTAGTTGGTTTTCCATCGTGGGCCTGTTGCGCGCTGTCGGTCATGTGCTCTCGAAAGTGGACGCACCGACGGACGATCGCCTGGCTGAAACCGTGGCGAACGCGTGGAGCCGACTTGTCGCGTCGCGTCCAGAGCCGGTTATCTTCTGGGGCTTCATCGAGACGGAGCGCAATCGCATCCTGAAGAATTACGAGCACGGAATCACCCGACTACGAATCGTGCGGGCCGCCGACGACACGCCACGTGTCTTGTTCGCCTTGGACATGGCCAATGCGAGCGGTAAGGCCATCCAGCTCGTGAATGCGTTCGAGATTCCCGCTGATGTCCCGGATCGCGGTGTGTTCTCGGTGTTGAGCGACGGCCCGTTTGCTGGACGATCGGAGCGCGCGGTGGCAGAAGATGCCATACGGTGGTGGGATGGCTACTTATCGGGCATTGAGCGGGAATGGAGGCGGAATGCGGTCTAACAGAACGGTCGACGCGGACACGTTGCGGCAAGGGGCCGCACGGCGCCGTTGGAAATCGTGCACCGTGCGGCCCGTTGCCGCAACGTGCCGGTCACCTTTGCGTTAGGCCCCGTCGCGCCCTTCAAATGCAGCACTCTGGAACGCTTCGTTTAGAACCTGCACGCTGTGGCCTCTCGGCAGGTCTTGGGTTGGGCGTGTGCGAGCGCTCGGCCATCCCCGGGGCCTCCCCTCAGAAGGTCCCAGGGTCGAGGGCGAGCGAGTTTCAGTCCTCCTGTCCGCGTTGCACCCTCCGCAGGCCTAAGCCGTCGGTTCGCGAGGCGTCAGTCCCTTCGGAGACCTCCCCCCAGAAGGTTGCGGGGATGATCGTGGGTGAGTTCGACCGTCGCTGTCAGCGTTGCGTCCTCTGGAAGCCTGCAAAGTTGGTGCGCGGGCCGTTGTGGCCTTTACGTCGGTTGCACCCCTTCAACGGTTGCGTCCACCCAAGTTCCGGCGTTGCCGCTGCAGAGGTTCGGCCTAACAGGTCGGTCGAGACGGACACGCACCGGCAGGGCGCCGCAAGCCGGGCGCGGGAGCATACGTCTCGCGGCGCCCTGCCGGTGCGTGCCGCTCACCTCCGACGTTAGACCTCACGAAACGCTATGGATCTACAAGCGACCGTCAGTGCCTCTTGTTGTGAGCTGGAGAAGACGGCTTCGATGATGGGCTTGGAGTTGAAGGTCGATCCAGCTTCCGTCCCCGCGCTGGAACAAGTGCTTCTCGGGCTGCGTGAAATGCAGGCCGACGAGAGTGCGATGGCTGGAGCGACGTTCATGGTCGGCGCGTACCTTGGCGAGATCCTCCGATCGGTGCGGGGTGGCGATTGGTGCGGTACCACGGAGGGTGATCTTCTGCTGCAAATCGGGTCTACGACGTATGCTCCCGTGGCAAAGGTACGGAAATTCGCTGCAAATCCAAATGGAGGGGACGGGCTTGGCTTCTATGCGTCCGCCGTTCTGGCCGGTGAGGTCTAACAGGTCGTTCGACGCGGACACGCACCGGCATTGCGCCGCAGGCCGTGCGCGGGAGCATACGTCCTGCGGCGCAATGCCGGTGCGTGCCGGTCAACTCCGACGTTAGAGCGCACGAGGAGCGATCATGTCGTTCAAGGCCCAGTGGTACCGAGACAAGTTGGCGAAGAAGCGCCAGAAGGCTTTTCGTGGCTACCCAGTCGCAACCGTTGCCTACTACGGACCCGACGATCGGCGCGCGTCCAAAGTCTCCGAAGGCATCATTCCGGCCGAGGATGCTGAGGTCGTAGCATTGGAGCGCTGGATATCCGACACTGCCGACGTGAGATTCGACGGCACGGTAAACGAGGCCGTGCTTCGCTTCATTGAGGAACACGGCGCGAAATCAGTTGTGGGTGTGGACCGAATCATCGGGTGTCCTCACGAAGAAGGCGTTGACTATCCTGAGGGGGAATCGTGCCCCCAATGCCCGTTTTGGGAGAACCGAGACCGCTGGAGCGGGGTTGAACGGTGAGGCGCGCGCGCTCTAACAGGTCGGTCGAGACGGACACGCACCGGCAGGGCGCCGCAAGCCGCGTGGGTGATCATGCGTCTCGCGGCGCCCTGCCGGTGCGTGCCGCTCACCTCCGACGTTAGACCTCAGGGAGCGTTGGCTGCTCAGGGGCTAGCGGCGCCTGTGGTACTGTATCTGCGGCGCGGTCTGGGTCTCCCTTGGTTTCACGGGTAGAAGGCTTCGCTGCGAACGGGAAACTTATGAGCAAGATTGTCTGCCTCTTTAACCACAAGGGCGGCGTCAGCAAGACGACTACTGCCTTTAATCTGGGATGGATGCTCGCTACAAAGGGTCAGCGGGTTCTTCTCGCCGACTTCGACCCTCAGTGCAACCTCACCGGTATGGTCATGGGGTTCAAAGGCGTTGATGACCTCGATGGCTTCTACAGCATCAACCCGCCGAACAACGTGAAGGACGCGCTGGCTCCGGCGTTTGAATCACAACCGCGCCAGATCGCCGGAGCGGAGTGTGTAGAGGTTGGCGGGGTCGAAAATCTATTTCTCTTGCCCGGCCACATTGGTTTGTCCGAGTACGAAACGACTCTCGGCATTGCGCAAGAGTTGAGCGGTTCGCTTCTTCCTCTAAGGAATCTTCCTGGCTCGTTGCGCTTCATGCTGGAAGCGACGGCCAAAAAATACAACATTGATATCGTCCTTGTGGATTTGAGTCCGAGCCTAGGAGCACTCAATCAGAACCTTCTGACCACTTCGGATTTCTTCTTGGTTCCATTGCATCCTGACTACTTCTCGGCGATGGCGCTGACCTCGCTTGCTAGGGCACTGCCCCGGTGGCAAGCCTGGGCAAACACGGCCTACGGCATTGACGTATTGCAGAATGCCGACTATCCGTTCCCAAAGCCCCATGCGACCTTTGTGGGGGCCGTGGTTCAGAAGTACCGACCGCGAAATAGGCGGGCGTCCTCAGCCTTTCAGAAGTGGATCGACCAGCTGGGCGTTGGTCTGAAGGACTCACTACTACCGGCCTTGGAGAAGGCTGGGATGGTGGATCAAAAGGCGTTTGCGGCAAAGGCTGGACTACCGCCTTGGCAGCCGTTGATGGAGGTGGCAGATTTCAACAGCCTGATCGCATTCTCACAGGAGCACCAAGTCCCGGTTTTTGCCTTAGAACAGAAGCACTCTGACCAGTCAGGCGCCGTATGGGAAAGAACCGAGAAGAGCATGGAGTTGTTCAAGCAGGCATTCACCGAGTGCGCTGATCGTCTGCTTAAGCTGATCGCATAGTGATCGAATGTCGCCGATCGATCAGTTCAAGGAGGTTTGGGCTCGCTGTGATCACCTTTCGGTAATCCACGCTTTTCTCGCGCGAAACGTGGCGTCCGCCCTGCAGCCGGACGAGATTCTCCGTGCGGAATGGGCGGCCCGTGTCAGCGCGCTTGATCTGTACGTCCACGAACTGGTGGCGCAGCGGATGGTGGCCATCTTCGTAG
>Ga0255338_1006058_pt1 | contig 10579 bp, 7 predicted proteins | sample MeOH1_35cm_T4_19_FD_203715 | JGI IMG/M metagenome (GOLD analysis project Ga0255338, IMG submission 203715) | Sandy soil microbial communities from University of British Columbia, Vancouver, Canada - MeOH1_35cm_T4_195 | ecosystem: Engineered > Artificial ecosystem > Sand microcosm > Unclassified ... | reverse complement strand
CCATAGTGAGCCACTACTTTTAGTGTAAGATTAACAGCAGAAATACAGGCTTTACATTGGCAAAACCGGCGGTTATCATAGGCAATCAGGTATTTGTGAAAGTCGCAAAACATCTTCTCCACCTGCTTGTAAAGCGTTTCGAGCTCAGGTGCCTGCCCGAATTTGAAGAAAAGAATAGCATCACCCTCGATCTCCGAAATCTCCAAACCGATCTGGTTCGCATTTACGAGCGTTTCCAGCAACTCCTGAATGATATGGCGCCCATGCTCGATCTCCGTCTCGTGCATAAATCGCGTAAAGCCGCTGATGTCGGGTATAAAAATCAGTCCTTTATTTTCCATGGTGCTTATATTGGCTGGTTGAATTTACGCCTATTTTTTTGTCATTATATTAAACCCGGGGCGATCACTGCAAGATTTCACTGGCTGGTTTCTCAGTAATACCATAACTTCGCAGCCCGGACTGGTTCCTTCTGAACTGCAACGATCAACGCTCCATTTTAAGCCGAAATGCGTAACCAAAATGGTAACAATCCCTTATCTTTGCAGAAGAGATGCGCATTATCGCTACACAGACACTAAAAAATTATATAAGGGTGTATCCAAAAGCTGAACAATCGCTGCTGGCGTGGCACCAGGAAACCGAATCTGCCTGTTGGCAATCGCCGAACGAGTTGAAGGACCAGTATAGGAACGCGTCGATAATCAGTCATAAACGCGTTGTATTCAATATTCACGGCAACCATTATCGACTGATTGTCGATATTGAATTCAGGTTGCAAATAGTGTTTGTTGCCTGGTTTGGATCTCATGAAGAGTATGATAAAATCGAAGCAAGAAAAGTGAGCTATGATCGGACCAATCAAAAATAAAGAGCAGTACGAAAACTATCTGGCGCGCATTTATGAATTGATGCAGACCGATATCATGCCGGATTCAAGCGAATCGGATGAACTGGAAGTGCTTTCAATTTTAGTGAAAGAGTACGAAACGGTGCATTTCCCTATCCCAAAACCCAGCCCATTGGAAGCTATTCGTTTCCGGTTGGAGCAGATGGGCGTATCTGAAAACGAACTATCGGATATCCTGGGATACCGTTCACGGAAATCAGAAATATTGTCTGGCAAAAGAAAATTGAATTTAAATATGATCCGCAGGCTGAGCGAAAGGCTTCATATCCCTGCGGAAATTTTAATACAGGCCTATTAAGACATTAGCAGGCCTCACATTGTTTAAATGATCATGCATATAAAAATAGGAACCCGCGGGAGCAAGCTGGCGCTTTGGCAGGCGTATTATGTCGAAGAGCTGTTGCAGCAGGGCGGGATTGGGACGGAAATCGTTATTATAGAAACCAAAGGCGACAAGATCCTCGACCGGTCGCTTTCCAAAATCGGCAGCAAGGGCGTTTTTACGGAAGAACTGGAAGACCAGCTCCGCAGTGGCGGCATAGATATTGCGGTCCATAGCGCCAAGGACCTGCAATCGCACCTCGACGATGCATTTGAAATAGTCGCATTTACCGAGCGCGAGCATGCAAATGATGTGCTTGTAAGCCACGATACGACATTGTCGCTGAAAAGCGGTGAGTCGTTTACGGTAGGAACGTCGTCGACACGCCGGGTAGCGGTTCTGAAACATTATTACCCGCATATCAAAACAGTAGACATGCGCGGGAACTTGCAAACCCGCCTCCGTAAGCTGGAAGAAGGCCAATGCGACGCGCTTCTGCTCGCATATGCAGGCGTGCACCGCATGGAATACGACGACAAAATTGCCGAACATTTACTTCTCGATGAGTTTACGCCAGCGGTTGGCCAGGGTAGTGTGGCTATCGAATGCGCTGCTTCATTGGATAGTGAGAAGAAAACCAAGCTCCGAGAACTCCTCAATCACGAACCCACCGAAACCTGCCTGCTCGCAGAAAGGGCATTCCTGAAACGCCTGCAAGGCGGTTGCAGCATCCCGGTTTTCGGCATGGCGACATTGCATGATGAGGAAATCCGTATGACCGGCGGTATTATCAGCCTCGACGGCACAGAACTTATCCGCAAAGCAGAAAGCGGCGGGCACGCATTTCCGCAGGAACTCGGAACGGCTCTCGCAGAAGAATTGCTCGCCGCGGGAGCCGACCGCATTCTGGCAAACATTAAGCAGCAAAACGGCTCGCTATAAAGTTTTGTTAAAACGGAAGAAGCCCGGCTGATATCAACCGGGCTTCTTCCGTTTATAATGCGCTATTAATCTTTCTTCGTCGAATCGGCCGGCGTGGCTGGTTTCGCTGGCAACGCAGTGGAGTCTTGTTTCACTGGCGCCGCTGGCAATGCCGGACGCGCCGTGCTGTCAGGGCTCACCGAGCTGCTATCAGGACGTACGCGGGTTGAATCCGGTCTGAATTGCGTTGAATCGCGTTTCATGGTAGAATCCGGGCGTGCGCCGGGGAATCCTCCCTGGCGAACCGGACGTGCAGTACTGTCGGCTGCTGCTGGTCTCGTGCCTTGCGGACGTACCGTACCCGGAGCGCCTCCCTGCGCACCGGCCCCACGTCCGCCTGCTGCTGGTGTCACCGCAGGAGTTTGTGCACCACCTTGCGCGCCACCGCCTCCGCCAGCATCCATATTACCACCGCCATCACTTTTCTGATCGTCGTTGTTTACCGATTTTCTCCGGCGCGTTTTCTGCTCTACGAAAGTCATTTTACCAAAGCGGTAAGAGAAGTTCACACGGAAACCGCGGTTAAACAGGTAATTGGTATTGTTTTGGGTAAATGTTTGCGATTCCAGGCTCGTTTTCATTTTGAAAGAAGGTGCCAGGAAGTTCTCCATCGCAAAACCGATGCTTCCGCGTTTGTTCTTGAAATCTTTACGGACACCGAAGTCATACATTCTGAAGCCAGCCTGCGTACCCTGCAACTGCACGTCGCGGCCACGCATGAACCCGCCCGCCTGCAAGCCCCAGCCGTTTTTGATGGTAAGGCTTGTACGCATACGACCGCTCAACACAAAACCACTGTTGGAGTTCTGCAACGCCGGATCGGGGCTGTTGTTCGACAGGTCGGCATAATAGAAGTCGAAACCGCCGCCCAACTGCCATCTTTTAAAGAATGTCACGTTTCCGAAAATGTTAGCACCGTAGTTCTTTTTTGAACCGATGTTACCATAAGTCGTCGTAATCACACCCTGATCGCTGGTAGTACGAATACTTTCGATCGAGCTGTTGGTGAAACGTGCAAATGTCGAAACGTTGATATACAGCGAGTTTTTGAAGAAGCTCGTCCCCAATTCAACCTGGTCGGTAAGTTCCGGTTTCAGGTTCGGGTTACCCACTGTCACGTTCTGCGGATTGGCAGCATTCAGGTTAGGGTTCAGAAACTGGATACCCGGGCGTTGCAGGCGGCGGTTATAGGCCAGTTTGATAGTCTGTCCTTTTCCGAATGTCTGCGAAAGGTTGATGCTCGGTACCAGGTTGCCATATGCAGGCAGTTTAAGATCCCCTGCCTCGCCTTGCTGCGCGTCGATACTCGTGTATTCGTAACGTGTACCGGCTTTCACGGTAAACTTACTTTTGGTAGTGTAAGTATAGGATAAATATCCGGCAGCCACATTCTGGTCGTAGTTCAGGTTGCTGGCTGGCTGTGCTTGTCCGATCTCGCTGTAATAATCATAGTTACTCACAACCTGACGGAAAATTCCTTTTCCTCCGAATTCCAGCATCTGGTTTTCCTTAATAGGTGTCTGGTAATCGACCTGAACGGTACTTTCCTGGTTATGGCTGCTGTTGTTGTTACCTTGCGCGCCCAGTAATTCTTTCAATTGCGCATTGCTGAGGGAGTACACGTCCGCATCGTAATCGTTGGTGCGGTTGTTACGGCTGTACTGCGTTGAAATGCTCAATTCCTGCCCCGCTTTGCCCAGCGTTTTCATATAATCCACATTCACGTCCCAGGTACCCGAAAGGTCCTTGCTGTTCACATCGCGATAGCTGGTGCGGGTGGTATCGTTTACAGTATTATAGGTGTAAAGCTGCTGGTCAACTTTGGCATTCCGCATTCCATAGCGCAACCCGGCCGATAGCGAGGTTTTAGAATCGATCTCCCAGTCCCAGCCGAAATTATAAGAGCCGAATGCCATCTTATTCTTGGAATCGCTCGTCTGGCGAACCGAGAACGGGCTTGTTTTACCGATCTGGATGTTCTCCGATTTACCCGGCATATTATAGTTGAACCGGCCGAAACCTCCCAGGCTGAAACCCATTTTACCTACACGGTAATTACCGCGCAAGCCCAGGTTCGAACCACGGTTACCGATACCCGTGTCAAGGTTGAGCGTACCGCCCTGAATAGTGCTCTTTTTGGTGATAATATTGATGATACCCGCCGAACCTTCCGCATCGTAACGCGCAGAAGGAGAAGTGATCACCTCCACCGACTTGATCATATCCGCCGGAATCTGCTTCAATGCGTCGGCCACGCTGGTTGCGATAATGGTCGAAGGCTTATTGTTGATCAGAACGCGTACATTGGAGCTACCACGAAGCGATACGTTACCATCGAGGTCGACGGTTAGCATCGGTACCTTTTTCATCACGTCGGAAGCATCGCCGCCTTTGCTGGTAATGTCTTTCTCAGCATTATACACCAGTCTGTCTACCTTTTCCTCGATCATCTGGGCCATGCCTACCACCTCGACTTCATTGAGCTGGACCACATCCGGTATCAATGTAACCGTACCGAGGTTCAGTTCCGTCTTGCGGTCGATCTTGACATTGTTGATCGTTTTGGTTTTATAGCCGATAAAGGAAATCAGTATTTTGAAATTACCCGACGCGACCTTGGTAAGGGTAAATTCCCCTTTCTCGTCGGTAGTCGTGCCGTCGATAGGATTGTTCGTTTTGATATCCACCAATGACAATGCTGCAAATTCAACAGGCTTTTTGCTGGTTGAATCGACGAGCACACCTGTGATTTTCCCGCTGCCCTTAGGAGTGTCTTCTGCTGTTCCCGGAATCACCGTCTGGCGCTGCCTGTCTCCGCCTCCACGGAAATCTCCTCCGCCGCCACGGCCCCCGCCACCACCTCCACCGCCCGGAAACTGGGCGAATGCCGCTGACGTAAGACCTGAGAATACAGCCAGGAATGTTAGATGTAAAACAATTTTCATGATTTGGGTTTTAAATGTCTACTTTTCGAATTTCAAAATAACAACCTATATATCTGTGAAAAAAAAGGAATAGATAGATAGGACGGTTATGCCGATCAAAGGGCACTTTCAAACGATACAACCCTGGAAACGACAGACGGTTCGGGAACCGGGCCGCAGATCCGCACCGGTTTCGGGCCAGGGTTATACCTGCTACAAAAACCGCTCCCGGCGCGTGATCCGTTAATAGATTGCGATGCGCCGCCGGTCGGTATTCGGGGTACATTGATCGATTGGAATAGGTGGTTTCGCAAATTCCACGTAAGATTGCAGTGATGTGTTGCGTTCAAAGCACATTGAAACTAACTAATTGTTAAATGGATACGCGCGCCGCCCGGAAATACCCCCCGTTATTCCTCCATTTACTTGGATGGAGTTTTCTGGCCTTGTTTTTAATGTGGCAACCTCTCAGCTGGCAGATCGAATTTCCCGTCAGTTTCTGGATCAAACAAGCGGTGTTGTTTACGCTGCTCGTGGCAATATTTTACCTCAACTATTATTACTGGTTCCCCAATTTTCTGGCTAAAAACCGGTATCTGAGATTTATCCTTTTCAATATCGTGTCGGTCGTTTTGCTGGCGGTGGTGATCGAACAGGTAAAAGTGGCTGTAAATCATGGCGAACAAATGGACCGGGCTTTCAAACTGGCGCGGGAGGCCAATGGCGACAAAAAGCGCCACGACAGGCTCGATTATTTCTCGCTAATGACCGCCCTGATGATCATCGGGCTCAGTACCAGCATCGCTGCCGTGCGTACGGCGCAGCTCGACAAGCAGTACCGCCAGAACCTGGAAAAGGAGAAGATCAATTCCGAGCTCTCTTTTCTCAAAGCGCAGATCAACCCGCATTTCTTTTTCAATACCCTGAACAACATTTATGCACTCACTGTGATCGACGTGGAGGCTGCGAGAGAGGCACTGCATAAGCTCTCGCGCATGATGCGCTACGTATTGTATGAAACACAGCACGGAACCGTGCTGCTAAGCCAGGAAATCGCATTTGCACAGGATTATATCCAGCTGATGCAGCTGCGCCTTACCGACAAGGTGACTGTACACCTCGATCCGCCCAATCCGCTCCACGACGTCTCCATCGCACCGATGCTATTCCTACCCTTTATTGAAAATGCATTCAAACACGGTGTAAGTGCCGTTCAGCCCAGCCGGATCGATATTCAGATCCGCCAGGAAGGCCATAAGATTTTTGTAGAAGTGAAAAACACGTTGTTCACGGACAAAAGGGCCATTCTGGATGAAAGCAACGGCATTGGTCTGGCCAACACCCAGCGACGCCTCGATTTACTTTACCCCGGCAAATACCAACTGGAGGTAACCGAGAACAAAGCGGGAAAAGAGTTTGAAGTACATCTCGAACTGGAAACTGCATGAGCGCGACATTGGAATGCATTGCCGTCGACGACGAGCCGCTTGCACTTGGATTAGTGTGCGCATTTGTCGAAAAAACACCGTTCCTGAACCTGGCAGGCAGATATTCCAGCGCTGTCGAGGCATTACAGATGATTAACAGCAAGCCTATCGACGTCATTTTCCTGGATATTCAAATGCCGGACCTGACGGGTATCGAATTGGCAAGAGTGCTTGAAAAAGCAGGAAACAAGGCCCCGAGGATCATTTTTACAACCGCATTTAACCAATACGCACTCGATGGTTTTCGCGTAGACGCCATTGACTATCTCCTAAAACCCTTTAATTACGAAGAGTTCCTCCGTGCTGCATCCAAAGCCCAGGCTTACGTAGAGCTGGTTCAAAAAGCCTCGTCAGCGGGTTCCTCAGAGCCGAAAGACGAGTATTTATTCCTGAAAGTGGAATACCAGCTGGTACGGATCGCCTACGACGACATTTTGTACACGGAGGGACTCAAAGATTATGTAAAAGTCCATCTCAAATCTGACCCGAAGCCCATTCTGTCGCTCACGAGCCTGAAAGCGCTGGAAGAAAAGCTGCCTGCCTCAAAGTTCATGCGCGTGCACAGGTCGTTCATCGTCAACCTGGACAAGATCAGCGCGGTTACCAGGAATACCATCCAGATCGGCGCGACTTCCATCCCGGTAAGCGACCAGTACAAAGAACCATTCAACCAGTTTTTGAGTAAATGGATGTAACTGGAAGTGATTTTTGTGTACCTTAATCGCTGATATACTCCATCTATCATCGACAGAATCACCGCCATGAAAAAACTGCTCCTGCTGTTATCGGCTTCGCTGTTAATCTTTGTCGGCTGCCAGAAAAAACAGAAAGATACACCCGACCCCGAACCGGAAGGCATTAAAGTCACGCCACTTACCGATCCGGCATTCATTCAGTATCTTGAAGTGCAGGGGGCAGAAAAAATCGAATTCGATTCTGCGCGAAAAGTCTACCAGATTACCCTTCAGGCCAATTATTCGGCTGATGAAATCGGCATTCAGTTTAAATTATACCCAGGCACGCGCCTTAACTGGAGTAATACGGCCTCGAAATCACTGATTGCCTTCGCATTCAAGAACCGACCGCCGCTGCGGCTCGACATCACCACCGCTACCCAGCATACCAGATCCTACGAATTTTATGTAAAACATTCCGGCCCATTAAAGGCTGTGCTCGATGGCGACGAAGAATTTCGGCTTTCAAGTCCGGGTAGGTTTCATTTTTTTTGTAACCTCCTTACCGGCATCGGAACTGTTCCAGAAAGTCCGGGCTCAGAAACGAAACTAATGCCCTCCCTCACCGACGGCAGCACCGGTAAAGAAATTCCCGGGAATACGCATTTCAACGCTATTTATTTTGAGAACGCCGGCCAATTCGAAAAATCCCACCAGCTGGGCGTGGTGCTCCGGTATGGCGACAAAAGCTTTGAGCTGGTCAGAAACAGGAAGCTCCTGCCCATCATCCGGTCGTCGGTGTATTTGTTTGGGGAATATCCGCTGTTTTCGGCGGCGCCGGTTAACAAGGTAACTTCGATTACCGGGGCAGGATTTTCCGCAAAATCCCGGTACGAAGTAACGGTGGAGAGCGACTTCCTTTCTAATGCCGTTAGAATTCCCGCAACTTTCGGGGATACCGCTATGCTCAATTGTACCCTACCATCGGGCATTCCCGACGGGTCTTACAAGGTGAATATTTTTGAAAACGACACGCTGATTAAATCACTGGTGCGTGTCATCGCCCGAAACGAGAAAGAGAAAGCGATCGGTCACGTTTGGGTTTCCCAGAATGACTATTTCATCAGCGGCTCCATATATGCTAATGCTAAAAGGATCATCGCTGAAAAAGGCCAGCCCATTTACGTAAATCCGTTCCCGGCTATTCTCGGCAGAATGTACGCCGCTTTCGATCCATACCAGGAACTACCTGATTTACAACTTAAAAATGCAGGAAAGACTGTTACTATAAAGGCGGTCGCGAAGGCAGACCCTTCTTACGCCGACGGTAGCTTCAAGGCCTATTTCGGGCAATATGCCATCCCATCCGACCTTCCTTCCGGCTCATACGAAGCACGGCTGGCATATTCCGATAAGTCGGAATCATTGCCGTTTTGGGACAAAATAGAAATACGTTAAATACAAAAACACCCTGCATTGCGATCAGTGCAGGGTGTTTTTGTATACTAAAAATGCTATTACTTCAATTCTTCCTTCAAAAAATAGCCCGTAAAGCTCCCCTTCACCTTCGCCACTTTCTCGGGCGTGCCTTCCGCGATAATGCGGCCGCCCTGCGCGCCACCCTCCGGGCCAACGTCGATAAGATAGTCGGCCACTTTGATCACATCGAGGTTATGCTCGATAATGAGCACTGTATTCCCTTTTTCAACCAGTTTATTCAAAACATTGAGCAAATGGCGGATATCCTGAAAATGCAAACCGGTGGTAGGCTCGTCGAGAATATACAATGTCTTGCCGGTATCACGTTTCGATAGCTCTTCCGACAGCTTCACACGCTGCGCTTCACCGCCTGATAATGTAGTAGCATGCTGGCCTAATGTGATGTACCCCAAACCGACATCGTTCAATGTCTGAACTTTGCGGAGCAATCTCGGCTGGTTTTCAAAGAATTCCAACGCCGATTCAACGGTCATATCCAGCACGTCGGCAATGGATTTACCTTTGAAACGCACTTCCAGCGTCTCGCGGTTGAAGCGCTTGCCTTTGCAGGTTTCGCAGTTGATGTGCACATCGGGAAGGAAATCCATTTCGATCTTCTTCATACCCGCGCCTTCGCAATCCTCACAACGGCCGCCTTTCACATTGAATGAGAAACGTCCCGGCTTATAGCCACGGATTTTCGCCTCGGGCAGCTCCGCGAAAAGCGTACGAATGTCTGTAAATAAGTTGGTATAAGTAGCAGGGTTCGAGCGCGGCGTGCGCCCGATCGGCGACTGGTCTACCTCGATCACCTTATCAATATGTTCAAGTCCTTCGATGGATTTATAGGGAAGCGGTTCCCTTCTCGACTTGTAAAAATGCTGGTTCAGCAGCGGGAACAACGTTTCGTGGATCAGCGATGACTTGCCGCTGCCGCTGACGCCGGTCACGCAGATCATCGTTCCAAGCGGGATCGAAACCGAGACATTTTTCAGGTTATGGCCTGTGCAGCCTTTCAATAAAATAAAATCACCATTGCCTTTCCTGCGTTTCTTGGGAACGGCAATCGCTTCGCGACCGGCAAGGTAATCGGCTGTCAACGAGCCATTTTGAAGAAATTTCTCCGGCGTACCGGCCCCTACCACGCTTCCGCCATGTCGGCCTGCCCCCGGGCCGATGTCGAGAATGTAGTCCGAGGCAAGCATCATGTCCTTATCGTGTTCTACGACCAGCACCGTATTGCCCAGGTCGCGCAGGCTTTTAAGCGAATTAATGAGCCGCACATTATCCCGCTGGTGCAGGCCAATGCTCGGCTCATCCATAATATAAAGTACGCCGGTGAGCTGCGTACCGATCTGCGTCGCGAGACGGATGCGTTGCGCCTCACCACCCGACAATGTCCGCAGTGCACGGTTCAATGTAAGGTAATCGAGCCCCACATCGAGCATAAACCCGACGCGCTTGCGAATCTCCTTCAACACTTCATGCCCTATCACCCGCTGCTTTTCTTCGAGGCGGTCTTCCAGGCCTACGAGCCATTCCGCCAACTCGCGGATGTCGCTGTCGGCCAGTTCGGCGATGTCTTTTTTATCTATTTTGAAATGCAACGACTCCTTCCGCAACCGCTTGCCTTTGCATTCGGGGCAGGTTTGGGTCACCATGAAGTCTTTCAGCCAATCCTGAATTTTTTCATTACCCGATTCCTGCTGTCTTTTCAAAAAGTTGATGATCCCGTCGAATTTCGTTTCCCATTCGGTACCGGGGTATTTCTTCGAAGGCACAGGAACCGCCTCTTCGCTTCC
>Ga0255338_1006057_pt1 | contig 10579 bp, 9 predicted proteins | sample MeOH1_35cm_T4_19_FD_203715 | JGI IMG/M metagenome (GOLD analysis project Ga0255338, IMG submission 203715) | Sandy soil microbial communities from University of British Columbia, Vancouver, Canada - MeOH1_35cm_T4_195 | ecosystem: Engineered > Artificial ecosystem > Sand microcosm > Unclassified ... | reverse complement strand
GCGTGATCGTGGGGGCCGAGAAACTCATAGCAGACTGCACCCGGAGAAGTCCTGGTTCCACGTCATCGGACGCGGGTTCGATTCCCGCCACCTCCACCATGTCTGACCTGCGGAAACGCCGGTCGACACCAGCGTTTCGTCGGCGGTCGCACCCTGCGGGGCGCGGCCGCCTTCGTGCGCCTGGGGACTGCTTCGGGCGTTCTCAGGGCTGGGCGTGCGCGCGCCCCTTGCTGGTGCTCTTCCACCGTGTTGACCTTGTGGAAACGTCGTCAACACGTGGGACAGAGGAGTTCCCCAAGGGGCGGCGCCCGACCGTCTGCTGATCCCGGCCGTTCGACGAGAGCGTGGGTTCCATGCGGTGGCTGCGCCGTGCATGCGTCGTCCTCGTCGGCCGCTTCTTTGCCGTCGGCGTGGCCCTGTCGTCCCCCCGCCCGCTGCGCGCGATGATCTCGGCGCAACGGGCGGTACCTGGGCCACCACGTCGGTCCGCTGCTCGGTGCCGCCCTGGTGGGTTCGATGCGCGCCGACGGGTACGGCGACGCCGCCGCATGGCCGGGCATCCGGTCGGCGTTCCGTCTCGCCGACGACGCTCGAGGCAACGCGACCATCCGGGTGAGCGCCTTCGCCGAGGTCTTCGCCGGCGGTCGTGCGGTAATGCCGAAGGCCGTTGTGGCCGTCGATCTCGCGGGGTCCTACGAAGCCCGCGAGCGTAGCGCCGGGCTGAGCGTGCTAGGCGAGCTGCTCGCATGACCGATGTCAGGCTCACACCGCCGGCCAGTGGAAGAGCTGCGCCGTGGCTCGCCGCACCTCGGGCCGACGTCGACGCGGGTACTCGCCCAACAGGTAACGGAAGCAGAAGCCTCAAGCGAGTTCCGTCGACCGCGGCGACTCGGTTGCGTAGTTCCGTCGACCGCGGCGACTCGGTTGCGTCAGAGTGACCGTCGACTTCGCCGCGGCACGAGGTGTGCGCGAACGAAGCGCGCGGTCGCGCCGAGTGCGGTGAGGTCCACGGATTCGGGCTGCCTCTCGCGCTCGCGCACGGTTGCGCGGCGGATGAGCGCGTCGACGTGCTCCGGCAGGAACCGGATACGGCCGCGGCCGAGGCGCAGGTGCGGAATGCGCCGACGGCGCGCCTGCTCGCGGACCCACCAGGGCGACGCCCCGATCGCCGTCGCGACCTCCTCGGGGCTCAGGGTCTCCAGCTTGTCCATCGTGAACCCTCCTGTTCGTCGTCTGCTGGTGTGCGTCGATCGGCGGGCGCCGCGACGTCGTCGGCGAGATCCGTGGATCGCCCGTGCATCGGTCGGGCCCTGTGGGCGGCTCGCGCGGCGGGATCGAACCGCTGGCGCGCGCCCTGCCGACTGATGCCGAGCGCGCCGCCGATCTGACCCCAGCTGCGCGCCGTCGACGCGCAGGTGCACGGCGTTCGTGCGGATATGGTCGTCCTGCGCGACGACGACCCGCCGTGCCTCGTCGCGCACCGCGACGAGCTCGGCGAGGGCGCGCAGCTCCGCCTGGAGCGCGCGAACGTCCACGAAGATGGTCGCGGCGCCCCGCGCTGACTCCGGGCGATGCGAATCGAAGTGCCGCAGCCCGACTTCCTGTGCGATGTTCGACGGTGTCGTCGTCGGAGCGGTGTCGGCCGACCTGGGGTACGACGAGCGTGCGACGACCTTCCGCGGCCTGTAGCGACGCGGTGCCTTGCCCATGGTCTTCCCCTGCCGGCCGACGTGACTGACCGACTCGAGCGACGAGATGCCGACGCCGCGACCGACGGCGACCCGGCAGGGGAGCAACCGTCTACGGCGCGAGCGTCTCCAACGGTTCGCGACCGGCGGCGAGCGATCGCTTCCCTGCTAACAGGTGTGCAGCGAGCGACGAACACGCGACGCCCCCTGCACCTCGCCGCACGACCACCCCCGCACCCCGCCCGACCTCCCTACCTCTCACCATCCCGACGCGCCTCTCCCACTCCGCCGTCGCCCCACGCACCCCTTCCGAGAACCCCACTTGCCCCACCGTCCTCATCCACACCGGGACTCCTCTGGCATTGGGCGGAAGCCTGCGTTGCCGAAAACACGGTGAACCCGCCTACCCCCTCGGAACGGGGAGGACAGCCGAGGTGTCGGCGTGTCCGGCTACGGTGCCCGCATGACAGATGCCGCCCTGCTCGCACTGTTGGTCGCTGTGCTGTCGCTCCTGGTCGCGGCCAGTTCATTGGTGTGGAGTGTGTCCTCCTGGCGCCGATCGGGTCCACTCCTGCGTGTGCACGCACTGCTCTACGACCGAGACCTCGTCATTCGTGTCTTCAACGCGGGCCGGGCCCCCGATCGCATTGAGCAAGTCGTGGTCGGTGGGTACCGTCAGGGTCGCGGCGGGATCGACCTCACTGCGGCCCTGGGCGGTCCGGTAGTGCTGGAGCCAGGGGGGTCGCTGTCTCGGACGGTCGAGTGGCGAGAAGTGGTGCCTGAGAGCCGGCAGGCGCTCCTCATACAGGGCTGGGAGTCGCTCTGGCTTCTGCGAGGCTCAATGACCGAACAGAGGACCGAGGTGCTTTCGCATCCTGGGCGGGTTCCGCCTCGGTCTGGTTGGGAGCTGGCGGAAGCAGGCAGTAACCGCAAGCGCTACGTCCCGCTGATTATGTTTGCGCCAATCGCGGCACTCGCAATTGACGCAATTCCGCACGAGGGGCAGGCGTGGATCTTTATCTGCATCACATTGGCGGTCCTGCTTTATCGGATACGGGCAGGGCTAGCGCGCACGGGCAGAATATCGATGCGCCGGCATTTCGAGCACGTGACAGTCACAGTCGGATCCACAGTGGCTCTGTTCGCTTGGGTGGCCCATTTGGATGTCACCGTTCTGGTTGCTGCCTATGGGTGCGCAGCATTGCTTCTTGCTGTCCCGGGCGCCATCTCGCGACTTATCGTGAGTGCCAAAGCGCTGGTCGGGGGTATACGCACACGAGTGCGCACCATCGGTCCCGGGAGAGGCGCCGAGCGCGAGGCCGTGGCGAAGCCCCGCGACTGAGATGGCGGAGGCCGTTCCTGGCTGTGGGTTGATCGTCAAGCGACAGGCACCAAGTGGAATGGCCCTGGTTAGGTCCCGCGCCGATGCCATGCACGACAGCGATGAGTGAACGGCCTCTACATAACCGCGAGAGGCTCGGGCTCCCATTCGGTTACGTTCGGCGTGAGAACCGTTCCTCCGGTCGTTCGACTGAGCTCAGCCGTCACGAGTCGGTCGCCTTCGCGCGACGGTGCCAACTCAAGCGAGAGGTAGTCGAAGAGCGCACGGTCGTGGACGGCGACTACGATCTTTCGCCCGTGGTCGCGTGCGAGCGTTCGCAGAACGGCTGCGAAGTGCGTTATGTGCACATCGTCCATCGACTGCACCGGATCGTCGAGTATGAGCCAAGGCAGGCGTGGCGATGCTGACAGGTGCAGCGCGAGGAAGAGCGTCAGCGCCGCGGTATTGAGGTTGCCTGCGCTGAGCATCGTTGCGGGAGCACCGCCCGGACCGCCGAGTCTGTGCGCGGTCGTAAGTGGCGCGCTGACAAGGGGCCGGTTGCCCTCCGGGATCTCGAACGCGGGCACGAAGGGTTCCGCCGGTGCGAGTCGCACAAAGAGATCTCGCCAAACGCGATTGAGCTTGGTACTGAACACCTCTCGGATGGTGTCGTTGCGAACCTCGTTGGCCGTACGTATGAGGCTGCGAATGACGGTGCGGCGGCTCTCGGCCAGCTGCTGCTTGACGAGTTCGTCGGCGAGGTCCGCGTTGGTCGCGTCGAGGTCGGCCTGGACCGCGGCCGCCAGTTCGACGAGCGAGAGCAGCCGCTGCAGCCCGTCGATCGCGCGAGCGCGCGAGGCTCGACGACTAGAGATGCGGTCGATCTCTTGGGCCGCGAGGCTGCTGAGGCGAAGCACCGCTTCCTGGGGGATCTCTTGGGCGGAATCCCACGCGGATCCGAGACGATCAGCGATGTCGGCGACTTGCTCGCGAATCTCGGACGCTTCGCGGTCGCGCGCGAGGAGCTGCGCGTGGCACCGCTGTGCGTCGGCCAGCGCATGTAGCGCGGCAACGCCATCCGGGATCGCCCCGCTGAGAGTCCCGATCGCGCCGGTCAGCCGGTCGAGGTCGAAGATCCGTGCTTCCAGCGCAGCGCTGTCCTCAGCGGTCTGCGTCATGGTGTCGATCTCTGTGATCCGCCCGATCTCCGCTTGGCGTTCAGCCGCAGCAGAGGCGCGTGAGGCGCTCAGCCCTCGCATCCGGGCGGCGGTAGCGCTCAGACGGTCGATTCGGGCGGTGAGCGTGGCCGCCAGCGACGACGGAGACACCTCGGTATAGTCGCGGCCGCAAACCGGACAGTCGTTGCTCTGGACGTACGGTGCGAGGCCGGCCAGTGCATGGGCCAACTCTTCGACGGCGCCGTTTGGCGAGCCCAGATCGGCGTCGATCTCGGAGATCTTCTGGTCAATCAGCTGAACGCGTCGATCGCGTAGGTCGCGTTCGCGTCCCATGGAGCGAAGGTTCTCAAGCAGACTTCGGCTGCGGCTGGCCTCGCTGCTCAATCGCTGCAGCGCGAAGCCGGCGGCTTCCTCGGGTCCAGCGCCAGCCGCGGAGGGGACGTCGGGGAGGTATCCGCGGGCCTCGTCGAGGAGGTGTTCCAGCGGGTCCCCCGTTGACTCACGCCATCGCGCCGCGCGTTTTGACAGTTCTGCAACCTCGCGCTCAAGCTGTTCCACTGTGCCTGCGTCGGTCGCCGCGGCGTCGCGGACGGCTAGGCGCTTCGAGAGTGAACTCAATTCACGAGATGACTCCTCGATCGCCGACAGCGCGCCGACGTCGAGGTCGCGTTCGAGCGTCCGGATGAAGTCGGTGATGCCTGTCTTGTCGGTGAGGCTGCGCGCGGTCGCGCCGAACGGATCTACATCCGAGCGCATGTCCTGCTTGAGACTCGCGATGTCGCCGGCGAGCCGAGCGAGTTCTGTCGCCTGCCGCATCTGATCCTCGGTAAGGGCGCCCACCCGTGTCTCGCTATCTCGGAGTTCGGGGACTTCTCGCCTGGTGTTCCTCAGGTCACCCGCGGCGCCAAGTCCCTCGATGAGGTTGTCCAGCTCGTCGAGCCGCAGGATCTCCTTCACGTATCGAGTGAGCGGTGCATCGGCACCAGCCTGCGCGTTCTGGTACATCTCGAGCAGCCGCGAGAGCGTTGCTTGGGCGAGGTAGCAGCGCTCGATGAAGTGATTCGCGAGCGGAGCGTCGAGAGCGCCCGGACTCATGGCTCCATCGGTCGAGATGGTCGTCGAATGTGACCGGACTCCCTCGGGTCCGGCGAGTCCGAGACCGATCCGTGCCTCTGAGGCGCCGTGGTGCACCAGGTGTCTTGCGTAGTTGGGGTCGGAACGACGCATGCTCGCAACCCCGCCGGTGAGCGCCAGTTCCAGCGCCGAAAGCAGGCTGGTCTTGCCCGTGCCGTTCAGGCCGTGCACGAGGACGAAGGTGCCGTCGAGCGGCACTTCGATCTCCTGCCGGATGCTTCGGAAGTTGGCGACGGTCAACTTCGTCAAATCAGTCTGCCTCATTTGGGCGCGCTTTCAATGAATGGTTCAGCGAGCGTTGCGCGAAGTTCCTTTGCGACCTTAACTGTCCCGCCGCGCGAAGCGTGCAGCAGGGCTTCGACGTAGTGCGGGGGGTGTCGGAGACTCTCGCGTAGCCGGGTGACAGGGTCCGCGGCATCGGCGGTGTCGGGCATTGCGAACGGGAGCAGAATTGCGAGTGGCTCGGAGAGGCTATCTGCGTTGTCAGGGACCAGCAGGAGCCGCCCGAGGCGTTGCAGCCTGTCCCGAGCGCGTTCGTCCGGTGTTGTTCCCACGAGCACGATGCTGAGCGTGCGTCGTGACCGAACGATGTCCAGTGCGCGGGAAAGTGCTTCGATGCGGTTTGTGACCGCACCGAGATCCCCTTCGCTTGCCGATGCACTAACGACGACCAGCTCCGGGTTTCCGGCCTCACCGACCAGTGCCGCGGAAAACGTGAAGCCGAGGCCGCCGATCTCCAGAGGTTGATCCGCCCTTATGTAGCCATTGGCGGTGAGCAAGTTCACGACGTCGCCGACCCCGACCATGGTCATACCAGCACTCCTGCTTCCATGAACGCATTGAGAAGGCCGTCAGCCGAGGTGTGGCTGTCTACCAGGGTGCGCATGTACACGTGTCGCGCTTCGCCCTTCCCTGAGCGGCCGAGGGGCCTTGAGGGACTGCGGGACGGTCTGGGGGGCGGCGTCACGCTGTGGACGATGACGGCGTCCTCGTCTGCTTCGGAGAACGCTCCGTCGCTCAAGAGTTGGACAGCAGCGTTCTCGTTGGCCACGAAGAACAGTCGGTACTGCTGCGCGGCTGATCGGGTGCCCTTCGGTGGAGGAGTTGTGACCCGAAGGGTGGCTTCCCTCGTTTCGAGGCGTTCCGGCGCGTCGACCGACCAGCATTTCCGATTCTGTCCGACACCAACGAGAGCCAGTGCTGTCGCGAACTCGCGTTCGCCACTCGCCGTCAGTGTGGGCATCTGTGGTATCCGGCCGACGGGTTCAGTGCCGAGCGCCTGATAAGGGGCGTTCGCTGCCGGGTCGTATCTCCCCGCTCTGAGAAGTAGCAAAGCGCGCGTGTGCCGGGTAAGGGCGCCGGCGACGAAGTCGTCCCAGTGGCCGTCGACGCCGCCGCATGCGACCAGGTCCCTCACCGCCAGGATGCCGTCGTCGAGCGTTGACACATCCGCGGGAGACCAAGTGGCTCCGAGGGAGGTATGCATGAGGGCACGGAGTTTTTGCGATAGGACGTAAAGCAGCAGGGCCGACAGAAGCGGTTTCCCGCTGACGGGGAAGAAAGCGGATTGCTCGATCGACACGGAATGTCGAGCGAAGACGTCGTCGGTGTAGATCGCACGAAGAACGTCCTGTTGGCCCGCGGAGAGCACCGGGTCGGGGGTGGCGATAATGCCGGCCGGCGGAGTCGAGGGCCACGGCCAGGGCCTGATTTCTCGCGCTTGAAGGAAGATCGAGCGCACGTCGGTGTCCTGGGCTGAGAGGCCGATCATGAGCGTAGGCTGGCTGACGACCATGTTCCGGAGCTGCGACCGAATGAATTCGAATCTCGCAGCATTGGTGAAGTCGAGGAGCTGGGTGCTGCGAGCGATTAGGCAAGAGCGATAGACCACCTCATTCGCCACGGCTTTCAGCGCGCAACCGTGGTATTTGAGTAGACGGCTCCGGCCGTGGGGAAGGACGAGGTCGTCGGCAATGACGCCGACATCGAGTGGCGAATTGTCCGGTGCGAGCTGCTTGACGGCCTTCTCGATAAGCCCGTCCCAGTTTGCCGAAGCGATCATCGGGAAGGCGCCTTCGAGGATCAGCGCGGCGATGCACAGGTGCTCGCTGTCCGGTTCCGCCGATTCCGGAAAGGAATCCGCGATCGAAATTCCATTCCACAGCAGATAGTCCGCGTCATGGCCTGGCACTGGGATGGCCAACAGGTCGGAGTACCGACTCCTCAGTTCGTGCGCTAGAGCGTCCCGGTTGGGCCAGGTATCAACGGGCGTGCGGAGGTCAAGCTTCGCGATCTCGTCATCCGGCATCTGTCCGAGGCGCAAGGCGCTGGTCAATGCCTCGTCGTGGCCACGCGGATCGACTCGAGTTGCTTCGATGCGCAAGAACTCAAGGAGGCGGACAACAAGTTGCGCTAGGCCCTCCACCCTGCCGAGCGATATTCCAGAGCCGAGCCACAGGCCATAGTCGGCGTTCGCTACGCCGTCGCCGAGGGCGGCAAAGCCGCTGTCGAGGATCTGTAGGGCAGCGCGCGTCGAGCACGCCGCAACAGGCGCGGATACACTCACGCCCCCGATGTTGGCACGTGCCCGTGACATCCGTGGACGGTTCGCTGCGCGTTCACCAGTGAAGTTGTCTCCCGACGACTGGGGGACCCCAAGCTTGTCGAGCGCCGCCAGAGAGCCAGGTCCCTGGCGTCATACGGGTCGCCTCCGGTCAGGCTTGGGAGTTACAGAGCGAGACGGACTGCTGCGCCGCCTGGCCTGCGCACTGCTGACCGAATGATCGTCGACAGCACTACCGACCACACCGAGTGCGGTGCGATGCGCCTGCTAGGTGTAGTTCCCCGGGACGTTGTGATCAGCGTGGCGTGAGCTGGAAGGCGAGGACCTCCGGTACGGAGGGGTTTACCAAACCAACCCTCGAACCTGAGGTCCTCAATGACTCACGCTAAGGCCCCGTTAACTCCGGTCGGGCGCGCGGCGTTGGCCAGGTTGATCGTCGTGGATGGCTGGGCGGTGCGTCGGGCCGCCGAGCGGTATCAGGTCTCGCCGGCCACGGCGAGCAAGTGGGCTGCCCGGTGGCGGGCCGGATTGCCGATGGACGACCTGTCGTCTCGACCGCACACGAGCCCGACACGGCTGCCGGTGCGCACCGAGCATCGGATCGTGGCGCCCCACCGACCCCACACGGCATCGGCGGCCTCGTCCCAGCAGCCCGCGTTCACAACCTCACGGGGAACAACGGCTAGGTGTTCAGGTACTCGTGAACAAGCGTGTTGCCCCGAAACCAGTCGCTAAGCAGCGTCGACCATGCGGTGACAGGAAAGGAGCCGTCGACCCGGAAGAGCTTCCGATAGTGAACGCTCTTCCCGCGTCGCGGGAACTCGCTCTGAGTGCGCGGGTAAGTGTTCGGATAGTAGCCCTTGACGGCACCATCGCAGTGGATGAACGTCCTTTTCGCCGTATCGCGGATGGCGTGAAGGTAACGCGCGAAGATCCAACCCTCGTCGCCAGCGGGCGCCGGCATGAACTCCTCGACCTCAACGACCTTGAGCGGCTTCTCGGCAGCGCTCCACCGCACCGAGAGTCCGGCGTAAGGGTGTAGGAACCCCGTGCCACCGTCTGGGTCGCCATGGAACGTCTCGCCGACGGCGGCGAGCGAGTCCAAGCCGTCATCGCTCAGCGGTCGTCCAAACCATCGGTCAGCTTCGAAATACTCCTGGTACTCGTCTGCTCGGCGCAGGCGCCGTTCGTCGACGGCGATTCTCGCGGTCAGCCCATGGCGTTGGGCCGCATCCAGGATTGAATCAATGAGCCCGTAGTGAATGTACGACTGATAGCCCCTACGCAGGAACTGGTGGTAGTGGAGGGCGTAGTTGCCGATGCGAAGACCGTGCGGAGTTGCGTCGAGACCCGTCAAGTCGATTAGGCCGTCGTCGTCGAGGCGATCGAGCAGCGCGGGGACGGCTGTAAACACGCGTGACTGCCGTCGCGGCGGCTCAAGTAGCACATCAGGGATAACGTAGTAGTCATTCCAGAGGACCGCTTCGAGCAATGCATGCGTAGGGGATGACCCCCGAAGCTCCGCTGGTAACCGGGCGGCGAGATCTGCCACGGCCGCGGGATCCTGCTGGGCCCAGTCGTCCAAGGCTGCCGCTGCTCGGGCGCGTGCCAACACCATGCGGGGGCGATCATCCACGGCGAGGAATAGCGGTGGCGTGCCAAGATCGAGCATGACCTCAAGCAGCTCGGCGAGGCCAGTACCGAGGCGGTGCCGGATGGTCTCGACGACGTACCGGTCAACGGCGTGGGGCACAGCCGGATTGTAGGCGCGAACTGGGCCGTTGCCCGATGCTCACAGCTTCAGGCACCGCGTTCAGACATCCGCTTCTGGCCTTGTCAGCACGGGCTCCTGCAGAGTCGGGTGGGGTCGTTTGACGGGACGAGTTCGTGGCGCGCTCCCGGTTTTCGATGCCGGATTGAGTCACCGGGGCCGCGCGCACCGGGACCGGCGCTCGGCGCGGTCGTGCTTGTCAACGAGGGGTATCAACGGATGCCGCTCGATGTCGAGAAGGGCCGCCGGACGCCGACGTATCCGCAGGTCGGCCAATCGCGTCTCACATTCCGGACACCTCTCTTTCCGCCACCTCCACCATGTCTGACCTGCGGAAACGCGGGTCGACACCAGTTCGTCGGCGGTCGTACCTGCGGGGTTCGGCCGCCCTCGTGCGTCATGGGGCCGGTCCGGCGGTGGCCGGGGTCGAGCGCGGTCGGTACGGATGTCTCCTCTCGAGCGTGTTGACCAGGTGATCACGTCGTCAACACGCGCGACGGCCGTTCCCCCGGTCCCGGCGGGCCCCCGCGGCTCCGCGAAACCTTGACCTGGCCGGGGATCGGAGGACGCTTGCCGGGTGACGGCTGCGGTCCCGCGAGGAACGGACGATCAGGTGCGCGCGGACCTGCTCTGGATCGCCAGCGACTTCCGGCACATCGTCGACGACGCGCGCACGGGCGAGCTGAGCCTGCCCAGCAACGGAACGCGGTGGACGAACCGTCAGCTGCTGTTCCACATGGTGCTCGGGCAGAACATCGCGCTCACGTCCGTCTGGCTCTTCGGGATGTTCTCGCGACTCCCTCCGGGCGCCTCACGCGCCTGGAGCGGGATGTTGGAGAGGTGTACACGCCCGTACAACTGGGTGAACTGGGCCGGGGCCGTCGTCGGGGCGCGCGTGCTGGCTCCCGGCTCGATGGCGCGGGT
>Ga0255338_1006056_pt1 | contig 10581 bp, 6 predicted proteins | sample MeOH1_35cm_T4_19_FD_203715 | JGI IMG/M metagenome (GOLD analysis project Ga0255338, IMG submission 203715) | Sandy soil microbial communities from University of British Columbia, Vancouver, Canada - MeOH1_35cm_T4_195 | ecosystem: Engineered > Artificial ecosystem > Sand microcosm > Unclassified ... | reverse complement strand
GCAGATAGGTAGCTCTGCAGCGTGCCCACGCTGCAGACCGGCACCGCGCACTGGATCCGCTCGTCGAAGGCACTCAGGTAGGTCGTCTGGTTGCCGCCTCCGCTGGCGCCCGTACAGCCGATGCGCTTCGGATCTACGTCGCGCCGAGTTTGGAGGTAGTCGAGGGCGCGGACATTATCGAACAGCTGCAGTCCGTGGAGGGGCGTTCCGACCGGCCAGAGACTGGCTCCGAGTAAGCCGCCGTGGTACTCATTAGTCCCAATCCGCGTGCCCCGTTCGCCTGCACCCCACGCGTCCAGGGTAAGTGCCAGGAAGCCGAGCTTCGCCAGGCCGATGCAGCGGGACTGTACTACCGGGTCCCGGCGCGCTCCGGCCCAGTGCCCGTGCACGCAGAGCACCGCGGGGAAAGGCCCGGTGCCTTTCGGAACATACACCGTGGCCGTAGCGAAGCAGCCGGGCCGGGTCTGGAAGATCAGACGCTCGATGCGATAGCCATCGCGGTCCAGTGTACCGAGGATGTCGGGCGCCAGAGGTGTCTGCCGCAGCTCGGGTGCCCAGGCGTCGCGCTCCGACTTCCGGATCTGCGCGCGGATCGTCTCACCACGCTCGCGGGCTTCGGCGAGTGTGCGGGGTGGCGTGCTGCCCTCTCGCAGGCGGCGGGCTGTGTCAAGATACCAGGTGTGCAGAGACTCAGCAGGGGAGGGGTTCGCGGCCATAATCTCGGTTCTGCGAAGTAGAGAAGTAGGGAGTTCTGCAGTGCGAGGCCGACGGCCCGCTTATTTGCATCACCCGCCTTTGAGCTTGATCGGCTTGGGGAACCGGCTTTCTACCCGGTACTCCGAGGCATCGAAGCCCGCCTCTTTGCAGGCAGCGAGAAAGTGATCCAGTTCGGTCACCCGCGGATCGTAGTCTACCACCGCGAGATGCGTGTTGAGATCGATGATGGCGGTCTTCACCCCCTTCAGATCCTGGAGCGCCTGAACCACCGTGGCGACGTTTGCCTGCGTGCGCAGATCGGGGATCTCCAGGGCGGCCTTCTCCACCGAATCGGCGCCCTCCGGCCCACGAGCGGCAGCGCACAGGCGGGGGCCTCCCTTGTGCGCCCGCGGTGTGACGCCTATTGCCGCGCTCCGATGGGCGGGCTTGGAGCCGGCGCTACGCGCTTGCGTGCGGCGGGGAGAAACGCGGGTAGCGGCGTGGGTTTCCCGGCAACCGAGGAGCAGGGTCGCCGCCGCGAGGGAGATCAGCACATTCGAATTACGGCCCAAACTCGTCTCCCCTCGCCGGCGAAGTGGCGTTAACGGGTGCTTGGACACAGCGACGGCCAACCAGTTGCGGCCGATTGCTTCGTGTCAGGCGGCAACGGTGGGTTGACGGCGCAGCGCCTCGAGGGTGACCAGAAGGATACTGATGTCCGCGGGAGTGACGCCAGGAATGCGGGACGCCTGCCCGATGCTTCGGGGCTGCTGGCGGAGCAGCTTCTCCCGGCTCTCATGGGAGAGGCCCTTCACGGAGTTGAAATCGAACCCGTCCGGAATAGCGCGGTTTTCCAGGCGGCGCTGGCGCTCCACCTGGTCTTGCTGCCGATCGATGTAGCCCTCGTACTTGGCGTGGATCTCCACGTCGCGCAGGAGCAGTTTGGGCACGTCCGCCAGTGTGGCGAACTCCTGCCGCATCACGTCTACATCCACGTCAGAGCGGCGCAGGAACTGCGGTCCCACCGCCTGCTTATCAAGAGTTACTGGACCATTCTTACTGGTAAAGGTAAACCCTGGCTGGAGATTGATGCGCCGGATCCGCTCCTGTACGTCCGACAGCATGGCGCGCCGCTCCAGGAACCGCTCCCAGCGCAGATCGGAGACGAGCCCGAGCGCTCGACCCTTGGCCGTGAGGCGGAGGTCGGCGTTGTCATGGCGGAGCAGAAGGCGGTGCTCGGCGCGAGAGGTGAGCAGGCGATACGGCTCGTGTGTGCCCTTGGTGACGAGATCGTCCAACATCACGCCGATGTACGACTCGCCGCGGTCCAGCACGAATGGCTCGGCATCGGGTAACTCAGCGCGCAGGGCGGCGTTGATGCCGGCGATCAGGCCCTGGCCTCCGGCCTCTTCGTAGCCGGAGGTGCCGTTGATCTGGCCGGCGAGGAAAAGCCCGGAGACCCGCTTTGTCTCCAGCCATGGATGAAGCTGAGTGGGCAGCACGCAGTCGTACTCCACCGCGTAGCCGGGCCGCAGCATCTCGCAGGCTTCCAGGCCGGGGATGCTGTGCAGGAACTGTAGCTGGATCTCCGCGGGCAGGCTCGTGGACATTCCCTGCACGTAGATCCAATTCGTGTGCCAGCCCTCCTGCTCCAGGAAGATGCCGTGGCGGTCCTTATCTGGAAATTTAACGACCTTGTCTTCGATGGACGGGCAGTAGCGCGGCCCGATGCCCTCGATGTGACCGCCGTACATCGCCGAGCGGTGCAGGTTCTCGCGGATGATGCGGTGCGTGGCGTCGGTGGTGTAGGTCTGCCAGCAGGGGAGGAGCGTTTCTTGTTCCAGGCGGTCGTGCAGGTAGCTGAACGCTTCCGGCTCGTCGTCGGAAGGCTGCAGGATCGTCTTGTCGAGATCGATCGATTCGAGCGCGATCCGCGGCGTCGTACCGGTCTTGAAGCGCGAGACCTGGAATCCAAGCCCGCGCAGGTTATCGGAGAGGGAAATCGAAGGCGGCTCACCATGGCGGCCGGAACTCGTCTTCTGCTCGCCGATGTGGCAGAGGCCGCGCAGAAAGGTGCCCGTCGTAACCACGACGCACGGTGCGAAGTAGCTGCGGCCGGAATCGCAGCGTACGCCGCCGACCCGGTGTTCGGGCGCCGATGGAGAGCTGGCGCCGGTGCTGGTCCCCAGTGGCTCGGTGATTAGCTCGGCGACCACCTCCTCCAGCACCGTGAGGTTTGGCTGCGCGCGCAGCACCTGTCCCATTCGGTCCTGGTATTCTTGCTTGTCCGCCTGGGCACGCAGGGCCTGGACGGCCGGACCCTTGCCGGTGTTCAGCATGCGCATGTGGGTGAGCGTATTGTCGGTATTGACCGCCATCTCCCCGCCCAGTGCGTCGATCTCCCGGGTAACGTGCCCTTTGGCGGGACCGCCCACGGAGCAGTTGCACGGCATGTGGCCGATGTTGCCCGCGTTCAGCGTGACGGCCAGCGTGCGACGGCCCATCCGCGCCGCCGCCAGGGCCGACTCGCAGCCGGCGTGACCGGTGCCGACTACAATCACATCGTAATTGTTAGAAGCTGAACTCATACTGCACCCGTACAGCAAAAAAGGCGGCGAGCGGAATCGAACCGCTGATGGGAGTTTTGCAGACTCCTGCCTTAGCCACTTGGCCACGCCGCCGCACCCGCGCGGTCCGGGGAACGCTTGGGAACGCCACATCCTAGCAAAAGCAGATGCTCGCCGTCAAGAGATCTGGAGTGAACGAAAAGGCGGAGGGGAGAACACGTCTCCCCTCCGCCCACTTCCGTCCGTTGCCGGATTTCTGACGCCCGTCCTACTTGATGAACAGCATTTCCTGATAGGTGGGCAGGGGCCACATATCATCCGGAATGATGCCTTCCAACTCGTCCGCAATCGCGCGCACCGCGGCCATCGCCGGGAGCACATGATTGCAGAAGTGGTTGGCTTCCTCCGCCAGACCGCCGTGGTGCTCATGGCCGACGGTCTCTTCCAGCTTTTCGATGCTGTCTTCCAGGCCGCGCACGAGTCCGCTCACCTTCTGCAGTGTGCGGTCATCGAAGTCCGCGCCCGCCGCCTTAATGCTGGCGCCGGCGGTAGCGAGCTGGGCCTGGTAGCGCACTGCCACCGGCAAGATCGAGGTCCGCGCCAGCTTGGCCGCCAGCAGGGATTCGGTGTTGACCGTCTTGCAGTACTGCTCCAGGTAGATGTCGAGCCGGGAATGCAGCTCGCGCTCCGAGAGGACATTGTACTTCTCGAAGATCTCGACGATCTGCGGCTTCACGAGCTCGGGCAGCGCTTCCGGTGCCGTACGGAGGTTCGGCAGACCGCGGCGCGCCGCCTCGTCCTGCCACTCCTGGGAATAGCCGTCGCCGTTGAACACGACCGCCATGTGCTCCGTTGCGATCTCCTTCAGCACGCTCTGCACGGCGTCGTTCAGCTTGCTGCTGTCGCCGCCCGTCGCCTGCTCCAGCTTCGTCGCTACGTAATCCAGCGACTCCGCCACGATCGTGTTCATCGCTACCAGCGGGCCGGCGATGGACTGGTTGGAGCCGACCGCGCGGAATTCGAACCGGTTGCCGGTGAAGGCAAACGGGCTGGTGCGGTTGCGGTCTCCCGCGTCCTTCGGCAGCGGCGGCAGCACGTCGACGCCGATTGCCAGAGTGCCCTTCGACTTGGACGAGGTGGCAGTGCCCGCGGTGCGAATCTGCTCGAACACGTCGGCAAGCTGGTCGCCGAGGAAGATCGAGATGATCGCGGGAGGCGCTTCGTTGGCGCCCAGGCGGTGGTCGTTGCCGGCGTGGGCGACCACGGCGCGGAGGAGGCCGGAGTTGCGATGGACGGCGCGGATGACGGCGGCGCAGAACACAAGGAACTGCGCGTTCTCGTGCGGAGTGTCACCCGGATCGAGCAGGTTGCCCACCCCCGGTCCACCGAGCGACCAGTTTACGTGCTTACCGGAGCCGTTTACCCCAGCGAACGGCTTCTCGTGCATGAGACACGTCATGCCGTATTTCTCGGCCACCCGGCGCAGCGTGATCATGATCAGTTGCTGGTGGTCGGTCGCCACGTTGGCGGTCTCGAAGATCGGGGCGATCTCGTACTGCGCCGGCGCTACTTCGTTGTGGCGGGTCTTGATCGGCACGCCCAGCTTGCAGAGGTCGCGCTCTACTTCGAGCATGAAGGCGAGGACGCGCTCCGGAATCGCTCCGAAGTAATGGTCTTCGAACTCCTGGCCCTTGGCGGGCTTGGCGCCGAAGAGGGTGCGTCCCGCACTCACCAGGTCCGGGCGGTTGAAGTAGAAGTTCCGGTCGATCAGGAAGTACTCCTGTTCCGGCCCGGCGGTGGACGAGACCATGCCCGGATCGTCGTTGCCGAAGAGGGCCAGGATGCGCTGGGCCTGCTTGTTCAGCGCCTGCATCGAGCGGAGGACCGGCGTCTTCTTGTCCAGCGCTTCTCCCGTCCAGGAGACGAAGGCGGTGGGGATGCAGAGGGTCGTCCCGTTCGGGTTCTCCAGCACGTAGGCGGGGCTGGTCACGTCCCAGGCAGTATAGCCGCGGGCCTCGAAGGTGGCGCGGATACCGCCGGAGGGGAAGCTGGAGGCGTCCGGCTCGCCCTGGATCAGGGTCTTGCCGGAGAACTCGGCGATAGCGCCGCCGCGGCCGTCCGGGGAGAGGAAGCTGTCATGCTTCTCGGCGGTAAGACCGGTGAGCGGGAAGAAGACGTGCGCGTAATGGGTGGCGCCCTTTTCGATGGCCCACGCCATCATCGCGGCAGCGACCTGGTCCGCCACCGAGGTGTCCAGCTTCTCGCCCTTCTCGATCGTCTTCTTCAGGGAGCGGAATACCCCCTTCGGAAGGCGCTTTTCCATCTCCGTGATGGTGAAGACGTTGGCGCCGAACAGCTTGCCGCTAGACATTCCGGCAAATTCGTCGCTGGGCTCCAACGGCTTGTAATTAGTTACCGCCGCAATGGCCTGCAGGCGTGCGGTGCTTCCACTCATGTTTGTGGGCTCCTCAACTCCGTCGTGAACGCAATGGTCGGCGTGCACGCGGCCTTACGTCGTTGGAAGGTCCGGTCGCCAGACTCATTTTTAGCACAGATTCCCAGGAACAGGGGATGCCTTTCCTCCAAACGGCGATCGCCTACTTTGATCCCACGTTTGGCAGGCAAGCGGCGGCTACCACAGGGCCCCTTACTTCCGGGTTATCGACTTAGTGTAGCTATGGACGCATAGATCTTAAATGCGACCGAAAAACAGGCGCCGGGTTTTTTAGGGCCCGGATCTTGGGGCGGAAAAGCACTCCCGACGCCGCAAGAGTGTGCCGATTCGAGGCCCCCGTTCCTACCGCACTGTCGTGGCTGCCCCGATTCCGGTGGGAGAACGCCCGGCTGGAACGGGCCGGGTTTTCTTTCTACAACCACCGAATCCGGAGCTTGCCGGTCGCAACCACGGGCGACGGTCCGGCGGTGGACGCAGTGACGCTAAATTCCGGAATACGGGTTAGGATCCGCTCCCGCCGGTCGCGCTCGCGGCGGTGGGAGACACGTCGCCCTCGGTAACGCTTTCCCGGGGCGGGAGCGGGCTGTTACTGATGATCTCCTCGGCGATGGCTTCCAGCGCGCGACCGTTGGTGTTTTGCGGACCGAGGTACCATTCTTCCCAGAACACTTTGATGATGGCGCACACGGGCACCGCGAGGATGGCGCCCAGGAGCCCGAACAACGCGCCCATCACCAGCACGGTAAAGGTAACGGAAAGCGGGTGGAGGTTCAGGCTTTGCCCCATCACCACGGGCACGATCAGGTTGTTCTCGAGCTGTTGGATCAGGACGAACAGCACCAGGACATACACAGCCAGGATCGGATCGATGGTGAGCGCCACGATGGCCGGTGGAATGGCGGAGAGCACGGGGCCGATGTTCGGGATCAACTCCCCGAGCCCCGCGATGACGCTGAACAAGAGGATGTAGGGGATCGGGTGGCCAGTGAGCTTTCCGAGGCCCCACAGCCCCACACCCGTCATCGCGCCAATGATGATTCCCAGAACCAGAGATCCAGTAGCCCAGTTCTTGAGTTGCTCTAGAATCCGGCGCAGCGTCGTGGCGGTCCGGTCACGATAGCGCTCCGGCGCGGCGCTCAGCAGGCCCGTCACCAGAGGGGTGGGATGGGCGAGCGTGAACAGCACGAGCACGAGCATGATCACCAGGGACACCAGCCCCACCAGCAGGTTGATGGTGTAGCGGCCCAACTGCCCCAAGAGCGAGGTGAGCCGGGGGGTCAGGAACTGGATGAGCTGGTTGGGAGGCGGAAGCTGCGCGGCAAGCTGCGGATAGCGGGCACTGAGGTCGTTGTAATACTGAACGAGCCGCGCTTCTTTCTCGTCCAGATTCCCGAAGAAGCTGCCCAGCTCATTCAGGAGAGGCGGTACCGCCAGCGAGCCGACCACCACCACGAGGGTGATGATGAGCCCGATCACTGCGATCGAGCCGAAGATGCGCGGCCAGCCCCGCCGGTTGAGCCACACGACCACGGGGTTGAGCACCGCGGCCAGGATGAACACGAGCAAGAACAGCAGCAGCAGCGTTCCCACCGGTCCCGCGGCCTGGTAGAGCAGGTAGAGAGTGAACGCGAAGAGGATGGCCCGCTGCAGATCCCGGTAAGTGATCCCCTGGGAGACGACGACCGGCGCTACGGCGCGGGGAGTGGCTTCTTCGGACCGTGCGGGCAGGGGCTCACTCATCGATGTCATCCTCCAGGTGATAGCTCTCGGCGGCCGGGCGGCTAAGTGGCCTATACTTGCAACGGCGCGGCAGGCCGGTGGTTCCGGCGGATCGTGCGCGTGCGGATTACTTGGAATTTGCCCGGATTGTTCAATCGTTATGTCGCGTATCCAGGTTCTCGTCAGTGACCTTGGCAAAGTTCTCCTGCCCTTCGAGGTGGAACGCGTTTGGCAGGCGCTCAACCCGCACTTCGGGGTGACCCACGAAGAGGCGCGTGACGTGGTACAAGCGCTCTTCCGTGAAACCCGCTTCGGCGCGGGGGGTGTGGACGGCCCGGTGTTCTACCAGCACATGGTGGAGCGGAGCGGGCTCCGGCTCCCCTTCGACGCCTTCTGTGTCGCCTGGAGCGACATGTTCTGGGAAGACGAAGCGGTCATTGGCCTCATTGCCGCGGCGCCGGTCGCGAAGCGCTACATCCTTTCCAACACAAACGACATCCACTGGGCTTTCATTCGCGAGCGCTACGCACACGTGCTGGCGAAGTTCGACACCGTGTTGGCCTCGCACGAACTCAAATTGGAGAAGCCGGACGCAGCCATCTATGAGTGGGTGATCCGGGACAGCGGCTTTCCCCCGGAAGCTCATCTCTTCATTGACGATATCTCCGCAAACGTCGAGGGCGCCCGTGCCGTGGGGATGGACGCGATCCTCCACACGGATTCCGAGAGCCTCTGGCGAGAGTTCGTGGTGCGAGGCCTGGCCACCGACGCGCAGCGACCGGAGGCCACGGAAGTGGTGGTAGCAACCCCGCCGGACCGCGCCATCTGGGCACCGTTAGATGAAGAGGGGAAATGAGGGAGTGGGTCAATAAGGTAATGGGGCGATAAGGAAACGGGCCACTGGGGAACCGCTCCGGATGCCGTAGCTCATTTCCGCATGGCCTCGTCTCCGCGTTTGCTGATTCTCCCGAGGTACGACGATGTTCGACCCGATGTTCATGCCGCCGCGGGAGCATCCGCTGGTGATGCGAATCGCCGGAGCAACCCTGCCACTCGTGGCGCAGACCATGGGCAATATCCGGGACTTCCACGTGGCGCCGGATGATCTGCGGCACCTGGAGACGCTGCGCGAGAGCCGGGCCATCCTTGCGCCGAACCATCCCACCGGCCACGATCCGTTCGTGATGTTCTGGCTCTCCCGCCAGGTAAAACAGCCGTTCAACTACCTCGCGGCGCGCGAGATCCTGGACGGGGTAATGGGCTGGATCATGAACCGGATGGGCACCTATTCCGTAATCCGGGGGATCGCGGACCGGGAGTCTCTGCGCTGCACCCGCCACCTGCTGGGAGAGTTGGAGCGGAAGGTGGTCATCTTCCCGGAAGGGGAGATTTACGAGCACAATGATAAGCTGCTCGCCTTTCAGAGCGGGGTCGCCCAGATCGGGTTCTGGGTGCTGGATGACCTCCAGAAGCAGGGCAAGCCGCTGCAGATGCCGCTCGTGCCGGTGGCCATCAAGTATCGCCTCGCCGACTCCCCGCGTGCGGCCATTGAAAACAGTCTCAGCGCGCTGGAGAAGGCGCTGGATCTACCGGCGCCCGGTCAGCTCACCGATTACCAGCGGCTGCTGCGGGTAGGAGACCGGGTCCTGGCTTCCATCGAGCGGGACGCAGGCCTGAAGGCCGAACCGGGGCAAACCCTGGACGAGCGGATTCCGATCACCTGGCAGAAGACGCTGGAGCGGGTCGCCCACCGCATCGGCACTACTGTCAATCCCACGCAGCCGCCGGCCGACCAACTCCACCTGCTCTTCCATGAGCTGAAGTCGTGGGTGGGCATTCTTCCGGACGACTATCACGACTACGACGAACGGCTCTACCGCAAGCGGATGCAAGACGCGGTTCCGCTATTCAACGACCTGCACCGTCTCCAGAACTTCATCGCCTTCAGTGGGAGCTACCTGGCGGCGGAGGCGACGGGTGAGCGGTTCGTGGAGGTGCTGGGCCGGCTGGAGAAGGAAGTGTTCGGACAGGTGCGCCACACCGTGCCGCGCGAAGCGAGAATCCGCATCGCCGCTCCGATAGCACTGGAGGCGCGCTACGCGGAATACCGGCAAAACAAGCGAGAGGTTGTAGCCGACGTCACGAAGCAACTCGAGGGCACCATCCGCGAGCTGCTGCGCCAGGCCGGCGCCGACGCCACGCCAATCGCGATCGATGCCTGACAAATCGATTCTTGTCAGCAAATCGGCCGATTGCCCGGATTCCCGGGGCCATCCGGGCCAGCCCTAACGTCAGTTGCCACCACCTCGCAAAGCCTCGCAGCGTTGGTAATCCGACGCCGGTAACGACGGTCCACCGGAATCGTCCAGCCTCGCATACTACCGTGCCCTGTTTGAAGAACCGCCCGCCGGCCGACAATGCAACCAGGAGATTAAATGCTATGAAAGGCCTGTTCACTGCCCTGTTCGCGGCTGCCTTGCTGGCCGCGGTACCCGCGTTCGCGCAAGACGAAACGCCGTCGCTCCTCCATGGAGGCATCGGCACTCCGAACTTTCTGGGGACCACGGGTCTTCTGCTGGCCCCCAGCGCCTACACGGTCGGTGACCGTGGCATTTCCGGGCACGCCTACTTTACGGGGGACTTCGAGAGCTATGGCGTCCAGGTAGGGTTGGGCAGCCGCCTCGAGGTGGGGGGCACCTTCCTGAACGTGGACAGCGGGGACGACGGTTTCCTCCTGAACGCGAAGTACACCCTGCTGCGCGAAACCACGCCGCTGCCGGCCATCTCGGTCGGGGTGGTGGACGCGCTCGACGAGCTGAACGTGGATCCGAGCGTCTACGTGGTCGCCAGCAAAGACCTCTCGCGCATCATTCCGCTGCACCTGTTCCCGATCCGCGCGCATGCGGGCTGGGGAACCGGCGTGTATGACGAGGAGCCGTTCTTCGGGATCGAGATGAACCTCGGCACCCCGCTGGACGTGCTGCCCATCTCTCATCCAGTGTTCAGCGGGATGGTGGAGTACGTGAACAGCGACTTCAACCTCGGCCTGCGCGGGCGGTTCAAGGGCTTTGCGGCCACGGTGGCGCTGTTCGACTTCGACAGCTTCGGCGGTGGCATCAGCTACACCACGGGTCTGCGCCTGAA
>Ga0255338_1006055_pt1 | contig 10581 bp, 11 predicted proteins | sample MeOH1_35cm_T4_19_FD_203715 | JGI IMG/M metagenome (GOLD analysis project Ga0255338, IMG submission 203715) | Sandy soil microbial communities from University of British Columbia, Vancouver, Canada - MeOH1_35cm_T4_195 | ecosystem: Engineered > Artificial ecosystem > Sand microcosm > Unclassified ... | reverse complement strand
CGCCTGGACGCCGCCATCGCTTCGGCCCAAGCCACCGGCCAGCGGGTGGACGAAATCAACACCCCTGCCTCGAACACACGATACGAACTCTGACCGCGTCAAGACGGCCTTCGGAGAACGCTTACGATCGCTTCGCGCTTGGGCTGACGGCGTTAGAGCTTTCGCCTCAGCACTTCTTTGATCGCCGCGTTCTCCAGGGCGAGATCCGCATATGCGCGTTAACTTCGCGTTCTCGGCCTCCAGTTCCTTCAGGCGCTTGAGCTCGGCAACGCTCGCGCCATCATACTTGGCCTTCCAGTTGTAGTAAGTCGCCTGGCTGATGCCGTGCTCGCGCCAAATTTGCGCGACCGGCACGCCTGATTCGCCTTGCTTCAGAATCGCCACAATCTGCGACTCGGTAAATGTCGACTTCTTCATCGGACCTCCCATGACAGCAATCCTGCCAGAAAAGTCCACTTCTGACTGTCTACCTACAGGGGGAGCTTACGCTACCGAGAGCAGCTCTTCGATTGTTCGGGCGATGGCCATCAGGCGCTGATCCGCGCCGCACACACCGACGATCATCAAACCCACCGGCGCTTCACCAGGATCATGGCACGGGAGAGAAATCGCGCAGCCATCAAGGAAGTTCACAATCGAGGGGTTGCGAAGCATTAGCAAGTTGACCCTGTCATAGTCTTGGTCGTTCTCCAGCTCTGAGATTGCCGGCGCCACTATTGGCACAGTCGGAAGGATGAGCGCATCGAAAGGAGTGCAAATCGCTTCGACGCGACGTATGAAATCTCTCCTAGCCGTACAAAGATCTATGTAGTCCGCAGCTGACTGCAGCTCTCCTCTCTTGATTCGAGCCCTGACTCTCGGATCGTAGTCATTGCCTTTGATCTCCAACAGGTGACGATGCCATGCATATGCCTCTGCCGCTGGGAACCCCCCCATGGCATTGATGGTCGGTAATTCCAGCAACTCTTTCAGCGGAACATCGCAGATTCGTGCCTTCGCCATTGAGAGCGTCGAAACAGTCCTTGCGAATGCTGCAGCTACGGCAGCATCCAAATTCTCGAGGACCAGCGATTGAGGTATGGCAAGACGCAGGCCAGCGATTGGGAATGCCTTCAGTGTAGGTGACATCTCATCCGCAAGTATTGCGTCGATGCTGGCACAGCATGTCACTGTCGGCGCTATCACGCCGATAGAATCAAGACTCTTGGAAAGTGGCAGAACACCCTCTCGGGGGATACGGCTTGCCGTCGGTTTGTAGCCGACGGTGCCCGTCAATGCGGCCGGAATGCGGCATGAACCTCCCGTGTCAGTACCAATTCCGACAGCCGCCATGCCATCTGTAACCGAGATTGCCGCCCCTGAAGAGGAGCCGCCTGGGATGCGACCTTTGGCGCGCTCGAAGCCGTTACGCGGAGTGCTATAGTGAGGATTGAGGCCTAGGCCGGAATAGGCAAATTCGGTCATATTGGTCCGACCAATAACAATTAGGCCGGCGGCGCGCAGGCGGGCCACGACTGTGGAATCCGCTGTTGCCGGTGGAGCGTCGGCGAGCACACGAGAACCAGCAGTCGTAACCTCGCCTGCGATATCGAACAGATCCTTGACGCTTACCGGCACGCCTGCATAACGTGAAGGCGCAACTCCGAGCCCGCGGACTTGGTCGATCGCTTTCGCAGTCGCCCGCGCTGCATCCGCATGAACTTTCAAAAAGACTCGGGCACCCTCACCTGTTGGATCGGCAATGCGAGAAAGGCATTCTTCAACCAAAGTGGCGCTATTAGTGCGTCCCGACGCGAGCTCGACGGCTAACTGCGACACCGGCTGCATGCTATACATCGATCGCGGCTTCCAGATCACGCAGGATCATAGTAATGGATTTCGAGCAACATACAGCCCTCTTCCGACTTGAACGGACCGTGATCCGCTCCAGGCGGGCGGCATGCATAGGTGTTCGGACGGAAGGCGATCCCACCTTTCCCATTAGCGTCATTGCCTACGGTCAGATCGCCGGAGACTAAGTAAACCTCTTCCCAGTATTCGTGGACGAAGGGCGCTGTGGTAAATACGCCCGGCGCAAAACGAAGCAGTCGGGTACGGCTACCACGGCGATTCTTCTCATCAAGAGCGCCAGAGAGGATTTTCTGCTCAATTCCCCGTGGATAACCTGGCGGCACTTCCCAGCCTACGTTGAGATCGATCGTATGAAACTCGTCGTGCTTCTTGCCGATGGCCATATTGAATCCTATTACGAACTCGCGATGATTAAATCGCGATGGTTGAATACACTTGGCCCACGTTCCATTGTGCGCCGAAGTTCTGCAGTTGCGTCGACGCTCGGTAGATAGGGAAGTGGCCGCGCAGCAAAATCTGCGAACTCCGTTCGTAGGCCGTGCTCTTAATGTGAACACCCGCGGCAGTCATTGATGCAGAGATACGAGCACGCAAAATGCCCGCGGGGTTGCGCATTTGGACCACGGTTACGCTCTCTTTGGCGTTGAGTGCCGGCAGTCCGCGCGCCAGCTTATTCGCCACCGTGCCAGGCAACAGACAAGCGACTGCAAGGCAGCATCCACCAGTGATAGCCATCGAATTATGTGGCACCTGGGGTGTGAAGTGACGTACTAGGATATGCTCGTCCTCGCTGGGTGAGGAAACCATGCAGATTTTTGGTATTGTTTCGCTGCATGCAAGGTCCTCAGCGCTCATGGGTTCGCCGTTTTCTTTGCGCAGATCCATTTTCAGTCCGGCCTCGACCCAGATCGTTTGCAGACGTTGCTTCAGCACATGGTCGCGTGCAAGTTCCTCTACTGATTCCTGTCCGGTTTTGCCAAGTTCGGCTGCATTTACGATCACCATAGGCACCGCAACGTCGACGCATGAGGCTTCGACACCATCAAATAGATCGATGGTGTTGCCGGTCGGCAGTAGTTTCCCGGTCTTAGCGCCTACCGGGTTGCGCAGACTCAGTTCTACACCAGGAAACTTGCCCATCACGCCAGGAATCTCGGTGTCAGCAGGGATATATGGTGTTCCTTGGGGCGTTCTAACCGATGCGTCAGTTGTTACATGCGTATTGGTGTTGTATATCCGCATCGTGGTAGTTCTGGGAGATGCCTTGAATATTCCCGTGTCCAGCGCGTACATCGCCAATGCTGCCGACATGTTTCCGCAATTGACCCTCCAATCAATTGCAGACGTCTCCGCGGCGAGTTGCGCTAGTGTGCTGGTAATGTCGGCATCAGAACTAGATGAGTGATCGACAATGAATACTTTGTTACTAGTCGGAAGGCCACGGCCGAGACCGGTCGTCTGCTTGTTACCTCTGTCATCACCCGCAGTTGGAACACCCATAAGCCAGCGGATCGCCTCTTCGCGCAATCCAAGTTCAGGCGGCAGATGCTCGTGCCACACCACAATGCCCGTCGAAGTGCCACCGCGCATGTGGTAGACGGGTATTTCTAGTACGCTGTCGACAATGCGCGGTACGAACCCGGCTAGCTCCGGATTAGGCAGACGTCCACGTTGCATCGGTGTGCCGTTTTGCACGCGCGTACTCATAGTTTCCCTCGGCTCACCGGACGATCCATTTAGCTCTCCACTGGCAAAGAAACGATGTTGTAAGCATGCGTAAGCCTGCGACCGAGAGCACTGTCTTCCAGACTGATTTCGAAGCGCTGAGATGGGCGTATTTCGCCTTTCGCTGCGAGGGTGCCACAAAACATCAATGCCCCTTCCTGGAGTTGACCTTTTCCCGCTGAATAACGTGCGATCAGGTCGAGTGGATCAAGCATGGCCGTGACTGGCCCCTCCTGATATAGGTTGCGGACGCCAGATTCGACGACGTATGAACGCAACGTGAGTTGGTCCCAATGGTCGGCAACCTCGTCGAAGGGCCAGATGTTGGCGCCGATCGGCTTGTCGCATATCTGTTTGGAAATCGTGACACCGATCGACTCCACTTTTCGATCAGTGTGATCAGAGCCGACGCCCAACCAGAGACGTCCGTTGATATTAACGAGAAAGAACTCGACTTCGCCGCTTGAGTCGTCTCCGGAGACTTGAATCTCTCCGATTGTGGTCAGGCGCGCCGCAGCCACTCTGTAGAAAATAGGCGTCGAAGCCGGACGTTTAACGCCAAGCTTTTCCAGTTCAACGATGTGCTTCTCCATAATCGCTCTGTCACGACCGGTCCATCCAGCGATAATGGCTGTGGTTATAACTGCGGGGCTTCGCTGAATGCCCATATTTGTTACAAGATTGAAATCTATTTTTGCGCCGTTCATCAAGCAATCTGCTCTTCATGTGAGTTTTAATTAGATACAACCGATACCAAAAAGAGGCACGGTATGGTTGCGCCTCCGTCGAGAACTCCCGAAGGTTTCCGCGACATTTCTCTTGCCCCATATCGGCCGGGCACGCGTAACCAACACTCTCTCGAATCAAAGGGCGCGTGAGGGAAACGAGCGCAATTCGACACTATCCGACTCGAATAGAATGGACTTGAACTGTCTATTGCTTTAATTTCGCCCACCTCGCGATTTCGCTTCTGATAAAGGCACCAAAAGAATCCGGGGAACTCGCGACGATATCCGCGCCTAAATCGGCCAATTGCTGCTTGACTGCTGCTTGCGCAAGCACCTTCTCTGACTCTTCATACAGGCGGTTGATCTTCGCCTTCTCAGTTCCGGCAGGAACGACAAGGCCATACCAGTTGCTGACCTCAAAACCCGGCAGTCCCGCTTCCGCGGCGGTCGGCAGTTGGGGCAACGAGCGTGATCGTTGCGCAGTCGTAACTGCCAAAGCGCGTAACCGCCCTGACTGGATGTGTTGAGCTACGGTCGGCACGCTGACAATCGCAACCTGAGTCTCTCCGCTTATCACCGACGCGGCGGCCGGACCCGCTCCCCTGTAGTTAATTCCCACGACCTTTAATCCAGGATAGTTGTTCAGCTGCTGCAGCCCAAGTCCGCTCGGCGATCCCGGGCCTGCATAGGCTGCATTCAACTTCCCGGGAGCAGACTTAATTAGCGCTACCAGCTCACTCATCGACTTCGCAGACACTAACGGATGAACCACTACTAGATATGGCGCTTGAACTTGGCGAGTTACTGCCGCGAAATCCTGTAAGACGTCATATGGCAGTTTGGGATAAATCGCCGTATTGACTACAAGGGAACTGGTCGTAAAGCCTACCGTGTATCCGTCTGGCGCGGCTTTTGCCACGAGATCCGTTCCGATGATGGTGTCAGCGCCACCGCGATTGTCCACCACCAGTGACTGGCCGAGCCCGTCGCTCATTCCTCGCGCGATGATGCGGGCAATGATATCCGATGCCCCGCCCGGAGGGTAAGCGACAATCAATCTGATTGCTCTTGTGGGATATGCCTTTCCAGCAGAGCTCTGCGCCCAAGCGGAGGGCGCACCAAGAATGATCGCAAACACCGCAGCGGCGATCGGCCTAATCAAGACTTCAACATTCATGACTGCCTCCATAGATGACTAGTGTCGATGCACCAACCCGCTGTCTTCGTGCTGCCCCCTCCATGAGCAATTGAGGAGGAAACGAGCTCGTGTCGAGCGTTACAGGTCGATACTAGTAGATCCATTTACTCCGATACACAAAACTTACTTGTCTTTCTGTGAAGACAAACTCCGCATTTCGTCGACTCTCTTTTCCTAAAATAGGCAGTCCGTAATGTATGAACTTTAATGAGGGGTTAAACATGCTATGGGCCGTATATTGCACTGACAAGCCGAACACAGCTGAGGCGCGCGCGAAGGTGTTACAGATTCATCGCGACTATCTGCAATCGCAAAAGGGCATTCTAATCATCGCAGGTCCTATGCAGACCGACGAAGGCACGCAGGCGATTGGTAGCCTGTTTGTACTCAATGTAAATAGTCGTGCAGAGGCCAAGGCGTTTTCGGATGGCGATCCCTTCACGAAGGCTGGCGTGTTCGCAAATATTGCGATCTCACGCATGCGTAAAGGCCAGTGGAATCCTGAGGCAGCAGAAGGGGCATAACGCAGGTGTGAGGCTTGGGCACAGACATAGAGAGTGCGCAGCCATTTATGTCGATGGACGTGGAAGTTGATGTTGCTCGGAACTCCCCCTCCACTGCTTTAACCCAGGCTTGATTCATGCAACCCTTTCGCTCGTACGTGCCATGAGCACTGAGGCCTAGGTTGCAGGTAATGTTTGAAGATTTAGAAACAGGATCTTGCTTCGGCCAGTACCAATACTCTTGAAACAAACGAAACATCCTGGTATTGCGCTAAATTCACGTCCTCTTTAGCTATTAACGATGCAATGTGTTAGATGCGTGAGGACACAACATCGAACTTCATATCCTTCGCCCCATGAAAAACATTGTCATTGATATTCATGCGCATTTCACCCCCAATTGCCTATTCGAGCGTTATGCCGCTCATGCCACTCAGTTTCCGGGAGTACGTCTCCTGCGTGACGATAAGGGAACGCGCATGCAGTTCCCGGGCGCCGACCCTACGCGTCCGATCATGCCCAAATTGTGTAATCTTGACGATCGCCGCGCGTGGATGGACAAGAACGGCATTGACCACCAGTTGGTCAGCGGCTGGGTCGATAGCTTCGGCTACGAATTGCAAGCCAAGGAAGGGCTTGCATGGAGCCGCTTCATGAACGATTGCATGTGGGACCAGTTGCAAGAAGAACCGCGATTCACTCCGCTGGCGACCGTGCCGCTGCAGGACGGCAAGCTTGCCGCCGAAGTACTGGTTGAAGCGATGTCCAAAGGCTTTGGCGGCGTGATGATAGGCACGCTGCCGAAAGGTAATGCAGGGAACCTCGACAGCCCCTCACTTGATCCGTTCTGGGAAACGGCGTCTAAGCTCGGTACAGCAGTTTATCTGCATCCAATGTATGTATGCGGCGATACGCGATATGGCGACTATGAGCTTGTCAACGCAATTGGACGTGTCGTGGAATCGTCAATTGCAGTATCACGGTTGCTATTCTCAGGGCATTTACTCAAGTTCTCAGGCTTGAAGTTGATCTTGTCGCATGGCGGCGCCGCGATACCGTATATGCTCGGGCGGCTTGCTCGCAATCACCAATTATCGCAGGGCAAGTATGCGGATCCACGCCAAGGTTTTGAGTCGATGTACTTCGACTCATGCGTGTTTGATACCGATACACTCGAATATCTGATTCACAAATCCGATGCACGACGTGTGATGTTGGGCTCCGATGCACCATTCTCTATCGGCGATCCGAGCCCAAAAGAAGTCATCGCAAACGGAAACTTTTCGGACGCGCAGAAAAATGAGATGCTCAGCAAGACGGCACAAAGCGTCTTTCGCGTGCGCCCGGACTGCTGGTCAAGGATTAATCGAGGCTCCTGAGTCGCCACCCTTTCTAAGGCATTTTCGCCTTCCCAGACCATGACGGTCTTACTCGCTACGGGAGCCTGGGAAATCCGACGGTGTTTGACGCATCTGAGCTGCAGAGATCAGAGCTCGCAGCAACGCTTGCAAACTACGGTTATCCGAGTCGACTGCACGATAAACCAGTGATATCTGCCGCTTAGGTGCAGCACGACCTAATGAGACCTCACGAACACCATATGCCTGCTTTACTTCGTCACGCAACGCAGGAAGGACAGATACGCCGAGACCCTTCGCAATCATGGCTACGATAGCATCAATACCGAGCAAGTCCAGACTGCTGCGTTTGCCGGGCACCTTGCTCTGCACGTAGGCAGCCGCAATTTTTCCGCCGGTTGAAGAGCGATCAAGCCTGATCCAATCGTATGCACGAAGTAAATCTATTGCACTGATTGGGGGGGCGCTGCTTGGCGCGACTAGCGCATAGCGCTGCACCATCAACGGATTCCAATGCAGTCGTTTAGAACCGCCGATCTTAGGTTGTACGACAATAGCCGCGTCTAGGCGCGCCGCCTTTACTTCGCTCATCAAAAGCGACGACACACCACGTACAAATTGAATTTCCAGCTTTGGCGCTGTTACACGTAAAGATCGAATCGTATCTGGAAGCAGGGCAGTTTGGCTATGTTCGATAGCACCTACGCGTATACTTCCGGAGACCTGTTGATTCCAGGGGCGGCGCAGCGAATCCAGATCACACAGCGTGTTATGAGCAATGCGGATGACTTCGAGTGCAAGAAGCGTCGGGCTGACTCTCCTGCCCGAGCGGTCAAACAGTTGACGTCCAAAGTACGCCTCTAACTGCTTAATCTGCAGACCAACAGCACTTGCCGTCAAGTTCACCGCGTCTGCCGCGGCCGCAAAGGAGCCGCTCGTCACTACTGCCTCTAGCGTACGTAAGTAATCAAGCTTCATGCGCCAACATTGTAAATGCACTGCACCAATGAGATATCAGCACGACTTGTTGATTTGCACCCAAGTCCGCCTGACCTGAGCGATTTTTAAGTCCAATTTTTATGAGACGAGTTAAGCATACACAGCTTGGTTCTGTGGGTAAATAAGCCCAGGCCGCTAAGTGTGGGTTACTGGTGCGGGCGGCCGATAGTGACCTGCTTTAGGAATTTCGGACCATTAGCAGGATGTTGAAAAAGGGGGCGACGCCCCCTTTTATATCCCCCAAGTATGGGGCCGTTGAGAGCGTCCTTATGGTGAGGATCGCATAATAAGGATACGTAACAAGAGAATTTTAACAGCCGGTTAGGAAGGTTATTATTTGTAGTAGCGTTCGATGTAGTCGAACACATCGCCCGTACCTGGTCACGCGTTGCATACCGCTTTCGATTCGTTCTTTCGAGCTTGACCGTAGAGAAGAAGCTCTCCATCGCCGCATTGTCTTAACAGTCGCCCCGGCGGCTCATGCTGCAGCGGATGCCCTGATCGGCGAGCGGGCGCTGGAAGTCCTCGCTCGTATACTGGCTGCCCTGGTCGGAATGATGCAGCAGCCCCGACCGGCTTGCCCCGGCGCCAGACGGCCATCATCAGCGCATCGATCACCAACTGCGCGCTCTTCGACCACCCGACGACCTTACGGCTGAACAGGTCCAGCACAGCCGCTACATACAGCCAGCCTTCAGCAGTCCACACTACGGTCTGCGCCATAACGCACCTCTCATCGCTTCGATCAATTCGACAGTTACGAACGACGCTTAACGCGCCTTGCCCTTTCTCTGCGTCTGCCTTGCTCGATGCCTCGGCACGTTCCAGCGTGCTCGACGATCGCCTGCTCGGAACGAAGCCAAAAACGCTTCGTAGAAGATTCTTTCTTGCGGATGCGAGTGATGCGCACTTCCTCCTTCAGCATCCATCGCTTCTGAACGACGATCGTTTGCTCCATCACGGGGGAGTATGCATTGCCGAAGTGATGCAAGAGCAATTGATGCAAGAGCAATGCCCCGTGCGCTGGAGGCACAATGCAGTCTCGCCAGATCGCAGGAGACGTCGACGCACCGCGCCGACCGGCACATCGGGGCGACGCAACGCCCGTGGGAGTGATGGGGGTGAGTCGGACGAGCGAACGCTCGTCGTAAGGAATACCGCCGTTCGATCTCCGGAATACCGGGGTATGCGGCCTTCCGGATTGCGGCCCGCGCTGGGCGGTGCGGTTTATGCCGCAGGCGCTTCCGGCGACAGCGGCATCTCGCTCGTGCGCACATGACCCAGCTTCCGCGTGTCTATGCTCGCGTGAAAGCCGGCGCTGCGCGCGTCGGCGATGCAGTCGTTCAGGCTGCCGAAGCCGCGGGTCGCGGCACAGACGACCTCGTCGTCCACGCGCTTCGCCCATTTCCACTCGCGCCCTACGAAAGAGAAGTCGAACCGCTCGCGTGCCATGCAACCCCCTGCTCGGGAAAGCACGTAGCTTCACCGACTGCCCGGCGAAATAACAGGAACAAGTGCGCACCCGAAGGACGCGCGATTGCATCGGCGCGAGCCGCGTGCGGCACTGCGTTTCCGGCAAGAAAAGAGGCGGCTCACGTTAGAAATGCCGTCGCATCCACTCGATATTCGCAGCACAGCGACAGCGTGAAGAGACGGGTGTCGCCGCGTGGTGTCGCAGTGGCAACGGGTCGTGTGAAGCGCTTCACGCCGAGGCAAATTTATTCGTCGGCGTGTGCACTGGAGTGCGCTGCAGACGTTAAGCTTCCCGCCGCAATCGAATCTGTTCCCGGGGGAACACTTGAGCATCGACGCATCAACGACCGCCGCGCCCGGCCTCGTCGGGCTTTTCCGCGCCTTCTGGCGCTACGCAGAAGGCAAACGCCGCCGCAGCATCGCATCGAGCACGCTGCTCGTGAGCTCGCAGCTCGTGAAGCTGTGCATACCGTGGCTCGCAGCGCAGGCGATCAACACGATACAGGTCTCGGGGCTCGACAATCTGCAGCACGCCGGCGGGCTCATGGCCCTCATCCTGACCGCTTCCGTGCTCTCGTGGGCGCTGCACGGCCCCGGCCGCATCCTCGAGCGCTCCGTCGGCATCGAAGTCCGCAGCAACGTCGCCGACGGCTTGTACCAGCGCCTTTCGAATCTGCCGCTCGCATGGCACGAGCGCCACCACTCCGGCGAAACGCGCCATCGCGTCGACAAGACGACGCACGCGC
>Ga0255338_1006054_pt1 | contig 10581 bp, 8 predicted proteins | sample MeOH1_35cm_T4_19_FD_203715 | JGI IMG/M metagenome (GOLD analysis project Ga0255338, IMG submission 203715) | Sandy soil microbial communities from University of British Columbia, Vancouver, Canada - MeOH1_35cm_T4_195 | ecosystem: Engineered > Artificial ecosystem > Sand microcosm > Unclassified ... | reverse complement strand
GCCACGTCACGCACCAGCGCCCGGACTTCCACCCCCTTCGCCATGAGTTGCCGCGTCACTTCGGACCCAATATTGCCAGTCGCACCGATCATCAAAATCATCGCTTCATCTCCCGAAACATTGCATTCGGGCGGCCGGGCCGCCCGTCGATTTGCCAAGGACCCCGTAACTCTTTTAATATTCTAGGGGAATCAACTCACTATTGAGAAGTAGGTACCCCAGAGTAACCACCTATGACCCGTTACGCCCATGAGCCATCTTGTCCCGTCGAAGCGATGTTTCGCGTCCTGATGGGGCCCTGGACGATGTATGTCCTGTGGACCTTGAGGCTGGACGGGCCGCTCAGATTCGGCGTTCTGAAGAGGCGTCTCGATGGAGTTTCGTCCAAGGTGCTGACCGAGCGTCTTCGTTTGCTTGAGGGCGAAGGGCTTATTTATCGCCAGCACATCCCGACGATCCCGCCCGAAGTCACCTATGGATTGACGCAGAACGGGAATGAACTTGGCGACGCCCTGGACGCTCTTGAAGTGGTCGCGCGCCGCTGGGACAGTCGCAGCGCAACCGCCCCGCATCCGAACCCTTCTCTCGGGAATTCCGGCCGCGCCGGACAACCCTGAGACGATTTACGCACGCGCGGCCCTCAGATTTTTGCGGACGCAGGACGCGCAAGCAGGTCAATGGCCTGATTCGCCATCGCAGGGGACATGGCATTGGCGGCTTACACGTCGATGCCAACCGCAATGGTTGGAAACTGCTCGGCGCGCTGGATGCCCGTAAGCAACCCGTGCGTCCCTCGACATCCATCGTCCCCCTCTCAAGGCAGAACGTAGCTCGCTCGCACCTGTAAATAGCTCTGACCTGGGTTGGGCTTCTTGATGCTGGCATTGGAGTAGTGAGTCAGACGCAGCCCAAGCAGCCAGGGTGTGCCCTGCAGCCGATGGAGCAAGCCGACCGAACTGCCGAACTGAAACGCGGTGGAGATGTCTTTGTCGCCCAGATGGGTACCCGAAAATACGTTCGCCCCAACACCCAGTTCGACGCCGGTATTCGAGGCAAACCACCACCGAGCAAAGGGAGTGACGCCAACACGCCGCAGATCGTGGTTGCGCTGGACGGACGAAGTGCGCACCTGCCCCAGCGAGTATTCCAGATGCACGTCGAGCGAATGCGCCGCGAACTCTTCTCGCCACAGAGGCGCGGTTTGATAGCTCAAGGCCATGCTCTGATATCGATCGAGGCTCCCGACAGACACGCCCAACTCACCCGCATCAGCGACACCACTCACCGCAACCAGCGCTGCGAGCGCGCAGGCAACACCTGTGCGCGGCAGAGTGTCTTCATCATTCAGCATGTCCTTTCCTCGTCAACGGACAATGGAAAAACCCAGCCTCGCCTGCGTCCCGCGGTTCACGTTGTAGTCGAGTATGGTTTCACCGTAGCCAGTGAACAGCTGGAAGTGCACAAAGCCGCCCGTACGGGCGAAAAGCGGCTGGCGCAGCGGGTAGGAAAGATCGAACTGGGTGCTGCCATGACCCGCAGTGCCGCGCCGCAAGGTCGCCGCCAGAAGCCAGCCATCCTCGTGACCGAAGCGGAAAATCCAATCCGCGTAACCCCGGTAGCGCTGGATATCGGGGTTGTTTGCCTTTTCCGAATAGCCATAGAGTTTGGGCGCAAAGATCAGCGTGCGGCCATCCGAAAATCCCGTGCGCCAGACGGGCTGTGCGAAGAAGGTGTTGATGCTGCGGGAATTGACGCCGTCCTTGCCGTTTGATTCATGCTCGAAACCGGCGCGCCACAAGTCGGGCATCAGCCCCTTGCCGCGGGTCGTGCCCTGCCAGAAGAAACTGGGGCGGTAGCTGGTATCGCGAAACGGCGCCGACGTGGCGCTTACATCCCAAATCGAAGTCTGCGTATAGCCAAAATACAAGCCTGCCAGCGGGGGAAACCAGGCAACGGGAAGACTGCCTGGGTCGAATATACGGTACTTGAAACTCAACTGGAAGCGAGCGGTGCCCCCGCTGCCCATTACGATATAGATCGGTTCATTGGCCGACAGCACCGGCTCGTTCACCGGGAACAACAGGTTTTCAGTGCCGCCGGGCTGCGTGACGGGCGTGATGGCGCTGTCCACCTGAGAGTGCATCTGCTCGATCGTATCCGGGGCGCTGATTACCAAGACCAGCCGGTTCGATTCGGCGCCGGCCAGCTCGACCCGGACCAGCCCGGACAGATTGGCTGGCAATACACCGCGATAGATTCGGCGTGTGTCCTGCGCCGTGACCGCACCGACAGCGGTCAGCTCCACTTCCCGCGTCACGCCCTCGCGCATCAGCTTGACCCTGACGGTGCGGGGCCACTCCGCCGGCGCCGCTGGTTTGACGACATCGAGCGCGATCGGTGCCGCTGCGCGGGCAGTCTCGTCGGGCGTGGCGATCAGCCAGGGGGCGCTGCGGGGGGGCGCTGCGGCGGCGGGGGGTGCGACCAAGCACAGGGATGCGGCTAGCGCCATCGAGGCGGCCGGCGGGAGCAGCCCGTGAAGACTTGGCAGTTGACTCATGCTGTTCCCTTCCCCTGCTCATTTCCGGCGAGTGCAGTCATGTCGGAATCGGCCGGGTTTGAAGCAGGCGCTGCGCGGTTCGCGGAGTTGCACATCATTTGTTGGTGCCTCCGACATAACCGCCACCCAAGGCGCGGTAGGTCGACACCCGGTTTTGCAGCAGTGCCAGCTGCGTCTGCACCACGGCCTGCTGTACAGAGAAAAGCGAGCGCTCAGCGTCCAGCAGTTCGAGTGAGCTGCTCACGCCATTGCGAAACCTCAGGTCCGATAGGCTGTATCGCGCCTGCTCGGCCTGGGCCTGCGCCTGCGTCGCGCGCAGCTGTTCATCCAGGGTTGCGCGGCCGGCGAGTGCGTCGGCCACGTCCCGGAAAGCAGTCTGGATGGTCCGCTCGTACTGCGCCACGGCAATATCGCGCTGGACCTGCGCCACGGCCAGGTTCGCACGATTGCGACCCGCGTCAAAGATCGGCTGCAGCAACTGGGCGGCGAAGCTCCACGCACCGTTCTTGAACAGGTCGGACAGTTGGGTACTGGCGGTGCCAACGCTGCCCGTCAGCGAGATGCGAGGCCAGAACGCCGCCCTGGCCGCGCCGATGTTCGCGTTGGCGGCGATGAGTTGCTGCTCGGCCTGCACCACGTCGGGACGGCGAAGCAGCACATCGGACGGCAGGCCCGCCGGCACATCGGCCAGCGTCATGACGTTGATGCGCCCAGGCCCCCCGGGCCATTCCGGCAGGACCTGCCCGACCAGCAGCGCCAGCGCATTGCGGTCCAGCTCGCGCTGGCGACGCAATTGGGCCAGCGTCACCCGGGCTGCCTCGACCAGCGTCTGTGCCAGGCGCAGGTCCAGCTCCGACGATACCCCGTTATCGAACTTCAGCTGGGTCAGCTTGAGCGACTCTTCGCGAGTACGCAGCGTGCGCAGTGTCAAGTCCAGCAACTCCTCGTCGGCCGCCAGTGCCAGGTACTGGGTGGCGACCGAGGCGACGAGGGAGATCTGCACAGCCTTGCGCGCCTCCTCGGTCGCCAACAACTCCGCGGCGGCGGTGTCGCTGAGCGACCGCACGCGGCCGAACAGGTCGAGCTCGTAGGCCGACACGGTGAGCCCGGCCGTGTAGAGGCTAGAGGCATTTCCGCCGTTGCCGGTTTGCCGCAAAGACGTGGCCCCAGCGTTGACCGTCGGCCAGAGGTCGGCGCGCCGCAGCTGGTACTGCGCCCGCGCAGACTCGATGTTCAGCACCGCGATCCTGAGGTCCCGGTTGTTGCTCAGCGCCAACTGGATCAGCGTGCGCAACACCGGGTCGGTGAAATAGTCCTGCCAAGGTTGATCGGCGGCCGCCGGGCTCCCGCCCGGAGCGCCCGCGTTCGGAAACTCCGGCGGCACGGGTGCCGCGGGGCGCTCGTAGCGAGGGGCCATCTGCGCGCAACCGGCCAGCATGCTGGCCGCCAGCAGCAAGTGAACAATCCGTGATGGTGTTGAGTGTCGCATCATGGTCATCGGCTCAACGCGGTGAGGAGCCGGCATCGGGCAAGGCAGGAGACTGTGGCTGCGGCGTGCCCGCGGCGGCCTCCGCCTCCAACTCGTGCGCATACAGTTTGCGCTGGCGTTCGCTGCCTTTGAACCAACCCCGAACAACCACGAAGAATACCGGGACGAACAGCACTGACAGCACCACGGCGCTGACCATGCCGCTCATCACACCGGTGCCGATCGAGCGCTGGCTGGCCGCGCCCGCGCCCGAGGCGATGGCCAGCGGCAGCACCCCGAAAATAAACGCCATGGAGGTCATCAGAATCGGGCGGAAGCGCAGATGCGCGGCCTCCAGAACCGACTGCACGGTGGTGCGCCCCTGGGCCTGCAGATCCTTGGCGAAGTGAATGATCAGCACCGCGTTCTTGGCCGATAGGCCGATGATGGTGATCAGGCCGACCTTGAAGTAAACGTCGTTGCTCAACCCGCGCAGGTCCGTGCCCAGCACCACGCCCAGCACGCCCAACGGCACCACCAGGATCACTGCCAGCGGAATCGACCAGCTCTCGTACAAGGCTGCCAGACACAGAAATACCGCCAGCAGCGAGAAGCCGAACAGGTAGATCGCGGTGGCGCCGGCCAAGCGTTCCTCGCGCGACTGACCCGTCCATTCGAAACCGAAGCCCGCAGGCAGTTGCGCGGCCAGGCGCTCCATCTCCGCCATCGCCTCGCCGGTGCTGACTCCCGGCGCGGCGTCGCCGGAGATGCGCATCGTGGGGTATCCGTTGTAGCGGATCGACTGCATTGGCCCGGTGATCCATCGCGTCGTGGTGAACGCCGACAGCGGCACCGGCTGGGCGCGGTTGTTGAGCGCGTTGAGCCGCAGGACGTCCTGCGGCTGCATGCGGTCGGGCGCATCGGCCTGCACGACCACCCGTTGCAGCCGGTCCTGGTTCTGGAAGTCGTTGACGTAGGTGGAGCCCAGCGCGGTGGAAATGGCGGCGTTGATGGCCTCGAAACCGACGCCCAGCGCATTGGCTTTGGCGCGGTCGATGTTCAGCTGAAGCTGCGGCGCGTCTTCCAGCCCGTCCGGTCGCACGCCCGCCAGCAGCTTGCTTTGCGCCGCCATGCCCAGTAGCTGATTGCGCGCTGCGGTCAGAGCGTCCCGCCCGTTGCTGCCACGGTCCTGGAGGCGGAAGGTAAACCCGGTGGCGTTGCCGAGTTCCGGAATCGGCGGCGGGCTGAGCGGGAAGATGAAGGCATCCCTGACCTGCATCAACGCGCCGAAGCTGCGCCGGGCCAGGTCCTGCGCCGACTGGCCAGCCGTTGTGCGCTCATCCCAGTCCTTCAGCGTGACGAAGGCCAGACCCGCGTTCTGGCCCTGGCCAGAGAAGCTGAAACCAAGAACGCCGACCATGCTTTTCACCTCGGGCTGTTTGAGCATGTAGGCCTCGATCTGCTCCATCACCTTCACGCTGCGGTTCACGGTGGCGCCCGGAGGCAGTTGCATGTTGACGACGATATAGCCTTGGTCCTCGTTCGGAAGGAATGAAGTCGGGAGCCTGGAAATCATCCAGACGACGGCGGCCACGATAACCAGGTAGATCACCATCATGCGGCCGGTGCGATTGAGCAGACGCACCAGAAAGCCCTCGTAGCCCTTGGCCGTGCGCGTGAAACCGCGGTTGAACCAGCCGAAAAAACCGCTCTTGGCATGATGGTGGCCGGCCTCGACCGGCTTGAGCAGCGTGGCGCACAGCGCCGGAGTCAGCGACAGCGCCATGAAGGCCGAGAAGCCGATCGACGCGGCCATCACCACCGAGAACTGGCGGTAGATGTTGCCGACCGCGCCGGTGAAGAAGGCCAGCGGTATGAACACCGAGATCAGCACCACGGTCACCCCGATGATGGCGCTGGAGATCTGGCCCATCGCCTTGCGCGTGGCCTCGCGCGGCGACAGGCCTTCCACGCTCATGATGCGCTCGACGTTCTCCACCACGACGATCGCATCGTCGACGACGATGCCCACCACGAGCACCATGCCGAACATCGTCAGCACGTTGATCGAAAGGCCCAGCGCCAGCAACACGGCGAAGGTGCCGAGCAGCGCCACCGGCACCACGATGGTCGGTATCAGCGTATAGCGCCAGCTTTGCAGGAAGAGGAACATCACCAGGAACACCAGCACGACGGCTTCCACCAGTGTCTCCGCCACCTTGGAGATGGAGATTTGCACGAACCGCGAAGTGTCGTAGGGAATGCTGTATTTGACGCCCGGCGGGAAGTAGCGCTGCAGTTGCTCCATGCGCTCGCGCACCGCTTTCGCGGTGGCCAGCGCGTTGCCGGTGGGAGACAGCTGCACGCCGATGCCGGTGGAAGGCTTGCCGTTCAGGCGGGCCGCAGTCGCGTAGTTCTCGGCCCCCAGTTCGATGCGCGCGACGTCGCGCAGATGAACTGCGGAACCGTCGGCATTGGCCCGCAGCACGACGCTGCCGAATTCCTCCACGCTGGTGAGCTGGCCGTTGACCACCACCGTGGCGAAGATCGTCTGGCCCGGCAGGTTGGGCAGATCGCCGATCGTGCCGGACGAGACCTGGGCGTTCTGCGTGCGGATCGCCGCGTTCACGTCGGCCGTGGACAGGTTGAAGCCGACGAGTTTGGCCGGATCGATCCAGACGCGCATCGCCCGTTCCGTGCCGAACAGCTGCGCCTGGCCAACCCCGGGGATGCGCTGGATCTCCGGCAACACGTTGCGCGACGCGTAGTCGCCCAGCGCGATCGGATCGAACCTGGGATCGTCGGACGACAGGATGGTGAAAAGGAGGAAATTCGAGCGCGACTTGTCCACGCGCACCCCTTGCTGCGTCACCGCCTGCGGCAAGCGGGGTGCCGCGCGGGACAGCCGATTCTGCACGTCCACCTGCGCGAGCTCCGGGTTGGTGCCTGACTCAAAGGTCAGCGTGAGGGCGCCCGATCCGTTGGCCTGACTCACCGATTCCATGTAGATCAGGCCCGGCGAGCCATTCATCTCCCGCTCGATCACGGTCAGCACGCTGCTTTCGAGCGTTTTGGCCGAAGCACCCGGATAGGCGACGTTAACGATGATGGTAGGCGGGGCGACGGGCGGGTATTGGGCGACGGGCAGTTGCATAATCGCCACCGCACCGGCCAGCAAGACAAACAGAGCGATGACCCATGCGAAGACAGGGCGGTCGATGAAGAATTTGGCCATGAGAGTCGGCCCTTCAGCGGCTGGCCGGCGAGGCTGCAGGGGAGGCAACGCCAGCAGCGGCCGGCTTGACCGCGGACGAAGTGTTGCCAGCCCATGAAACCGGCTTCACCGGCGCGCCGGGGCGTATCTTCTGGAAGCCTTCCACGATGACCTGCTCGCCGGACTTCAGCCCCTCCACGACAATCCACTGTTCGCCCTGGGCACCTGCAATCTTGACCGGTCGCGGCGCCGGCTTGCCGTCGGCGCTGACCACGAGGACCGTGTCGGCCTGGGAGCCGCGTGTGACCGCTTGCTGCGGCACCAGGATCGCGCCCTCGATCGATCCCTGCACCAGGCGGGCGCGGACATACATGCCGGGCAGCAGCCGCGACTGCGGGTTGGGCACCTCGGCGCGCAGTGTCACCTGAGCGGTGGTCGGATCCACCGAGATATCGGAGAACAGCAGCCGGCCGCGCTGGGGAAGTTCGGTCCCGTCCTCGAGCACGATGCGCACCGGCGTCGATTGCGCAGGCTGCCCGCCCGCGCGTGCGGCTTGACGGAGGCGAGATACGTCGGCCTCGGGTTGGGCGGAGTTCACGAACACGGGATCGATCTGCTGGATCAGCGCGAGCTGGGTGGCTTCCGCCTGCGACACCAGAGCCCCTTCCGTCACCAGCGCGCGCCCGATGCGCCCGGAGATCGGCGCGGTCACGGTCGCGTAGTTCACGTTGAGCTGGGCGGTCTGCACGGCGGCGCGTGCCGCTGCGACATCGGCCTCGGCCTGTGCCTGTGCGGCCTGGGCGTTGACATACTCCTGCTGGCTGATGGCGTTCGCCTCGCGCAGCGGCTTGTAGCGTGTCGCCAGAGCGGCGGCCTGCACTACATTGGCCTGGGCCTTGGCCAGCCCTGCCTTGGCGCTCTCGAGCGCGGCCTGGTAAGGGGCCGGATCGATCACGAACAGCGGCTGGCCCGCCTTGACGTCGCTGCCCTCGCGAAACAACCTCTTCTGCACGATGCCGGTCACGCGCGCGCGCACCTGCGCCACCCGCGAGGCCTCCACGCGCCCCGGAAGTTCTGTCGTGAGCGGCGCCGACTGCGCACGAACGGTGAGTACGGCGACTTCGGGCGGCGGCGGGCCGCCTGCGGACGGGCCGGCCTTTTGCTCACCACCGCACGCGGACAGCGCCAACGCAAGGCCCAAGGCCCACGGCGCATGGTAGAGCCGCTGGTCACGCAGGAGGCCTGCGGCCCCATCAAGAGTGCTTCGAATCAATTGGATGCCCTTGTTGTCCTGATGGCGCAGCAACCGGCTCGCGCCGCTCGAAGCCGGGCCACCGGCGATACGCTGAAAACTCGTCCCGCTGACCGGCGAGTTGCAAAAGCGGAGTATAAACATACATTTGACAATGTATGTTGGCTGGCACGGAACAAGCCCTTGCCGCAGCCCGCGCCTGTCTCCCTGAAAGTTGTAATGGCCCGACGCACCAAGGAAGAAGCTCTCGAGACCCGCAATGCCCTGATCGATGCGGCTGAACTGGTTTTTGAGTTACGCGGCGTGGCGGGCACGGCTCTGCAGGAAGTGGCGGAAACCGCCGGCGTGACACGTGGCGCCGTGTATTGGCATTTCCGCGACAAGGCAGATCTGTTCAACGCCATGATGGACCGAGCCATCCTGCCGTTCGAGCAGCAATGGCTCGTCGCCAGCGCCGCCGACGCCGCCGATCCGCTGGCGCGGCTGCGCGAGCTGCTGTGCGACATCCTGCGTCAAACCGCCACCGAGCCGCGCCTTCAACGTGTGCTGGCGATTTCTACCCAGAAGGTGGAGTATGTCGGCGAGCTCAACGGCATCCGGGAAAGGCATCTGCGGGTTCGCGAACAGGCCTTGCGCCGGATCGAAGGGCTGCTGCGCCTGGCCGCGGCGTCCGGGCAGTTGGCTGAGGGCCTGTCCGCCGGTGCCGCCGCGCGCACACTGCACTCGCTCGTCGACGGTCTCATCGCCAACTGGATGCTCGACCGTGACGCCTTTGACTTGCGCCGCGTCGGGCGAACGGCCGTGGACCAGCTGATCGCGGGGTTGCAGCGACCCGACTCGCCGGTTCAGCCAAGGCGCAAGACTTCACCCCAACGCGTGGGCACGTCGCTTGAGGCAGCCATGGGCCAACGCCGTAGCGCAAAGGCACCCCTTGCTCGCCCGAGGAAGGTGAAATGAAGTGCCTGTCGCAGGGCCACAAGAGGTGGCTGACGTGCGCGCTGCGATGCGTCTGCCTGGCTTCGCCGCTCCTGGGCCTGACCGCCTGCGCGGTGTCCAAGATTGCGCAGGAGCCGCACGCAATCCGACAGACGACGGATCCCTGGGAGAGCTGGAACCGCAAAGTGTTCGGCTTCAATGAGTCGCTCGACCGGAACCTGCTCAAGCCGGTGGCGACGGCTTACAGCGAGATTGTCCCCAGCCCCGCGCGTCAGGCCGCGCGCAACTTCTTCGGCAACGTCGGCGACGCCTGGTCGGCCTTCAACCTGGTGCTGCAAGGGCGGTTCAAGCCGGGCGCCGAGCAGACCATGCGATTCGCGATGAACTCGACGTTCGGGCTTGCCGGACTCATCGACATCGCGACGCCAGCGGGAATCGAGCGGCGCAGGGAGGACCTGGGCAGGACTTTCGGTCGCTGGGGATTTGGCAACGGCCCCTACATCGTCTGGCCGCTGTTGGGGCCGTCCTCGCTGCGCGACTCTTTCGCCTTGCCTTTGGATCGGAGGATTTCACCGGCGCTGCTTGTCAGCGACCGCCAAAGCCAATGGGCGCTGTACGGCCTGCAAGCCATTGATGAGCGCGCCAACTTGCTGCGCGGGGCAGGGCTGCTCGATGCCATGGCGCTGGACAAATACAGCTTTATCCGCGACGCGTACCTGCAACGACGGGGCAAGCTCGAAGAAGATGACGGGGATTCAGGCAAAGTCCCCCCGCTTGGCGACGAGAGCCCATGAAAAAAGCCGGCGTGGTCGCCTATGGATATGCGGATTCACCCCGGGCGATCCCCGGCCCTTGTTCGTTACCCTGAATACAAAGCAAGGGCCTATGTTCGATAATGAAATTTTCTTGGGAACTCGGATGGGTAATCAGTTGTGGGTCGAGCCAGTGGGCGAGTTGGTCCTTGCGCGGCTGCGCGGTATGCCGACTGAAGCTCTCTTTGTGGAGTGCCAACGCCAAGTCCTGCAGATACTGCGTGACCAGGGCGGAGGCAAGGTGCTGTATGACGCGCTGGAAATGGAGGCGCCGCCTGTCGAGGTTGCGCTTTCCCAGCGAACTCTGGACGATACCTTGGGCGGGCTCAAAATCCGGCGCGC
>Ga0255338_1006053_pt1 | contig 10585 bp, 9 predicted proteins | sample MeOH1_35cm_T4_19_FD_203715 | JGI IMG/M metagenome (GOLD analysis project Ga0255338, IMG submission 203715) | Sandy soil microbial communities from University of British Columbia, Vancouver, Canada - MeOH1_35cm_T4_195 | ecosystem: Engineered > Artificial ecosystem > Sand microcosm > Unclassified ... | reverse complement strand
ACCCGGCGTCAGCTCAGACACCTTCGTCATAGCGGGCCTGCATCTCCTCGGGCGAAACCTGTTCGATCGGCGTGCCAATGAACCACTGGTGGCCGAACGGGTCAACGATCATGCCCGAGCGCTCGCCGTGCATCTGGTCCTGCACCGGGCGCAGCACCGTGGCGCCGGCGCGCTCGGCGGCGGCGACGGTGGCGTCGGCGTCGGCCACGCTGAGGTGCAGCTTGACCGGCGTGCCGCCGATCGTGACCGGGCCAAGCGCACCGAAATCGGGGTGCTCGTCGGCCAGCATGAAGGCGGCGCCCCCGATCGCCAGATCGGCGTGACCGATCTTGCCCGATTGCGGATCGACCAGGCGGTAGTTCTCAACCGCGCCGAACGCCGCCACATAGAAGGCGATCGCGTCCTTTGCGCCTTTGGCGATCAGGTAAGGTGTTATCGCCGATCCCTCGAACGGGCTCTCTGCCATGACACTCTCCTTGTCTCTCGAATCTATTTACGATACGTAACGTATCGTTATATGAAGGGATGTCAATGAACGATAGACCCCCAGCGCGCCGAGGGCGGCCGCGCAGCGAAACGGCCCGGCTCCGGGTGCTGGCGGCGGCGCGTGAGCTGCTCGAGGAGCGCGGTCTGCCGGGCCTCACCGTCGAGGGCATCGCGGCGCGTGCCGGCGTCGGCAAGCCGACCATCTACCGCCATTGGCCCAACGCCCAGGCGGTGGCGATGGACGCCTTTCTCGACGGCACGCAGGCCGATGCGCCGGGCGCGGGCCGCGGACTTGCGCTACCCGCGCTGCGCCGCCAGCTGGCCGCAATTGCCGCCGCCTTCGCCTCGCCCGCCGGCCGCAGCACGGCGGCGATGATCGCCGCGGCGCAGAACGACAGCGAACTCGCCAAGGTGTTCCGCAACCGCTTCATCATGACCAGCCGCGAGAGCGGACGGGCGCTGCTGAGCCGGGCGATCGCCGAGGGCGCGGTGTGGGCCGACGCGGACCTCGAGGTGGCGCTCGACCTGATCTACGCGCCGCTCTACTTCCGCCTGCTCATCGGCCACGGACCGCTCGACAGCGGCTTCACCGACGCGCTGCTCGACCTGGCGCTGGAGGGGCTTCACGCAAGCCCGCGCTAGCGCGACACCGGCAGCGCCAGCACCGGGCAGGTCACATCGCGCATCACGCGTTCGGTGGTGCTGCCCTTGAGCGCGTCGACGAGGCCCTGCGCGCCGACCATCGGCATCGCCACCAGGTCGGCAGCCTCGGCCTCGGCGAGCAGCGTGTCGATCACCGGGCCCTCGATCAGGCGCACCGCGCGCGGCCCCCCGGGTCCGTCGCGCAACACCGGTGCGCTCGCACCGACGTGGACGAAATCGAGCACCAGGTCCAGGTTCGCGGCAATCTGCTCGAGCAACTCGATCGCCGCATGCGGGTCCGGGTCGTGGTCGACCGGGACCAGAACCTTGCGGATCGCGAGACGCCCGGTGGCCGGGTCGACGAACGGCCGCGCCGCGGGCCCGAGGATCAGCGTCGGCACCTTGAGCGTGTGCACCAGACCGGCGGTGACCGAGCTGTTGAGCAGCCGGTCGATCCCCGCGCGACCGCGTGTCGCCATCACGATCAGCTCCGACTGGTGTTCCTCGAGGAAGCGCGCGAGGCCATCGATCGCATCCCGATCGTGGATGCCCACCTTGCGCACTTTGACCCCGGTGGTGGCCTGCACGTCGTCGATCGAGGCGCCGGGAGGCAAAATGCCCCACCGTTGCAGCGTCTGGCGAACCTGCGGGAAATCGGCATAGTCGGCGGCCCCATGCGGCTCGTCGACGTGCAGCACGTCGAGCCGGCAGCGATTGGCCAGCGCCAGGCTCAACGCGTGCTCGAAGGCCGCGACGCCCTGCGGAGAGAGGTCGGTCGGATGGGCAATCGAGCTGACCATGGCGTTCCCCCCTCAAGCAACACGTCACGGCGGACCCTATCCGGTACCCGGAACCGATCACTAGGGCGAAACCACCGGAAGCACACCCGGGAGAACCCCGAAGCACAGTCGGATGGGGACGGCGCACGATCCCCGAAAATCACCCTTTCCTAAATGTTTACCACGAGGCGCTAGAGCGCCTGTGGGCAATGCGGGCGGGTGAATCCGTGATGAGCGCGTGGAGGGCATCGATTGCCGGGCTAGCCTTGGCCTGCTGGCCGGCTTGCGCGCTTGCGCAGGACGACCTGCTCGGCGCCGAAGCCTTCGATGTTGCTGTCGACTTGCGCGCCAGCGTCGTTGGCGGCGAGACCGGCTGGCTCGATGGCGGCTTCGGCAAGCTGCGCCATGGCGGTGACGGCGGGGACACTACCGCACGCGCCGAAATGGCTTCAGCCGACCTCGCCTGGAAGCCGCAGATCGGCTGGAACTTCAGCGGGCTGGTCAGCGTCACCTGGCAGCCCGAGGTGTCGCCGGAAGTCGGCCTCAGCGAAGCCTACCTGCGCTATCGCAGCGATCCGGCACCGGTCCGGGTCGGTGCCCGCGCCGGCGTGTTCTGGCCGCCGATCTCGCTCGAGCACGAGGGTTCGACCTGGCAGGTGACCGACACGATCACCCCTTCGGCGGCCAACAGCTGGGTCGCCGAAGAGGTCAAGGTGCTCGGCCTCGAAGGCACCGTCGAGGCCGCGCTCGGCGCGCACGAGCTGTCGTTCACCGGCGCCGCGTTCCTGCACGACGACATGTCCGGCACCCTGCTCAGCTATCGCGGGTGGGCCTTGCACGACGTGCGCGTCGCAACCAACAGCGACCTCCCGCTGCCGCCGCTCAGCCCGGCGACCGCGCCCTACCAGGCCCCGCTCACCAGCCCGTTCTACGAGGTCGACGACCGCGCCGGGTTCTACGCCCGCGCCGACTGGCGCCCGCCGTTCCCGGTCGCGCTCAACGCGTTCTACTACGACAATCGCGGCGACCGGGAGTCGACGTACGAAATGCAGACCTCGTGGCGCACGCGGTTCTGGAACATCGGCGCGCTGGCCACGCTCGGCGACAGGACCACGGCGCGCTCGCAGGTCATGTGGGGCAACACGCTGGTCGGGCCTGACACCCCGTGGGGCATCCCGGTCGACGTCGACTTCACCGCCGCCTACCTGCTGGTCAGCCGGCAGGTGGGCCCCGGCAAGCTCAGCCTGCGCGGTGACTGGTTCGAGACCAGCGACAACAGCTTCGTCGCCAGCAACAACAACAACGAGAACGGCTGGTCGGCCGCGCTGGCCTACAAGGCGCCGTTGCACGAGCACGCCGACCTGCTGGTCGAACTGCTCCACGTCAGCAGCGAGCGGCCGGGACGCCTGCTCTACGGCGGCATTGCCGAAGACCAGGACCAGACGATGCTGCAGACTTCGCTCAGGCTGCACCTGTGACGATCGGCAGCCTGTCCCGGTCGACCATCCGCCAGGCCGCCGCCCGGCTGCTGCTGGCGCTCGCCGCACTGTGCACCGCGACCACGACGCAGGCGGCCGATCTGACGGTGATCGTCAGGGACTCCAGTGGCCATCCGGTTCCCGAGGCGGTGGTGATCGTCGACGTTCCCGGACGCACCGGCGGCGCGCCGACGGAATTGATCATCAACCAGCGGGACCTGGCGTTCGTGCCGTTCGTCACGGTGCTTCCGGTGGGCTCGACAGTGGTCTTCACCAACCTCGATCCGGTTCGCCATCACGTCTACTCGTTCTCGCCGGCGCGGCGCTTCGAGCTCAAGCTGTTCGGCGCAGGCGAGCGGCGCTCGGTACAGTTCGACCGGCCGGGACTGGTCGCCGTCGGCTGCAACATTCACGACCAGATGCAGGCGTTCATCCAGGTCGTGGACACTCCGTTCGCGCGCAAGGCCGACGCCGCAGGGCGGGTGACGCTGCGCGGCCTGCCCAACGGTGCGCACAGGGTCCGCGTGTGGCACCCGCACCTGCGCGCGCCAGGCAACGAGCTCGTCGTCGAGGCGCCTGCCGGCTCGGCCACGCTGCCGGTCTCGCTGCGCCTGCGCCGCCCGGCGCCGATGCAGCACGGCTACTGAGCCCGCATGCGGTTTCGCTCGCTCCAGTCGCGGATCACGGCGCTCTATTCGGCCACTTTCGGCCTGGTCATGATCCTCGTCGCGGTCGTCATGCAGTGGGCGATCGCCGACAGCGCCGAGAACAAAGTGCGCTCGGAGCTGGCCGCCAGCGCGAAGATGATCGACCGGATCTGGACCATGCGCGGCAACGAGCTGGCCAGCGTCGCCAATCCGCTCGCGCTCGATTTCGGTTTCCGCGAAGCCGTCGCCACCGAGGACGACGAGACGATCCGCTCGGCGCTGGCCAACGTCGCCGGCCGCATCGATCTGTCGAACGCGTTCGTGGTCCGTTACGATGGCCGCGTGATCGGGATCCGGCCGGGGCAGGACCGGGCCTACGACGCCGAGCTGTGGCAACAGCTCGACGCCGGCTGGCAATCGGGCGCGCTCAGGCTGAACGGCACGACATTCCAGGCGGTCGCCGCCGAGATCAATGCCCCGGCGCTGATCGGCTGGCTGGTCCTCGGCCGCGAACTGGGCGCCAACGAAATGCGCGAGCTGAGTTCGCTTTCGGCCGTGCCGGTCACGGCGGCGGTGATCCGCCGCACGGGCGAAGGTGGCTGGGTCTACGACACCAGCGGGCAACCGGTTTCGCGGCGCGGCTTGAGCGACCTGCTCGCGCGGATGAAGTCCGACGCGATGGCGGCCGCCGAAGTCGAGACCGAGCGGCTCGACGACAGCATGGTGCTGGTGCGGCCGCTGGGCACCTCGGAAGGCACCGCATCGACCGCGCTGATGCTCGAGTTCTCGATCCGCGACGCGCTCGCCGAGTACGATTTCCTCAAGCTCGCGGTGCTGATCGCCGGCGCGCTCGGCCTCGCGCTCGTCGCTTACGCCAGCGCCCGGCTCGCGCGGCATATCGTGCGGCCGATCTCGGCGCTCGAGCAGGCCGCGCGCTCGCTCGCGATGGGCCGATGGACCAGCGTGCCGGTAACCTCCGACGACGAGATCGGCCTGCTCGGAAAGAGCTTCAACGAGATGTCGGCGGGCATCGCCCAGCGCGAAGGGCGGATCCGCCACATGGCCTATCACGACGCGCTGACCGATCTCCCCAACCGGCTGCAGCTGCGCGAACGGCTCGAGCAGATGCTCGAGGCGACCGTGCTCGACGGCGGCGAACTGGCGGTGCTGTGCCTCGACCTCGACAACTTCAAGATCACCAACGACACGCTCGGCCCGCAGGTCGGCGACAAGCTGCTCAAGCTGGTCGCCGCGCGGCTCGCCGAGGCCGCCGACGGACATTTCCTCGCGCGCACCGGCGGCGACGAGTTCTGCGTCGTGCTGACCGGCGCGGCAGTGGCCGAGGCCGCGCAGACCGCCGAGGCGCTGATCGCGCACCTGGCCGAGCCGCTGACCATCGAGGGCCATTTCCTCAAGGCCGGCGCGAGCATCGGCATCTCGCGGGCGCCCGACGACAGCATGGTCGCCGACGACCTGCTCAAGCATGCCGACCTCGCACTGTACGCCGCCAAGGCCGCCGGGCGCGGGCGCGCTTGCCGCTTCACCGCCGACCTCGACCAGGAAGCCAACCAGCGCCGCGCGGTCGAGGTCGACCTGCACCGTGCGCTCGCCAAGGGTGAGTTCGAGCTGTTCTTCCAGCCGCTGTTCGACCTCGCGAGCAACCGCTTCTGCGCGTTCGAGGCGCTGATCCGCTGGCGCCATCCCGAGCGCGGCCTGGTCGGCCCGGGCGAGTTCATCCCGATCGCCGAGGAGACCGGACTGATCGTGCCGATCGGCGAGTGGGTGCTCAAGGAAGCCTGCCACCAGGCAATGACCTGGCCCGCCGACATGCGCGTCGCGGTCAATTTCTCGACCGTGCAATTCCAGAGCGCCGGGTTGCGCAACGTCGTGTTCCAGACGCTCGCGACCTCGGGGCTCGCTCCGGACCGGCTCGAGATCGAGATCACCGAATCGCTGTTTCTCGAAAGCAGCGGCCCGATCCTCGAGATCCTGCACGGCCTGAAGGAGATCGGCGTACGCATCGCGCTCGACGACTTCGGCACCGGATTCTCGTCGCTCAGCTACCTGCGGCGGTTCCCGTTCGACAAGATCAAGATCGACCGCTCGTTCATCCTCGAGCTGTTGCGCGAGCGCGAGGCGGGCGCGGTGGTCAAGGCGATCACCGACCTCGCCGCGGCGCTCAACATGGAAACCACCGCCGAGGGGGTCGAGGAGTTCGAGCAGGTCGAGGCGCTGCGCGCGCACGGCTGCACCAACGTGCAGGGCTACCTGTTCAGCGAGCCGATTCCCGGCGCCGAAGTCCTCCCGTTGCTGGACACCGAGGCGGCACGCCGCGCGGCCTAGAGCCAGCCCTGCTCGCGATACCAGCGGGCGGTCGACTGCAGACCTTCGGCCGTGGCGATGGCCGCACGCCACAACTCCGGCGGCGGCGCCCTGTCCGGGTCGCTGACCCAGTCCGGGTGGATCATGTACCCGATTCTGTCCGGGGTGAGCTTGGCGCGGGTTCCGCGCAGGCGACGGTCGAGCCAGGCCCCGGCGCGCATCACTTTTGCCGGCACGGCAGGGGCCCACACGCGGCGGCCGACCGCCTCGCCGATGGCCGTGGCGAGCTCGCCGTGGCTCCACCCGCCCGGGCGTCCGTCGTCAGGCTCGAAGGTCCGGCGCAACACCCCCGGCCAGCTCGGCGCCAGCGCCAGCAACAGCCGAGCGAGGTCGTCGACATGGATCATCGACGCGCGACCATCGGGCGGCATCGGCACCACCCCCCAGGTGGCGCTGCGGAACATATCGAGGATCTCGCGGTCGCGCGGGCCGTAGATCGCCGGCGGGCGGACGATCGTCCAGTTGAGCCCGCTGGCCTGCACCAGCTCCTCGGCATGGTGTTTGGACTTGCCGTATTTCGACAGTCCCGGCTCGCGCGCGGCGAGCGACGAGACGAACACGAAGCGCTCGATCCCGGCCGCCTTCGCGGCATCGATCAGCGCCTCGGTGCCGGCAACGTTGCCGAGGTGAAAACCCATCGGGTCGGGGGTGTTGACCACTCCGGCGACGTGCAGGATGGCGTCGGCGCCGTCGACCAGCCGGGCCAGCGCCGCGCGATCGGCAAGGTCGCCGTGGACCCACTCGACGCCCTCGCTTGGCGCCTGCTCGCGCCGCGCGAGCGCGCGCAGCGGCAGGCCCCGGCGGCTGGCTTCGTCGATCACCGCCTGCCCGACGAAGCCGGTGCCGCCGGTGACCGCCAGCGTCACAGCAGGACCAGCTGGTCGCGGTGGATCACGGCCGAGCGGGGGGCGTAGCCGAGCAGCGCCTGGTGCTCGTCGGTGCGGGTGCCCTTGATCCGGCCGATCTCGGCGGCATCGTATTCGGCGAGGCCTTGCGCGATCGGCTTGCCGCGGTCGTCGCGCACGCCGATCGGATCGCCGCGGACGAACTCCCCTTCGAGGCTGACGATGCCGCTCGCCAGCAGGCTGCCGCCCTTGAGCAGCGCCTTGGCGCAGCCGGCGTCGACCACCAGCGCGCCCTTCATCCGCTGGCGCCCGCCGAGCCAGGCCTTGCGCGCGCCGTCGCGGCGGCGGGGCAGGAACAGCGTGCCGGTGTCGCCGGCGATGGCACGGCCGAGCGGCCGGTCGTGGGTGCCGTTGACGATCGCCAGGGTGATCCCGGCCCGTTCGGCGATCTCGGCGGCCTGCAGCTTGGAGGTCATCCCGCCCGAGCCGAGCCCTGAACCCGAGCTGCCGCTGGCCATCGCGTGCACGTCCTCGGTCACGCCCTCGATCCGCGGCAGCAACCGGGCGCCCGCGGCGCGCGGGTCGCGGTCGTAGAGCCCGTCGACGTCGGACAGCAGCACGACGGCGTCGGCCTGCGCCGCCTGCGCCACCCGCGCGGCGAGGCGGTCGTTGTCGCCGAAGCGGATCTCCTCGGTGGCGACCGAATCGTTCTCGTTGATCACCGGCACCGCGCCGGCCCCGAGCAGCCGCCCGAGCGTCGCCGCGGCGTTGAGGTAGCGGCGGCGGTCCTCGAGGTCCTCGAGCGTCAGCAGCAGCTGCGCCGCGGTCAGTCCGTGCTGGCCGAGCAGCTCGCTCCACAGGCCGGCGAGCGCAATCTGCCCGACCGCGGCCGCGGCCTGCGCGTCGGCCAGCGAGCCGCGCCCGCCCTTGGCGAGCCCGAGCTTGGCCGCGCCGAGCGCGATCGCGCCCGAGCTGACCACGATGACCTGCTGCCCGCGCGCGCGGGCCTCGGCGATCTCGCCGGCCAGCCCGGCGAGCCACTCGCGGTGCGGCTTGCCGCCGCTGCCCATCAGCAGCGCCGAGCCGACCTTGAGCACGACACGGGGACAGACCGCGGCATCCGCGAGATCGGCGAGGCGTTCGATCGACATGGCCGGGGGGTTAGCGGAGAGCGGGCGGGACCGCAAAGGGCCGGAGTGCGTCCGTCGACAGGCGCGGCATGATCGGGCGGCTTGCGAAAATGGGCCCTTCCCCCTCGATGGGGGAAGGGGGTGGCTCTAGCCGAGCGGCGACCAGTCGGCTTCGTCGCCGTCGTGTTCGACGACCGTGCCGGGGTTCTCGGTCGCGGTGCGCGCGGGCAGGTGCTCGAGCACCGCGTCGAGCAACACGGGGATTCCGGCGCCGGTCGCGCCCGAGATCGGGAACACGCGATCGGCCCCGGCGGCCTTGAGCTCGTCGGCGAAGCCCGCCGCCAGTTCGGCGTCGGCGAGGTCGATCTTGTTGAGCGCGATCAGCCGCGGCTTGTCGGCGAGATCGGCGCCGTAGGCCTCGAGCTCGCGCTCGACCACCTGCATCGCCTCGGCCGGGTCGGGCCCGGCGATATCGACCAGGTGGATCAGCACGCGGCAGCGCTCGATGTGGCCGAGGAAACGGTCGCCGATGCCGGCGCCATCGGCGGCGCCCTCGATCAGCCCGGGGATGTCGGCCAGCACGAACTCGCGCTCGCGGTGGCGGACGACGCCGAGCTTGGGCACGAGCGTGGTGAACGCGTAGTCGCCGACCTTGGCCCCGGCGTTCGAGACCTGGTTGATGAAGGTCGACTTGCCGGCATTGGGCAGCCCGACGAGCCCGACGTCGGCGAGCAGCTTGAGCCGCAGCCAGACCGACAACTCCTGCGCCGGCATGCCCGGCTGGTGCTGGCGCGGGGCGCGGTTGGTCGAGGTGGCGTAGCTGGCGTTGCCGCGCCCGCCCATGCCGCCCTCGAGCAGCACCACACGCTGGCCGACCTCGGTGAAGTCGGCGAGCACCTCCTCGCGCTCCTCGTCGAGGATCTGCGTGCCGACGGGGACCCCGATGACCAGGTCCGGCGCGCTCGCGCCGGTGCGGTTCTTGCCCATCCCGTGGGCGCCGCGCTGGGCGCGGAAGTGCTGGGTGTAGCGGAAGTCGATCAGCGTGTTGAGGCCGGCCACCGCCTCGAACACGATGTCGCCGCCCTTGCCGCCGTTGCCGCCGTCGGGACCGCCGTATTCGATGTACTTCTCGCGCCGGAAGCTGACCGCGCCCGGGCCGCCGGCGCCCGAGCGCACGTGGATCTTGGCCTGGTCGAGGAAATGCATTTCTTGTTTCGCCTCAAGCGCCGGCGGGGCCATCCGGCCCCTTGGCTATCCTCGCGCCTGCGGCGCTGCGGGCGCGCGTTCGCGCTTGCCGGCCGCTGGTCGCGGCCCGAACCACGTCCAGCCCGCGCGGTCAAGAATTAGCTCGGTCCGCGACCAGCGGACCGCAAGGCCGAACGGCCGCCCGCAGCGCCGCAGGCGCGAGGAAATCGCGCGCGCAGATGCGCGTGCGGAAACCGGAGTCACCAGTCTTCGCGAAGCGAAGACTGGTGGAGCCGAGGGGGATCGAACCCCTGACCTCGTCATTGCGAACGACGCGCTCTCCCAGCTGAGCTACGGCCCCGTTCCGGTGTCTGGCGCGGGGGCGGCTCCCCGCGAAGAGCGCGCTCCCTAGCGAAAAGGGTGCGCGCATGGAAGCGCTAATATCGCCCTTTCAGCGGCGTTGGTTGGGCGGCCCCTGCTGCTCCTGCACCGGCTGGACCACCGGCGTCGCGACGCTCGTCTCGGGGACCGGGATGACCGGAATCCGCGCACCGGTGTCGGGATCGATCACTTCGCCCGCGGGCTCGGGCTCGGGCGAGGCGGCGAGGCTGGCGCCGACGCCCGGGGCAGCGAGCGCGTGGACCGCGACATAGCCGGGCTGCGACGCGCCGTACTGGGCGCCGTACTTGACGTCCCACGCCGCCGAATCGATCCGGTACTGCTCGTAGGCGCGGAAGAACCGGTCGAACACCGCATCGATCAGCGGCAGCCGGGCGGCCGCGAACTGGTTGACGTCCTCGGGCGGCATGGCGAGGTACTCGTTGGCGATGCCGAGCGCGACGTTGCAGAAATCGGCCCGCGCAGGCGGCAGCGCAAAGTAGTTGTAGACCTGCGTCATGAACGTCTCGCGCGCCTTCACGGCCTCGTTGCGCGTCGAATACTCGCGCCGGAACTGGGCATCGAGCGCGGTGTTGGTCGCGGCGAGCTTGCGCTGGTTCTGCCTGAGAAACG
>Ga0255338_1006052_pt1 | contig 10587 bp, 11 predicted proteins | sample MeOH1_35cm_T4_19_FD_203715 | JGI IMG/M metagenome (GOLD analysis project Ga0255338, IMG submission 203715) | Sandy soil microbial communities from University of British Columbia, Vancouver, Canada - MeOH1_35cm_T4_195 | ecosystem: Engineered > Artificial ecosystem > Sand microcosm > Unclassified ... | reverse complement strand
GGCCGCCGCGACAACGGCGACGCCTAGGCCGATATAGGCCTGCCGGGCAGCAGCTTGATGATTGGCCTCCGTTCCCTGAGCGGCAACGATACCCAACAGTTTCTGCCGATAGTTTTCCCAGCCCTCGTTCTTAAAACCTCGAACCTCATTGGTGAGGTCGAACATCATGTTGACGCGATCGGCAGTGATGTCGTCCCAGGCAGCAAAAACCAGCAGGTGCGAGCAGTCGGAGATTTGCGCCTGATCCCAGGCTGCAGAGCGGATTCTCGCGCGGATTTCGGGGTTGCTTACAACGAGTAACTCGAACGGCTGAAGCCCGCTCGACGTGGGTGCTAACCGCACGGCTTCAACAATGCGGGAGAGCGCGTCTGGGGCGACGCTCCTGCCCGGGTCGAACTTCTTGGTCGCATAGCGCCATTCCAAACGCTCATTGATGGTTGGCATCGCATTTTCCTCTTTCGTCTCGCATCCGGGCGACAATCGCGTCGCTACGGTGTCGAAGCGGTAGATAGCCTTACTAAGGAGCTAGGAAAATTGCGGCTCGGCGCACTACAATGCTGCAAAGCATGCAGCAATCATGCTTCTGGGCAGGCAATCTGGAGGCGGTCCGATAATCATGCATCTGGAACAAGCGCGGACCGACGAACTTGCTGCACTCGTGGCCGTTGCACGAGAAGGTTCGTTCGTCGCCGCAGCCTCCGTGCTCCACCGACACCCGACCATTGTGTCCAAACGCATCGGTGCGTTGGAGCGACGCCTCGGCGTGCGTCTGCTCGAAAGAACGACACGGCAGGTTCGACTAACGGAAGCCGGTGCTCAGCTCGCCGAACGCATTCAGAGTGCAACCAATGCCATTTTCGAGGCCGAGCAGGCGGCGGCAGCCGGCGGTATCGAGCTGCGAGGTCGGTTGCGCCTGGCCTTCCCGGCGGCGATGGGACGGCAATGGTTGGCACCCGCAATGCCAGCTTTTGCTCGCCGATATCCAGCCCTTGATATCGAGGTCGACTACGCCGAGCGGCACGTCGATCTCATCGGCGAAGGATTTGACGCAGCGTTACGTCTTGGTACGCTGGGTGACAGCCTTCTTGTTTCACGCAAGCTGGGCGACCACCGAATCGTTCTCGGCGCTTCACCGGGTTATCTCGATCGGCACGGGATTCCCACCTCTCCGCGCTCGCTCGTGGATCACAACCTCCTTCGGTATACCGGGCCTGTGTTGGTACCGGAGTGGCGAATGCGAAAGGGCTCGCTGCGCGAGACGATCCTGCCTTCCGGGAGCTATCGATCGAACGACATCGACGCGCTGCTCGAAGCGGCACGGCAGGGGATCGGCATCGTCGGCTTCGGTGAGTGGTCTATGGCCCGTGACTTCGCTGCGGGGACGCTGATCCGACTACTGCCCCAGTGGCAATTCGAGATCGATGGCGGGATCCATCTTGTCCGTCCGTCCGCGAGGTTTACGCCCGCACGAACCGAAGCCTTTATGCAGTGGATCACGACCCTATTCGCTGGCGGGCTTCCGTGGGAGGATCAGAATATCCGCGATGAAGCACGGATTCCGGCCTGCTGATCGGGCGAACTGCCGAGTGATTCCGCTGGCGCTTTTCCGTTCGGGAAGACCCCGGCTATCCGCCGGTGCGCCAGTTCGCCCTTGGAGCGGTTTCGCTGAACGCCGATTCGGGGCGGGGATTTCCTTTTGAGGCATGACGTGCGCATCGCCTTGCCCGACGTCATCACATCAATAGGAATGAGAGAGTGGGCGCACGTCGGTCAATGACAGGGGCCTTTGGCATCAGAGCGAAGCCGGCCCCTGCTGCCATGGGGCGATCAACTCGGCGACGGCGGCGCGGATCTCCTCGAGGTCGAAGCCCGGCGCCGGCCTGTCGCCCTCGAAGCTCGTCGCCAACGGGTCCAGGCCGAAGAGGGCCCGCACGAGCCGCGGATAGAGAAGCCGCCCGAGCAGCCGCCGCGCCGCGGCCTCGCCGGCCCCGCTCGACAGCCCGAACGTCGCCGCGAGATAGGCGGCGAGGCGCCCGTCGACCTCGGCGAACATCACCTCGAAGTGCTCCGCCGCTCCCTGCGGGAAGCGGGCCGTCTCGGCCATGCTGACGCGGCACATCCGGATCGAAGGCTCGTAGAGAAGCGTCTCGAGATAGCGGCCGCAGAACAGCGTCAGGGCGTCCAGCGGCCTCTCCGAGTAGTCGGCGGGCATCCTCAGCCTGTCGAGGAACAGCCCCCGCACCAGGCCGATGACGGCGAGGTACAGGTTCTCCTTGCTCTCGAAGTGCGCGTAGAGCGAGCGCTTCGATGTTTCCGCGCGGCTGGCGACGACATCCATCGACGCCCGCTCGAAGCCCATTTCCAGGAACACCTCCTTGGCGGCCCAGAGGATGTGTTCGCGCAGTTCGTCGCCGCGTCTCGCCATTCCGGATCGTCCCGATCGTCGCCCGCCGGTTGACCATAAAGTAAACGGTACGGTATAGTTTACTTATCGTCGCTGCAGAAGGTTGGATGCCATGATCGTCGTCACCACCCCCACCGGCGCCATCGGCCGGCAGGTCCTCGGCATGCTCCTCGACCGCGGCGCGCCGGTGCGGGTGATCGCCCGCGACCCGGAGCGCCTCCCCCCGCAGGCGCGCGAGCGCGTCGAGGTCGTGGAAGGATCGCACTCCGACGCCGCCGTCGTCGACCGCGCCTTCGACGGCGCCGAGGCGGTGTTCTGGCTGGTGCCGCCGAACTTCCGCGCCGCGAGCCTCGACGCCGCCTATCTCGACTTCACGCGGCCGGCCTGCACGGCGTTCCGGCGCCGCGGCGTGAAGCGCGTCGTCGGCGTCTCGGCCCTCGGGCGCGGCGTCACCGTGAACGCCGGCATCGTCTCGGCGGCACTGGCCATGGACGATCTCATCGCGCGCAGCGGCGTGAGCTACCGGGCCCTGACGATGCCCTCGTTCATGGACAACCTGCTGCGCCAGGTCGAGCCGATCCGGACGCAAGGCGTGTTCTTCGCGCCGATCTCCGGCGACCTCGCCTGCCCGACCTGCGCCACCCGCGACATCGCCGCCGTCGCGACGAAGCTGCTGCTCGATCCCTCCTGGAGCGGCCGCGGCGACGTCCCGATCCTCGGCCCGGAGAACCTTTCCCATGACGACATGGCCGAGATCATGTCGGAGGTGCTCGGCAAGCCCGTCCGCTTCCAAGAGATCCCGGGCGAGGCGGTCAGGGCGAGGCTCCTGGAAAACGGTGCATCCGAGGCCATGGCGCAGGGCATGCTCGACATGATGGTCGCCAAGGACGCGGGCCTCGACAACGCCGAGCCGCGCACTCCGGAGGCCACCACCCCGACGAGCTTTCGCGAGTGGTGCGAGGCGGTGCTGAGGCCGGCGGTGCTCGGCTAGTCCGAGCGAGGCCGCGGCCTCGCCGGTCCGCCGGCCGAAGTCGGCGGCTCGCCCGCCGGCCTCCGCGCCACCGCCGCGGGCGCCCGGGGTCAGACCCTCACCTCCTTCGGCGTCATCGCCTCCGAGCCGAAGACGCGCATGTAGCGCTCGACCTCGGCCTTCGGGCCGGTCGCCTTCAGGGGATTGTCGGAGAGCTTCACCGCCGGGCGGCCCTCCACCTCGTCGACCTTGCAGACGAGCGAGATCGGGTCGAAGGCGTGGCTGTCGCGGATCGGCGAGCAGTCGGCGAAGTCGTTCGTCAGGTTGGTGCCCCAGCCGATCGGGGTGGCGCCGATGCGGCCGCGAAAGCGGCGCACGCAGGTCTCGATGGCGTCGATGTCCATGCCGTCGGAGAGGATCGCCACCTTGTCCATCGGGTCCTTGCCGCGGAAGCGCAGCCAGGAGATGTACTCCTCGACCCCCTCGACCGGCTCCTTGGAATCCGGCCGGATGCCGGTCCACTCGGCCACCCAGTCCGGCGCCCGCTTCAGGAAGTTGGTGGTGCCGAAGGTGTCGGGGAGGATGATCCGGAGCCGCTGGCCGTAGGACTCCGCCCACCACTGCAGCACCTTGTAGGGGCTCTCGAGCAGCTCCTCGTCGGTGTCGGCGAGGGCGGCGTAAACCATCGGCAGCTCGTGGGCGTTGGTGCCGATCGCCTCGAGGCCGAGGTCCATGGCGTGCTTGACGTTCGAGGTGCCGGTGAAGGCGTGGCCGACGCCCTCCATGATCGCCTCGATGCACCAGCGCTGCCAAAGGAAGCCGTGGCGGCGGCGGGTGCCGAAGTCCGAGATCCTCAGCGAGGCTTCGTCCTCGGCGAGGAGGACGCGCAACCGCTCGATCTTCTCCCACAGCTTCGCCTTGGCGCGAGCGTAGAGCACGTCGATCTCGAAGCGGCTCATGCCCTTGAAGGCGGCCCGCACCCTGAGCTCGTTGACGATGGCGAGCGCCGGGATCTCCCAGGCGCTCGTCGCCGCCCACGGCCCGTCGAACTCGAGCTCGAACTGGCCGTTACGCACCTTGAGATCGTATTCCGGCAACTGGAATTCGCGCAGCCAGTCGATATAGGCCGGCGCGAACATCTTGTCCTGGCCGTAGAAGGTGTTGCCGGTCAGCCAGATCAGCTCGTTGTTCTGGAAGCGCAGCTTGCGGGCGTGGTCGAGCTGCTCCTTGAGCTCGCCGAGGTCGATCACCTCGGCGAGGCGGACGCGCGAGCGGTTGACGAGATGGAACTTCACCCTGAGGTCGGCATGATCGCGGACGATCATCTGCTGCATCAGGAGCTTGTAGAAATCGGTGTCCATCAGCGTCCGGACGATCGGATCGATCCGGAAGGTGTGGTTGTAGGCACGGTTGGCGATGTCGATGGCCATGGGCCCCTGCGCTCGGTCCTCGCGGCGGGGTCGGATCCGCCTTGCCTCCGGCGAGCCCGACCGGTTGCCGGGTCGTTGCCGCGCCGACCTGGATTTCGCCCGTGCCCCTCGCACAACCGAACGGGACGGCGCGCTTCGCGGCGGCACGAACGGCCGTCGCGACGCCCGCCGCGCCACCGTCACCGTGCTTCCACATCTGCGGCGGAAAGACAACTGCACGGCGGCGTCGGCTCGCATGCCGGCTCAGCCGCTTGCGGGCGGAGCGGCGTCGGCGAGGCAGCCGCCGAGACGGCGGCGCAGGTCGGCGGCGTCGAGGCCGCGGCCGATCAGCACGAGGCGGTTGCGGCGGCGGGCTCCGGGCGGGCGCTCGTCGAGCGAGAAGCGCCGCCCGACGAGGTGGAAGACGAACTCGGTCTCGCTTCCCTCCATCCAAAGAATGCCCTTGCCGCGATAGACGCCCGCCCGGCCGGCGTCCTCCAGGAACGCCTGGAAAGCCTCGACGGCGAATGGCCGGTCGCTGGCGAAGGAGACGCTGGAAAAGCCGTCCGCCGTGGCGTGGTCCTCGGCATGGCTGGCGTGATGGCCCGCATGCCCGTGGCCGTCCGCCTCGGCGGGGCCGTGCCGGTAGCCCTTGCCCAAGCCGCTCGTCGGCGCATCGGGCGAGGCGGCGGCGTCGATGTCGGGCGGGCCGCCGCCGATGCCGACGAGCAGTGCCAGCGGCACCTCGGCCCGCACGGCGGGCAGGACCGGCGCAACGACGCCGAGGGCGCGCAGACCGGCCTCGACCTCGCCGAGGCGGGCGGCGCCGACGAGATCCGCCTTGTTGAGGAGGATGACGTCGCCGTAGCGCAGCTGGTTGAGCGCGGCCGGGCCAGCGCAGAGGTCGGGGGCGAAATTCTCGGCGTCGACGACGGAGAGAATCGAATCGAGCCGGAAGACGCCGCGGAATTCCGGCCGGACGAGGGTGAGCGCGACGGGCAGCGGGTCGGCGAGCCCGGTGGTCTCCACGACGAGGTAGTCGATCCGGCCGGCGCGGGCCCGGAGGCGGCCGATGGCGGCGACGAGGTCGCCGTTGAGCGAGCAGCAGATGCAGCCGTTCGACAGCTCGACGACGTCGTTCTCGGCGGCGACGACGAGGTCGCCGTCGATGCCGATCGCGCCGAACTCGTTGACGATGACGGCGGCGCGCAGCCCCTGCTGGTTGGCGAGGATGCGATTGACGAGCGTCGTCTTGCCGCTGCCGAGGAAGCCGGTGACGACGGTTGCCGGGATGCGCTCGGCCGCCGGGGGCGGCCTGTCCGCGGCCGCCGGATCGGGGTGCTCAGGCCGCGGTGCGGACGGCATCGAAAGTGTAGGTGGTGCCGACGGCCGACTGGCTGACCGCGTCGCCGAAGGCGTCGGCGAGAGCGTGCAGCGCCCGCCAGCCGGTGCAGTGGCCGGTGATGATGTGGCGGATGCCGAACGGCCTGAGCGCCTCGACCGTCTCCGGGATGAGGCGCTCCATGACGCCGCCGAGGTGGAGCCCGCCCATCACGGCGTGGATCGGAATGTCGGGGAACAGCCGGCGCACCTCGGTGACGACGTTGACGATGCCGGCGTGCGAGCAGGCGCTGAACACGACGAGCCCGAGGTCGCGCACATGGGCGACGAGCATGCGCTCGTCCATCAGCAACGGGTCCGGCCGCCACGGCTCGTTCGGCGCCGAGCGGCACAGGTGGTCGGTGCGGCCCTTCTCGAAGGCGCTGACGCGGGGGATCTCGCCGCTGAGGTAGAAGTGCGCGTCGAGAAGCAGCCGCTCGTCCGTGTCGTTGACGACCGTCGCGCCCCATCCGCTCATCTCGGCCGGCGTCGGCACGTCGGCGACGGGGACGATGGCCCCACCGGCGAGCACGACGCCGCGCTCGTTGAACATGCCGGGATTGACGTGGACGGCGACCCGACCGCCGCGGCCGAGGATTTCGTGCACGGCGGCGTCGAGGGCGCCCATGTGGTCCCAGTGGCCGTGCGTCACGGCGATCGCCTCGACCTCGCCGAGGTCGAGGCCGAGGTTGCGGCAGTTGCGCAGGAAGACCGCCCCCTCGGTGCCGGTGTCGAAGAGCAGGACGTGCCGCTCCGCCCCGCGGCGCGAGGTCAGCCGCAGCCCGTAGCCGAGATTGGCGGCGAGCAGCGTCTCGCCGGAGATCACCGCTGCACCGCCGCGGACGACGTTGGCGAACTCCGAGACCGCGAACAGAGTCTTCGAGACATAGGCGTCGCTGACGTTGTCGGTCAGCACGTCGACGATGAGGTTGTCGAGGACTTCGAGGGCGGCGGCGTTCACGAACGCCTCCTGGCCGCGGCGCCGCGCGGCTTGCCGACGCCGGCCGGCTTGGCCGAGCGACGCGGCTTGCCCGCCTTCTTCGCCTCCGCCCGGTGTGCCGCCTGCAACGCCAGGCCGACCCACGGCGCCATGGCCTCCGGGTTCTCCAGGACGTCGCCCGGCGCGCGGCGGTAGGACATCACCGCGCGCCGACCGGTCTTGCGCTCGTAGGAGAACGGCGGCAGCCCGGCGGCGTCGAACTCGGGCGTCGTTTCCGCGTCGGCCTTGAAGTAGAGCACGCCGCCAGCGACGAGCCCGATCATCAGGCCGTCGAGATAGACGCCCTGGCCGCCGAAGAAGCGGCGGACGCGCACCTCGCCGAACGGCGAGAACAGTTCGACCAGCCACTCCTCGTCGAGCATCGACACCCCCGGTGCGCCTCGCCGACGACACTACCGGCGCGGGCCGCCACAGAATAGGGGGCGCCTTGCCGAGGCGAGGCTGTCGACTCCGGCTCGCGTCAGTCGGCGAGGGTCAGCCCCATGTCCCAGAAATCCGCCTCGAGGCGCGTCGCCTGGCGGAAGGTCGCCGTGAGGCGCGGCCGGCGCGCCTCGGCGAGCCGCGTCTCGGCCGCCGCGTCGAGGGCGGCGACGGCCTTGGCGGCGAGCTCCTGGTAGGCGTCGCCGGCATATTCGGCGATCCAGTCACGGTAGGGATTGGCCGGCGACAGGGCGCCGGGCCGAGCCGCCAGCGCGCGGGCGATCTCGGCGTAGCCGACGACGCATGGGGCGAGCGCCACCTCGAGGTCGAGGAGGTCGCCCTTCAGCCCGGCCTCGAGGACGAAGCGGGTGTAGGCGATGGTGGCGCGCGCCTCCGGCGTCTCCTCGAGCACCTGCGGCGTCAGTCCCCACTCGCCGCAGAGGCGCACGTGCAGGTCCATCTCGACGTCGAGGATCGCCGCGACGCCGGCGGCGGCGGTGCGCATCTCGGCGAGCGTGTCGGACTTGTAGACCGCGAGCGCGTAGGCGCGGGCGAACTGGATGAGGAACAGGTAGTCTTGGACGAGGTAGTGCTGGAAGGACGCCCGCGGCAGCGAGCCGTCGCCGATCGCCCGGACGAACGGGTGGCCGACATAGTGCGCCCACTCCGCCGCGCAATCGGCCTTCAACTGCTCGAAGAGCCCGTCGGCGCGCATCGGCTCAAGCGCCGAGCGCGGCGGGGTCCGCCGCCTTCAGCGACACCGATTCGCCGCAGCCGCACGACGAGACCTCGTTCGGGTTGTCGAAGACGAAGCCGGTCGACAGCTTCGTGGCGCGGAAGTCCATGCGTGCGCCGAGCAGAAACAGCACCGCCTTCGGGTCGACGAAGACGGTGGCGCCGGCGTGCTCGATGCGCTCGTCGCGCGGGCTCGCCTCCTCGGCGAGGTCGAGCGTGTAGGCCATGCCGGCGCAGCCGCCGTTGCGCACGCCGACGCGCACGCCGATCGTCGGCCCGTCGGCGTTCTCGACGATCTCGCGGACGCGCGCGGCGGCGGCGTCGGTGACGCTCATGATCGCGGGCTTGGGGCGCATCATCGCGGTCATCGGCTTCTCCTCGTCTCGCGCGCTCGGCACAGGCCGGCCGGCGCGCGTCGGTCCCAGTCGGGCGGCGCGCGCGTCAGTACCAGTCGAGCGCGACGCGCGCCTCGTCGGACATGCGGCTCGGATCCCACGGCGGATCGAACACCATCGCCACCTTGACGTCGCCGACGCCCACGACGGAGGCGACCGCGTTCTCGACCCAGCCCGGCATCTCGCCCGCGACCGGACAGCCCGGCGCGGTCAGCGTCATGTCGATCTTCACGGTGCGATCGTCGTCGACGTCGATCCGGTAGATGAGGCCGAGCTCGTAGATGTCGGCCGGGATCTCCGGGTCGTAGACGGTCTTCAGCGCCGCGATGATGTCGTCGGTCAGCCGGTCTAGCTCCTCGGCCGGGATCGACGAGGCGGCCGGGGCCGGCTGCCCGTCGCTCCTCTCGCCAGAAGGCTCGGCCGCCGTCGCGACGGCGTCTCGTTCGACTGCGGTGGCCACGCTCTCGTCCATCGTGTCCTCCGATTACGCGAAGAATCTATGGGCCTTGTCGATGGCCTCCGCAAGGCGATCGACCTCGTCGAGGGTGTTGTAGAGCCCGAACGAGGCCCGGCAGGTCGCCGTCACGCCGAGCCGGTCGAGCAGCGGCACGGCGCAGTGGGTGCCGGCGCGGACCGCGACGCCCTCGCGGTCGAGCACCGTCGCCACGTCGTGCGGATGGGTGCCCTCCATGGCGAAGGAGACGATCGCTCCCTTGCCCGGCGCCGTCCCATAGATGCGCACGCTGTTCATCCGCGACAAGCGCTCGTGGGCATAGTCGCGCAGCCTCTCCTCGTGGGCGCGGACGGCGTCGCGGCCGAGCCCCTCGACATAGTCGATCGCCGCCGCGAGCCCGATCGCCTCGACGATCGGCGGCGTGCCGGCCTCGAACTTGAACGGCACGTCGCCGTAGATGACGCCCTCCTCGCTCACCGTGCGGATCATCTCGCCGCCGCCCTGGTAGGGGCGCACCGCCTCGAGCAGGTGCTTCTTGCCGTAGAGGATGCCGATGCCGGTCGGCCCGTAGAGCTTGTGGCCGGTGAAGGCGTAGAAGTCGACGTCGAGGGCCTGGACGTCGACGTCGAGATGCACCGCCCCCTGGCAGCCGTCGACGAGGACCGGGATGCCGCGGGCGTGGGCGATGCGCACCACCTCGGCGATCGGCACGACGGTGCCGAGCACGTTCGACATGTGGGTCAGCGCGACGATCTTCGTGCGCGGCGACAGCGCCGCCTCGAAGGCCGCCATGTCGAAGGCGCCGTCGGCGCCGACCGGCACCCACTTCAGCACGGCGCCGTTGCGCTCGCGGTGAAAATGCCAGGGCACGATGTTCGAGTGATGCTCCATGACGGTGAGCACGATCTCGTCGCCCGGCCCGATCGCCGCCGCGCCGAAGGACGAGGCGACGAGGTTGATCGCCTCGGTGCCGCCCTTGGTGAAGACGATCTCGTCGGTCGAGGCGGCGTTGAGGAAGCGGCGGACGGTCTCCCGCGCCGCCTCGTAGGCGTCGGTCGCCGTGTTCGACAGGTAGTGCAGGCCGCGGTGCACGTTGGCGTACTCGTGCGTGTACATCCGCTGCATGCGGTCGAGGACGGCCGTCGGCTTCTGCGCCGAGGCGCCGTTGTCGAGATAGGTCAGCGGCTTGCCATGCACCGTCGTCGACAGGATGGGGAAGTCGCGGCGCACCCGCTCGACGTCGAAGCCGGCGCCGGCGGTGTCGGTCTTGGCGTCCATCAGTTGCCTCCCCGCGCGGCGAGCCGCGTCGCGAGCCGCGCCTTCAAGGCCTCCGCCACCGCTTCGTCCGGCAGCCGGTCGATGGTCTCGGCGAGGAACGCCTCGAGCAGCATCGCCTCGGCGAGCGGCCGGGGGATGCCGC
>Ga0255338_1006051_pt1 | contig 10593 bp, 10 predicted proteins | sample MeOH1_35cm_T4_19_FD_203715 | JGI IMG/M metagenome (GOLD analysis project Ga0255338, IMG submission 203715) | Sandy soil microbial communities from University of British Columbia, Vancouver, Canada - MeOH1_35cm_T4_195 | ecosystem: Engineered > Artificial ecosystem > Sand microcosm > Unclassified ... | reverse complement strand
TCCTTACACGGTCCTGATTGATCGTGAAGGACGGATGATCAGGAAGGATGTTCGCGGAGAAGATCTCGGAGCAACACTCGAAGAGGTATTTGCCGCCGACACGACTAAGACAAAATAATATTCCCGGAATATGGCTGTAACAAAACAAGCCGCATCATCGTCACAGAGCCGAAGCATAGTCTGCGAACAATCGCACCCGCTATCAAAACGTTTTGCGATTCACGAATTCAAAAATTGAAAAATAGTACCAGATGAGTAAAAAACTTTTCCTTTCCTGCCTGATTGCCTGTACTGCACTTTCTCTTTCCGCCCGTGAATACTGGCAGCAGCATGTGCATTATGAAATTGATGTGAAGCTCGACGATGAGAAGAACATGTTGTACGGATTTGAGAAACTTACGTACACGAATAATTCTCCCGACCAGCTCAGTTATATCTACATGCATATCTGGCCGAATGCTTACAAGGACAATAACACTGCGCTCGGGCAACAGCTGAAAGAAAACGGAGAACTGTTTTTCTACTACGCGAAAGAAGAAGATCGCGGTTATATCGACAGTCTCAGCTGGGAAGTTGACGGGCAAATGGTTCCGGCAGAAATTGATTTCAGGAACCCGGATATCGTAAAGCTGATCCTGAATCAACCGATTCCTTCCGGTGGCCAGGTAATCATCACCACTCCCTTCCGTGTGAAAATCCCGAGCGGAAGAATTTCACGATTGGGACACATCGGACAACAATACCAGATTACACAATGGTACCCGAAACCGGCAGTGTATGATCAGAACGGTTGGAACCCGATTCCATACCTGGACCAGGGCGAATTTTATTCTGAATTCGGAATGTACGACGTGAACATCACGCTTCCGAAGAATTACGTTTTGGGAGCAACCGGAGATATCGTTGATAATCCGCAGGAAATAAAATGGCTGGATGACCTGGCAGCTGCTACCAAAGACATCAAGGAATACGACAAGAAAGACGATACGTTTCCGGCTTCTTCCGCTGAATGGAAAACCATTCACTATCACCAGGAAAATGTGCACGACTTTGCATGGTTCTGCGATAAGCGTTACCATGTTCTCAAAGGAGAAGTAGAGCTTCCTCATTCAAAGAAAAAGGTTACTACCTGGGTGATGTACACGAACCAGTACGCGCATCTCTGGAGGAATTCAATCGAGTACATCAATGATGCGATCTATTATTATTCTTTGTGGAATGGCGATTACCAGTACAATTGGTGTACAGCTGTTGACGGAGCGCTTTCTGCCGGAGGCGGGATGGAATATCCGAACATTACAGTCATCGGCGGAGTGCAGTCGGCCGGCATGCTGGAAACCGTGATCATGCATGAAGTAGGGCATAATTGGTTCTATGGAATGCTTGGAAGTAATGAACGTGTTCACGGCTGGATGGATGAAGGGATTAACTCGGCGAATGAATTACGTTACAACGAAACGAAATACCCGAACGGTGCGCTTGTGGGCGGTAAGGACGGCCCGAACGGTGTTGCGGGCATTTTTGATCTTTCCCGTTATCACCAGAAAGCCCAGTACTACCAATTTTATGCGTTGACCGCCCGTCAGTGTACCGATCAGCCGATTGAAACACACTCTGCAGATTTCACGCCCATTAACTACGGAGCTATTATGTATTCGAAAACAGCGGTTGTTTTCGATTATCTCCGGGGCTATCTCGGTGATTCTCTTTATGACAAATGTTTTCAGACATATTTCGATCGCTGGCATTTCAAACATCCGCAACCTTCGGATATCCGTGAGGTATTCGAAGAAGTTTCAGGAAGGCAACTCGGTTGGTTCTTCGACGACATGATCGGTACGAACAAACAGTTGAATTACAAAGTAACCGGTGCGAAGAAAGTAGATGGGGCATGGAAGATCGGCCTGAAGAATGTAGGAGAGATCAGCGCACCGGTTTGTGTGAGTGCGGTGAAGGACGGTAAAGTTGTGAAATCCGTCTGGTACGAGGGATTCGCCGATGAAAGCAATCCGCGTTTCCCGATGGTGGAAGCGGATTATTTCATGATCGATCAGCCGGAAGACGGCCCGGATGTAAACAGAAAGAACAACACAGTGAAGTCACACGGTTTGCTGAAGAAAGCGGAGCCGTTGAAATTGCAGTTCGGAGGAAGTCTCGACAATCCGACCCGGACGCAATTATTCTTCACACCGACAATCGGATACAACTACTATGACGGATTCATGCTGGGTGCGGCGTTTTACAATCACCTCGTTCCCCAGAAACATTTTGAATGGTGCGTGATGCCGATGTACGGATTCAGGAGTAAAAAACTGGTGGGACACGCCGATGCGTTTTTTAATTTCAACCGTCTCGGAATTTTCCAGACTGTGCGAATCGGTGCGAATGCAAACCAGTATGATTTCTACACGGTAAAACCGGAAGATCATCCGTTGGATATGAATATCGACCGGACATTGCGCTTTCAGAAAATTGCACCGGAAATCGGTTTCACTTTCAGAAAGAGCTATGCACGTAGTCCGATCACGAACCAGATTATTCTTCGCGGCATTTACACGAACCAGGAGCAGATCAGGATTACGGCAGATTCGAATTCCCTCAGCTGGAGAATCGGAAACGATGAACGGATGATTTATGAAGCGAGATATGTGCTGCGTAACAGCCGTAAAGTGAACCCATGGAATCTCGAAGTGAAATACCAGATGGGTGAGAGTATGTCGAAGCTGAGCATGACTGCAAACTACACGATCAACTATGCAAACGGAAAAGGATTTCACTTCCGTTTGTTCGCAGGAACATTTATTGATACGACTACTGAACAGAATTACCGCTGGAGAATGAGTGGTTACGGTCCGCGCGGATTGGGTAACCATGATTACAACTATGACCATATTTTCCTCGGGCGAAGTGAAGAGACCGGCGCATTGTCTGCGCAGTTTGCAGAAGAGGAAGGTGCATTCAAAATGTATTCTCCTGTCGGCCAAAGCAACAAGTGGCTGCTTGCGATGAACCTGAAGGTGGATCTGCCTGTGAAAAACCGTTTCCTCAGCCGGTTCAAACTTTACGCCGATTTCGGTACTTGCGGTTCAGACGGGCTGGCAGACCAAAACTTCCTCTACAATGGCGGTGTGATGTTCTCACTGGGTGGCGCCGGAGTTTGTGATGTGTACTTCCCGATCTTCTGGTCGCCGGACATTAAAGATTATTATGATGCAAATGATCTGAAGTATGCATCAATGATCCGCTTCACGTTTAACATTGAGCGTTTCGGTTTGTCGAACATCAGCAGTCTTGTCGGATCAGCAATGTAATGAGCAACCTGCAGGGAAAAATATATTTTGCATCGGATTTCCACCTGGGAATTCCTGACCGGGTTTCCAGCCTGGAACGTGAGAAGAGAATCGTACGCTGGCTGGAAGAGGCTGAAAAGGATGCGTCCGAGATATTTCTCGTGGGAGATATTTTTGACGCATGGTTCGAATATAAGCGGGCTGTTCCGAAAGGATTCACGCGCTTACTCGGGAAGCTTGCTACAATTACCGATAAAGGAATTCCTGTTCACGTTTTCAGCGGTAATCACGACATGTGGATGTTCGGTTATCTCGAAGAAGAATGTGGTGTGTACATTTACCACGAACCGATTGAGCGCGAGTGGAACGGAAAAAAATTCTTCATCGGCCACGGCGATGGTTTAGGTCCCGGAGATCACGGATACAAGTTCATCAAGAAAGTTTTCCGCAATTCATTCTCCCAATGGCTGTATGCGCGTTTCCATCCCAATTTCGGTTTGTGGCTGGCAGATGCTGTATCACGCCAGGGCCTGGACAAAAAAGAAGACCAGAAAACCTATCACGGCGACGATAAAGAATTTCTCATGCTCTTCTGCTCGGAATACGTGAAGAAAAATCCGGTCGATTATTTCATCTTCGGTCACCGCCACTTGCCGCTCGATAAGAAAATAGGGGAGAAGTCGCGATACATCAATCTGGGTGATTGGATTTCCTACAATACCTACGCGGTATTCGATGGTGAGAAACTGGAGCTGAAGGAATATAAATAGAATTCATTTCCTGTCCATGAAAACAGCCCGACACGTATATTCGATCCGCTTGCTTTCTCCCGAAGCACTGCAACAGGTTCAGCAAATGCTTAACCACGCCCCGTTTGTCGACGGAAAAGCCACTGCAACGGAAGCTGCAAAGGAAGTGAAAAACAATCTTCAGATAGATGCAAACGACCGTACGGTTCTTCCACATCTTCAGCAGATCATCGGAAATGCCCTGATGGCCGAACCGAAATTCCAGCACACATTCTATGCAGTGAATGCGTACCCTTTCCTCTTCAGCAAATACGGACCTGGAATGGGTTACGGCAAACATGTGGATAGCCCCTTCATGGGTAATCCTCCGGTTCGTACCGATCTTGCGATGACCGTTTTTCTCGACGATCCGGCGACGTACGAAGGAGGGGAACTCGTGATCTGTGATGGTGAAAATAATGTGGCTTACAAACCGCAGGCGGGAGAAGCAGTGATTTATCCTTGCCAGTATCTGCATTACGTAAATGAAGTAACGAAAGGAACACGCCGCGTTTGTGTTACGTGGTTCCGTTGTTCAGTGCGCAATGCCGAGCAGCGCCAAATACTTTCAGACATTAAGGAAACGCATGCTGCGCTGGCTGCAACCGATCCGCAGGGAAAGCACACGCAATTATTGCTACAGACCTGGAGCAATTTGTGGAGGATGTGGGGTGATGTGTGATGTTCACTTAAGAAGATTACACGCTCAACATACTTCTGAATCCTCTCGCCGCATAATACGATTCCGCACCATTGTGATACACAAACACCGTATCATATCGCCGGTCACAGAAAAGTGCTCCACCTGATTTGCGGATCTCAGCAGGCGTCTGAATCCAGCTGGACGTTTTTTGGTCGAACTTTCCGAGCTTCTGCAATTCGCGATACTGTTCTTCAGTAAGGATCTCAACTCCCATTGCTTCCGCCATGCTCATTGCGTTGTTTTTCGGTTTATGTTCTTTCCGAGAGTCAAGGGCTTGCTTATCGTAACAAATGCTGCGACGACCGCCCGGAGTTTCAGGTGAGCAATCGATGAAAATGTATTCGCCTGATTTTTTGTCGAAGCCAGTTACATCCGGTTCTCCGCCGGTGATTTCCATTTCGTTCAGTGACCAGAGCTTTGTGGGAGTCTTTTCCAGTTTCGCTTGTACTTTTTCCCATTCAATGCCTTTGTGCCGCGATTTGTTTTTCCCGAAGCGCTCTTTTAGTACGTTGAGAAGATTTTCGGTTTGCTTAGAGGATAGCTGCTTCTTCATGGGAGTCGTTTTTTCGCCGCTGATTACGCTGATGGCGCAGATTAAAACTAAAAAAAATAATTTTGACGTGCTATGTTTGTTAAGTGAATTGAGCTTTAGCAAGCTTGATCGGGACCTGTATGAGTCTTGAATCAACAAAGCTGGCCTTTGCAATTCTTTTCATACCAGCGAACGTCAAATTATTTTAGCAAACAAATGATCAGCGTCATCAGCGAAATCTGCGGCTGACTGAGCGAGGGTCTTCGGTTTTAATCATCAATCCCTTTTCCTTTGAGGATTAGCGGCACACTTTTTTCTATTCTTGCTTCCCGTGTCTTCGCTTGTTTCGCTGATGAAAAGTAAAGCAGGTATCCTCTCTGTCTTCCCGGAGTCAACGCGCCAAATGCTTTCTTGAGAAGAGGATTTTTCTTGAGCACCGCTGCAAACTCATCCGGCATCTCAAATTCAGTTGTCTTTTTCAATTCCGGGTTCACTCCCGATTTCTCTACCGCAATCGCTTCTTTGATATATGCTTTTAACGTTGGTGCCATCTTCACAATCTGCGCCGCACTCGTGAAACGGATCTGTCGGGGCACCTGCACATTCTTCGTCTGCTGAATCAGAATTTTCTGCGGATCCTTCATCAGCGCACCCTTGAAGAACAAATACGCACAGTAATCTTTGAATACGTGTATCAGAACGATGTTCTTTCCGTCAAATGTATAACAGGGGCAACCCCATTTCAGTTCTTCCGTGAGTTTGCAATCGAGTGCAATGACTCTCAGCTTTTCAATTTCTTCTCTCCACTGCCTGGCTTTGGTGAAGTACCAATCTACTTTCGGATTCATAGGAGTAAATTAACAAGTTGATTTGTAGGACATACCGGAACGCGGATTTTTTATGCTCGTTGGTGTTAGCTGCTTCGAATGGATGTTTCCTGCAATCTAAAAACATTGGGTTTCGGATTTCATGAGATAAACTCAAACGTATCTCAAAAAATCCGCCAACTGACTCTTATCATTCAGTACGCAGATTAAATCGAAGACGTAGCAAACAACGGACGAAAAAATCCGCGTTCCTTTTTCCAGCTACACCTTCGGAACTGTTTTACGGCTCTCTGGTCTGAAATACCACGATAAAATTATGAATAGAATCTGAAAGGAAGGCCCGGCCAAGGCTTTTACAGCATAATCGCCGCACGCGAGATGGGAAATAAGTGCACCGCTCATCGCAAAAAAGAAACCAGCATAAGCCCACTCTTTCAGAAGCGCCTGGCGCGGAATAAGTATTGCAACCACTCCAAGAATCTTCCATATTCCAAGGATAGTTAAGAAGTACACCGGGTAACCAAGATCCGTTACAAGGTCAATCCACTGTTGTGTACGCAGGACGGCAAATATTCCGCTTTGAAACATGCCGAGAGCCAGCAAACCTGTTGCAACCCAATAGATGATTTTGTTTCGCTTGCTCATTATCGTTTATTTTAATTTGATTGCCAGCTCCTGCAATCGGTTATGTGCCATGTTGATTCCCTGTTTGAACGGCAGCTGCAATAATTGATCCCGTACGTCAACTGATCTGAAAACACTGTGTATCGTAAGCTTGCTCGTGTCGTCGGTGAGCTTTTCAAATTCCAGAAACTCCAGCTGCACACCATAGGGCGCATTCTCCATTTCAAATGTGCGTGTGATTTTCTGATCAGGTATGAATTCATGGATGGTTCCGTTCATCGCGAACCTGTGTCCTCGCGGATCAGTTGTTTCAAAGCGGTAACTGCCATGTTTTTTGTTTTCGAGCTTTAGCACTTTGGTTCCCATCCATTGTTCCAGCAATTCGGCTTCTTCGTAAGCTTTGAAAAGCAATTCCAGGGGCAGATCAAATTCACGTGTGATCATCAGCTCCTGTTTGCCGTCTTCGGCGTGGACTTTCGTTTTCGGTTCCATGTTAACTATTTCTTTGATTTATATTTTTTCATTACATCTTCCAGTTTATTAAAACGGTCTTCCCATATTTTCCGGAAGGGCTCGATGAACTCGGCAACGGATTTCATTTTTTTCGCGTTGAGGTGATAATAAATCTCCCGACCGGTCTGCTCCTGCTTGAGAAGCTCGCACTCTGTGAGAATCGAAAGGTGCCTGGAGACAGTCGGCCGCGCAGTGTCGAAGTTGGCTGCAATTGCTCCGGCCGTCATGGCTTGTGAAGCAACCAATAAAAGTATTGCTCTTCTCGTTGGGTCGGCGATTGCCTGGAAAACATCCCGTCTAAGGTTCATAGTGTAGCTATTTGACTACAAATATATGTGTAGTTATATGGCTACGCAAATTATCTGACAAAAATTTTGATTGCCTGCGGCGCTTACCGCATAGATTATCGCCTATTCGTTGTTTTCCAGAGGCCGAGGCAAGCGGTTTGCCACATAGTTCACATAGAGACCATGTTAGTATCGAGTCGTTAATGAACGACGAAAGGCCCTATGTGTGCTTTGTGGGGGGCGCTTTTCGCGAAACCACTTTAGCAAACATCGGACATCAATATTTTCTATGTGGTAAGCGCCGCAGGCAGGGTTAGTACTTAAGCTTCGCAACCAAATCCGCAAGTCTGGAAGAATACCCCATCTCATTATCATACCAGCCCATCACCTTCACCATATTTCCGACTACACTCGTAAACTCCGGATCGAAAATGCAGCTGTTTGTATTACCAACTATGTCAATGGATACAATCGGATCTGTGCAATACTCGAGGATGCCTTTCATCTCCTTCTCAGATGCAGCTTTGAATGCAGCATTGATTTCATCGGCCGTCGGTAATTTTTTCAGCTGGCAGGTAATATCTGTGATAGAACCATCCGGAACCGGTACGCGTATTCCGCATCCGCCCAGGCGTCCGTCGAGGTGAGGAAATATTTTCGTGATGGCTTTTGCAGCACCTGTTGAAGTCGGGACCATTGACACCGCTGCAGCACGTGCGCGACGTAAATCTTTGTGCGGAGCATCGTGTAATCGCTGATCGCCCGTGTATGAGTGAACGGTGGTGATGTAACCATCGTCGATCTGCCAGTTGTCATCGAGGATCTTGATCATCGGTGCGGCGCAGTTCGTTGTGCACGATGCGTTGGAAATGATCGCATCATTCGCATCGAGAATCTGGTCGTTCACACCCAGAACGACGGTGGAAATGTCGCTGCCTTTCGGAGGTGCAGAAAGTATCACCCGTTTCGCTCCGGCATTGAGATGGAGCTGTGCACTTTCCCGATCCAGGAATTTGCCTGTTGATTCGATCACGACATCTACATTAAACTTCCTCCAGTCGAGTTGTGCAGGATCCTTCGTAGCAGTTACCGGAATACTTTTTCCGTCAATCACGATGTTGTTGCCGTCTGCCTGCACCGTTCCATTGTATTTACGGTGAACAGAATCGTATTTGAACAGGTGGGCAAGTGTGGCACTATCGGTGAGATCGTTGATCACAACTACCTCCATGTCTTTGCGCTGAAGCATGACACGCAAAGTAGTCCGACCGATTCTTCCGAATCCATTGATTGCAACGCGGATGGTTTTCATAAGAAAAATATTTCCCCAAAGTTCGTGTTTTTATGACAGCCGCGGGATGTGCCCGGCGGTTAATAAGACACATTAACACCCTCAGGTAAGTTCTACGGTTGTCGGTTCTATTACTTGTACCGGTAGAAGATAGTGTACGGAAAAGCCCCATCGTTCGGCACACACACATTACTAACGACTGCAGACCTGATCAAACCCGTTGCATCATACGTAGGAGTGGTCGGATAGCAAAGAGTTGGACCTGCCGCTGGCCCAGGAGCAATGAGGGGATCATTATAATGGTAGATTCCATATTTCATAGTCCATGAAGCCTGCTCCCCGTTGGTCAAGGAGACACCGTTTTTACTAACGACCAATCCACGTTCATTGGAGCGCTCTATTTTGTAGTGTGTTGCCGTTTTACTTGCAGGAACGGAATCAATCAACTCGTTAAAATACCCGGCTGTATCACAACAAAGAGTAACTACATTAATGAGTTGCCCGTTTTGATTGTAGGTGCTGATACGTCTGTATTTTTTGAAAATATATTCGTTCTTGATCCGCGTTTGTGCTGAAGAATCAAAGGAGCCGATAACATTTCCCTTCTTATCGAAAATCCCGCCCATGTCGAAATGTTCGTAGCCACCCTTATCATAACCGATCATCCGACGAACGTTGTTGCGTGGATCAAGCCAATATTGAAGTGTGAGGAATGTACTGTCCGATTTGTCGTTATAACAACTCTGAATCCGAATGCTGTCTTTCAGATATGAATAAGCTTTCCGGCTGATAAATTTACCATCTTCTGAACGATCCGTTTCCGTCGCCAATCTACCTTTCCTATCATAAGTATAAACAGTGTAATATGGTTTTACATCCGAAGAGTGCAGCGTCTTTTGGTAAATTATTCTGCCTTTGTCATCAAACTTATACCAGGCAAAAACTAAGTTGGCGGTATCCGGACCCGAATACATTTCAAGCGAAGTAAATTTATTTTTCACGAGGGCCTTCGGAGAAGGCATCTCAAAATTCTGTGCGTTCAAAAACGCCGAGCACATCAACGAGAAAAAAAACAGCCGTGTTTTCATTTAGAAAAACTCATATTCATACTCGTAAATATATGTCTCTGAAGTTGCACCCTGCCTCTGCACCATATCATCGCGAATGATATTCCCTTTTTTGTCGTATGTAAACGTGTGACTCGTCACCATCTCCGGAACGGGCAAGCCATAATCCTGGTACTCAAAATTGTTTTCCGGAAAAATGTAAGAATGCTCTTTCCGGAACAGGTTTTCTTCTTCCTGCGACATGAATACGCCGTCACGCTTCACATCGACGCCCGGACCACCCACTTCATCATAAACAATCATATAGTTCACCGTCTTCATCACACCGGTTGAATCAGAAAGCTTCAGAACTCTTCCGAAGGAATCGTATGTGTAACTGTATTCATGCAATAACTTTCCGTTCGGGCTATATGTTCTGTGTTTCGAAAGAAGCCCCTTTTCACGGACGGTGACAGTCCGGTTGATTACGGTGGAATCGTAGCTCATCAGAACGTTCCCTTTCTCATCGAACTGAACAGTATAAAGATGTGCGAGCACTCCCTTGTTGTATTGTTCTTCGCGAATTTTGTTTCCGTGTTTGTCGTACACGTAGACATACGCAATCTGTGTGCTGTCGGGCTGGAGATATAAATTCACTTTACGGGTGGAATCCTTATCAGAATATTGTTCCG